>ERZ791919.1586-NODE-1586-length-19091-cov-5.693423_pt1 | contig 19091 bp, 21 predicted proteins | sample MGYA00510137_ERZ791919 | MGnify/ENA primary metagenome ERZ791919 (study PRJEB30046, sample SAMN00792059) | human gut metagenome | study: EMG produced TPA metagenomics assembly of the A metagenome-wide association study of gut microbiota in type 2...
GAATCCGCAAGCTGACGCCCCGTGAGTGCTGGCGGCTGCAAGGCTTTTCCGATGATATGTTTGATAAAGCGGCCGCCGTCAATTCCGACGCCCAGCTTTACAAGCAGGCGGGTAACGGCGTGACGATTCCCGTTGTGTACGCAGTCGGCAAGCGTATTGTTGAAATTCAAGAGGAATTAGATAAGGAGGATTTATGAGAAAACGCAATGTTCACATTCAATTCTGGCTCGATAAAAAGGAAGCCGAGGCGTTCCAAAAGAAAGTAAAGCGCAGCGGTCTTTCCCGAGAGGCGTATTTGCGGCACTTGGTAATTGGGCTTGAACCGCAGGACGCTCCGCCGCCCGATTACTATGCCATGATGAGGGAGCTCCACGGGATCGGCAACAACCTGAATCAGATTACTGTCAAAGCGCACACCCTGAATGTTCTCGATGTGCAGAGGTACGACGAGGCCTGCCGCAGGATTGATACGGCTATCAAGAAAATCACCGAGGCAGTTATTTTGCCCCGCTCGATGAAATAGCGGTATGGCGACAACTTCAATCTGGCGTGTGAAAGGCTGGCTCGGCAAGTTGGTTGTCTATGTGGAAAATCCCGATAAAACAACAAACCCGAAATTTTATACCGATGAAGATATGGCCGAGCAGGACGGGCAGGAGCTTTCCGATGTGATCCGCTATGCGGTCAATTCCCGAAAAACGCAGAAAGCAGATAACGAGGACTGCGCCGTAGTTCACCGTTTTGTGTCGGGGATCAACTGCTCACCCTCTACCGCCCGTGATGAAATGCTTGCCGTGAAAAAGCGCTTCGGCAAAGAAAACGGGACGGTTGCCTACCACGGGTATCAATCCTTTGCCCCCGGCGAGGCGACCCCTGAAATGGCGCACGAAATCGGGATGAAGCTCGCCGCCCGTTTGTGGGGCGACCGTTATCAGGTGATCGTAGCGACCCACCTTGACAAAGAAAATCACCTGCACAATCACTTTGTCCTGAATACGGTGTCCTTTGTGGACGGGATCAAATATCACCGCACAAAAAAGGATTATCACGATATGCAGACCGTTTCCGATGAGCTTTGCCGGGAGTACCGTTTATCAGTCATTGAAAATCCGCAGTATGGGAAAAGCAAACAATACGGCGAATGGCGCGCCGAACAGGAACAACGCCCCACTTGGCGGGGGCTGATTCGTGCCGACATTGACGAGGCCATACGGCAGTCTATGACCGAACGGCAGTTTTTTGATAACCTGCGGAAGAAAGGCTATGAGGTTAAGATCGGAAAGGATATTTCGGTACGGCCGCCGGGCAAGGAACGCTTTGTAAGGCTGATACGGAATTTCGGGGAGGACTATTCTATTGAACAAATCCGCAGACGGATTCTGTCGCAGACACGAGCTGAAAAGAAACCGTCCGCACCGACCCGTCAAGTGATACGGGTTCGTTTGTTCGGCAACTTGGAAAAGACCCGCAAAATCACAGGGTTTCGGGCGTTATATTTTCACTACTGCTATCTGCTGGGGATCTTCCCGAAAAACAATCCGAAACAAAATAGGCGGCTTCACTTCCTCTTGCGTGAGGATTTGCGAAAGCTGGACGACATCACCGCCGAAACAAGGCTGCTTGTGCGAAATCATATTGATACCGCCGAGCAGCTTTTTTCGTATCAATCCGAGGTAAAAGACAAAATTACGGCTCTGACCGCCGAACGAAAACAGCTTTATAAATTGCAGCGGACGGCGGCGGTCAAAACAGGCCCCGAAAAGGCGGCGGAAATCAAAGACCGAATATCCGCATTGTCAAAAGAGCTTGCCGCTCTGCGAAAGGAGGTGTCTTTATGTGACGATATAGCCGAACGCTCCGGCGTTATCAAAGAAAAAATCAAAGCCGTCCGCAAGGACGAGCAAATCAAAGGAAAGGAGAAAACCGACCATGTACAATTCCGGTGACGCAGCGGAACAAATTGTAAGGATCAGTTTAGAGGGTACGGAAGTTGCCTTAAAGCTGACCGGCTCGGCGGCAAAGAATATCGCCGCTATGATTTATGCTGTTCTGAAAAACAGGGATAAGAACAAGACCAAAGGCAGGCAGCGTTTGACCGCTATGCTCAAAAGCGGCAAGGAACTGAAAGTGTTTACCGTCAGCGAGGAACATTTGAAACAGTTTGCCGCCGAAGCCAAGCGGTACGGCGTTGTTTACTGCGCTCTGCGCGGTAAAGAAAAATCCGCCGACGGTATGGTAGACATTATGGTGCGTGCCGAGGACGCTTCAAAAATTAACCGCATTGTGGAACGCTTCAAGCTGGCTGCGGTCGATACCGTTTCTATTAAGCGGGATATTGAAAAATCCAAAGCCGAGAAAACCGCCGCCCCCTCTGCTCCCGAACAGGAGAAGCCCGATAAGGAGGCAGACGACCGTTTGCTTGACGATTTAATGGGCGCGCCTGTGAAAAAGGAGGAAAATTCGCTCCCAAACCCCGAAGCGGCAAAGACGGAGAAATCCCATCCGTCCGCGCCTATCTCAAAGAAGCAAAGCAGAACCGCCGAGGGTACTGTTAAATCGCCCGAAGAACGCCCCTCTGTTCGTGAAGAACTGCGGGAAATCAAGGCGAAACAGCAAGAGGCGGCAGCTCCTGCCAAAGAAGAATCCACCGCTTCCAAAAAGCCAACCAAACAGCAGACGACAGCCCACAGGCAGCCGTCCCGAAAAAAGAAACCTAAATCAAAGGAGAGATAACCCATGAGCAATTTTGACGATATTTTTGAATCCGCCCCGCAAGCCGAAGATTTTGACAAAGAGGCTTGGGCGGCAAAGAAAAAGGCAGAGCGTGACGAGGTTTACGCCCTTGCCGACGCCACCGCCGAGGAAGTATGCGCAGACGGCGACAAGTTCCGTGACTATCTGAATGTGCAGGCAAATTTCCGTCATTACTCTGCCACCAACGCCCTGTTGATTCTGGCGACGAAACCCGACGCCCGCAGACTGGGCGACAAGGATTTTTGGCGCGATCAGGGCGTGTATATCAAGAGGCAGGAATTTGGCCGTCCTATCAAGATCGTGGAATCAAACGGCGAGTATACTCGTGATGACGGCAGTATCGGCGTGTCGTATAACATCAAGCGTGTGTATGATATTTCGCAGACCACTTCCCGCATGAGGGCGCAGCCGCCTGTTTCCCACGACGCAAGGGCTTTGCTGGGTGCTCTCATTTACAAAAAGCCTGTGCCGATTCAGTCTGTTGATGAGCTGCCCGACGGTATGAGTGCTCTTTACGACTACGAACAAAGAGCAATTTTCGTCTGCCGAGGAATGGAGGCGAACGACCTGTTCTGTGAAGTGTCAAAAGCTCTGGCACAAGCCGAGCTTGCACAGACAAGCGAAGAATACGCCCCGGAAAACGCCAGCTTCAAGGCGCATTGTGTTTCGTATATCCTCGGCAAAGAGTTTGGCGCTGATGTGAGCGATTACAGTTTTGAGAATCCCGCCGATTTTCTCCGAACCGACGACCCGCAGGAAATTCGTGCCGAGCTTTCTGAAATCCGAGATACTGCCTACGACATTTCCGCAAGAATGGCAAGGTCGCTGGAACAGAGCAAAGCCCCCCGCCATACGGAACAGGAGCGCTGATTATGGAGAAAACAGAAAAACGGGTGCTGACCCTTGACCGTTACGAACACGGCGTTGTTATCAATGCCTTAAATGAAATGCGAAACGACCTGCTGGAAGAAGAACGCCCCACCGATATTGTTGACGAGGTTCTTTTGAAAGCAATCGACGCCCCTACTAAAAAGGTTAGGTGCAGGAACGATGAAGCGCGAGAATAATTCTCTTGTCCTTTGCCTGTTCGGGATTCTCCCCGTTGTGTGGCTGGGACTGCTGATCGCTCCCGCCGCACACGGAGGCTTACCCGAAATCCTTGCCCGGTTTCCTGCGGCAATGAACGACCCGCTTCATATAGAGCTTTGCGGGGACAGCGTAAAAACTGTCCTCGTTTTGCTTTGTGTGTACGGTCTTTCTATCGGCGTATTCCTATCTTCCCGCCGCAACTACCGTAGGGGTGAAGAACACGGCTCGGCGAAATGGGGCAACGCAAGAGCCGTCAACAAAAAATACCGGGCGATAAAGCCGGAGGACAACAAGATTTTTACGCAAAATGTCCGTGTAGGTTTGGACGGCCGAAGGCACCGCCGCAATCTCAATACGGTTGTCGTGGGAGGCAGCGGTGCGGGAAAAACAAGATTCTATGCAAAACCGAATCTCTGTCAGGCAAATACGAGCTTTGTTGTGCTGGACCCGAAAGGCGAACTTTTACGGGACACGGGATATTTACTGAAACAAAAAGGCTATGAGGTGCGTGTGCTCGATCTCCTGAATATGGAGAAAAGCCATTGCTACAATCCGTTTGTGTATCTCCGTGACGACAACGATGTGCAGAGGCTTGTAACAAACCTGTTCAAGAGCACGACGCCGAAAGGCAGTCAATCCAACGACCCGTTTTGGGACACAGCGGCAAGTATGCTGCTCTTGGCGCTCGTTTTCTACTTGAAGTATGAAGCGCCGCCCGACGAACAGAATTTTCCGATGGTTATGGAAATGCTGCGTGCGGCTGATGTCAGAGAGGATATGGACGAATACACCTCGCCGCTGGATGAACTGTTTGAACGGCTGGAAATGCGCGACCCCGACCATATAGCGGTTAAGTATTACAAGGACTATCATTCGGGAAGTGCGAAAACGCTCAAATCTATTCAAATCACTTTGGCGGCAAGGCTTGAAAAATTCAATCTGTCCTCTCTGGCGGCGCTGACTGCTACCGACGAACTGGATTTGCCGTCGCTTGGCGAAAAGAAAGTTGCGTTGTTTGCGCTGATACCTGATAACGACACCTCGTTCAATTTCCTTGTCAGTATCTTATACACGCAGCTTTTTCAGCAGCTTTTTTACCTTGCCGACCACAAGTACGGCGGCAGTCTGCCCGTCCCCGTCCACTTCCTGATGGACGAGTTCAGCAATGTTTCGCTGCCCGACGACTTTTCAAAAATTCTGGCAGTTATGCGTTCAAGGCAGGTGTTCGTTTCGATTATCCTGCAAAATATCGCTGCTCTCAAAGCCTTATTTGAAAAGGAATGGGAAAGCATTTTAGGCAACTGCGACGAGTTTCTTTATCTCGGCGGCAACGAAACCTCGACCCACAAGCTGATTTCCGAATCCTATCTCGGCAAGGCCACCATTGACACCAACACCTACGGCAAATCGTCGGGGCGTAACGGCAATTACAGCACGAATTATCAGATTTCCGGGCGTGAGCTTATGACGCCGGACGAGGTTCGTATGCTGGATAACCGCTGCGCCCTTTTGTTTATCCGCGGTGAACTGCCAATTATGGACGAAAAGTACGACATCTTGAAGCACCCAAATGTGGCTCTTACCACAGACGGCAGCGCCGCACCTTATGAACACGGCGGGACGGAACACGCCGTCGCTACGCTCTCTCTTACGGGAATTCCCGCAGAGGACATTCCCGATATGGAAGAAACAGAACCTGATTACGAGCTTCTTTCCGACGAGGATATAGAAGCTCTGTTTTCAATTTAAGGAGGATTGCAATATGAAGAACACAAACAAGAACAAGACCACGAACAAGCTGCCCATGCCCGGCAAGGTCAAAAAAGGCTTTCGCTTCTATTGCGCCGTCGTTATGGCGCTTGCCTTTACCCTCGGCTGCTCGGTGACGGCCTTTGCCGCGGGCGACCCGATCACCGTTGTAAACAATCTGAGTGACTTTATTTTCGGACTGATTCGTGCGGTCGGTTTGATTCTGCTCGGCTGGGGTATCGTGCAGGTCGGCCTGTCCTTTCAGTCCCACGACCCCAGCCAGCGTTCCAACGGATTTCTCACCCTTGCAGGCGGCATTGTTATCACCTTTGCAAAAGAAATCCTTACCCTGATTACAGGCTGAAAGAAAGGAAGATCGCAATGGAGAAATGCGAGTGCTATATCCACTCTCTGAAACAGGGAGAAACCCATGTTCTCGGTGAGGCGACGATTATCAAGCGCTTGGGCGACAACGACTATCTGGCAGAGTATAACGGCGTGAAATGTCACGCAATATTCAATCCCTTTGCCGGACGGTATTTTGTGGACGATGTGTACGGCGTTATCCGCAATTCGCCCGACCGGGACAGCAGATAACAGAAAATACGGCATACGGGGCAGGCTGCAATCGGCGGCCTGCCCTCATATATGCCTGAAAGGAGGACGCTGTGAAGAAATACAGCATTATTTACGCCGACCCGCCGTGGCGGTATGAACGAAACGGCGTACAGGGTGCGGCTGAAAAGCATTATCCCACGATGAGCATTGACGAGCTTTGCCGTCTGCCCGTTTCCGAACTATCCGAAAAGGATTCGATTCTTTTTCTTTGGGCAACTTTTCCGCAGTTAAGGGAAGCGCTGCGGGTAATTAAAGCGTGGGGATTTGAGTATAAAAGCGTAGCCTTTGTCTGGCTCAAACTCAACAAAAGCGGAAAAGGCTGGTTTTACGGGTTAGGTTTCTGGACGAGAGGAAACGCCAAAATCTGCCTGCTTGCCACCAAAGGCCACCCGAAACGGAAATCAAACCGTGTTCACCAATTTATAATAAGCCCTTTGCGCGGTCACAGTCAGAAGCCCGACGAGGCAAGGGATAAAATCATTGAACTTGTGGGCGACCTGCCCCGTGTAGAGCTTTTCGCAAGAGAAAAAGCGGACGGCTGGGATGTTTGGGGCAACGAGGTTGACTGCGATATTGAAATCGAGGGCTACCGTGAACGGACGGGAGGTGATTTTGTTGTCGGATAACTGGGTCGTACAAAACCTTGAAAATGCCCTTGAAACATGGAACAGCAAACTTGCCGAGATATGGCAGCTTATCACCCAATCCCCCGAACAGTTTAAGGGCGGCACGATTTGGAATGTGATTGTCAATATTCACGGTGCGGTACAGGCGATAGGACTTGCCCTGCTGGTTCTGTTCTTTGTGATTGGCGTTATGCGCACCTGCGGCTCGTTTGCAGAACTGAAAAAGCCGGAACACGCATTAAAGGTCTTTATTCGTTTTGCGTTGGCAAAGGCCGCCGTCACCTACGGTCTGGAACTGATGATGGCTTTGTTCAATATTGTTCAGGGGCTTATTTCCACCATTATGACCGCTGCGGGGTTCGGCGCAGCGGGTCAGACGGTTTTACCCTCTGAAATCGTGACGGCGGTTGAGGACTGCGGATTTTTTGAATCTATCCCATTGTGGGCGGTTACGCTGATCGGCGGTCTGTTCATTACGGTACTGTCTTTCATTATGATAATGACCGTATACGGCAGATTTTTCAAGCTGTATCTTTACACGGCGATTGCGCCGGTTCCTCTCTCCGCTTTTGCGGGCGAACCCTCGCAGAATGTGGGAAAGAGCTTTATCAAATCCTACGCCGCTGTCTGCTTGGAAGGCGCGATTATTGTACTGGCTTGCATTGTTTTTTCCTTATTCGCTTCTGCCCCGCCCGTGGTTGACCCGAACGCCGCGGCGGTTTCTATGGTATGGAGCTATATCGGGGAGCTTGTGTTTAATATGTTGGTTCTTGTGGGCGCAGTCAAAATGGCCGACCGTGTTGTGCGTGAAATGATGGGACTGTAATTGCTTTCTGCGAATATTCGCAGGAGGCTATTTTTATGTAAGTAAAGGAGCGATACGCTATGAACTCATACGAAGAAAAAAAGCAACGGAGAATCAACTACTACAACGAGAAAGCGGAAAAGTTTGAACAGCAAAGCAGCCAGCTTGCACACGAATCGAGCAAGATGGTTGAGGCGATCCCTATGGGGCAGCCGCTTTTGGTCGATCACCATTCCTACAAATCCGATAAAAATTACCGTGACCGCGCATGGGGCAAAATGGAGAAATCCGTGGAGGTCGGACAAAAAGCGGACTACTACCGCAGTAAGGCCGAGGCCGCCGAAAACAATTCCGCTATTTCCAGCGACGACCCCGAAGCCGTTGCTAAACTGAAAGAAAAATTACAGCAACGACAAGACCTGCAAAGCTATATGAAAAAGGTCAATGCCTATTACCGTAAAAACGGCACAATGAAAGGCTTTGAGGGCATTTCCGATGAAAAGGCGGCTGAAATCGACGAAGCTGTGAAAAGTGATTATTCGTGGATCACCGCCCCGTATGCTCCCTATGAGCTATCCAACAATAACGCAGAAATTAACCGTCTGAAAAAGCGTATTGAAAGTCTGGAGCGCCGTGAGGAAACGGGTTTTGTCGGCTGGAAGTTTGAGGGCGGCGAAGCGGTTGCCAACACAGAGGAAAATCGTTTGCAGCTTCTTTTTGACGAAAAGCCCAGCGAAGAACAGCGCAGTAAACTCAAAAGCTGGGGCTTTCGCTGGTCGCCATCCAATAAGGCATGGCAGAGGCAGTTAAACAGCAATGCCATTTACGCCGCCGGGCAGATTGAGTTTATAAAACCTCTTGACGGCAGAACCCCGCGCGAGCTACAACCGAAGCCGAAAGCCAAAGACGAACAGGAACGATAACGGAGGTGATATTTTGGAAGTCAAGATCAACCGTGAAATCCGCAACTATACCGAATCTATGTTTTTCGGTTTGAGTATGCGGCAATTCATTTTTTCCATTTTGGCGGTCGCTGTCGCCGTGGGGCTGTACTTTCTTTTAAAGCCCTATGTCGGGACGGAAACTGTGTCGTGGATGTGTATTCTCGGCGCTGCTCCCTTTGCGGCGCTGGGTTTCATCACCTACCACGGAATGACCGCCGAGCAATTTATCTGGGCATGGATTCGCTCGGAGCTTTTAGAGCCGAAAGAGATTCGTTTTGAATCCTCGAATTTCTACTATGAAGCGCTCAAGGACAAAATTGATACAGGAGGTAAACGATGATTAAGACCTTAAAAAACCTGCTGAAACAGGATAAAGAGAGATATTCCGTCCCCCGCAAGGTGCAGGATGTCATCCCGATTCAGCGTATCTGGAAAGACGGCATTTTTCAGGTGGGAAACCGCTTTTCCAAGACCTATAAATTCAGCGATATAAACTACCTTGTGGCAAGCCGTGAGGATAAAGAGGCTATGTTTCTTGCCTATTCCGAACTGCTCAACAGTTTGGATTCCGGCGCTACCACGAAAATCACCATCAATAACCGACGCTTAAACAAGGCAAATTTTGAGCAGTCGATTTTAATGCCTATGCGCGGCGATTCCCGTGATGTGTACCGTAAGGAATACAATCAAATGCTGCTTGAGAAGGCCACCGGCGCAAACGGCATTATGCAGGAGAAATATATCACGATTTCGGTCGGCAAAAAGGATATTGAGGAAGCCCGCACCTACTTTTCCCGTGTGGGCGCAGACCTGATTTCCCACTTTGCCGCCCTCGGCTCAAAGTGTACCGAGCTTGATGCAGGCGAAAAACTGCGGGTACTTCACGACTTCTATCGTCAAGGCGAAGAAGCCGCCTTTCATTTTGACCCGCAGGATATGATGAAAAAGGGGCACGATTTTAAGGACTATATCTGTCCCGATTCTATGGAAAAGAACAGCGATTATCTGAAGCTCGGCGAGAAATATTGCCGGGTTCTTTTTTTGAAGGACTACGCTTCGTATATCAAGGACAGTATGGTAACGGAGCTTACCGATTTTAACCGCAATATGATGTTGTCGATTGATGTTGTCCCCGTACCCACCGACGAGGCAGTGTGTGAAGTGGAAAACCGTCTGCTCGGTGTGGAAACGAACATTACTAATTGGCAACGCAGACAGAACGCAAACAACAATTTTTCTGCGGTCGTCCCGTATGATATGGAGCTCCAGCGCAAGGAAAGCAAGGAGTTTTTGGACGACCTTACCACGAGGGATCAGCGCATGATGTTTGCCGTTATCACAATGGTAATCACCGCCGACGACAAAAAACAGCTTGACAGCGACACCGAAACGGTGCTGTCCCTTGCAAGAAAGCATATGTGCCAGCTTGCCGTTTTGAAGTTTCAGCAGTTCGACGGCTTGAATACCGTTCTTCCCATTGGTACACGCAGAATCAATGCTTTTCGTACTCTCACAACCGAATCTTTGGCAGTATTTATGCCGTTCAAGGTTCAGGAAATCCAAGACCACGGCGGCATTTATTTCGGGGAAAACGCCATTTCTCACAATCTCATTATGTGCAACAAAGCAAACCTTTTGAATCAGTCGGCTTTCCTGCTCGGCGTTCCCGGTTCGGGTAAATCGTTCAGCGCAAAAGAATTGATTGCCTTTCTGATTCTCAACACAGAGGACGATGTGCTGATCTGCGACCCTGAAAATGAGTTTGGCGCTTTGGCGGCGGCTTTGGGCGAGGAAACGGCGACCGTCATTCATATGGCGGCAGGCGGTAAAGACCGATTGAACGCTATGTATATGGTTGACGGCTACGGCGAGAACAATCCCATTGTGGAGAAATCGCAGTTTATCATGTCACTTGTAGAGCAGATCGACCGAACCGGGGTCGGCCCGCAGCAGAAATCCATCATTGACCGCTGTACCGCCCTTGTGTATCAGGAAGCCGAGGCGACGGGCAAAACCGCTACCCTCTGCGACCTGCGAAACAAGCTACTGGAACAGCCCGAAGAAAAGGCAAAGGAAATCGCCCTGTCTTTGGAACTGTTCACCACGGGATCGCTTGATATTTTCGGACACGAAAGCACCGTAGACCTCGACAAGCGAATTGTCGTCTTTGACATTCACAGCTTGGGCGATCAGTTAAAGCCTACGGGACTTTTGGTTATCACCGATACGATTCTGAACCGTGTTACCCTTAACTGGAAAAAGGGCAAGCGAACCCATGTGTTTATCGACGAGTTTCATGTTGTGTTTGAGAACGAGCAAAGCGGCATTTTCTTCAACTCTGCGTGGAGGCAGTTCAGAAAGAGAAACGGCTACCCGACCGCCATTACGCAGAATGTGGAATATCTGCTCGATTCCGTACAGGCAAGCACTATGCTTTCCAACTCTGAATTTGTGGTTATGCTCAATCAGGCGTTTTCCGACCGTTCCAACCTCTCGAAACTCTTAAATATCTCTGACGAGCAGATGAGCTATGTTACCAATGCTGACGCAGGCTGCGGCCTTATCAAATACGGCTCGGCGCTTGTACCTTTTATCAACCGCTTTCCGAGAGATACAAAGCTGTATCAGCTTATGACAACAAAACCCGGCGAGGGCGTGTTCGGCGGCGGTGACGCTTCTTAAATCCAAAACAGGAGGACAATATTTTATGAAAAGCAAATATCTGATGATCGGGGCGGCCGTATGTGCCGCCCTTTTCCTTTTCTCCGGCGTTATACTTTGTCGGCAGTATGCGGACGAGAAACAGAGCGCCGAAGCCTTTGAAAATATCGCCGCGCTTGTGCAGGAAGAAACACCGCACGCCGATGAGCCGCAGGAAACCGAACCCCCGCAGCCCGAACAAACTGCCTTTGAAAAGTATGCTGCTGTCTATGAGCAGAACAGCGATTTTGTGGGCTGGATTTCCATTGAGGGAACAAACATCGACTATCCCGTTATGCAGACGGTTGACAATCCGAACTACTATCTGAAACGCAGCTTTGAAAAGCAGTACAGCGATTACGGCGTTCCCTATGTGCAGGAAAACTGCGACCTCGGACTTTCCGACAACTGCGTTATTTACGGCCATCATATGAATAACGGCAGTATGTTTGCCGATCTCTGCAAGTATGAAAGTGAGGACTTCTATCAATCGCATAAAACAATCCGCTTTGATACGCTGTCCGGCTTTGGAGAATACGAGGTTGTGGCAGTATTCAAGACCGTCGCTTACTCTGAACAGGGCTTTAAGTATTACCACTTTGTCAATGCGGATTCTGCGGCGGACTTTGACGCCTATATTGCCAAATGCAAGGAGCTTGCTTTATATGATACGGGCGTGACCGCGGAATATGGCGACAGGCTGATAACCCTTTCTACCTGCGAATACAGCAGACAGAACGGCCGCATGGTCGTTGTAGCGAAAAAGATTGTTTCGCCCTCTTTGGAGGTGGGCGAAAATGAAGCCTGAAAAATATGTCCTCTCTCTTTCGGGCGGGAAAGATTCAACAGCTATGCTCCTGCGGCTTTTAGAAGAAAACAGACCCGTTGACTTGATCCTGTTCTGTGATACGGGGCTTGAATTTCCGCAGATGTACGAACACCTTGACCGCTTGGAGGCGTATATCGGCAGGCCCATTATCCGGCTGAAAGCGGCGCATGATTTTGAATACTACTTTTACGAGTACACCCCGAAACGAAAAAATCCCGCCCTGTCACAGTACAGGGGTATGAGCTGGCCCGGTCCCCGCGGCCGCTGGTGTACGGGGATTCTCAAAACCCGTGTTGTCGCCGCCTATCTGAAAAAGCTGAAAGAGAAATACACGGTTATTGAGTATGTGGGGATCGCCGCCGATGAAACAAAGCGAATCAAGGACAAAAATTACCCGCTTGTAGAATGGGGAATGACAGAGCAAGACTGTCTTTCCTATTGTTACAGGCGGGGTTTTGATTGGGGCGGTTTATATGAGATTTTCAGCCGTGTTTCCTGCTGGTGCTGCCCTCTGCAAAGTTTGGAAGAATTGCGAAAGCTATATCGACACTTCCCGGATTTATGGCAGCAGCTTGAAGAATGGGACAATTCCACTTGGAGGACATTTCTTAAAAACTATTCCGTCCGTCAGCTTGCCGTCCGCTTTGATTTTGAGGACGAATGGCAAGCCGCAGGCGGCAATATCCGAAGCAGGGCGTTTTATTCCGCTTTGCGTGGTGAATTATCCCTGCTCGGAAAGGAGGCGTAATTATGCCGGAGATAAAGACAAGGGAGGTTGCGAAAGGAACGGTCAAAGCGATTGATAAATCGGCGGTTGCCGCCGAGCGTATGAAATCTGCTTATATCCGCACCAAAGACAAAGCGGATCACAGCCTTTATTCCGCGGAGGGTTCGCCCGATGAATACGCCGCTGACCGCATTTCGGGCGGGACGGAAACCGCTGCCCGTGAAACCGTCCACCAGCTTGACAAGTTCGGGCGCAAGGGCGTAAAGGACACAAAAGAGAATATTTCCAAAGTTAAAGACCATTTTCAGCAAAAGAAAGCCGACTTCCCGAAAAAGCAGGCTCAAAAATCTATACAGAGGTTTCGCCGTTCTGCCGAACCTGCGAAACAGTCCATTAAGACGATGGAACACAGCGGCAAGACCATTAAGCAAACGGCGAAATCTACGGGCAAGGCAACCGTCAAGACTGCAAAAGGTACGGTCAAAACCACGCAGAAAACCGTTAAGACCGCCGAGCATACTTCCAAGGCGGTAATCAAGACGACCCAGCAAGCAGCGAAAACGGCGCAGAAAACCGCACAGGCTACGGCGAAAGCAGCACAAAAAGCGGCACAGGCGGCTAAAGCTACTGCAAAGGCTACCGCCCATGCTGTAAAAGTAGCGGTCAAAGCAACCATTGCGGCAGTCAAGGCGATAATCGCTGCGACAAAGGCGCTGATTTCCGCTATTGCCGCCGGGGGCTGGGTTGCCGTTGTAATTATTATCATTATTTGCCTAATCGGTCTGATTGTCGGCTCGTGCTTTGGTATCTTCTTTTCTAACGAGGACAGCGGATCGGGTCAGACTATGCAGGCGGTCGTTCAGGAAATCAATACCGACTATCAAACACAGCTTGACACCACAAAGGCGAATATTTCCTATGATGTGCTGGAAATGTCCGGCTCCCGCGCCGTGTGGCTGGAAGTGCTTGCCATTTATGCGGTCAAGACCACCACCAACCCCGATAACGCACAGGAGGTCGCCACAATCGACGATTCCAAAAAAGCGATATTGAAAGATATTTTCTGGCAGATGAATGAAATATCTTCACGCACCGAAACCAAGACCGAGGAAGTGATTACCGAAACCGACGACGGCCACGGGAACATTGTGGAAACAAAGACTACCGTAACCCGCACCTATCTGTATATCACGGTTAGTCACAAGACTGCCGAGGAAATGGCGGATCAGTACAATTTCAGCACCGACCAGCGGAAACAGCTTACCGAGCTTCTTGCCGAGGAAAATCGCAGTATGTGGAGCGCCGTTCTTTACGGTATCGGCACAGGCGACGGCGAGATTGTGACGATCGCTTTGTCGCAGATCGGCAATGTGGGCGGTGAACCGTACTGGTCGTGGTACGGCTTTAACTCCCGTGTGGAATGGTGTGCTTGCTTTGTTTCGTGGTGTGCTAACGAGTGCGGCTATATCGACGCAGGCGTTATCCCGAAATTTGCAGGCTGTGTTTGGGGTGTTGAATGGTTCAGAGATCGCGGACTTTGGCAGGACAGAAACTACGAACCCCGACCCGGTGATATTATCTTCTTTGATTGGGACAACAAAGGCTCGTCAGGCCAGCAGGACGGAGAATCCGACCATGTGGGAATCGTTGAGAAAGTCGAGGACGGAACTGTCTACACCGTAGAGGGCAATTCCGGCGATAGCTGCCGAGAAAATCACTATGCCATAGGGTATTATGAGATTCTTGGGTATAGTGTGCCGCAGTATTAAAAAACAGCCGCTTTTGCGGCTGATACATAGAAATCACGAAAAATTCAAATTCACAGGCTTGTATTCTTCGGACAAACGAAGTATAATATCATTATGAGTTTATTCGGAGGTGTGATATGGACTACATTACAACAAAAGAAGCAGCCGAAAAATGGAACATATCAGATAGACGGGTATTACAGTATTGCAATGCTGGGCGAATTAAGGGCGCTGTAAAAATGGGAAATACTTGGCTGATTCCCAAACGCGCAGAGAAACCGATTGACGGTCGTACCAAAGAGGACAAATAATAAGAAAAATTTGGTGATACAATGAAATCTAACAATAAACAAACGAATAAAATCTTTTCCATATTGGGATTAATCGCTGTTGCCGCTATCCTCTCTATTAGCCTATATTTCATTAAGACAGCAGAATATGGGAATTGGGTGCCCACAGAAGGCATACTTATCAATATGCAACAGACCTATAACAGAGGAGGGAAGCATCATGTTGGTGGGGGTAGCGGGTATATACTGTATTACACTTATGTGGTAGACGGAAAAAATTATCAAGGCATGGATTCTTTTTCGGGGAACCTACCAAGGGAACATTTTGTTGGCGAAGAGATTGAAGTCTGGTATAATCCTGCCGATTGTTCACAATCAATGTATAGCAAACCCGGTCCCGGTTTATGGCCTTATGTTCCGTTTATATTTGCTTTTCTCATTTCTTTGTTTGTTCTTGGTGGTGGCTTTAATCGCAAGGAACATACTTTACGGTAAATATAGCAGAACAGAAAAATGGATATTATATTAGAATAAGTTAACAATAGATAAACCAAAAGCGTCGCTTCGGCGGCGCTTCTATTCATATTTCAAGAAAAACAGCGAAAACAGTGTGAGGTTTTCCTCTATTTAATTGTGTAATAAGTGAAAGCAATAAGAAAGGCTTTCGGAAAGGAGTAAGTCAATGGATAACGGTGCAAGTAGCTACCGCCGTTTCCGTGACGATGGCGATGAAAGCGGATTAGTGGAAATCATCAAGGAATATCGTGACGGTCTCGTCTTCTATCTAAATAGTATCGTTGGTAATATCCACACCGCCGAAGAACTTGCAGAGGATACTTTTGTGTTGCTTGGAACAAAAAAACCAAAGGACAAAGGCAAAGGTTCATTTAAAACATGGCTATACACGATTGGACGGAATATTGCTTTGAATGATCTGAAGCGGAAAGCAAGAACCACGCAAATATCCGTTGACGATTGTCCAGAAATCATCAGCGAAGAAGATGACCTCGAAAAGACATATATCCGTGAGGAACAGAAAATTATTGTTCATCGTGCGCTTCGTAAACTGAAACCGGAATACCGCCAAATACTATGGCTCATTTATTTTGAAGATTTCAGCAATAAAGAAGCCGCCGCTGTAATGAAAAAATCTGTCCATAATGTTGAAACCCTTGTATATCGTGCTCGCAAGTCGCTGAAATCACAATTAGAAATGGAGGGCTTTGTTTATGAAAAGCTATAATGAAACGGTCAATAATGTCTTTCGTCGTATAAATGAATATGAAACAGTTCAGAAAAGGAAAAGAAAAATCATTTCAAGAACAGTGACCAGCTTATGCTGTGCCTGTATGATTGCCATTATCGGAATTGGATCTCATAATATCATGACATCCTCGCCTTGGGGTAATGAACAAACAGAAAGCAATCACAATAATCCCGGTATAGTAAATCCTGATCAGTCTGCCAATCTTCCGAATAACGCAGGATCAGTTTTGCCACCCAAAAATGAACAAACAGAAAGCAATCACAATAATCCCAGTATAGTAAATCCTGATCAGCCTGCCAATCTTCCGAATAACGCAGGATCAGTTTTGCCACCCAAACAGGTCATTCGCTCTTATCCCTGTTCTGAACCAGAACGATATGTGTTGCCGAAAAACGGCGAAATCCTAATCACTAAACCTCTATATACGGCAACAAAGGAATACGGAGACAGCGTTGTTTATGAAATTGAGGTTTATTTATTAAATAATGCCGAATCATATTTAAACAATGAAGCCGAATGGATGCAAGAATATGAGAGAATTTCCAAAATAATGGAAGATGAGCAATTGGGACTCTCAACCTACAATGACGATAATGGACAGAAGTGTTATATGTTGTTAGGAGTTGTCAGCAAAGATTTTATCGACAATTTCCCTGTAAGCGATCAATACGGATATTATATTACATTGTCTGGCGGCACAGACGAATGTACGGCACAAGACCCAAACATAGATATTTATAACGGCAAGGCGTCACAGAAGTGACGCCTTCAATCTAAAAAAGCGATCTTGCGGCTACTTTTCGGGTGCAGTATCAATTAAGGCTTTCGCAGTTGCTTTGACGACTTCCAACGACCGTTCATCGCAAGCTGAAAGCATACGGAGGAGAATTTCTACCTCGGAATCTTTGGACGGCTTCTCGGGGTAGAAAATCGAATCCGCAGAAATATTCAATTCCCGGACGAGCTTATGTAGAACATCGAAACTTGGCTTTTTGCCCTCGTTTTCAATTCGGTATAGGTATCTCTCGGTAATATCCACTTTACTTGCCAACGCTTCTATGGTAATTCCGGTGTTCTCACGAGCAGTCTTAATGATACAACCAAGCGTTTCAGGTTTGTTATGCACTTACAGTCCACCTCCATATATAATTATACTGATTTATGCCATCTTTATAATGGCACGACAATTCAATTATAAATGGATTGTCAGTTCGCAAATCTATGAACTAAATAACAGGTGTCAGCCCTGCCAATAAAAAAACGAGGTTTGTCAGGGCGGTTTCGTTATGCACGAATCCCTCCAAATCCGAGTTTTTAGGATTGGAGGGATTTTTTATGTGCTGGACTTCTCCCGGCGTTCCGCTGCTTGTGATGAGCAGCGACTATAAACCCATAATATAGGCATTATCAGTTGTGTTTCATCAAAAAAAGCACTTACCCCACAAAGGGGCATTGTGGCTTACATACTGAACTGATATGCCATAGATACAATGAAACAAACGCACTTGCACGGCGAAATTTGTCGCTTGGCAGGTGCGTTTTTATATTTTGCGGTATTTCGACCTTTTATAGTGTCGGTTGTCGCAGTCCTCCGGGTCAATCTGAATCTCAAAAAATTCAGATTGATCGGAGGTAAACAGCGTGAGTGCTGACAAAAAAAGAATATGGATAAGCGGTCAGCTTGTCGAGGTAACGGATGAAGTTTATGCCGCCTATACAAAGGGCGACCGAAAAATGCGTTACTTTGAAAATGACCTAAAAACAGAGCGTTTTCTTCTCACTAAAGACGGACGGCTTGAACAAATCATACCCAGCCGCGAAGATTCGTTAGACAGGCTTATGGAGGACAATGCACAACAATTCTCCGACGGGCAGGAAAGCGTTGAAGATGTTGTACTTCGGCAAATGATGGTAGACAAGCTACATATAGCAATTTGCCAACTAACCGAAAAGGAACAGGATTTGGTTCACGCTCTGTACTTTGATGGAAAAACAGAACGAGAATATGCCGAACAGTTGGGCGTATATCGCAATGCTGTTCATAAGAAGAAAATGCGTATTCTTGAAAAACTAAAAAAAATTTTGGAATAAAGGTGTGCAGACCTCTCGCTGAACGGCAAATACAGCGAGGGGTCTTTTCTATTGACTTCTCGGCGTTCTTTGACAACTGAATACCCATTCATCAAACACATTCCTATTGCTATTGTGATGAGCATAAGCCACATTAGCGGCTGCGCCACAATCTGCGGAAATAAAGCAATGAGATTTCACCTCTATTTATTTTTAGGTCTATGGCTTTCATTTTCTGCAAGGAGCGAATAACAGTCGGCTATCAGTATCGGGCGGCTCCCGATATGGCGACGACAGGCAATAGGGACAATGATACTCCCGTCCAGCCACAGTCCGAGCGTGATAAGCGATATTTCGGTCGTGAAGCCGTCGCAGGCAATGGGGGCGGTCGCATGAGAACCATGTGAGGGTGAGATTCCCGTGGAGCTGACAAGCCGTCAGCCGTTTGATGACTTCCCGCAGCAATCCGGGGTGTCGAGGACAAATAGGATTGTTTCTTTATACAAGGTCAAACGGCAGGACGGGTCTACTGAAACGGAGAATTGTTTATATCTTTCCGACCTTAATTCTGTTCTGTCCTTGACCTCTACATAGGCGGCTAACCGCCTAAATTTTCAAAGGAGGTCATAACACTATGAATCACACATATTTACGAGGCGATATGTATTACGCTGATTTGGGGCAAGGGGTCGGCTCGGAACAAGAGGGCTACCGCCCCGTCGTTATCATTCAGAACAATGTCGGCAACAGACATAGCCCCACGGTTATTATCGCTTCTATTACAAGCAAAAAGGACGCAAAGCCGAAACTACCTACCCACTACTACATCGACGCCGAAAACGGCTTGGAATTGCCCTCTATCGTCCTTTTGGAAC
>ERZ791919.1598-NODE-1598-length-18908-cov-17.518432_pt1 | contig 18908 bp, 14 predicted proteins | sample MGYA00510137_ERZ791919 | MGnify/ENA primary metagenome ERZ791919 (study PRJEB30046, sample SAMN00792059) | human gut metagenome | study: EMG produced TPA metagenomics assembly of the A metagenome-wide association study of gut microbiota in type 2...
CCGTGAACGGCCTGAAGTATATGTTTATCCCCGGCTGGGCCGTGGCCAACGGCGTCATTGAGGAAGCGCCCAACCTGTTTCAGGTATTTGCCACTGCCGGCGGACAGATGTTCTTCTCCCTGTCGCTGGGCATGGGCGCCATGATCACCTACGGCTCCTATCTGGACAGGAAGGAGAACATCCAGAAGAACGGCCTGCTGATCGTGGTCATGGACTCCATGGTGGCCTTTATGGCGGCCCTGTGCGTGCTGCCCGGCCGTTTTGCCCTCGACCCCAACGGCGATCTGGGCGGCCCCGGCCTGCTGTTCGTCACCATGCAGAATGTGTTCAGCCGTATGGGCGGCGCAGGCCCCATCTTCGGCATCCTGTTCTACCTGCTGGTGGTGTTTGCCGCCATCTCCTCCTCCATCTCCCTGCTGGAGGTCATCGTGGCCCACTTTGTGGATAAGGCCCGGGACGCCGGCAAGGGCGACAAGCGCAAGAAGTACACCCTCATCGCCACCGTTGCCGTTTCCGCAGGCTGTATTCTGGTCTGCGCGGACGCGCTGGGCTCCACGGGCATCTCACCGGCGGATCTGCTGGGCATCACGGAACCTAAGACATGGGCCGCTGACTGGCTGGACTTCTGGGACTGCGTCTCGGAGGGCATTATGATGCCGCTGGGCGCATTGCTGATGACCTTCATGGTGGCCTATGAGCTTGGTACGGAATTTGTCAAGAACGAGGTGGAGCAATGCGGCAACAAGTTCACCATGTACAAGTTCTACCGCTTCTGCATCAGATATGTCGCGCCGCTGGGACTGTTGATGGTGCTGTACGGACAGGTCAAGTCCTTCTTCTTCTGAGTGTCTTAACAACGGCTTAACAAAATGCAAGCATACATAAAAAGGCCGCCGGAGCCGCCGCTCCGGCGGCCTTTTTATGCCCGCGTTTCCGGGAAAATCCTGATTTACCAATACTTTCTGCGCCGCTGAAAGTCACCTCCGACCCGTTGGGATCCATAAAGCCACCCGATTTTTTTGTAAAAACGACGGAAAAGCGCGTTCACAATTTGTTAAAATAATCGAATATAACGTTAAGAGGTTGACAATATCTTAACGGGCGAGTATGATGAAAGAACAAATTGTGAGGAGGTAAATCACACACATGGAAAAGAAAAGTACCAAAATAGCGTATTTCGTTGCGCTGGGTATCTTTGTCGTGCTGCTGGCCATTCTGGGCATCACGTTCAAGGATGCGCCCATTCTCATTGAAGGCGCGACTACCCCGTTCGCAGGCACCTTCTGGTCTCTGCTGCCCCCCATCGTGGCCATCGTGCTGGCCCTGATCAGCAAGGAAGTGTATTCTTCCCTGTTCCTGGGCTGCCTGGTGGGCGCGCTGCTGGTCAGCAACTTCGCCCCCTGGGAGACGCTGGTGCAGCTGGTGGAGGGCGATAACGGCATCGTCACCACCGTTTCCGACTCCGGCAACATCGCCATCATCGTGTTCCTGGTCATCCTGGGCATCATGGTCGACCTGATGAACAAGACCGGCGGCTCCGAGGCCTTCGGCCGCTGGGCCAAGAAATCCGTGAAGTCCCGCGGCGGCGCACAGCTGATGACCATGCTGCTGGGCGTGCTGATCTTCATCGACGACTACTTCAACTGCCTGACCGTGGGCGCCGTTATGCGTCCCGTCACCGAGTCCCACAAGATCTCCCGTGCCAAGCTGGCCTACGTCATCGACTCCACGGCCGCTCCCGTCTGCATGATCGCCCCCGTGTCCTCCTGGGCTGCCGCCGTTTCCGGCTACGTCCAGTCCGACAACGTCAACGGCATCCAGCTGTTCGTGGCCCAGATCCCCTGGAACTACTACTGCCTGCTGACCCTGCTGATGATCATTGTCATCTCCATCCTGAACATCGACTACGGCCCCATGCTGACCCATGAGTACAACGCACAGGTCAAGGACGACCTGTTCACCACCCCCGAGCGTCCCTTCGCCGGCGCTGACGACTATGAGACTGGCTCCAAGGGCAAGTCCTCCGTGCTGGATCTGATCCTGCCCGTGGTGGTGCTGATCGCCACCTGCATCGTGGGTCTGATCTACACCGGCGGCTTCTTTGATGCCGAGAGCGAGTATGTGGGCGACTTCATGGGCTCGTTCTCCAACGCTTCCTCCGGCGCCGGTCTGGCCATCGGCTCCATGCTGGCTCTGGTGTTCACGTTCGTCTACTTCTGGCTGCGCGGCTCCATCGGCTTTGAGAAGTCCTTCGAGTCCGTACCCCAGGGCTTTATCCAGATGATCTCCCCCATCCTGATCCTGTCCTTCGCGTGGACGCTGTGCGGCCTGACCCGCTACGGCATGAACTCCGCCGACTTCGTCATCAACGCCATGTCCGGCGCCGGCGATCTGGCCAAGTTCCTGCCCGCCGTGATCTTCATCATCGGCGCGGCCATCGGCTTCGCCACCGGTACCTCCTGGGGCACCATCGGCATCATGGCTCCCATCGTTGTCCAGGTGTTCAACTATGACGTGCAGCCCACCCTGTGCACCATCGGTCTGGCAGCTGCCTGCGCCGGCGGCGTTATGGGCGATCACTGCTCCCCCATCTCCGATACCACCATCATGGCTTCCGCTGGTGCCCACTGCTACCACCTGAACCATGTGTTCACCCAGATCCCCTATGCCCTGACCGTAGCCGGCGTTTCCTTCGTCAGCTTCATTCTGGCCGGTCTGATCCAGAGCGTGGTCGTCAACCTGCTCATTGCCTGTGTGCTGATGGTTGCCACTCTGCTGGTCATCCGCGCCATCATGGCCAAGAAGCATCAGGGTATCTTCCAGGAGATGGCCGAGGCCGACAAGGCTCTGGCCAAGTAAGCCCTCTAAACACCCACCTAAAAAACAGGAAGCCCTGTGGGGCTTCCTGTTTTTTGTGCGTTAACAGAGCGGAATATCGCGTGAAGAGCTTATCGGACGCGAAATGAAGTTAGCGATATTTTAACACACATGCCGGATACGTGGACGAAATCAAGCTATAAACAGACGGCAAAGCGGCCTGAAACGCCCGTTAAAGATATGTTAAGGAACGAATAAAGCCCGACAATAGCGCGTAAAAACGGCCCGAAATTGGGGAAAAGGGAGAAAGTGAGGTTCATAATTTGTTCAAAATTACCCGTCCTTGAAATTGCTGAAACGTTGACAATCTGTTAAAAAGCGGATAAGATGGGAAAACCAAATTGTGAGGAGGTAAATCACACACATGGAAAAGAAAAGTACCAAGATAGCGTATTTCGTTGCGCTGGGTATCTTTATCGTGCTGCTGGTCGTTCTGGGCATCAGCTATAAGGATGCCCCCATCCTGATCGAGGGCGCGACTACCCCGTTCGCAGGCACCTTCTGGTCTCTGCTGCCCCCCATCGTGGCCATCGTGCTGGCCCTGATCAGCAAGGAAGTGTATTCTTCCCTGTTCCTGGGCTGCCTGGTGGGCGCGCTGCTGGTCAGCAACTTCGCCCCCTGGGAGACGCTGGTGCAGCTGGTGGAGGGCGATAACGGCATCGTCACCACCGTTTCCGACTCCGGCAACATCGCCATCATCGTGTTCCTGGTCATCCTGGGCATCATGGTCGACCTGATGAACAAGACCGGCGGCTCCGAGGCCTTCGGCCGCTGGGCCAAGAAATCCGTGAAGTCCCGCGGCGGCGCACAGCTGATGACCATGCTGCTGGGCGTGCTGATCTTCATCGACGACTACTTCAACTGCCTGACCGTGGGCGCCGTTATGCGTCCCGTTACCGAGAGCCATCACATCTCCCGTGCGAAGCTGGCCTACGTCATTGACTCCACGGCCGCTCCCGTCTGCATGATCGCTCCCGTGTCCTCCTGGGCTGCCGCCGTTTCCGGCTACGTCAACTCTGACAATGTCAGCGGTATCCAGATGTTCATCCGTCAGATCCCCTGGAACTACTACTGCCTGCTGACGCTGCTGATGATCGTGGTCATCTCTCTGCTGAACATCGACTACGGCCCCATGCTGACCCATGAGTACAACGCACAGGTCAAGAACGACCTGTTCACCACCCCCGAGCGTCCCTTCGCCGGCGCTGACGATTACGAGACTGGCTCCAAGGGCAAGTCCTCCGTGCTGGATCTGCTGCTGCCCGTTATCGTGCTGATCGCCACCTGCATCGTGGGTCTGATCTACACCGGCGGCTTCTTTGATGCCGAGAGCGAGTATGTGGGCGACTTCATGGGCTCGTTCTCCAACGCTTCCTCCGGCGCCGGTCTGGCCATCGGCTCCATGCTGGCTCTGGTGTTCACGTTCATCTATTTCTGGCTGCGCGGCTCCATCGGCTTTGAGAAGTCCTTCGAGTCCGTTCCCAACGGCTTTATCCAGATGATCTCCCCCATCCTGATCCTGACCTTCGCGTGGACGCTGTGCGGTCTGACCCGCTACGGCATGAACTCTGCCGACTTCGTCGTCAACGCCATGTCCGGCGCCGGCGATCTGGCCAAGTTCCTGCCCGCCGTGATCTTCATCATCGGCGCGGCCATCGGCTTCGCCACCGGTACCTCCTGGGGCACCATCGGCATCATGGCTCCCATCGTTGTCCAGGTGTTCAACTATGACGTGCAGCCCACCCTGTGCACCATCGGTCTGGCAGCTGCCTGCGCCGGCGGCGTTATGGGCGATCACTGCTCCCCCATCTCCGATACCACCATCATGGCTTCCGCTGGTGCCCACTGCTACCACCTGAACCATGTGTTCACCCAGATCCCCTACGCCCTGACCGTGGCCGGCGTGACCTTTGTCAGCTTCATCATTGCGGGTCTGCTCCAGAACGTGGTCATCTGCCTCATCATTGCCTGCGTGCTGATGGTAGCGACCCTGCTGGTCATCAAGGCGATCATGGCCAAGAAGCATCAGGGCATCTTCCAGGAGATGGCCGAGGCCAACAAGGTTCTGGCCAACAAGTAAAGCATCCCACTGCTTTGGCAGTGCACAGCTGCTTTCAAAAAGACCGCCGCACTTCGTGCGGCGGTCTTTTCGTTTGCGAGAAATTAACGGAATATCAGATTATACAAATGCGGGCTTAACAAGGCTGCCGTGTACAGAACAAGAAAAGACGGCGGATTTCCTGTAAAAAGCGTGGGAAGAAACGCAACTAATATTTGCATAAACTATATAAAACTGATGAAAAGAACTGGAAATACGCGATAAAACCATGTAAAACGCCTTGAAATTTGGCGGAAAGAGAAAAATTGCGATTCATAATTTGTTCAAAATTACCTGCCCTGCGGATTGGTGAAATATTGACAATTGCCTAAAAAAACGGTAGGATGGAGCAACCAAATTGTGAGGAGGTAAATCACACACATGGAAAAGAAAAGTACCAAAATAGCGTATTTCGTTGCGCTGGGTATCTTTGTCGTGCTGCTGGCCATTCTGGGCATCACGTTCAAGGATGCGCCCATTCTCATTGAAGGCGCGACTACCCCGTTCGCAGGCACCTTCTGGTCTCTGCTGCCCCCCATCGTGGCCATCGTGCTGGCCCTGATCAGCAAGGAAGTGTATTCTTCCCTGTTCCTGGGCTGCCTGGTGGGCGCGCTGCTGGTCAGCAACTTCGCCCCCTGGGAGACGCTGGTGCAGCTGGTGGAGGGCGATAACGGCATCGTCACCACCGTTTCCGACTCCGGCAACATCGCCATCATCGTGTTCCTGGTCATCCTGGGCATCATGGTCGACCTGATGAACAAGACCGGCGGCTCCGAGGCCTTCGGCCGCTGGGCCAAGAAATCCGTGAAGTCCCGCGCCGGTGCACAGCTGATGACCATGCTGCTGGGCGTCCTGATCTTCATCGACGACTACTTCAACTGCCTGACCGTGGGCGCCGTCATGCGTCCCGTCACCGAGAGCCATCACATCTCCCGCGCGAAGCTGGCCTACGTCATCGACGCTACCGCCGCTCCCGTCTGCATGATCGCTCCCGTGTCCTCCTGGGCTGCCGCCGTGTCCGGCTACGTCAACTCCGAGAACGTCAGCGGCATTGAGATGTTCATCAAGCAGATCCCCTGGAACTACTACTGCCTGATGACCCTGCTGATGATCGTGGTCATCTCTCTGCTGAATATCGATTTCGGCCCCATGCTGACCCACGAGTACAACGCCCAGGTCAAGAACGACCTGTTCACCACTCCCGAGCGGCCTTTTGAAGGCGCCGACGACTACGAGACCGGCTCCAAGGGCAAGCCCTCCGTGCTGGATCTGCTGCTGCCCGTCATCGTGCTGATCGCCACCTGCATCGTGGGTCTGATCTACACCGGCGGTTACTATGATGCCGAGAGCGAGTATGTGGGCGACTTCATGGGCGCGTTCTCCAACGCTTCCTCCGGCGCCGGCCTGGCCATCGGCTCCATGCTGGCTCTGGTGTTCACGTTCATCTACTTCTGGCTGCGCGGTTCCATCGGCTTCGAGAAGTCCTTCGAGTCCGTTCCCAACGGCTTCATCCAGATGATCTCCCCCATCCTGATCCTGACCTTCGCGTGGACGCTGTGCGGTCTGACCCGCTACGGCATGAACTCTGCCGACTTCGTCGTCAACGCCATGTCCGGCGCCGGCGATCTGGCCAAGTTCCTGCCCGCCGTGATCTTCATCATCGGCGCGGCCATCGGCTTCGCCACCGGTACCTCCTGGGGCACCATCGGCATCATGGCTCCCATCGTTGTCCAGGTGTTCAATTATGACACCCAGCCCATCCTGTGCACCATCGGTCTGGCGGCGGCCTGCTCCGGCGGCGTTATGGGCGACCACTGCTCCCCCATTTCCGACACCACCATCATGGCTTCTGCCGGTGCCCACTGCTTCCACCTGAACCACGTGTTCACCCAGCTACCCTATGCTCTGACGGTTTCCGGTGTGACCTTCGTCAGCTTCATTCTGGCCGGTCTGATCCAGAACGTGGTCATCTGCCTCATCATTGCCTGCGTGCTGATGGTAGCGACCCTGCTGGTCATCAAGGCGATCATGGCCAAGAAGCATCAGGGCATCTTCCAGGAGATGGCCGAGGCCAACAAGGTTCTGGCCAACAAGTAAGCGGCTTCCTGCTGCGGCAGGCAAATAAAAGAGGATGCACACGCGAAGCGTGTGCATCCTTTTTTTCTGCGTCTCAGAAATGGGTATCCACGAACTTGTTGAACTTCTTGACATCCATGTGATCCTTGTAGGTGTTGCGGAACCGCTTGACGGTCAGGCTGTTGTACTGCACGATCTTGCGGTACTTCAGGAACCCGGCCACCAGCGCCACGCCGCCGCAGAGATAGCCCATGGGTGCGCTTTTCCAGCACGTCCAGATCAGCACGGCGAACAGCACCAGCGAGATGAGCACACCGGCGATCTGCTTTTTCGGGTGCAGCAGCTTCACCGTATCCGCGTCGATGACGCCCTCCTCCACCATGGCCTGCGCGAACCGCTTCTGCACACCAAACAGGCTGGCAGTGTTCAGCATAATGGGCGCCACCACGAAAAACGCAAAGAGCGCGTCCACCACGCCGATGAGCAGTACGCTCAGCTCTCCCATATTTTTCATATTGTCACGATCCTCCTATGTTAATTTACGAATTGAATGGCCATATCGCCCCGGCTTGAGGCGTAGAGCATGTGGCTGTAGCACAGAGAGAACTCCACCACGTCGCCTACCTCCAGCCGCCGGGGGCAGTCCTCCACGTCCACGATGCAGTGGTCGGAGGAGCCGCCGATGACGGCGAGCCCCGGCTCCCGGGGCAGCAGGGACTCCAGATCCCCCACGTCGGCCCGTCCCAGCGCCAGAATGGCCCGCCGCCGGATGCCTCGATCCTCGTACACCGGCTTGCGGCCGAAGGCGTCGATGGCAAACTCGCCGATGGGGTAGGTGGGCTTGTCCCGCACCTCCACCACCTCGGCCCGGAGGGTGAACCCGTCCGTCCGCAGATAGTCCATGTCCCGGATGCCCCAGTCCACCTGCAAGTCCTTGCCCAGCAGAATGTTCTCACCGATGCGCAGGTGGTTGATGCCCGCCGGCATGGTGCCCCAGTGTACCAGCGTAAAGGAGCTGGTGGCGCCGCCGGAAATAACCTCCAGCTTTCGCCCGATGCGCCGCTCGATGCGGCCACCGATGTCCAGCAGCTCCCGCATCTTCTCCGGCGTGGGCTTGGTGGAGCCGTAGCACGTCAGGTTCACGCCGATGCCGGCCAGCTCCACATGGGGCAGCTCCTGCTCCACATGGACGCACACGTCCACCATTTCATCCTTGTCCCAGAAGCCCTCCCGCAGGTCGCCCAGATCGGCCATGACGATGACCCGGTGGGTCTTGCCCTGCAGGACGCATGCTTCCTCCAGCGCGTCCAGTGTGGCCCGTTCGCTCTGCAAGGACGTCTCACACAGCCGCACCACGTCCGGCAGCTCGGAGAGCCCCGGAATACGAATCAGCAGCCATGGGCCGCCGATCCCGGCGGCGCGGCACTTCTCCACCTGCTCCAGACGGCTGGTGCCCAGCTCCTCCGCGCCGCACTGGCGCAGCGCTCGGGCCACCTCCGGCAGGCCGTCCACGCCCTTCACCACGCCGCACACGCGGATGCTCTGCGCCCGGCATCGGCGGATGACCTGCTGCGCGTTGCTGCGCAGAACGGCCAGATCGATCTCAAGTTGCGGATAAGTGCGCTTCATGGGGACACCTCGTATCTTCGTAGTCAACATTTCTATTGTAGCATCAAATTCCCCGTTTGTCACACCTTTTTTCCGGCTCCGGGGACAAAACGGCAGACGCCGCCGGGAAAACCGGCGGCGTCTGCCGCGTCAAGCCTTACAGGACGTGTACGCCGTCCGGCTCGAACACAAGGTGGCACATATCGCCCACCTGATAGATGTGCTTGTTCTTGGGGTCGTGCTCCGCCAGCTTCACCAGCGTATTGCCCACCATAACGTGATAGTTCTGATAGCTGCCCATGAAGCAGCTCAGCACCACCCTGCAGGGCAGACCGCCCTCGTCGGCCAGCGTGCCGGACTCCGGACGCAGCACCACGGTATACTCCTTGCCGCTTTCCAGATCGTCACGGCCGGCCACACGGGTGCGATAGCCCTCCACGTCCAGCACGGCGTGATCGCCGTCAACGCCCACCATGGTGCCCTTGAGGAAGTTGGCCTCGCCGATGAAGTCCGCCACGAACTCGTTCTTGGGATGGTAGTAGATCTCCTGCGGCGTACCCATCTGCTCCACCACGCCGTGGTTCATGATGATGATGTTGTCCGACAGGGCCATGGCCTCGGACTGGTCGTGGGTGACGTAGATGGCGGTGATGCCCACCTCCTGCTGGATGCGGCGGATCTCCGTGCGCATGGACACGCGCAGCTTGGCGTCCAGATTGCTCAGCGGCTCGTCGAACAGCAGCACGGACGGCTCGATGACCAGCGCGCGGGCCAGCGCCACGCGCTGCTGCTGTCCGCCGGACAGCTGGTTGGTCATGCGGCCCTCCATGCCGGTCAGCTCCACCAGCTCCAGAATCTTCATGACCCGCTGGCGGATCTCGTCCTTGGGGATCTTCCGCAGCTTCAGGCCGTAGGCCACGTTGTCGAACACGTTGTAGTGGGGCAGCAGTGCGTAGCTCTGGAACACCATGGCAGTGTCGCGCTTATTGGGGGTCAGGGCGTTGATGGCCTCGTCGCCCAGATAGATCTCGCCCTCGTCGGGACTTTCAAAGCCGGCGATCATCCGCAGGGTGGTGGTCTTGCCGCAGCCGGAGGGCCCCAGCAGCGTGACGAAGCTGCCCGGCTCGATGGTCAGGGAGGTATCCTTCACCGCGTAAAAGTCCTTGCCGGTCTTGGGATCCTGATAGATTTTGGAGATATGCTCCAGACGGACGCCCTTTTTCACTTTTTCCATGGCTTATTGATCCTCCTTCATGTTTTTACTGGTGCCGAAATGCTTGATAAACAGGTTCATCAGCAGCACCGCGCCGTAGGTGATGACGATCAGGATGGTGGCGAAGGCACAGGCCAGACTGTACGAGCCCTTTTCGGCGAACTCGTTGATCTGCACGGTGATCAGCAGGAACTGCGGCGTCACCAGCAGGATAATGGCGGAAATGGCGGTGATGCTGCGCACGAAGGCGGTGACCAGACCGCTGAGGAAGGAGTCCTTGATCAGCGGCAGCGTCACGGTCATGAACACCTTGAGACTGTCGGCGCCCATGTCGTAGGCGGACTCCTCGATGGACTTGTCGATCTGCCGCAGAGCGGAGATGCCGCTGCGGGTGCCGGTGGGCAGCGACCGCACCACGAATACGATAATGAGGATCAGCCCCGTGCCGTACAGACCCTGCAGGAAGCCGGTGTTGAACACGCCGCCGGCGAAGCCGCGGATATATCCCACGCCCAGCACCGTGCCGGGCACGGCCATGGCCAGCATGGAAACGGCCTCGATAAAGCCCTTGGCCTTGAACCTACGCTTCACCACCAGATAGGAGATGATCATGCTCAGCAGGGCGGTGATGGGTGCGGAGATCATGCTCAGCACGAAGGAGTCGCGGAACGCCTGCAGCCCGTGGTAGCGGGTGAACACCAGGCCGAACCACTTGCCCGTCAGCGGGAAGAACTTGAAGCCCCATGTGGGGAAGCACGCGCCGATGGGCACGCACAGGTACATCAGAATAACGAATCCGGCAGCCAGCGCGCACAGGATGGTCAGCGGGATCTTCACGCTCTTGTCCTCGATGAGCATCCGGGCGCGGGAGGCCTTACCGGTCAGGGTGGCGGCGGTCTTGGCCTCCAGATAGTACTTCTGCACCACGAACATCAGCAGGGTGATGCACAGCAGCACCACGGCCATGGCGGCCGCGCCGGGCTTGTCGTAGGAGCCGGTGATCTGCAGGTAGATGGTGGTGGCCAGCGTGTCGTAGGAGCCGCCGATGATCATGGGGTTGGCGAAATCGGCGATGGACTCGATGAACGTCACCAGGAAGGCGTTGCCCAGACCCGGCAGCAGCAGCGGCAGCGTCACGCTGGCGAACACCCTCCAGCGGGAGGCGCCCATGTCCCGTGCCGCTTCCTCCAGCGACGGGTCGATGTTCTTCAGCAGGCCCTTGAGCATCATGTAGCACACCGGGAAGAACGTCAGGGTCTGCACCACCACGATGCCCCAGAAGCCGTATACGCTGTTGTCGTAGATGCCCAGCAGGAACCGGGTGATGATGCCCGCCTTGCCGAACAGCATGATCATGGAAAGGCTCAGCACGAAGGGGGGCGAAACCACCGGCAGCGTGGACACCACCTTGAACAGGCCGCCCACGAACCTCCCCATGCGGACATAGACCTCCACATAGGCGAACAGCAGGCCGATGAGGGCGGACAGGATGCCCACCAGAAAGCCCACCTTCAGGGTATTGGTGATGGCGGTGGTAAAGCGCGGCATGGCGAAGATGCGCCGGAACGTATCCAGACTCAGCGAGCCGTCTCCCACAAAACTATCCACCAGCAGGATGGCCAGCGGATAGAGGATAAACAAAGTCAGAAATGCGATGAGCACGACGATGGTAGTGACCATGATGGGGTCTGCCATCAATTTTTTCCGATCCAGCGCCGCACCTTGGGTTCGTGCCATAGAACGCTCCTTTCTCATCCCGAAAGGAATGGTAGGTGTAGTGGATAAAAAACAAGCGGGGCGGCGGCCAGCGCCGCCGCCCCGTGAAAGTGCTGAGGGTCAGGATATGCTGCGTTCAAATCACTCCGTCTGGAAACGATCCGCACCGGTGTCGGCGCCGTTGTCGGCCAGAGCGGCCATCACTTCCTCAACGTAGGTCTTGATGTTGTTCTTGGCGTCCTCGAAGTCATAATCCATGACATTGTTGGGATCCAGACCGAAATCGGCGGCCTGAGAGGGCTGGGTAGCGTTGTCGATGACCAAGAACTGGTAGGAGCCGTACTGGGCGGCCTGATTCACGCACTCAGGAGACAGCGCGTACTCAATCCACAGCTTGGCGGCGTTGGAGTGGGCAGCGCCCTTGAAGATGGCGGTGGCGCCCACCTCGAAGGAGGTGCCGCTGGAGGGGATGATCAGCTCGATGTTGGTGTAGCCGTTGTCCACGATCTGGGTGATGCCGTCATGCAGGAAGCCGATGCCGATGACGCACTCACCGGTGCCCACGTTCTTGCTGGGGCCGGAGCCGGACTTGGTGTAGACCTCGATGTTCTTGTCCAGATCCACCAGATACTTGATGCCCTCATCGTGGCCGTACTTCTGGATCATGGTGTTGATGACCAGCTTGGCGGTGCCGGCGGTGTTGTAGTTGGACAGCCAGATCAGATCCTTGTACTCGTCCTTCAGCAGGTCAGCCCAGTCCTGCGGAGCCTCGATGCCCATGCGGGCCAGCTCGTCGGTGTTGACCATGAAGCCCAGGATGCCCTTGTAGATGCCGTACCAGTAGCCGTCCTTGTCGCGGTACATGTCGCCCACCAGATGGGAGGCGTTGGCGGCGTCATAAGCCTCCAGCAGACCCTCGGCAGCGCAGACGTTGTACGGATCGGTGGTGCCGCCGAACCAGACGTCGGCGGAAGGATTGCCGTTCTCCTCCTCGATCTTGCCCTGCACCTCGCCGGTGGACAGGCGCTGGAAAGAGGTCTTGATGCCGAACAGATCCTCGAAGTGCTGGCACGCGGCGGCCAGATACTCCTCCTCGCAGGAACCGTAGACGACCAGCTCGCCCTCGGCCTGTGCCGCGGCGATCAGATCCTCCATGCCGTTGAAATACTCGGGATAGGTAGCGGTGTCGCCATCGCTGCCGCCCTGCTGCGGGTCATTGGCAGGCGTCTTGTCACCGCAGGCGACCAGACTCAGCGCCATGACCAGCGCCAGCAGAAGTGCGAAAAGCTTCTTCATTCGATTTTCCTCCGTTCACGATTTTCAAAGGTGGCCTTTGAATGAATTGCATTATAGACGCTTTGCGAAAAGATGTCAATAAAAACGGGAAACACCTGCAAAAGTGCGCAGGATTTTAGGCAATTTGACAGAATTCTCCCTGCTGAAAGCTTGACACACCGCGTATAATAGATGATACTATCTTTACAAACTGCGGCTTGCACCGCGAAAGGAGGCTCCGCCATGCTGTCAGGCTTGACTGCTTACCTGCCGGAGACGGCGCTGACCGTTTTCGATAATCTGGAGTTTTTCATCCGCATTGTGCTGGCGGCCGTGCTGGGCGCGCTGGTGGGACTGGAGCGCAGCAAGCGCCAGAAGGAGGCCGGCGTCCGGACACACTGTATCATCGCCTGCACCTCGGCACTGTTCATGATCCTGTCCAAGTACGCCTTTGTGGATCTGGTGTCCGTGGACGGCCTGCGGGGCGCCGACCCCGCCCGCATCGCGGCGCAGGTGGTCAGCGGCATCTCATTTCTGGGCGCCGGCGTCATCTTCAAGAACGGCAACTCCATCCGGGGCCTGACTACTGCCGCCGGTATGTGGGGCACCGCCGCCGTGGGTATGGCCATCGGCGCGGGCCTGTACTGGGTGGGCCTCATCGAGACGGCCGTGCTGGTGGTCATCCAGATCGTGTTCCACCGCTTCCCCGTGGGGGCCGACGCCCTCACCACGCAGGAACTGGTGGTGGAGATGGCGGACAGCGACGAGCTGCTGGCCCGCTTCGACGAGCTGGTGAAGGCCCACCGCGGCCAGATCACCGAGAGCAGCCTGACCCGGGAGGACGGCATCCTCCGCATGGAGGTCACCGCCAAGCTGGATCCCCCCATCAGCCACGAGGAGGCGCTGGCCTTTATGAAGGCCAACGACGGCGTCCGCCGCGTCTCCGTGTAACGCGGGCAGCCTACATACACAGATATCCCGCCGGTGCCCCAGCACCGGCGGGATATTTTCCGCTCACATCCGCTTTTCGGCCCAGCCGGACAGCTGCTCCAGAATGGGCAGCAGCTCCCGACAGCTGTCGGTGGGGCTGTACTCCACCCGTACCGGCACCTCCAGATATTCCGTCCGGGTCACAAGGCCGTCCCGCTCCAGCTCCCGCAGGGCGGAGGCCAGCACCGTATTGCTGACGCCGTCCAGCTTGCCCCGCAGCGCATTGTAGCGGATGGCGCCGGCGTTGCACACGGCGCACAGGATCTGCACCTTCCACTTGCCGCCGATGAGCTGCATGGCGTGGTGCAGCGGGCATTTTTCCATACAGGGACAGTCGTAGTGCTGTTCGGACATGGTTAGCTCCTCCTGACCTGCTCATATAAATCTGCGCTCTTGCTTTTCCCGCCGCAGGTGCTATCATGATAGCAGGTAAACCATCAGTTAACAAGGGCAAACACGCCTGCCAGCGCGTCTTTCCGGCGCTTTTTGCCCTTTTCGCCTTAGCGGGCGCTCGCCCGCCTGCGTCTCAAAAGCCAAAAAGCACTCGAATATCCATCGCTGGCGGGTGTGGGCAGTTTTGCCGGAGCAGAAATGTGTCCAGACAAGGAAAGGCCCGCCGAGAATACTGCCGTATTGTCAAGGGACTTGACGCAGTATGGGCGCATTTCTGCCCGTCAAAACCGTGCTTGCCCTTGTCAACTGATGGTAAGAACCAAAGTAAATAGCAACGAGGAGAAAAATCACCCCATGCATATCTATCTTCAGGGCCTGACCATGGGCCTTGCCTATGTGGCCCCCATCGGCCTGCAAAATTTATTCGTCATCAACAGCGCCCTGACCCAAAGGCGCAGCCGCGTCTATCTCACGGCGCTGATCGTGATTTTCTGGGATATTTCCCTGGGTGTGTCCTGCTTTCTGGGCGCCGGCGCGCTGATGCAGGCGGTGCCATGGCTCCAGAAGGTCATTCTGGCGGTGGGCAGCCTCATCGTCATCTGGATCGGCATCGGCCTGCTGCGCTCCAAGGCCAGTCTGGAGGGCGGCCGGGACGTGAATGTGCCGGTGTGGAAGCTCATCACCTCCGCCTTCGTGGTGACGTGGCTGAATCCCCAGGCCATCATCGACGGTACCATGATGCTGGGCGCCTTCCGGGCCACGCTGCCCGCCGGTACGGATGTGCCGTTCATCTGCGGCTTCGGCTCCGCCTCCGTCATCTGGTTTCTGACGGTGTCTACGCTGGTGTCGCTGCTGGGCAGCAAGTTCAACGAGAAGGTGCTGAACGTCATCAACAAGGTCTGCGGCGCCGTCATCATCTTCTACGGGCTGAAGCTGCTGTACAGCTTTGTTAAGATGATGGGCTGGCTGTAAAGGAAAATACGTTGGCAAATCACGCCCTTTCTGCTACAATAAGGCAGAAAGGGCGTGATTTTTTGGAACAGAACTATAAGCTGACCATTGCCTACGACGGCACCCGCTTTTTCGGCTGGGAGCGCCAGCCGAGGAAGAATACCATACAGGGCAAGCTGGAGAGCGTGCTCTCCCGCTTACAGGGACGGCCGGTGGAGGTCACCGGCGCGGGCCGTACCGACGCGGGCGTCCACGCCCGTGCCATGACCGCCAACGCGGTGCTGGACGTGGCGGAGACGCCGGAGGCCATCCGCGACTACCTGAACCGCTACCTGCCCGACGCCATCGCCGTCCGGGAGGTGAAGGAGGCCGCACCTCGTTTCCATGCCCGCTACAACGCGCTGGGCAAGACCTACCGCTACACCTGCTTTGATGGGCCGGTGAAGCCGGTATTTGACCGAAAGTATGTGACGCTGCTGGACTACCGCCCCGACGTGGAGCGGATGCGTCAGGCGGCGGCGTACCTCACCGGCGAGCACGACTTCGCCAGCTTCTGCGGCAATCCCCGCATGAAAAAGTCCACCGTCCGGCTGGTGGACAGCATCGCCGTGGAGCGCCGGAAGGATCGGGTGATCTTTACGTTCCACGGCACCGGCTTCCTCCAGAATATGGTGCGTATTCTGGTGGGCACGCTGCTGGAGGTGGGGCGCGGCTACTGGGAGCCCGCCTATGTGCAGGAGATCCTGGCCGCCAAAGACCGAAAGCTGGCCGGGCCCACCGCTCCGCCGGAGGGCCTGTGTCTCATGAAGGTGGATTATTGACCGAAAAGCACAGGATGCCCCTATTCTTTCGCATGTTTCGCATCTGTCCCCCGGCGGTGGAATTGGTTATAATACCGTCAGATGAATATACGGCGGAGGGTGCATCCCCTGTCCCGCTGAAAGGAGACTGCACACATGATCAAATTCGGTACCGGCGGCTGGCGCGCCGTCATCGCGGACGAGTTCACCAAGGAGAATATCCGCCTGCTGATGGCGGGCCTGTGCCGCCTGATGGAGAAGGAGGGCCTTGCGGGCGCGGAGGTCTGCGTGGGCTACGACCGCCGCTTCCTGTCCAAGGAGTCTGCCCACTGGGCGGCGGAGGTGCTGGCGGGCTGCGGCTTCCATCCCTTTGTCATCAACCGCTCCAGCCCCACGCCCCTGATGATGTTCACCGTGAAGAAGCGGGGCGAGCCCTACGGCATCGCCGTTACCGCCAGCCATAACCCCGCCATCTACAACGGCATCAAGGTGTTCACCGCCGGCGGCCGGGACGCCGACGAGACGGTGACGGCCCGCATCGAAGCGGAGATCGCGCAGCTGACCCCCGCCGATGTCAAGAGCGTGGACTACGATGAGGCCGTGGCGCGGGGCCTCATCACCGAGGCCAACCCCATGAACGAGTATCTGGACAGCATCCTGTCCGCCGTGGATGTGGAGGCCATCAAGAACGCGGCGCTGCGCATCGGCTTCGATCCCATGTACGGCGTCAGCTGGTCGAGCCTGAGCATGCTGCTGACCACCTGCCGCTGCGATCTGGAGATCATCCACGACCGCCACGACACGCTGTTCGGCGGCAAGCTGCCCGCCCCCAACGTGGACACGCTGAAGCCGCTGGCGGCGCTGGTGCTGGACAAGCACTGCGATCTGGGCATCGCCACCGACGGCGACGCCGACCGTCTGGGCGTCATCGACAATGAGGGGCAGTTCATCCACCCCAATAAGCTGCTGGTGCTGCTGTACTACTATCTGGTGAAGTACCGCGGCTGGCATGGCCCCTGCGTCCGCAACAACTCCACCAGCCACCTGCTGGATCGCGTGGCTGCCGGCCTTGGCGAGAAGTGCTACGAGGTGCCGGTGGGCTTCAAGTGGGTGTCCGCCAAAATGACGGAGACGGACGCCGTTATCGGCGGCGAGTCCTCCGGCGGCATGGCTGTCCGGGGCCACATCTCCGGCAAGGACGGCATCTACGCCGCCGCGCTGCTGGTGGAGATGCTGGCCGTCACGAAAAAGTCGGTGTCGGAGCTGTTCGCGGAGATCGCCGCCCAGTACGGCGACCCCCAGTGGGCGGAGGCGGACTTCCGCATGACCCCGGCCCGCAAGGCGGCGCTGCAGGAGCGCCTGCTTGTTCGGAAGGAGACGCCGGACTTCGGCACGTCCGTCGACCACATCAGCCGTGAGGACGGCTGCAAGGTGTACTTTGCCGACGGCAGCTGGGTGATCTGCCGCTTCTCCGGCACGGAGCCGCTGCTGCGCATGGCCGCCGAGGCCGACGACCAGTCCCGCGCCGAGGGGTATATCGCCGCGTGGCGGGCATTTCTGGGCCTGTAAAGTATTTTTTGGAAAAAAACTTTTTCAAATGTTGCATTTGCAACTTATCAAATTCCGCATCCGTGTTATACTGACCACAGTAGATGAGAGGGGCGACCCTCAAAAAACAAATCAATATAACATATAAATGGAGGATACGATCATGAAGAAGTGGGTATGTCCTGTTTGCGGTTATGTGCATGAAGGCGATGTTCCCCCGGCCGAGTGCCCGGTGTGCCACGTCAGCGGCGAGAAGTTCCTGCTCCAGTCCGAGGAGAAGTCCTGGGCCGCCGAGCATGTGGTGGGCGTAGGCAAGGTCTTCGGTGACGATGTGCCCGAGGAAGTCCGTCAGGAGATCATCGACGGTCTGCGCGCCAACTTCGAGGGCGAGTGCTCCGAGGTGGGCATGTACCTGGCCATGGCCCGCGTGGCCCATCGTGAGGGCTATCCCGAGATCGGCCTGTACTGGGAGAAGGCCGGTCTGGAGGAGGCCGAGCACGCCGCCAAGTTCGCCGAGCTGCTGGGTGAGGTCATCACCGACAGCACCAAGAAGAACCTGCAGATGCGCGTGGATGCCGAGAACGGCGCCACGGCCGGCAAGTTCGAGCTGGCGAAGCTGGCCAAGAAGTACAACCTCGACGCCATCCATGACACCGTGCATGAAATGGCCCGTGACGAGGCCCGTCACGGTAAGGCCTTCGAGGGCCTGCTGAACCGCTACTTCGGGAAGTAAGATAAAGGAAAACAAGAAAGACCGCTCCGGCGGTCTTTCTTGTTTTTCCTGGCGGAGAGGCGGCGCCGCTGGAACCGATTCCCATGTTGAAAGCTGCCGCCGTTTGTGGTAGAATGGCGCATCCGAAGAAAGGAGTGCTTGCCGTGGACAATATTTTTTCCGCCGTGTTGGACACAAAGCCGTGGATGGCTCGCTTTTCCCGCGGGGAATACGCCGCTGCGGCAGAGGCATACCGGGCGCGGTACGAGGGAGGCATCCGTGCAGCGCTGGCGCAGTACGGCCCGGTATCCCTGGCGCAGCAGCTGCTGGACGCAGCGGCAGACGCCTGCCAACGCGCCGGCCTGCTGTCACGCCGCGTCCGGCGCATGGACATCCGGACGGTGATCGCCGTGTATCTGAACCCGCTTTTGCTGGCTGCCGAAGATGAGGGGTGCGCACAGCTGGCGGCAGAGCTGTGCCGTCTGTGGCGACAGAAATGGCCCGGAGAGGGCTATGAGATAGCGGACTTCGAGACGGTCTGCGGCGGATTCCGCCGGAAGGTGCTGGGCTTTGAGCTGAACCGCCCGCAGGGCGGCGGCCGCGGCGGGGGAGCGCATCCGCGGCATCCAACTGAAGGGAGCGGCGGGGGGG
>ERZ791919.1599-NODE-1599-length-18906-cov-5.292610_pt1 | contig 18906 bp, 24 predicted proteins | sample MGYA00510137_ERZ791919 | MGnify/ENA primary metagenome ERZ791919 (study PRJEB30046, sample SAMN00792059) | human gut metagenome | study: EMG produced TPA metagenomics assembly of the A metagenome-wide association study of gut microbiota in type 2...
TTGGACAAAAAAACGCCGCAAAGCCTTATACAGCAAGGGCTGGAAGGCTCTACGGTGGTTGGTAAGGATGAGGTCGGCAGTTCGAATCTGCCCAGCAGCTCCAACATTAACCGCTTAAATCGTTTGATTTGAGCGGTTTTTGCTTTATGTTTGCGATTTTTGAAGAGAAAAGGATTGTGCTCGGTTTTTGAATTCTTTAGAAAACCCATACAAAAACCCATACCGACAAGGAAAAGCTGCCCTTTTGAGCGGCTTTTTGCCTTAGTGTGGGTCTAATTTGGCAATTCTTTTTTCTTCATTTTTTCTACCGCCACTAACATTAAATCTTGCTGATATGGTGTCATTTTCAGGATGGTTTCTTTTAGCTTCTTGCGTATAAGGTCACTTTCATTTTTTCTCATGTTTTCTTTCCTCCCAAAAATCTAATATACGGGATTTGAAAGGAAACACAAAACAGCCAAGAATGAAGAATAGTAAGGCTGCCGCTCCGCTTTCAAGTGTTCCGCAGATTAGATATACAACGAAAAGAATGATCGCATTTGTTGCGGTAACACAAAAGACGGTTGCAGCAAATTCTAAGACGTCTTTCAGGTATGCTTTCATGCAATCACCTCTAAGTCGTTCATAAGCTCTTTGATGTACGCACCGGACAGATCAGCGACAAAGGAAAAGCGCGTGCCGCGCTGACGGTACGTAGCCCCGCAGCACGGGCAGACAAGCACCATGGCCGCGCTCATCAGCGGCGTCGTGCAGCGGGCGAAGTATAGGATCTTCATACTGATGCCTCCTTGCTTGCGGTTACGTCGTCCAGAAGTTTAATGGCCGCGATTGCGTCTGCGTCCTCCATATCCGAGATTTTGTCCATAGCATCTAAAAACCCCCGCCGCCGATCTTCGCGCAGTTTATTCCCCGCCGCAATCGCAGCGCTATGTGCACCCTCGCATTGCATGGCGAGCTTGGCTCTTTCTAAAGACGCAATGAAATTTTTGACCTGCGTGTCTTCGTCGTCTCCTATCGTGAGATAAAAAACGAGAATGGAATCGCTGATAATGTCATTGACGATATGGAGCATGGAGCGCGTCCAATCTGCGCCAGATGCGGAGAGTGGCGCTTGCTCTCTGTCTGAGAACTGTTCATCTAAGACGGTTTCAAGAAGCGCATTCGCCCGCTCCAAATCAACGAAAAGTCCGAGCATTGTATCGCAGATGGCCCTTCTTTCCTTGCTGGTGGTTTTCTCAATATACCAATTCATGGTTTTTTTCTCCTTGTAATTTCTGCGGGAGGTCGGTATAATACCGATACCGGCCTCCCTGTGATGGTTGGTTGCGGCTCTATGTCCTCTTGCTTTGGTCGGCTGGGATATAGAGCCCTTTTTCATGCGCTGCAATCTTGCTCACAAGATCAAGAATAGCGTCCTTTTGCTCCTGTGTAAGAGTTTTGAAAATTTCTGCCGCAAATTCGGTTTGCGCGTCCATGTTTTGTACCTCCTTGTCGTGGGGGATCTCATGCCACGCAGAACCGGCGGGCCGTGGTGGTCTTTGTGAACTGCTGTGCCAGATCGGGGAGCGCCTTCTTCAATGCGTTGGCATCCAGACGAGAGGAAGTCACGGCCTTATAGGTCACCTTCCAATCGGTACCATTGATGGTGTCCACGCCCTCGGCGTCCATGTGGGCCTTGATGCTGTTCGTGATGCTCTCGATCTCTCCGACGAGTTCGTCCGCCATGCGGCGTAGCTCGCGCAGTTCCTTGATCTTGCTGTCCATTTCGTTGATGCTCATTGTTTTATCCTCCTTAATTTGCGGGTGAGATCGGCAACTGGCGGCTCTGAGTATCTATCCCGTTGGGAATTTCTTTCAAGCTTCTCCGTTCCAGCTCTTACGGTGTCGCGTTGGCTATCGACCTTCGCTCGATCTCTTGTCCCTTGCTGTGGTCTTAGTATAGTATATAGCAAGCATATATTCAATAGACGGATACACCAAATATATAGCAAGCATATTGTACAATGCGTATATAGGATACATATATAGTGATGTGATATACTACTCTGTGTTAGGAGGTGGCGCATGGGCGATAAGTACACAGATGCGCAGAAAAAAGCATCAATTAAGTATTTAAAAGAAAAAACAGACAGCATACAGATCCGAGTGCCAAAGGGGACGAAGGATAGATGGCGTGTTGCCGCCACAGAACGCGGAAAATCACTTAATCAATTTATTGCTGAGGCCGTTGAAAAAGAAATTACGGAATAGCACAGAAAGCCCACAGGAGCGCTCCTGTGGGCTTTACTATGTATTGAGATATAATAAGTGGCACTATATACTTCACGCACCCAGATACTTTACATTGCGATCTCACCTGTGCCCAGCCCCAGTGAAAAGATTTCGTTCGGCATTGTAAAATAGTTTTTGCTGGGAAATTGATTCATGGTATGTCCTCCTGTTCGTCGGGATGGAAGAGTTGAATGAACTCCTTTGCGGAATGGACAACGCCCAATTCCTTGAGCTGCTGATAGCGGATCAGGTCGCAGAGGGTGCGCAGACTGATCTCCGCGTATTCCAGCAGTTTATCGGTTGCCAGCATTTGCTGGTAGGTGTCCAGTTCGGTCGGTTCGTCCGGCGATTGGAAGAAGGCGAACAGTTCTTCTTCGGTTGGAATACTGCTCGGTGCCTCGCATTGCATTTCCTGCCGGATGTGGTCGATGACCTCACGCTCAGCGTGGGAGGTTAGGAAGCGCAGAAGCTGCTGCTTGTTTTGTTCGAATGGATTCATAGTCATACACGCTCCTTTGTGTTCGGGTGAGGCGGTAAGGCTGCGGCCAACTCAGCCACACTCCGATGGCGGAGTAGATTTGCCTCTACCTATAAGGACACTCAGAGTGCATTTGTAAACCGGAAAACAGAAAATTTTTCAAAAAAACTGGGAAGTCCTGTCATGAGACAGAGCTTCCCAGTTTTTCATGTAGCTTTTTCAGTCGCTTTGATACTGCCATTTTGGAGATGCCGTAGATCTGACCGATCTCCTCCATCGTCAGCACATCGCTGTATCGGAGGGAGAGCAGGTTTTGACCTTGCACATCCAGTTCCGCAATGGCCTTCCGCAGATTTTCAAGCTGGAGGTTCCTGAGCGCCGCATCCTCCACGGGACGCCTGACGCAATCCGAACCGGACAGCACCGTTTCAAACTCACTTTTACTCAGGTGCCTTGTGTCCTGCTTGTCCTGCGCCTGTTCCCGTTTTCGATCCTGCTCAAGGAAGTCTGCGACCTCCCTTGGCACCGATACTTGCTCACCATTGTAGACGATAACGACGTTGTCGTTCATTTTGTGTCCTTTCCGCTTTCAACGGAAGGGTACACACCCGCGCTGCCGGTACAGCGCCAAAAACTGTCGACCTTCATGGAGCATCCTGCGTACAGGGGTGGTCATAATGCCCTATGGGGCCCATGAATGCCTGAGGTCACACTTACGGTGTGGACCTCACCGGAAAGCCGCGAGATTAGGTACCAATATAAAGTGAACGCGGAGGATTGTCAAGGTAAGGCCTACAGCACAAAACATAGCAGGTCGATAAAATGACCGACCATGTGATAGAATGCCGTGATCTCAGGAAAGTATATTAAATATTTTGGAGAGGGCACTACCTACTTTTGCACACATGCGATTAAAGTAAAAAGAAGTATCTATGGTACTCCCTTTTACTTTAAAATTCCTCGTTGAGGTCTATCAGATGACGCACTGTTTTCTGATGCAACCATCTACATAATATCTATATCCATAATCGTCAGGGCAAGCTGTTCAAGTACTGCGCCTATTCTAGGGGCCTATATGCGCAATCGGAGAAATTATTTACTCGATTGTGAGGTGTCAACCCTCCAACGTCCCTTTCGGGGGGGCAGGTCATGCCAACAGCTTACTGGTGGTTATGATTTGCGTAACTGCCAAATAGCTCTCCGGCGATGGTGAACCCTGTATCATTATTTAGACTTATAAAGGCGACTGTGCCATTGTCATCCGGCAAAACCATAAGGGTAATCTTAACCTCCGCCTTGTCCACACTGTCACCAATGGAGAAGACCAAAGTATTGTCATAGGAACCGCCGACCGACCATGTCTTCAATTCCTCAAGCACATATCTCTTGAGGGAGGCGGCAGTGTATTCCGCGTATTCCGCCTTTTTGCCCGCGCCATCAAAGGCCTCAGCATAGACCGGTTCTCAAAACATCTTTTCTTAAAACCTTTGCCAGAATCTTTTCGGAGACATGGTTAAGATGCTGCTTATTCAGGAACTTCCTATAAATGAAAGTGCCGCGATTATTAATTTTCACAATGTGTTCTCTGCCTTGGCCGACTGAGCGGGCAGATCTTTGCACGTGGCGGGATGATCCCCTTATCTTACGGAAAAAAATTGCCGTGCGCAAGATGAATCAGCTTGGTATGATCGGTGATTCGAATATGCCCCTGCTTCCGCTCGATGATGCCCTCCTGCGCCATGGCCTGAAAAGCCTTAGTTACAGTTACCCGGCTGATGTGGAGCAGATTGGCAACATCCTGATGACTGAAGCGGATCGGGATCTCATAGCCACTTTCGGTTTCCACCTCGTAAGATTGTGCCATATCAAGAAGAGTCTGCGCGATGCGCTGCAGGGAGTCGGAGGAGGACTGTGAGAGCAAGCGACCAACCAGAAGGGAATTCTTTTTGCACACAATTTGCAGGACAGCTTGGCTGAGCTGAAAGTCCTGTTCCAACTGGGCAAAAAATGTTGCCGCCGGAATGGCATACACTGAGGAGTCGACAATGGAGACAGCCGTGGCCATGTGAGTTTCCTTCAGCAGACATGACCGCTCGCCGAAGAGGGCACCTTGCTCGGCGATATACAGTTGCTGCTCTACACCGACAGGGGAATAGGTTGTAATGCACACGCGCCCCTCTTTTACAACATACACGGTTGTGGGGGTATCCCCCTGATAGAAGATCGGCTGCTTTTTCCGTAAACGCACAACGGGAGACCCACTGATCAATGCGTGAAGAAGTTCTGGATCAAGACGGAGCCATGAAGAAAAACTAGCTGATTGCATGAGAACCCCTCCACCACTTACAAGTATATAGAATAAGCACTGCACTTAGTGTTTTAATTGTACACGGTTTTCATAACGTTTGCAAGCCTTTGCATTTTTGCAAAAAATCACCAACTGGGGAGGCCGAATAAAAAACATGGTGGGATGGAAGATAACTTACTTTGGTGGGTATTTCCTTATCTCTGCTTGATCTATTTGATGAGATGCAAAACTGAACGAAACTGGAAAAAACGTTGAAATTTTTTTGGATAAAAAAGCGAAAACTGTATACTGCTTTACAGAAAAAACAAGTCTGACCGGCTACAATATAAACATAAAAACAAGAAGAGAAATGGAGAGTGGAAAAACATACACCGCGATGTTTTGAAGCACCAAAATATCAAAGGAGGATTACCGGTTATGCCTGTCAATTTTGAAGAAATAAGAAAGCGCGAGTGGCCTGTTCTGGAGACCATGACTTTCCTTGACGCCGCGTGCGTCAGTTTCGCGCCCCAACGCTCCGTGCTCGCGCTAAAGGAACTGGCTGATTTCTCGGCTCGTCAGGACGAGGCGAATTCCAGCGCACACCACATCGCTATGGACAGCAAGCGCCATAAGGCATATGATGAGGCATGCAAGTTGCTCAACGCAGATCCCGAAGAGATCGCGCTGGTCGAAAGTACTTCTCACGGTCTGAACATTGCGGCAAACGGCATTGAGCTCCAGAATGGCGACAACATCATCACCACGAACCTCGAGTTTATTCAGGTCGCGCTTCCGTGGTGTGTGATGCGCAAGGAGAAGAATATCGAGATCCGCGTTGCAAAGACAAAGGATACCCGCTTTACCGCAGATGACTTTGCCAAGCTGTGTGATGAGCGTACCAAGATTATTGTCATCTCCACGGTCGAGTGGTGCAACGGTTGGCGCATGGATCTCAAGGAAATTGGCGACTTCTGTAAGTCCAAGGGTATTTTCCTTGTCGTGGATGCGGTGCAGGAGCTTGGCATCAACAAGCTCGACACGAAGACCTTTCATGTTGACATTCTCACAGCCGGCGGCCACAAGTGGCTCAACTCTCCGTTCGGCACCGGCGTGCTGTACATCAACAAGGAAACGCTGCCGAAGCTCAAAAGTGTTTATCACGGATATCTGAACACGAAGGAACCGCCGGAAGGTTGGGGCGGCTACTGGGAAAACCCTGCGGCCGCTTCCGTCAACGATTGGGAGTTCGACATGACAGCCAGAAAGTTCGAGATCGGTGGTACGTCTAATTATCCCGGCGCTGTTGCATTGGGCGAGACGCTGGAGCTGGTCAACGAGATCGGCATCGAGAATATTCAGAGCCGTGTGGAAGAGCTGAGCGCTTACTGCATGGAGCAGCTTGAAAGTATCGGTGCGACCATTATCACCCATAAGGATCCGGGCCGCCGCGCCGGAATTGTGATTGCTCGCATCTATGAGGATCTGAACACGGAGCGAGCAATCCTGAGGAACCTGCATGCGCAGAATATCTTCATTGCACATCGATTCACCGACTACGTTGGCGGGTATCGCATTTCCTGCCAGTACTTTAATAACCACAAGGATATTGATACGCTGGTTGCAGCACTTAAGGAAGAAATCAAAAAGGTTGGCCGCGCACCTGACTATAAGCGCCCCTGGTAAGCTGGAGGATAATTATGGCAAAGCTTGAGTTAACGTCCAACATTACGTTCCTGTATTTTAAGGATCTGGAAAAGGCCAAGCATTTCTTTTCTGAAACGCTTGGGCTGGAGGTTGCGTATGATCCGGGCTGGGCATGCGTTTACCGCCTGAAGGACAAAGCGTTTCTTGGTGCGGTGGACAATGCACAGGGGTCGATTCAGGTAGATTCGACGTCCAGCGTGCTGGTTAGCCTGACAGTGGCTAATATCCATGAGGTCCATGCAGCGTTTGAGGGTGCTGAAGGTGTGGACGGCCTTTCGCCCATTAAGCAGGTCAAGGAAATGGCACTTGAGTCGTTCTTCTTTACCGGACCTGAGGGTTACCATTTTGAAGTAGAGCAGTTTACTTCCGGCGAACTGCAGAAATTGTTTTGATAATGAGGGAGGAACCGTCATGTATGAAGAAAAACTGAAAGAGCTGGGGCTTGAAGTTCCGCAGATGGCAGCCCCCGTGGCAAACTATGTGCCCTGCGTAGTGGAAAATGGTTGGCTTTATATTTCAGGCCAACTTCCCATGGTGAACGGCCAACTCGCAGCGGCCGGCAAACTTGGCGACGGCCTTGATGTTGAGCAGGGTTACGAGGCGGCGAAGGTTTGCGCACTCAACTGCCTTGGCGCAATCAAACAGGTTCTTGGCTCTCTTGACCGTGTGGAGCGCATTGTGAAGATCAGTGGCTTTGTGAACAGCGCCCCTGACTTTACCGCCCAGCCTAAGGTTGTCAACGGTGCGTCCGATCTGCTCGGCCAGGTGTTTGGTGAGACCGGTGTTCATGCCCGCAGTGCAGTTGGTGTGGCCTCTCTTCCGCTCGGCGCCTGTTGCGAGGTGGAACTCATTGCAAAGATCAAGGACTGAGATGGACAGCCCCATCGGCGTTTTGAAGTTTGCTAGCGCGGGCGACCGACTGGTTGGCGATCCCGGCATGGAGGGAACTTTCACATTTCCCGTGTGCTATGGGACGGTTCCGGGAAGCTACCGGGATCTGATCGAAGGTTCGCAGGAGGCGTGCACAAACCTGTGCGCAGCTGCAAAAGCATTGGAACGGCAGGGAGCGTGGGCTCTCGCCGGTGATTGCGGATTGATGGCCCTGTATCAGAAGGAGATAGCAGACAGCGTCCGTGTTCCTGTGGTGTCTTCTAGTCTGGTTCTTCTTCCGATGATACAGCAGATGTTGGGGGAGACGCTAAAGGTGGGCGTTCTGACAGGACATTCCCTCTTACTGCAAAAGAAGCACTTGGAGGCAGTTGGAGCTGATATTGAAAAATTGGTGATCCAAGGAATGGAAACGCAGCCGCACTTTTGCAGAGTCGTCATTGAGGGGGAGGATAAGCAGGACTACAACAAAATGCTGCACGATGTTCTGGACGCGGTGGAGCAGATGCTGCATCGATGCGACGTCATTGGGGCAATATTGCTTGAGTGCAGCAATCTGACGACCTTTGCAAGGGAGGTCGCTGAACACTTTGATATGCCCGTGTTCGATGTGAACATGGCGATTCGGATGCTTTATCGATCCCGAAGAAGCGATTGCTATCGGGCAGAAAATATACCAAAAATATAAAATCAGGAGGTTTAAAAAATGAATTTTTATGAGGTTGAGACTTGGCGGCCACGCCTGAGCTGTCCTGCGGAGGAGTATGAAAAGGCAATCGAGAATTGGTTCACCTATGTCACGGAAAAGAAGGAGCTGTTCCCCGGCCTGATTAGCGCGAAGTATTTCAACAAGTGTGACCGTGAGGCCAATCCCGACGGCTACTACATGATGATCCTTGAATATGAGTCTCCCGAGGCCTGCAAGGCGCTTCACGCTCGTATTCGGGACAGTCTGGAGAAGAACGACGGTGTGTACGCTGAGTACGCGGCGAAGGATCCGCACAGTTGCTTTGATATCGACCACATGAACATGCGCTATATGCAGCCGTTAGTTACGGATCTCTGGTTCGACTACAACGATGAGAAGCGCAAGATTGAAAAGGCCAACGGCGTCAATCTGCAGCGCTTCCTTGAGTACGAAACATGGCGTGTGGCCGATGATGTTGTCTGGACCGACTATGAAAACATGATCGAGACTTGGTTCAAGTATGTCGTCGAGAAGAAGAAGGAACTGTTTGAGGAGTGGGCAAGCGCCAGCTATTATCGCCAGTGCGATGCTGACGGCAATCCCAATGGCATCTATGTGATGCTCTTCGAGTATGACTGCGTAGAGGGTCATCACGCTTACAAGAACCGCAAGCTGCACAGCTATGCGCTCAACGATGGGGACTATGCCACCTACGCATCCAACGACCCGTATCAGTTTTTCAATCTCGACTATGTAAATATAGACTGCCTACAAGAGCTTAAGCCGAATCTTTGGTTCGACTTTAATAAGTAACAATCGACAAAAACAATCCAACCATAGAAAGAGAGGAGAAAAAATGAAAGTGAAAAGATTGGTTTCTCTCGCCCTTGCGCTTGCTGTTGTTCTCTCCACCCTGTGCGGTTGCGGCAAACAGGAACAGCCTGATGTGAACGATCCCAATGAAGGCAACAAAACAAAGGACACTCTTATTATCGGTCACTGGAGCGATCCGCCTAGCCTTGACCCCAACAACGCACTGAACGACTGCTCGATGCGTGTTACTACCAATGTCTTTGATACTCTGGTTCGTATGGATGCGCACTTTACGCCCCAACCCTGCATCGCGGAGTCTTGGGAGATTTCCGACAACCAGATGGAGTACACTTTCAAAATCCGCAACGATGTGAAGTTCCACAACGGGGATCTACTGACGGTTGACGATGTTGTGTTCAGCATTGACCGCGGCATCAACTCCCCAAAGGCGTCCCCCAGTTTCTCCCATGTAAAGAGCGTGGAGAAGGTGGATGACAGCCATGTGAAGATCATTCTGAACGCTCCCTATAACCAGATCCTCGCCTGTCTGGCGCTGCCGTTTGGCCCCATCATGAGCAAGTCTTATGTTGAGACTGTTGGCGATGAGCAGTTTGCCAGAGAGCCGATGGGAACCGGCCCCTACAAGTTTGTCAACTGGGTGAGAGGTGAAAAGGTGGTTCTTGAGGCGAATGAGGATTACTTCCTTGGTGCACCTGCCATCAAGCATGTCGAGTGGGTTACGATTGCAGACACGAGTGCAGCTCTGCTGAACCTTGAGAGCTCCGATATCGACGCCTACTGCGATATCCAAACCTCTGACTATGTACTGGCCAACGCCAACGATAACATCAAGATTGTTGAGGGCGATGCGTTGGGCTATGAGTTTATCGAGTTCAACACTGCGAAGGCTCCCTTTGACAATGTGAAGGTTCGTCAGGCGATCGCTTATGCGGTCGATAAGGACGCAATGCTTCTCGGCGTGAACGACAACATCGGTACGAAGATTGATTCCGTCGTCCTCAAAGACGCTCTGGGCTATACCGACAAGATCGCAACCTACGAGTACAATTTAGAAAAGGCGAAGGCTCTGTTGGCGGAGGCTGGTTATCCCGACGGTTTCACTTGCGACATCCACACGCCGAGCGCACTGTATGCTAAGTATGCGCAGGTGCTTCAGGAATCCCTTAGACAGATCGGCGTTACGGCAAACATCAAGCAGGAAGAACTTTCTGCGTACAAGGCCTCTACTATCGGTGGCAAGTTTGACATCGCAATCAACGGCTGCAGTTTTACCTTCATGGATGTATACGAGTCCTGCGGCGATGTGATCTACGGGCCCAAGATCGGCGAGACAAATTCCACCTTCTACAATGATCCCGACGTGAATGCGTGGTTTGCTGAAGCTCTCGAAACAGGTGATCAGGAGAAACTGGCTTCCCTGTATGAGAAGGTTCTCATCAAGATTAGCGAAGACCTTCCCATCATTCCGTTTATCTGGCGTGTCAGAAATATCACCTGTGCGAAGGATCTAAATATCCCCTATGTGGATCCCTATGGGTTCCACTACCTGCGTGACTGGAGTTGGAACAGCTGATTTTCTAGCATAGAACCTTGTAATTAAAAAAGTAAACTAAGATAACCCGAATATTGGAAAGGCGGTTGTCAGTATTCGTCTGTCTTCCGGTATTCGGGCTTCTTAGCAAAATGTCGTATTGGCAGAACGCTCCCGAGATGAGATACTATGGACTGTGGGAGGTCGTTTTCGATAGGGGTGAATGAATGTACAAATATGTAATTAAGCGATTGCTGCTGATGATTCCGGTCTTACTTGGAATCAGCTTTGCAGTATTTTTCCTGATGAACTTAACGCCAGGAACGCCTGCGGACATTATCATGGGCGAACTTGCCACGCCTGAGGCGAAAGAAGCGATGAATGAATCCCTTGGTTGGAACCAACCGTTTTTGAAGCGGTATCTGGACTATATCGTGGGCGTGTTTCAGGGGGATTTTGGGAACTCCTATGTGTCTGGCCTATCGGTTATGAAAGAGCTGTTCACAAGATTTCCCACCACATTTAGATTGGCGCTGTACAGCATGATCCTAGCAGCGGTGGTCGGTATTCCTGTGGGTGTTGCCTGCGCTGTGAAGCAGTACTCCCTGATGGATAGCTTCAGTACAGTTTTTGCGCTAGTATTTGTGTCGATCCCATCTTTCTGGTTGGGACTCCTGATGATTATTTTGTTTTCCGTTAAACTCCATTGGTTGCCGGCATATGGATCGGAAAGCTTTGTACAATTTATTATGCCGGCAATAACCTGTTCGGCCGCTACACTTGCAACGCTGATTCGAATGACGCGCTCAACGATGCTTGAGGTGATTCGGCAGGATTATATTCGCACAGCGTATGCAAAGGGAGCGAGCAAGGGTCGCGTGATCGTAAAGCACGCCCTTCAAAACGCAATGATTCCGATCATAACAATCGTTGGTGTTAATTTCGGCTATATGCTTGGCGGTGCTGTGATCACGGAAAATGTGTTTGGTATGTCCGGTATCGGAAACCTGTTGCTCAACTCTATTCGTAGCAAAGATATTCCGATGGTTATGGGCGGTGTGCTGATTATTTCAGTCATGTTCAGCGTCATTAACCTTTTGTTGGATATCATTTACGCGTTTATCGATCCGCGAGTCAAAGCGCAGTACAAAAAAGGAGGCACCTAAGTATGAGCCGGACTAAAACAGTCGGAAGACAGGAGATCAATGCCGAAAAGAAACGGTCTCAGCTGTTGGAGATATGGCGGCGGTTGAAGAAGAACAAGGTCGCAGTTGTCGGCTTGGTCATACTCGGTGTGTTGCTCTGCGTGGCGATTTTTGCTGATGTGATTGTCGATTACGACCTTGGCATCAGACAGAACATGGCAATCAAGCTGCAAAAGCCATCGGCGGAGCATTGGCTTGGTACAGACGCTTATGGCAGAGATTTGTTTGCCAGAATTGTCCACGGCAGCAGAATTTCGCTGAGCATTGGTTTTATTGCAGTTCTCGTTTCCCTGCTGATTGGCGGAGCCATTGGCTCAATCGCCGGTTACTATGGAGGCAAGGCGGATATTGTTATCATGCGTTTTGTGGATATTCTGATGGCGATCCCGTCCACGCTGATGTGCATCTGCGTGGTCACGGTGCTTGGCCCCGGCATGGTAAATCTTATGATTGCAGTGACGATAAGTTTTGTTGCCACTTTCTGCGTGATCATCCGCTCGTCGATTCTGACGATCAAAAATGCGGACTATATCGAGGCTGCACGGGCAATCGGCGTCAGCACTTTCCGCATTATTGTCCGCCACATCATCCCCAATACGATGGGACCGATTATGGTTCAGGCAACGCTCAGCATCGGTAGCGTTATCCTTTGCGCGGCAGGACTCAGCTTCGTCGGCCTTGGTGTTATGCCGCCTACTCCTGAGTGGGGAGCAATCCTTACCGAAGGAAAGGAAGTCATCCGTACGGCGCCGCATATCGTTGTGTTCCCCGGTGTTGCGATCATGTTGGCTGTAATGTCCCTGAATTTCTTGGGTGACGGTCTCCGCGATGCACTTGATCCGCGTCTGAAGCAGTAAGGAAGGAGAGCGGAGATGAACGAAGTAAAGAATATTCTGGAGGTCAAGGATCTGGAGGTCGTATACGAAACGGATCTGGAGATCGTACATGCTGTGAACGGAATCAGCTTTTTGGTAAAGGAAGGCGAGACCGTGGGGTTGGTCGGCGAGACTGGCGCCGGGAAATCCACCACCGCTTTGAGTATCCTGCGCCTGTTGGCAGAGAACACGGGAAAGATTCGCAACGGATCGATCTGCTTCGACGGAGAAGACATTATGGAGATGGACACCCTTGCGCTGCAGAAGATGCGCGGCAAGGACATTTCTATGATCTTTCAGGATCCCATGACAAGCTTGAATCCCGTGCTGACTGTCGGCGCGCAAATCGGCGAGGTGCTGAAGCTGCACAACTCCAAGCTGTCGTCGCATGAGATTGAGGAATATGTGGACAAGATGTTACGCCTAGTCGGTATCCCGACCGAACGCAAGAGCGAGTATCCACACCAGTTCTCCGGAGGTATGAAGCAGCGAGTAGTGATTGCCATTGCACTGGCCTGTGAGCCGAGATTGCTGATCGCGGACGAGCCGACCACGGCTCTGGATGTTACCATTCAGGCACAGGTTCTTGATATGATGGAAAACCTGAAAAAGCAGCTGAATACATCAATGATTCTGATTACGCATGACATGGGTATCGTTGCCGAGACATGCGATCAAGTGCTTATCATGTATGCTGGAGAAATCATTGAGCGGGGATCTGTGTACGATATTTTTAACAGCGAGGTGCACCATCCCTACACGGAGGGACTCTTTGGCTCAATCCCCCGTCTGGATGACGAAACAGATCGTCTTAAGCCGATCAAGGGCTTGATGCCGGATCCTACGAACCTGCCGGAGGGGTGTAGCTTCTCGCCGCGCTGTCCCAAGTGCATGGAGATTTGCAAGAAAGAAAAGCCCTCTGTGTTTTGCGATGGCGAGCACGAGATCTGCTGCCACCTCTTTGCGGAAAGAAAGCAAGATAAAGAGGCGTTGGGCGAGGAGGAATAAGCATGGTAGATAATAGCATCTTGATTGAAACACGCAACCTAAAAAAGTACTTCAAAACGGGCCGGGGAGAGCTCCATGCGGTAGATGATGTCAACATGAAGATCGTCCGCGGAACGACCCTTGGCGTTGTAGGTGAGTCTGGTTGCGGAAAGTCCACGTTGGGAAGAGTTGTGCTTGGACTGATCGAGGCGACCAGTGGTGAGATCTACTATGAAGGGGAGAATATTACCAACTGTGGAAAGAGAAGGATGAAAGAGCTTCGCAAGGAGATGCAGATCATTTTCCAAGATCCGTACGCGTCGCTGAACCCTAGAATGTCTGTCAGCGAGATCATTGCGGAGCCTCTGATCGTAAACGGTATTCTCTCGCACAGGACGGATATTGAAAAACGGGTCGGAGAATTGATGGACACCGTCGGCATTGCGCGCAGACTTGCCTATGCATATCCGCATGAGTTGGACGGCGGAAGACGCCAACGCGTCGGCATCGCACGCGCGCTATCGGTAAAACCCAAATTTATCGTCTGTGACGAGCCGGTATCATCTCTGGATGTTTCCATTCAGGCGCAGGTTCTGAATCTGATGATGGACTTTCAGGATGAGTTTGGCCTGACCTATATGTTTATAACGCACGACCTGTCGGTTGTAAAGCATATCAGCGACGAGATCATGGTCATGTATCTGGGGCAGTGTGTAGAAAGAGCGTCGAGCAAAGAGCTTTTTGCAAACCCGATGCATCCGTATACAAAGGCACTTTTGAGTGCTGTGCCGATTCCGAGCCTTGCAAAGCGTGGGAAGCCGAGAGATATTCTTTCCGGTGAGGTCGTGAGCCCGATTGATCCGGTGCCTGGATGCCGCTTCGCGGCGCGTTGCAAGTATGCGACGGAGAAATGCAAGGACCCCGTCCAGTTCCAACAGGTTTCCGAAGGACACTTCCTTGCCTGCAAACGCTTTGAAGAATAAAGAACAGGAGAGTATTATGAAGACCAATCGTGATAAGCTTGTAAAAATATCCGTGCAGGGCGGGATTCATCATCCGCTTGGCGGAACGGCACGCATCACGGCGGAAGGCAAAGTTGTCGCGCTTCCGGCGATCGGCGGCATCACTTATAATGTAAAAGTCGGCGATGCGATTTTCGGCCTGGTGGGAGATCACATTGAGCCTTGTGTGTCCATTAAGAACAGCGAGCCGGGAGAAAGCGATGCGCTGAATGTTTTCTCTTGCATCGGAAACCGCGCGCGCGTTGTTTCTGGAAAGGCTGAGGGGGCTGTCGGCTATGTGACTGGTATTCATGGCGGCTGCGAGCATGTCATCATCCATTTCCCCGAGGAGACACTGGAAAAGCTGAAGGTCAACGACGAGATCCTTGTGGAAGCGTACGGTCAGGGTCTGAAGATCGAGGAGTGTCCGGAAATCACGGTGCAGAGCCTGGATCCCGACCTGTTGGAGAGCATGAACATCGAAGTCAATGAGCAGGGCGAGATGACGCTTCCGGTGGCGGCGGTGATCCCCTCCTATCTGATGGGCTCCGGACTTGGAGCGGGACATTCCTACTCTGGCGACTACGACCTGATGACGGCGGATTCAGAGGCGGTGAAAGAGAACGGACTGCAGAATTTGAGATTCGGCGATATCGTGCTGATCGAAGACAGTGACAACACCTTTGGCCGCGGCTATCTGAAGGGATCACGCACGGTTGGTATCGTGATCCACGGCGATTGTATCGCCCACGGCCATGGACCGGGGATTACGACGGTTCTCGTGACGAAAAAGCCCATCATTCACGGTGTGTTGGACAGTAAGGCGAACATCGCGGACTTCATTTTTAGCCGCAGCTACTAATAGTGCGCCGAGAACCGAGATAGTACAAGTAAGGAGTATACAGAGCGCCCGCGAAACGAGAGGCTCAGATGATGCAATGGCACGAACGAAAAGCGTCCGAAAGACATTGTGCCATCTGAGCCTCCTGATTGCTTGCAGGAAAGTGTAACGGTTAGCATGGATACGCATCGCGCTCTCTGTGAAGAAACATGAATAAGAGCTTATATCGAAAGTTTGCAGAGGTGCTGGTGATGGTTGCGGCCAGCCTTCAGCAGGGGGAAACAGTTATTATTGAGGCGGAACCGGAACATCAGGAGTTGGTAAGAGAGCTTACCAGGGTCAGCTATCAAAACGGAGCCCGTTATGTCAAGACGGAATACATCGATGAGCTGACAGATGAAATCCGTGCGGAGGCATCCAAGAAAGAACTGTTGGACTATTATCCCCAATGGCTATACGATTACAGAAAGGCCTATGGGAGAGATAAAATCTGTGTGATTTCTCTGCGCACTCCGTGCCTGCGGCTCGACAGACAGGCAGGCGAAGAGCTGCTCAGGGTGCAGAAGACGGAGCGGGAGTGCAGAGCGGGGTTCGACGACAGTGCTTCCGACGGCAGCGTCAGCATTGTAAAAACTGTTGTGCCTAGCGAAGAGTGGGCGCGGATTGTCTATCCGGAGCTTCCTCCAGAGGAGGCATTGAAAAGCCTTTGGGAGGTCTACGCAAAGATATGTAGGTTGGATCAGCCAGACCCTGTGATGGCGTGGAGAAAACACCAGCAGATGCTTTGCAAAAGAAAAACGCAGTTGGCTGAACTGGGGATTCGCACGCTTTATCTGAAAGGACCCGGAACGGATCTGAGCGTAAAGCTGATTGAGGGCGGCGGATGGATTGGCGGCTGTGCGGAGAACACGCGGACGGGCGAGTTGTATGTCCCGAACATTCCCACGGAAGAGATCTTTTCGGTACCGGACAAGCGGAACATCAACGGGGTCGTGTCCTCTACCCTGCCGCTTAATTACAAGGGAGCACTGATAGAAGGGATACGCTTGGAGGTGCGCGACGGCGAAGTGGTTGGATTCTCAGCTGAAAGCGGAGAGGATACACTTGCATCAATCATCCATACGGATGAAGGCTCCAGACGCTTCGGCGAGATATCACTTGTGCCCGTACAGTCACCTATCTATCAGTCGGGCAGGATTTTTTACGACACGCTGCTAGATGAAAACGCCGTTTGCCACATGGCACTCGGGCGGGGAACGCCGGGGGTGCTGCCGGGCGGATACGAGCTTGCGCGCAGTGAGCTCGATGCGTTGGGGGTTAACAGTAGCGCGATCCATGTCGACTTTATGATCGGGTCAAAGCACTTTGATGTAGAGGCGGACACGAGAGCTGGCAAGCGCATAACCATCATGAAAAACGGCAGTTGGGCAATTTGACTTAGCGATGAAGATGCAATAAAGAAATACATGAAAACGGAGGGGAGCGAGCGTGAAAAGATTGGGTGCGGTTGACTTGACGAACGGCAAAGTCATGCTTTCCATCTTGAGGTTCTCTTGGCCTATCTTTGTCGGAAATGCATTTCAGCAGCTTTATAATGTAGTGGATACTGCTGTTCTGGGGAGGTACGCGGACTATTGTGCGATGGCATCGGTGGGACTCTGCTTTCCAATCATTGTGTCAGTTATAGCACTCTTTTGCGGAATTGGGACAGGAACTAGCGTGATTGTGTCACGCTATCGGGGTGCAGGCGAGAACAATTCGATAAAGGAAACCATCCTTTCAGCATGGGGGATCGTGTTGGTCGGGTCTATTCCTCTTGCCCTGCTTGGCGTATGGAATGCTGAGGTCTTGCTGCAGCTTGCCGGGGTGCATGAGGCCCTGATCGGCGATGCCGCCTCCTATCTTCGTATTTACTTCTCGGTCTCCATTGCGGTGCTTGGATATGGCATCAACGACGGTATTTTAAGAGGACTGGGCGACAGCAGGGCTTCGCTGCTTTTCCTGTCGCTCTCTTGCCTGATAAATGTGGGGTTGGATATCCTGCTTGTTGCAGGAATGCAGCTTGGTGTGGTCGGCGTAGCGATAGCCACTGTACTTGCAGAGCTCGCGGCGTGTATTTTGAGCACGGGATACATATTCAGAAACTATATCGGGAAAGTGCAGAGCAGCAGGGCACGTTGGCATACCGTGAAAAATATTTGCGCGATAGGGCTTCCGCTCGGCCTGAAGCAAATGCTTTTTGCAGCCGGAGTCATCATGGTTCAAATGGTAATCAATCGCTGCGAACCATCTTTCATTGCGGGCTTTAACGCGGCAAGCAAGATCGATATGTTCGCCGCGCTGCCCATCCAGAGCTTCTCCGTTGCGATGATGACCTTTATTGGGCAGAACATTGGGGCGCGAAAGGAGGATCGGATCTACATAGGCATTAAAGAGGCTCTGAAGCTGTCGCTTATGGTGGATGTGGTGTTGGTCGTGCTGATCATGACCTTTGCGCCGCAGCTGCTGAGGTTGTTTAATTCCGATCCATCGGTGATTGCCGGCGGTCTGGCATATCTTTACCGCATCATGCCATTCTATGTCATTTATACAGTCACATCTCTGATCCAATCTGTTCTGAATGGATTGGGAAATGTCTTAGTGTCGACCCTGATTATGTCTGGTGCGCAATGGTTGGGCAGAGTTCCGGCGGCATGGCTGCTTTACAAGCTGTGTAGCCCGGAAAACATCTATTTTTGCTATGGTATCGGTTGGATTATTGAACTGAGTTGCTTAGTTGCGTACATAGTGATAGGACTTTATGGAAAGCGATTGAAGAGCAAGTTGGGGGAGACGAAGCGCTAACCCGGGGTGGAGAAAAAAAGCCGGGCTGGTAACGCAGTTACACAGCTCGGGACACTCGAAAACGATATTGCTGTTGAACGGAGGCGATGACTCTGCCTAAGATGATTGTTGCAATCTACTGATTTGCGGTATTTCTTGTTGTAAAGCGAGGGTGAAGTTGTGGTCGTACTTTTTGTTTATAGAGGTGCGATTTTGGAACGAAAAGCATGACGGCGATGGCTTCAATTTGCTGCTTCATTTTTCAAAAAAACCGTGGCATACTGCCTATGCCGCGAGCGAAGCTGCAGAGGATGAAGAAACCGTGGCGCTCAAGTGGGCGAATGCCGACTGGTCGAAGGCGGCGAAGGTCAAGGTGTTCTTCCTTGACGCGGACCGCAAGCCCGTCGCCGAAGCGGTGACGGCGCTGATCAAGGGCAAAAGCCAGAAAAACTGAGCGGCTACAGCACAAGAATGAAAAAGGGAGCGCATC
>ERZ791919.1630-NODE-1630-length-18699-cov-4.646750_pt1 | contig 18699 bp, 19 predicted proteins | sample MGYA00510137_ERZ791919 | MGnify/ENA primary metagenome ERZ791919 (study PRJEB30046, sample SAMN00792059) | human gut metagenome | study: EMG produced TPA metagenomics assembly of the A metagenome-wide association study of gut microbiota in type 2...
GGACGGGGGCATCACCACAGTGTCCTCGATTCCCCTCGGCTCCACCGCCCCGGACAACAGCGAGCCGATAGGGTGGAGCCTAAAAGAGGGGATTTGAACCTATTCAATCAAGCTGCCGGTGGCAGCTTGGATGCCCCCGTCCAGCCGGGGGCATCACCACAGTGTCCTCGATTCCCCTCGGCTCCACCGCCCCGGATAACGGGAAGCCGATAGGGTAGAGCCAAGGAAATCTGTAAACCGGAATGAATGAGGTGGTAGAGAAATGCTTACATTGTATAAGCCCAGTATTGAAGACTTATGGTTTAGGGCGCAAATGATGGGCAACGAGCAGACAATGGCTTATAATCATGCCTACGGCGGCACCATTCCGTTCCCAAAAGAGCATTGGGCGGATTGGTATGACAGATGGCTGGCAGATCATGATGATAAACGTTTTTACAGGTATGTCAAGGTAGATGATATGTTTGTTGGCGAGGTGGCATATCACTTTGAGGAAGAAAGACAGATAACGCTTGCGAGTGTAATAATGGATGCCCCATATCGCAGAAAAGGCTATGGCAGCAAAGCGCTGATGCTTTTGTGTCAGGCTGCAAAAGAGGCCAACATACATGAGCTATATGATGATATCGCCATAGATAATCCTTCTGCTGCATTGTTTCTCAAATGCGGTTTTTCCGTAATTCTGCAAACCAAGGAATATATATTGTTAAAAAAAGAACTGTAGGCTCTGTAGATTTCGATTTGCCGAGCCTGTTCGCTGCGGAACAGGACAAACGGTTTTCACATCCACCGCTTTATCCACCGACCCTGGCAACAAAAGGCTGATAGGGGGCACCCTAGGAAAGCTTCCGGAAGGGGAACTTATGGAGCTCCCACCACTGATTTAGGCCCAGTTGGAAAAATTCTTCTAAAGCGGCATTGATGAGTTCCAGCTGCCGTTCTGTCACGGTTATCTGGTAAACGGCTTGTTCTTTCTTGGCATGGTATGTTCTCCAATTATTACACATTTTTACACAAACTCTTCTTGACATTTTACACAATAGTGTGTATAATAGTGAATGAAAGGGGGAGAGAGATTGAATCCCAGGGCAAAGACAATCAAAGAACTGGAATCCCTTGGATATGTTTTCCGCCGCCATGGCGCAAACCATGACATCTACCGGAATCCAGAGACGAGAGTTTCTATTTCTGTCAAGCGGCACGATTTCGATGAAAACGATGCCCGCTACATCCTCAAGGAGGCCAAGCAGAACTGGAAGTAATCCGGTTCTGCGGGCACTCCCGCCTCTCTCCCTCTTTCAACCCTCTAAATGGAATTGACTAAAAGGAGTGAAAAATATGGTTTATATCTACACCGCCACCATCCACGAAGAAGATGGAACTTTCTACGCCGCTGTGCCGGATATTCCTGGTTGTATCACCACCGGCCATAGCCTGTCCGATGCCATTGACCAGATCACCGATGCTCTCGCAGCGTGTCTTTGCACCATGGAGGATGAAGATGATCCTATCGCTCCGGCCTCTGACCAGTGCGACATCCCTCATGAGCCTACAGATGTATGCACTCTGGTAAGAGTTGATACAATTGCGTATCGCTCCCTGACAGATACTAGAGCCGTTAGAAAAAATGTCTCTATCCCTGCGTGGATGGCAACCAGAGCAGATAAGCTTGGAATCAACTGCTCCAAGGTGTTGCAGGATGCCCTTCGTCAGCAGCTTGCCTAACAGTCCTTATTTTACCCCCGGGGTTCCCGGGGGCTTTTTCGTTCCTCACCCTCGTCAAATTCGGAAGCGTACTCCTGCGGGGTGATGATTTCCAAACTATCCCTGGGTACCTTCAGCGCATCCGCCATATAGAAATTGAATACTATTATACTGGAAAAAAGAGTGTTCTGGCATATTCCTTGGAGGATTCTGACGAAACCGCAGAGGATTTTGAAGCCAAGGGGAGTTCGTATAAGCTCCCCTCGGCTCCACCGGCCCAGACAACAGCGAGCCGATAGGGTGGGCCAAAAAGCGGGGAATCGAACCCATCAAATCAGCGCACCTGTGGCAAAACGAAAAACATATCCCAATGTCATGCGTTTTTTTACTTTGTTTTCGCAGAATCCTATTTACTTTTCGTTTTTTAAAGTGTAAACTCTAAATGAGCAAATTCACAAAATTGGCTATTTTTCAGATTTGCTCATTTAGAGAACTATAAAAAAGCTTAAGTGTAGAAGCGAATTTGTAAAATAAAAAGCAATACAATGCAGCTTCTTTATGCAACAGACTATGTCATGCGTCCAATAGTGTATGCAACTTATGCAAAAAAAGAAAGAAGGATAGAGTATGGGCCTGGGCGATATTTTTAAAGCAACAAAAAACAAAGCGCTTGAAAACCGTGTGGCCGAGTTGGAAAGCATGTTGTCTCCGGAGCAGACTGAATTGGATTCTTTACGGCAGTCGATTTCCATGGCTAAGGAACAACTTTCTACTTTAAAAAATGATATTGGCGTTCTCGAAAAAGAGAAGGCAACAGTTGACTCTGAAATCAAGACTGCAAAGGAAAAACTGATTGAGACAAACGATGAAGTACTCATGCAGTCCTTTGCACTGTACACGCCACAGTTTCAATTTACTACTTCTGAGAAATACAAGGAAGAACTAGATATAATCCGTAAAAAAGAAAAGGAGATGATTCGAGATGGCTCTGCTGCTACTGGAAATATGAACTGGACTGTGAATGGAAGTTCAACGCAGGGCAAAAAAATGGTTAAAGATATGCAAAAGCTTCTAGTCCGAGCCTTTAATAGTGAATGTGATGACTGTGTTGATCACGTTAGGTTCAATAATATTGATACAATGACAAAACGAATTCGGACATCCTGTGATGCTATCTCAAAGCTTGGTACGGTTATGTCTATTTCAATAAGCTCGACATACCTTAACCTAAAGATAAAAGAGCTTCGTCTTGCATTTGAATACCAGCAAAAGAAGCAGGAAGAAAAAGAGCGCCTTCGTCAGCTTCGGGCTGAGGAACGTGAACGTGTAAAATTAGAAAAAGAAATAGAGGAAACCAGGAAAAAATTGGAGAAGGAAAAGAAACACTACTCCAATGCTCTTGAAAAACTGTCTGCGCAACTGGCTGTAGCCACAGAGCAAGAACTGCCTGCCCTCAAAGAGAAAAAGGCAGAACTGGAGTCTCAGCTTGGCGAGATTGCTCACTCCATTGAGCAAGTTGATTATCGTGCGGCAAATCAAAAGGCGGGATATGTTTATGTAATTTCCAACATCGGAGCTTTTGGCGAAGGAATTTACAAAATCGGCATGACCCGCCGATTGGAGCCTATGGATCGCATTGATGAACTGGGAGATGCGTCCGTTCCATTTGACTTTGATGTCCATGCTCTGATTTTTTCGGAAGATGCTCCTGCTCTAGAGGCTGCATTACATCGCGCATTTGATGCCAGAAAAGTCAATATGGTCAATACGAGACGCGAATTCTTCCGTGTATCTTTGGATGAAATCAAGAAAGTTGTATACGAAAACTTTGATAAGACAGTTGAATTTGTAGATATTCCTCCAGCAGAACAATATCGCGAGTCTCTGATATTAAGTAAAACAGCGAATATTAAGAGATGAAGAGAGGCTATGCAGATGTGAAAGCTGGTCGCAATAATTTCTTTGGCCTGGATTTTTTAGCAAGTCGAAATTAACATTGGAGGAATAGTCCAGCTCAGGAGGTGTGCTGCCATGAAATGTCCTTGTTGCAATGCCGAAATGGAAAGAGGAGAGCTGCGGAGCCGAGGAGGCGTGTTCTTTTTGCCGGAGGGGGAGACCCTGCCAAAGCTGTATACGCGCAGGCTGATGGAAAAGCATCGCGCAGTGTACTTGCCGCCATATATGCTTGAGGTGGTAGCAGAGTATCCAACGGCTTATCTTTGCCGAGCCTGCTTGAAAATTGTGATAGACTATTTGTAAATCTGCCTTAGTGTTAAAAAGGGAGCTGCCTCAAACCCATATGGGTCAAATTGAGGCAGCTTTTTGTGTTGTCGGCAGAAAAATAACGCCGGATTTTATTTTTCTATTGCACCTTGGCTCAGAATTTGGTATACTTTTTTTCAAATGATAAGAAGGGGTGAATGACCTATGAAACGCTCTGGGGGGCGGCTTTGGGGTCGTGTGATCGTGGTGCTGGCGGTGCTTGCGCTGCTGGTTCCGGCGGGGTTTACGGCGGTTCAGATGGGGGGTGTTCTCGGATGAGCCGCCTATGGAGATCACGCCCATGTATCCGGATGCGCCCACACTGCGGGTGGCTGCAGACTATGATTTCTGCCCCAATGCCTATTTCAATAAGAATGGGGAGCTGGCCGGGCTGTACATCGAGATCATTACAGAGGCGGCCAACCGGCTGGAACGGAACGTGGTCTTTGAGACCGGCACCTGGATGGAAAGCCGGGGACGGCTGGAAAACCATGAGGCGGATGTGCTGCTGGGCCTGGAGATCTTCTCCAACATGGAGGGCACACTGCGGACCATCCCCATGTGCTCGGATGAGCTGCGGATCTACGGCCGGGATGCCGTGGACAGCGCAGGCGCTCTGGCGGGAAAGCGGGTGGCGCTGATGGTCCGCTCTGTCATTGCCGCTACCTATGATTTGCAGTGCGAGTATGTGGAGTATAACACCAATACGGACATTCTGCAGGCGGTGGAAAACGGTGAGGCGGACTATGCCATCTGCCATGGGGCCGTGGCCTCGAAGATCATCGAGAAAAACGGCTTTGACCTGCAGCCCAGCCTGGCCATTGCCAAGAGCTTTCCGGCCTTGGCAGTGGACGAGGCCCAGCCGGAGCTCTGGGCGGAGCTCAATGGGGTTTTGCAGGAGATGTCCCGGGACGGCACCATCGGCCGCCTGCAAAACAAATGGATCACCGAATTCACAAAGAATCGTTCTTTTTCCTATGTGTTCCGGAACAACCAGGGCTTCTACGTCACGTTCCTGTTGGCCGTGATCATCGTGTCCTGCGTCTGCGCCGTGTTTATGATTCTGGACCGGGAGCGGTCGGAATACATCGGCTCTCTGCTGGACTACCAGCGGCAGCTGAAGCGCTCCAACGAGGAGGCCATGCAGGCCAACAAGGCCAAGAGCGTCTTCCTGTCCCACATGAGCCATGATATCCGGACACCGATGAATGGCATCATGGGCATGGTGGACAAGATCCGCAAAAACAAGGAGAAGCCCGAGGTGGTGGCGGATTGCCTGGACAAGATCGATGTGGCGTCCGGCCACCTGCTGTCCCTGCTGAATGACATTCTGGATATGAGCGCCCTGGAGCAGGGAAAGGTGGAGCTGGAGCGCAAGCCCTTCGACCTGTGCAGGGAGCTGGAGGACCTGCGGCTCATCGTAGAGGAGCAGGGCCGGGAGAAAAATGTGCGCTTTACGGTCAATGCCGAAAAGATCGAGCACACCATGCTTCTGGGCAGCCCGCTGCACCTGCGCCGCATCCTGCTGAACCTCATCAGCAACGCCATGAAATACAACCGGGAGGATGGCACCGTGGAGCTGCTGGTGGAGGAAACGGGCAGCGCCGGGAAAACTGCCGACTTCCTCTTTGAGGTCCGGGATACGGGCATCGGCATGAGCCAGGAATTTCTGGAGCAGCACCTGTTCCAGCCCTTTGCCCAGGAGAATGACAATGTGCGCACGGTCTACCAGGGGGCCGGACTGGGTATGTCCATTGTGGCGTCCCTGGTGCAGGCTATGGGCGGAACCATCCGGACCAGGAGCAAGCCCGGCGAGGGAACGATCTTCACCCTGGAGCTGTCCTTCGCCATTGCACCGGAGCCCGTCCGGAAGCCGGAGGAGCTGCCTGCGGGAGACATCCGGGGAATGCGTGTGCTGGTGGTTGAGGACAATGCCCTGAATCTGGAGATCATGCAGTGCCTGCTGGAGGATGCAGGGGCCATTGTGACCGCTGCCCGGGACGGCGCCGCTGCGGTGGAGGCCGTCCGCAGCAGCCCGGAGGGAGGCTTTGATGCCATCCTGATGGATATCATGATGCCGGTTATGGACGGCCTGGAGGCATCCCGGCAGATCCGTGCCCTTTCCAGGCCGGATGTAGCCAATGTGCCTATCATTGCCATGACGGCCAATGCCTTTGAGGAGGACCGCAAAAAATCCGCCGAGGCCGGCATGAACGATCACCTGACAAAGCCCCTGCAGCCAAGGCTCCTGATGGATACCCTGGCGAAATACCGGAAGCGGCCATGAAGAAAGGAACAGACCCATGTCCATTGTGACCTTTTACTGCGGCGATCCGAAAAATGCGCCCAAAACCACCCAGGGGGCGCACCTGGGCGGCAACGCGATCCTGCTGTGGCAGGGGAAGCTTCTGCTGGAGCGCCGGGTGGATGCCGATGTATGGGGCCTTCCCGGCGGCGGGGCCAAGAAGCAGGAGACTGCCCGGCAGGCCGTTTCCCGGGAAATCTATGAGGAGCTGGGGCTGCGCATTCCGGGAAAGGACTTCCGGAAGCTGGCAGTCTACGGTGACCCCGGGCGCATTGCCGCCTATCGGGACGGCAGCGTCTGGCGGATGGTCATCGTGCTCTATGGCTATGTGTTTTCGGAAAAGCCGGAGCTGCGCATCAGCCGGGAGTCCCGGGAGCTGCGTTTTTTCACCCGGGAAGAGGCGGCGGGGCTTCCTCTGGCCGTGACCCACAGGGACATTATCGGAGACTGGTTTTTGAATATGACCGAAGATCGGTGGCCGGAAGCGGGTTATTAACCGTATATTCTGGTGAAAATATACAGAAATTCAAAATACCCTTGTATATTCCGGAAAACTGTGATAGAATGTATGCTGACGGCGCAGTATCCTAGTCAGAGAGACCGTTTTCCAGGAAGGGCCTAAAAATCCTTTGAAGGGCACATCGGTGAAGTCCCTGGTGTCTGCTTTTTACGCCCAGTTTAGGGTGGATGCTGGGGGTTAAGGATTCCGGGCGCGCTCCAATGGCATGGGGCATACGACCCGTTTTCCGTGGAGACCCGGTCTTGTGCGACGACGAAGAGAACCTCTCGGAGGCCCGCTCGCGTACGAACCGGGATTAGAACCTGCAAGGCAGTGCACAGAATCGTGTTGCTGCGTGCAGCGTAGCCTGCCTTGAGTGAACATGTGGGGAAAGAAGACCAGGCGGCCGTCCGTTGTGGCCACAACGGATGCCGACATCGCTTCTGGAAACCATGTTTGCAAAAGAGGCTAAGACTACGGTTTTCTCTGCTGTGGAAATCACCTAGGCTGTCGTAACTGGGCAGGCAGGGGATTGCGGTACGGACTAAGTGGCAATCGGGTATATATGCTTGGCAACACATATGCGGCGGGATGAAACGGAAACGACCCGGGCGGTAACGCCGGGTTCCCGCCGGGGAAAACAAACCCGACCTAAGCCGTAAGATTTATCCTGCCTGCTGCCGTCATTTTTCACTTGTTTCAAATTGTTAGGAGAATTTTTGTGTCAAAGAACGATCCGGACAGTAATAAACGTCAGCAGCGGGCCGCTGCCCGCTGGGCACTGACGATTTTTTTGGTAACCATTGCGGTTTCCGCCTCCATTAGTTTTACTTCCAATGAGGTGATGGCCCGCAGCTCCATGGCAGTGGCATTTCTGATTCTGCTGGTCATTGTGGCTGTGGGCATTCTTTTCGATATCATCGGTGTGGCGGTGACCTCTGCCGATGAGAAGCCTTTTCACTCTATGGCCTCCCGCCGGGTTCCCGGCGCGAAGGAGGCCATCCGTCTGCTGCGCAGCGCGGGGAAGGTGAGCTCCATTTGCAATGATGTGGTGGGCGATATCTGCGGCGTTGTCTCCGGCGCGGCCTCGGCCACCATTGCGGCCCGGGCGCTGACCTATGTGGACTTTTCTTGGCCCCAGGCGGTGAGCCTGGGAATGTCTGCCCTGGTCGCCGGACTGACGGTGGGCGGCAAGGCCGTAGGCAAGACCGTGGCCATCCGTTCCTGCACGGAGATCGTGTTTACAGTCGGCAAGTTTCTTGCCGCGCTGGACGGCTGCAAGGCTTGGGTGAGAAGAAAGATAAAAAAGAAAAAAGGATGATCAAATCGTGGGAATTTTGCAGGATGTGCATTGCCGGGAAGATCTGTTGAAGCTCTCAGAGCCTCAAAAAGCCTGCCTTTGCCGGGAGATCCGGGAATTTCTGATAGAGAGTGTCTCCAAAACCGGCGGCCACCTGGCGGGGAACCTGGGCGTTGTCGAGCTTTCCGTAGCCATTGAGACCGTTTATGATACCCGGGTGGACCGGCTGGTCTTTGACGTGGGGCACCAGTCCTATGTCCACAAGCTTTTGACGGGGCGGCAGGAGGCGTTTGCTTCGCTGCGCCAGTTCGGCGGAATATCCGGCTTTCCCAAGCCGGAAGAGAGCGAGGCCGATGCCTTCGTGGCGGGCCATGCCTCCAGCTCCGTGTCCATTGCCCTGGGCATGGCCCGGGCCAGAACCCTTCTGGGGCAGAATTACGATGTGGTAGCCCTGGTCGGCGACGGCGCGGCCACCGGCGGCATGATCTATGAGGCGCTGAACGATCTGGCCGTCAGCAAGGAGCCCATGGTGGTGATCCTTAATGACAACGAGATGTCCATCAGCCGCAGCAGCGGTGGCCTGTCCCGGCACCTGTCCCGGGTGCGCAGCAGCCAGAACTATCTCCACGCCAAGCGCTACTACCGTACCATTCTAAAGAAAATCCCCGGCGGCGATGCGGTCTACAAGGCCTCCAGCCGCCTGAAAAACCGGCTGAAGCAGATCATCATGCCGGGCAATATGTTTGAGAACATGGGCATTACCTACCTTGGCCCTGCGGATGGCCACGACCTGCCGGGCATTACGGCCCTGCTGGCTGCCGCCAAGGAAATGCGCGAGCCGGTGCTGGTCCATGTGATCACCAGGAAGGGCTGCGGCTATCCCCCTGCTCAGGAAGACCCGACCAGGTTCCACGGCATTGGAAAGTTCGATCCTGCCACCGGCAAGAGCCTGGGGGAGAAGACCGCCAGCTTTTCCGATTCCTTCGGCCAGACCATGGTGGATCTGGCGGCCCAGGACAGGCGGGTCTGCGCCATTACGGCGGCCATGTCCGCCGGTACGGGCCTGACCGCCTTTGCCCACCGGTTCCCGGAGCGGACCTTTGATGTGGGCATTGCGGAGGAACACGCCGTCTCTATGGCAGGCGGCCTTGCCAAGCAGGGCATGATTCCCGTTGCGGCCATTTATTCCACCTTCTTGCAGCGGTCCTACGACCAGATCATGCAGGATATCTGCCTGATGCACCTGCATGTGGTGCTGGCCATAGACCGGGCGGGCCTGGTAGGGGACGACGGCCCTACCCACCACGGCGTGTTTGACGTGGGCTTTCTGCGGCAGATGCCGGGGATGCTTATTCTCGCCCCGGCAAGCCTGGCAGAGCAGCAGAAAATGCTGCGCTGGGCCATTGAAGAATATGACGGCCCCGTGGCTGTCCGCTATCCCAGAGGCGGGCAGGGGAGCTATACCGGCTCCGACTGGGAGCCGGGAAAGGGGCTGTGCTGCCATCGGGCGGGCACGGATGTGGCCCTGGTGACCTATGGCACCCTGGTAAACAATGTGCTGGATGCGGCAGAGCTTCTGGAGCACTCCGGTATCCACGCCTGTGTGCTGCGGCTGCCGGAGCTGCGGGAGCTGCCTGCCGGAGAAATTCTGGCCCGGTGTTCCGGCCCCGTTGTGATCGTGGAGGAGGCCTGCACCGGCAGCGGCATCCGGGAGGCTTTGGCCTGGAATATCGCCGCCCTGGAGCCGGACCGTCGGGTCTATGGCATTGACCTGGGGCCGGATTTTGTGCCCCACGGCGCTGCGGACAGGCTCTATGCCCTGCGGGGGCTGGACAGCGCCGCCATTGCGGAATATGTAAGAAGGGTGATCCCAGATGAAGATTAAAAAACGGCTGGATGTGCTTCTGACGGAGCGCAAGCTTGCGGAAAACCGCACCAAGGCCCAGGCAATCATTATGAGCGGCATTGTCTATGTGGACGGCCAGAAGGCGGACAAGCCCGGTGTTTCCTATGAGGAGACGGTGGATATCGAGGTCCGGGGGGCGGCCTGCCCCTATGTGAGCCGGGGCGGCCTGAAGCTGGAAAAGGCCCTTCGGGACTTTGGCGTGAAGCCGGAAGGCTATGTGTGCAGCGACTCGGGAGCCTCCACCGGCGGCTTTACGGACTGCCTGCTCCAGCAGGGGGCGAAGAAGGTCTTTGCCATTGACGTGGGCTATGGCCAGCTGGACTGGAAGATCCGCTCCGACCCCCGCGTGGTGGTCATGGAGAAGACCAACATCCGCTATGTGACCCCGGAGCAGCTGGGAGAGCCTCTGGATCTGTCCGTGGTGGATGTGAGCTTTATTTCTCTGAAGATCGTCCTGCCCGCTATCCAGAAGCTCCTGAAGCCTACGGGCCAGGTGCTCTGCCTCATCAAGCCCCAGTTCGAGGCAGGACGGGATAAGGTGGGCAAGAAGGGCGTTGTCAGAGAGAAGAGCACCCACAAGGAGGTGCTGGATGATTTCGTGGCCCTGGCAGACAGTCTTGGCTTCAAGATCCTGGGCCTGACCTTCTCTCCGGTGAAGGGGCCGGAGGGCAATATCGAATTTCTGGGGCACCTGAGCCTGGATGAGGTCGTGGGCATTCGCCCGGACACCGCCCTGGTGGTAGAGCAGGCCCATACCGCTCTGGACAAAGGAGCGGACCTATGAAAAATGTGATCCTGACCCCCAATCCCTATCGGGACCGGAATTTTGCAACGGTCAGAAGCGCCATGCAGATCTTAAAGGATGCGGGCCTGCGGGTCAGCCTTTGCCTGCCCTTTGAGGTGGACCGGGGCTATGAGCTGCCCAAGGATCTGCGGTTTTCCCGGCTGGACCGGGAGCTTCCCAATGCGGATGCCATCGTGTGCTTCGGCGGCGACGGGACCATTCTGCATACGGCCAAGGCGGCTACCCGCCGGGGAATTCCCATTCTGGGCGTCAATATCGGCACCATGGGCTTCCTTGCAGAGCTGGAGAGCAGCGAGATCGGCGAGCTGAGCAAGCTCGCCACGGGAAACTATAAGCTAGACCCCAGAATGATGCTGGACGTGACAGTCCAGCGGGATCGGGATATCATTTTTCACGACATTTGCTTAAATGACGTGTGCATTACCAAGGGGGCCGTGGCCCGGATCGTCTATCTTAGCGTGGAGTGCGACGGTATCCAGGCGCTCAGCTGCGGGGGAGACGGCGTCATTGTGTCTACCCCCAGCGGCTCTACGGCCTACAGTCTTTCGGCAGGCGGCCCCATCGTGGAGCCGGATGCCCGGAATATGCTCATCACCCCCATCTGCGCACATGATATGGCCAGCCGGTGCATCGTTACGTCCGACCGGCGGGTGATCACCGTCCGCATGACCCAGAACGCCCGCCGGAACGCCTTTGTCTCGGTAGACGGGGGAAAATCGGTGCGCCTGAACATGGGCGATACCGTGACCATTCGCCGCTCCAGGCTGGACACCAAGCTGCTCAAGCTGAACGACCGGAGCTTTTACGATGTGGTCAATGCAAAATTTCAAGGGAAATAGGAGGCATGCATATGAAAGCACAGAGACAGGCAAAGATCGTTGAGATTATTTCCAATGCCAATGTAGAGACCCAGGAGCAGCTGCTGCAGGCGCTGACGGATCAGGGCTTCAGCAGCACCCAGGCGACCATTTCCCGGGATATCAAGGAGCTGCGTATTGTGAAGGAGCTGACAAGCCTGGGGACCTATCGCTACTGTGTGCCGGAAAAGGACGCGCCCCCTGCGCTTTCCGACCGGCTGAACAACATTTTCCGGGAGTGCGTCATCAGTGTTGACTATGCGGAGAATCTGGTGGTAATCCATACTCTGCCAGGTATGGCCAATGCCGCCGCCTCTGCACTGGATGCCATGCGCAGCGGCGCGGTTCTGGGCACCCTGGCAGGGGATGACACCGTGGTGATCGTCATGCGGGAGGGCCATGCAGCCGCCGCTTTTTCCGGAGAGATTAAGGCTGTTATTCGAAAATAAGGAGCGTGTAAGCTTTGCTGAGCCTTTTGCACATTGAGAACATCGCGGTCATTGAGCAGGCGGATATTTCCTTCGACAAGGGCTTTAATGTCCTCACCGGTGAGACCGGCGCGGGCAAATCCATTGTCATCGACGCCATTTCCGCCATCCTGGGCCAGCGGGCTTACCGGGATATGATCCGGACCGGGACCAACAAGGCCTCCGTCCGGGCGGTTTTCACAAAAGTGCCGAATTTTCCGTGGTTCGAGGAAAACGGCGTGGAATATGACGGGGAGACCGTGATCCAGCGGGATATCTTCCTGGACGGTAAAAACGTCTGCCGGGTGAACGGCACTCTTGTGACCGTGGCGATCTTGCACAAGCTGGGCATTCAGCTCATCAATATCCACGGGCAGCACGATTCCGCGTCTCTTTTTGATGAGGAGAATCATCTGCGCTTTTTGGATGCCTTTGCGGATAACGGAGGGCTTCTGGCCGACTACCGGGAGAAATTCGCAGCCGTTTCCGAGTTGCGCCGCCAGATCGACCGGATGACCATGGACGAGGGCGAAAAGCTGCGCCGCATGGAAACTCTGAAATACCAAATCGCCGAGATTGAAAAGGCGGACCTGAAAAGCGGGGAGGACGAGGTTTTGGAGCAGCGCCGGAAGCTGCTGCAAAATTCCGAGAAGCTATCCCAGGGCCTGGAGGAGGCCTCCGAGGCCCTGCTGGGCGGAGACGACAGCGACGGCGCTGCGGCGCTGCTTGCCCAGGCGGCCTATGCCCTGTCCCGCATCGCCCGGTATTCCGATGACTATACCGGCTTCCAGGAGCGGCTGACGGACCTGAAATACCAGGTCCAGGACATTGCCGATGAGGTCCGGGATTCCCTGGACGAGCTGAGCTATTCTGCCGATGAGCTGGAGACCATCGAGGCCCGGCTGGACATCATCCACCGCCTTCGCCGGAAATACGGCGCGGACTGCGATGAGATCCTTGCCTATCTGGACAAGGCCCAGAAGGAACTGGACGAGATCGAGTTTGCGGACGACCGGGTGGAGCAGCTGAAAAAGAAGCTTGCAAAGCAGGAAAAACAGGCCTGGGATGCAGCCCTGGCCCTGCGGAAGAACCGGCAGGAGCAGGGGGCCGTCATGGCGGAGAAGATCCTTTCCGAGCTGAGCCAGCTGGATATGCCCCGGGTGCAGTTCCAGTGCCGCTTCCGGGAGACGGAGTTGACGTCCGAGGGCGCGGATGCGGTGGCCTTTTACCTGTCCGCCAATGCGGGCGAGGATCTAAAGCCTCTGAGCAAGGTGGCCTCCGGCGGTGAGCTGGCGAGAATTATGCTCTCTATGAAAAATGTCCTGGCGGAAAAGGACGCAGTGGACACCCTGATCTTTGACGAGGTGGATACCGGCGTTTCCGGCCGGGCGGCCCAGCGCATTGCGGAGAAGCTCAAGTCCCTGGCAAAGCACAAGCAGGTGCTCTGCGTGACCCATCTGCCCCAGCTGGCGGCACTGGCGGACACCCATATGCTCATCGCCAAGTCGGAGCATGACGGCAGGACCTATACCACCGTCACCCCTCTGGACCGGAAGGGCAGGGCCATGGAGCTGGCGAGGATCATCGGCGGCGCCCACATTACGGAAACGACCCTGAAAAGTGCCGAAGAAATGCTGTCCGCCGGAGAATAAATGGGCTATTTTGCTGCTTGACATTTGAAAAATGTTCTGCTAGAATACGTTACAACGCAGTGATGGGAACAAGTACGCAGAGCTCCCTTCTTTCAGAGAGCCGCCGGAGGGTGCAAGGCGGCAGAAGTCTTTGCGGAAAATACCTCCCGGAGCGGCCTTCCCGAACGCATAGTAGGGGAGGACGGGTGCGCCCGATACAGCGTCGCCGCCTGCGGGGCGGCTTGAGGGAGATGGCCGTAAGGCATCTCCAAACTGAGGTGGTACCGCGCTTACAAGGCGCCCTCTGTCTGGTTTTCAGGCAGAGGGCGCTTTTTTACTTCTCTGCCCCAGGGAAGAAACAAAACAGGAAAGGAATATGATTCGATGAAAGTTTATGACGAACTGGTTGCCCGGGGGCTCATCGCCCAGGTGACCAATGAGGAAGAGATCCGGGAGATGGTAGACAACGGCAAGGCCACCTTCTACATTGGCTTTGACCCCACGGCAGACTCTCTGCACGTTGGCCACTTCATGGCCCTGTGCCTGATGAAGCGGCTGCAGATGGCGGGCAACAAGCCCATTGCCCTGATCGGCGGCGGCACGGCCATGATCGGCGACCCCTCCGGCCGGACCGATATGCGCTCCATGATGACCAAGGAGACCATCGACCACAACTGCGCCTGCTTCAAGAAGCAGATGGAGCGGTTCATCGAGTTCGGTGAGGGCAAGGCCCAGATGGTCAACAATGCGGACTGGCTGCTGAACCTGAACTACATCGACTTTATCCGGGACATCGGCGCCTGCTTCTCCGTGAACAATATGCTGCGGGCCGAGTGCTTCAAGCAGCGCATGGAAAAGGGCCTGAGCTTCCTGGAGTTCAACTACATGCCCATGCAGTCCTACGACTTCTATTATCTGTTCCAGCACTACGGCTGCAACATGCAGTTTGGCGGCAACGACCAGTGGAGCAATATGCTGGGCGGCACCGAGCTGATCCGCCGGAAGCTGGGCAAGGATGCCCACGCCATGACCATCACCCTGCTGCTCAATTCCGAGGGAAAGAAAATGGGCAAGACCGCCAAGGGCGCGGTGTGGCTCGACCCCAACAAGACCAGCCCCTACGAGTTCTACCAGTACTGGCGGAATGTGGACGATGCGGATGTGATGAAGTGCATCCGGATGCTGACCTTCCTGCCTCTGGAGCAGATCAACGAGATGGATTCCTGGAAGGATGCCAAGCTCAACGAGGCCAAGGAAATTTTGGCCTTCGAGCTGACCAAGCTTGTCCATGGCGAGGAGGAGGCCCAGAAGGCCCAGAATGCGGCCAAGGCCCTGTTCGTCGGCGGCGGAGACGATGCCAATATCCCCACCACCGAGATCACCGAGGACCAGCTGACGGAGGGCAAAATCGGCCTGCTGAGCCTGATGGTAGCCTGCAAGCTGGCCACCTCCAACGGCGATGCCCGGAAGAACGTGGCAGGCGGCGGCGTCTCCGTCAACGATGAGAAGATCACCGATGTGAAGTTCGAGGTCACCCGGGAGATGCTCAAGGAGGGCGTGAAGCTCCGCAAGGGCAAGAAGGTCTTCCACAAGGCAATTTTGAAGTGAGGTTTCAGGGGCTGTTAGAAAAGTATGTCGCTGCGAACCAGTGACCGACGTCACTGGTGTGGCAGCCCCCCGGTTGAATGGTAACAGCTTGGTTTTACTACCAAGATGTTTGAAAATCCGGGGGATTGTGCCCGAAGGAAATACCCTTGGGGTACCACACCAGCGTGCGCGCTGGTTCGCAATGACAGAGCGTTTTCTAACAGCCCCCCGTTTCTCTACAGCAGTTCCCGGAGTCTTGCCAGGGTTTCCGGGCGGATGCTGCCCACCGGCAGGCGGCATTGGCCGCAGTCATAGCCAAGCAGGGCCATGGCTGCCTTCACCGGGGCAGGGTTTACCTCCCGGAACAGGGCCTCGATCAGCGGCAGGAGCCCCAGCTGGATGTCAGAGGCGGTGTCGAAGTCCCCGTCCAGTGCTGCCCAGACCATGGCCCGGGTTCGCTCCGGCTCCACATTGGAAACCACGGAGATGACCCCCAGAGCCCCCAGCGCCATGGCGGGCACGGCCAGATCGTCATTGCCGCACCAGACGAAGAAGTCCCGGGGGCACTCCCGGCGGATTCCGGCGATTTTCCGAATGTCCGGAGAGGCCTCCTTGACGCCAATTACATTGGGCAGGGCGGAGAGCGCCTTGTAGACGGATACCGGAATGTCCAGCCCTGTGCGTCCGGGCACGTTGTAGAGCACCACCGGGATATGTACCGCCTGGGCAATGGCTTCATAGTGCCGGTAGAGCCCATCCTCCGTTGCCTTGTTGTAGTAGGGGCTGACCACCAGCAGCCCATCCGCCCCGCAGCCCTCCGCCGCCTGGCTGAGCGCTACGGCATGGGCGGTGTCATTGGAGCCGGTCCCGGCGAGAAAGGCCATGTTCTCCGGAATGGCCTCCCGGGAAACCCTGAAAAGCTCTGTTTTTTCGCCATCGGACAGAGTCGCAGATTCGCCGGTGGTTCCGCAGATCACGAGCCCATCGATTCCCGCCTGTTCCTGGCGGCGGATCAGCTGCCGCAGCATGGGGGTATTGAGTGTTTCGCCCAAAAACGGTGTGACCAGGGCGGTGCACACCCCTGTGAAGATCGGTTTTTTCATAGAATCCCTCCCGTGCAGTCTATGCCCGGGAGCTGCCTTTTGCCTGTTGCAAAACGGCGGGAAATGGGTTATACTATATAAAGAGATTTTTTGCAATATTTCGGAGGAAATACCATTGAAGACCCATGATTTTTATTATGATCTGCCGGAAGAGCTGATTGCCCAGACCCCTCTGGAGCAGCGCGACGCTTCCCGGCTGATGACTCTGGACCGGGTGACCGGGGAGGTGGCCCATAAGCATTTTTACGACATTATCGATTCCTTAAATCCCGGCGACTGCCTGGTGATGAACGATTCCCGGGTGCTGCCCGCCCGGCTCCTGGGCCACCGGCCCACCGGCGGTGCGGTGGAGGTTCTGCTGCTGCGGGACCTGGGGAATAAGTGCTGGGAGTGCCTGTGCAAGCCCGGCAAGAAGATGCAGCCGGGGAACGAAGTTTCCTTCGGCAACGGTGAGCTCACCGCCACGGTGAAGGAGGTCCGGGAGGACGGCAACCGGGTAGTGGAATTCCACTATGAGGGCATTTTCCTGGAGGTGCTGGAGCGCCTGGGCAAGATGCCCCTGCCGCCCTATATCAAGGAGGAGCTGCAGGACCAGGAGCGCTATCAGACCGTCTATTCCCGGGAGCTGGGCTCTGCCGCCGCCCCCACGGCGGGGCTGCACTTCACCCAGGAACTGCTGGAGAAGATCCGCGCCAAGGGCGTGAAGACCGCCTTCGTCACCCTCCATGTGGGCCTGGGCACCTTCCGCCCCGTGAAGGCCGAGGAGGTGCTGGAGCACCACATGCACAGCGAGCTGTGCATGATGAATGAGCAGACCGCCCGCATTCTCAATGAGACCAAGGCCGGCGGCGGCCGCATTGTCTGCGTGGGCACCACCTCCTGCCGGACGCTGGAATCCCTGGTAAATGACGACGGCACCTTCGAAGCCAAGTCCCGGTGGACGGATATCTTCATCTACCCGGGCTACCAATTCAAGGCTATGGATGCCCTCATCACCAATTTCCACCTGCCGGAAAGCACTCTGGTGATGCTGGTCTCCGCCTTCGCCGGAAGAGAGCACGTGCTGAACGCCTACCGCATCGCCGTGGAAAACCGGTATCGGTTCTTCAGCTTTGGGGATGCCATGTATATTGGAGACACAAAGGAAAGAGGTAATCTATGTTTGAACTGCTGAAAACCGAGGGGAAGGCCCGGCGGGGGGTGTTTACCTGCGCCCACGGCACGGTGCAGACCCCGGTGTTTATGAACGTTGGCACCCAGGGTGCCATTAAGGGCGCCCTCAGTGCGGAGGACCTGAAAAATATCGGCTGCCAGGTGGAGCTGAGCAATACCTACCATCTGCACCTGCGGCCCACGGATACGGTGGTGCGGCAGATGGGCGGCCTGCACAAATTCATGACCTGGGACGGCCCCATCCTGACGGACTCCGGCGGATTCCAGGTGTTCAGTCTGGCCTCCCTGCGGAAGATCAAGGAGGAGGGCGTGTATTTCGCCTCCCATATCGACGGCCACAAGATCTTCATGGGGCCGGAGGAGAGCATGCAGATCCAGTCCAATCTGGGCAGCGACATCTGCATGGCCTTTGACGAGTGCATCGAAAATCCCTCTCCCCGGGACTACGTCCAGAAGAGCGTGGATCGGACTTACCGCTGGCTTGTCCGCTGTAAGGCGGAAAACGCCCGGCTCAACAGCCTGCCGGATACGGTGAATCCCCACCAGATGCTCTGGGGCATCAACCAGGGCGGCACCTATTCCGATATCCGCATTGACCACATGAAGCGCATTGCAGACCTGGACCTGCCGGGCTACGCCATCGGCGGCCTGGCCGTGGGAGAGACGGCTCAGGAGATGTACGACATCATCGATGCCATTGAGCCCTATATGCCCAGGGAGAAGACCCGCTACCTCATGGGCGTGGGCACTCCTACCAATATCATCGAGGGCGTGGCCCGGGGCGTGGACTTCTTCGACTGCGTCATGCCTGCCCGGAACGCCCGCCATGCCCGGCTGTTCACCTGGGAAGGGGCCATCAACCTGAAAAACGCCAAATACCAGCTGGACGACAGCCCCATTGACCCGCAATGCGACTGCCCTGTGTGCCGCCGGTATTCCAGAGCGTACATCCGTCATCTGTTCGTGGCGGAGGAGATGCTGGCCATGCGCCTGTGCGTTATGCACAATCTGTATTTTTATAATCAGCTTATGCAGCGCATCCGGGATGCCCTGGATGCGGGAACTTTCGGCGATTTCCGCCGGGAATACTCCGAAAAGCT
>ERZ791919.1633-NODE-1633-length-18680-cov-3.548134_pt1 | contig 18680 bp, 30 predicted proteins | sample MGYA00510137_ERZ791919 | MGnify/ENA primary metagenome ERZ791919 (study PRJEB30046, sample SAMN00792059) | human gut metagenome | study: EMG produced TPA metagenomics assembly of the A metagenome-wide association study of gut microbiota in type 2...
AGAATAAGTAATTGAGAAAACTATCAGCCAGTATTTGGTTGGTAGTTTTTTTATGTTAAATGTTAAGAAATGTTAAGGTGTGAGAGAAATGTTAAATATCGAAAAGTATAAAGAAGAATTGGAGAATATTGGAGTGCTTAACCCTGATAAACTGGCAGTTATAGATGGAAAGCCATGTATGTGTCAGGAAACTGAGTGTAATATGTGCGAGTTGCGTAGCGTAGAAAGCTGTTGCGTTGATAGAACAGATAATTGGCTATTTTCAGAATACAAAGAACCAGAGATTGATTGGAGCAAGGTCGAAGTTGATACACCTATATTGGTTAGTGAAGATGCAAAAGGATGGAACAAAAGATATTTTGCAAAATTTACAAATGGAATAGTCTATGCGTGGATGGGTGGAGCTACATCTTGGACAGCGGATAATGAATATGATGTAAATCCTTGGAAATACGCAAAACTAGCAGAAAGTGAGGAATAGATTATGAGCAGAGAAATAGAGCAGATTTTAAAAAATCAAGTAGTGATAATGGGAATGTTGCAAGACTTACAAGACGAACTTGAACCAATACAGAACATAGAAGACACACATCAGTTGTTAGTTGATAATAACAATGGCTGGATTCCGTGCAAGGAGAGATTACCTGAAACTTTTGAACCAATAGCAAAAGCATATTTAACCACTAATGAAGATGGAATGATAGGAGTGTCATATTATCATCATGGTTGGTCAAATGGCTATGAAAGTGTATTCGATGTGATTGCATGGCAACCACTACCAGAACCATACGAGGAGGAGCAGTAGATGAACAAAAGGCGACGTAAAAAAGAAAATAAGCGTAAGGAAATGCTGTATGAAGTATGGGGCTATGATATGTCATATCGAGAGAGAAAAGTAATGGAAAGACAGTATCACGAGTTTGTTATTGTTAGAGACTATCGAAACATTGATTATACAGAGGAACTTGAAGAGTTGAGTTCTATTTTAGGAATACCTTATAGAGTTGAAAATAACAACTATATATATCCCAATAGGATGCGTGTTAGAACTTTAAATAAAAATTTAGATTGCAAAGTGAGGTGTTAGGAATGAACATTCTTAGGCTATTAATTGGATTATTTACAGGCATTGGAATAGTTGCTGTGCTTTGTATAATTGAGCAGATAGTAATTAATATCAAAAACGAGATAAAAGATTATAGAGCAAACAAAACAAGAATTAAATGCTTATGCAGACCCCATGTTTATGCATTACATTCAATTTGGGCGGGCGAGGAAGCAGAATTCATATGTACAAAATGTGGAAAGGAAAAGAGGTTAATTATTGAGCCAAAATCTTTTTATGAATTTTTCAGGAAAAAGGAGAGTGAACAGAATGAGATTAATAGATGCAGATGAAGTGATTTTACATTTAAATGATTTTATGTTACAGCAAAGCCCTATTGATGTGCAAGATATTGAAAGCATAAAAGTAAGTGCAATAATTCAAGATTGCATAAAAGCGATTGAAAATCAGCTGACAGCCTATGACGTGGATAAGGTTGTGGAAGCACTAGAAAGTTTGTTCAACACAACAGAAGATAAATGCAGACGATTAGCCTACCATCGAGCAATTACTATAGTGAAAGGTGGTGGAGTTAATGATTAAATTAATAATCGTAGCTGTTACAGTAATTGTGGCAGCTATAATGTACTCGTTTTGCGGTATGAGTTCCAGAGACGACAGACGCAGGGAACGTGACGCACGCAAGTGGGATGATGATTAGTCGATAAAGGTCGAACATTGACAATTGAATATTGGTAGTTGGAATGGTATAATTTTTTTATCATAAAAGGGAGAGGAAAGAAATGCCGAAAGAAGCATTAAATATATTGAAAGAAATTTGGGAGATATTTAAATCTTTATTACCACTGACAGTTGCACTAATAACGATATTTGTTAATAACAGAAATCAAAGAAAAAAACAACAATATGATAAAAGAGTTAAATATGTAGATGATATTCAACAAAGAATTATGGAATTAAATAGTTTGATATGGGGTGCTGGTGCAGATATTCTTGAAGCTATACAAAGAGTTGGAAATAGAGAAGAGCATGATCATTATATGGAAAAATATTTAAAGGATATTCAACTAATGCTAATTAGAGGACGCGAAATAAAGGGAATTTGTGAGATAACCTCTATAATTTTAAAAGACAAAAGTTGCATATTTGAGGATATGTTTGATATGCTGAGAAATTTAAACAAAAAGTATTTAGATGTAATCAGTTGGTATAATGAACAGGCAGGAAAAACACCATTACGTAAATTTGAAGAATTATGTGATCAAGCACAATGTCAGCTTATTGATATAAGTCAAGAGGCAGAAGAAAGTTTGATAAATTTTTGTATAAAAATAAAATCTTAAAAACAGACCAACTACCAATATTCGGTGGTTGGTTTTTTATTTACATAAAACAGAAAGGATGGATAACGTGGCAGAAACAAACAAAGCTAAAGAGTATTTGCTCCAGGTAAGCAGAGCAGAACATAGAATAAAGAGACTTCAAGAAGAAATACAGACATTGCAGGAACTGGTAACAAGTACAAGTGCAATAAGTCAGGGCGAAAGAGTTATATCTTCTACATCGCAGGACAAGATGGCAGATACAATTTGCACAATCGAGGAAAGAATAGAAGAGTGGAATACAGAGGTTCGTAAGTTAGTTGAGATTAGAGCAGAGATTATGACAACAATTTCAAAGTTAAGTAACGAAGAATACAGAGGAATTTTATATAAGAGATACTGTCAATCAAAAAAGTGGGAAGAGATAGCACTTGAAATGGGAATCTCATACAGACATACAACCAGGTTACATGGACTGGGACTACAAGAAATAGAAAAAATAATAATATGTCCTTGAATGTCCCTATGAACATAGATTATCATTATAATATGATAAATACCCAAAGGGAACTAAAGTTCCTCCTCCGAAATTAAGTATTTATAGAGTCATCGAAGAATGAAAGAGCATCCTTATTAGGGTGCTTTTTCAAATTGAAAAGAGAAACAAAAAATAAAAGGTATAAAGCTATATGAAAGCTAATGAAAAAATGGATATAATAAACAAAAAAATAAACGATATAAAACCATATAAGAACAATGCAAAAAAGCATCCAAAGGAACAAATAGAACAGATAAAACAAAGTATTGAAAAGTTTGGATTTAACGACCCTATAGCAATAGACGAGAATAATATGGTAATCGAAGGTCATGGCAGGTTAATGGCAGCTAAAGAATTAGAAATGACAGAATTACCATGTATTATATTAACCAACCTTACAGAGCAGCAGAAAAAAGCATATATATTAGCTCATAATAAACTGACAATGAATAGCGATTTTGATTATGAAATATTAGACCGGGAATTGAAAGATATATTTGAGTTTGATATGGAAGAATTTGGGTTTGATGTTCCAGAAATGGAAGAATTAGACGATATTGCCGACGGTTATTATGGCGATGAGCGAGAACGTACATATAATGCATATAATTTGGATGAATATGATGAATTAAGGAGTGCGGGGTTTTATCAAATGCCAATCATAAAAGCACAAAATGCTGAACCGGAAAATTTAATTTCATTCAATTATGTATTAAGTACTAAGAAAACAAAATGCGGAGTACATTTTTATATTGATGATTATCAGTTTGAAAGAATTTGGAACAGTCCACAGGAATACATTGAAAAATTAAGAAACTTTGAATGTGTATTTACTCCTGACTTTAGCTTGTATATGGATATGCCGATGGCTATGAAGATTTGGAATGTTTATCGCTCTAAATTAATAGGGCAGATGATGCAGGACGTAGGAATCACGGTAATACCAACGCTTCAATGGGCAGATAAAGAAACATTTGCCTTTTGCTTTGATGGAATAGAGCAGGGTGGAACTGTTTCGGTGTCAACCATAGGAGTTAAAAAAGACAAAGAAGCAAAGCAGATATGGTATGATGGAATGGATGAAGCAATAAAGAAAATAAAGCCTAGTAAGATACTTGTATATGGAGGAGATATAGGCTATAATTTTCCTAAGGACATAAAAATTAAGTATTATGATAATAATGCGTTTAAGAGATAGAAGGTGAAATAAATGTTAAAGGACACATTTTTGCATAGAATGAAAGGAATATCAATAGATATTGGAGATTATACATTATATTCTAAACCCTGTAGAATTGTTAATATAGATACAAACGATGAAGTTAAATTTAAAGATATGGAAGATGCATATGAACATGGAATGATAGGTAGTGTATCACTAAAAGAATTTGTTGAAAAAGCAGATGATTCCATCTTCGTAGTTACAAATGATGATTCGGGAATAAGATTTGAAAATATGCACTAATATTATGAAAATAAGAGATAGAAAGAGAGGACAAAAAAGATGGCAAAAAGTAAAGTATACGTAGAACCAGAGGAATATTTTCCAAAGGCTATAAGAAAAGAATTTGGATTAGGTGAATATGCAAAACCTAAGCCAAAAGAAGCGGGGGCAAAGAAGAAAAAGAAAACAAAATAAAAGATAAAAGCAAGGTGTAAAAAACATCTTGCTTTTTTTATGCGTAAATTAGAAAGGAAATAAAGCAGTGGGTGGACGTGGAGCAAGTAGCGGAGATTTAAATGATGGTATTGGAAGAGAAATAGTTTCGACAAAGGATAAAGACATCTGGAGTTATCGTCACAATCCAAACAATGAACAGTTTGTTGATAACATTAATACAACAATAAAAGAAATGCAAGAAAACTATAATGGATTAATGAGCGTAATTAATGATATATATATGGCTAACATTAAAAATGGTGATACAGTTATAGCATTTTGGGATTCAGGAAAAGGCGAATTAGGAATAAATACAAGATATGGAGATATAAAAAAGATGGCTGCATCATATGATAAATGTGTAAAAAAAGGTTATCATCCCGGCAGAGGTAATAAGACAGCTGAACAAGCGGTAGTAGCGCATGAATTAGGACATTCGTTGACTAGTGTTGTACAACAAAAGTTGGGAAGTAAAGATTTTGACGATGTATCGAAGAAAATAGTTAAGGAAGCACAGAATATTCTTAACAAAGGATTAAAAAGAAAGAAATATCCCGGCACGATGAAGATAGCAAAGAATATATCTGGATATGCCACTAGTAGTAATGCTGAATGTATAGCTGAAGCAACAGCAGATGTATATTGCAATGGCTCGAAGGCAAAAACAGAAAGCAAAGCAGTAGTACAGGCATTACATAACTTTTGTAAGTAGAAAGAGGGTAGATGGATAATGGGCGGACGTGGAGCAAGTAGCGGAATAAGTGTTAGCGGAAGAAAATACGGGACAGAATTTCATACAATTGTAAAGTCTGGAAATATAAAATTTATTGCCGTAAATGACGGCCCAATAAGAGCTCCAATGAAATCCGGGTGTCTGCGCATATGATAGAGCTTTGTATATTGCAAGGCTCTATTTTTGTACCTAAAATTAAAGTAAAGGCAGGTGTGAGTAAATGGGAAAAAGTTTCAAGGATATGACAACAAAAGAATTGCAGGAAGCCGGAAGAAAAGGTGGAATAAAATCCGGTGAAACAAAGAGAAATAAAAAAGCAATGAAAGAAACACTAGAACTACTTCTCAGTATGCCACTAAAAAATAGAAAATTAATTGAGCCTGAACAAATAAAAAGTTTTGCAGATTTAAATGGCAAGAATATAGATATTCAAACAGCTATATTAATAGCACAGATACAAAAAGCACTTAAAGGTTCAGTCGCGAGTGCAGAGTTTTTAAGAGATACAGCAGGGCAAAGACCAGAAGATATAATTAACTTAAATACAGACGCAGAAGACATGAATTTAAATATAAATATAAGTTATGGTGATGAAGTGAATGAATATAAAGGTTGAATTAAATCCGGCTTTTAAAGAAGTAAATGAAAGCACCAAAAGATATATAATTATGAAAGGCTCAGCCGGTTCAGGTAAGAGTGTAGACACAGCTACAAATTATATACTTAGATTAATGAAAGATGCAGGTCGTAATTTATTATGTGTTAGAAAATCAGATATAACTAATAGAGATAGCACCTTTGCTGAATTGCAAGGCGCTATTTTTCGTATGTTTGGTGAAAATTGGGAAAAGTATTGGAGCATAAAGCAAAATCCATTGATGCTGGAATGCAAACATAACGGAAACCAAATAATATTTAGAGGTGTTAATGATGACAAACAACGTGAAAAATTAAAATCAATTACATTTAAAAGAGGAAAACTTACAGATGTATGGATAGAAGAAGCGACAGAAATAACACAGAATGATTTTGAAATAATAGATGATAGATTAAGAGGTGAATTACCACCGGGACAGTTTTATCAAATCAAAGCAACATTTAATCCGGTAAGTGCAACGCATTGGATAAAGCGTGTATTTTTTGATTTGCCGGATAAAAATACATTGACACATTCGAGCAATTATTTGAATAACAGATTTATAGATGAAGCTTATAAAGCACGAATGGAAAGAAGAAAATTAGTAGACCCTGAAGGATATCGTGTATATGGATTAGGAGAATGGGGAGAAGTAGGAGGATTAATTCTTAGTAATTATATAGTTGAAGACTTTGATATAACACCCAGCAGATTTGATTACATGGTTAATGCACAGGATTTTGGATTTAATCATGCAAACGCTTTGCTAAATGTTGGGTTTAAAGATGGCGAACTGTATGTGTGTAAAGAACTGTATGTTTACGAAAAAGATACAAGCGAAATCATACAAATGGCTGATGCATTGAAATTTGATAAAAGATTAATGATGTATTGTGATAGTGCAGAGCCTGACAGAATAAAAATGTGGCAGAAAGCAGGATATAAAAGAGCCAGAGGTGTTATAAAAGGTCCCGGAAGTGTTAAAGCACAAATAGATTACTTAAAACAAATACCAAAAATACATATACATCATAGCTGCACAAACACTTATAAAGAAATTAGTCAATGGAAATGGCAGATAGACCAGAAGACAGGGTTATATTTGGATGAACCTGTTAATTTCTTTGATGATGCAATGGCAGCTTTAAGATATTCAGTTGAAGAAATTAGAAGAAACAGCCACTTGAAAGCAAAAAAGCGACCAAGAGGCTTTTAATTTATAGTAGAAAAGAGGTTAAGGAATGGCTATATATATTGACCCAGATGTGGTACAGGATATTGATAATATAAATTCAAGTGTATTTCGTTATTTAATTAAAAAGCATAAAGAATACTGTCGTAAATTACAGAAAAATTATGATTACTATTTGGGAAAACATAAGATATTATCTTCGGACATGGAAGATACAGAAAAGGTAAGAGTGTTTTCTAATTATGCAAAGTATGTTGTTGATATTTCAACAGGTTATTATCTGGGCGAACCGGTTAAATATAATAGTGATAAAGCGAATAAAAATAAACAGAAAAAAGAGATTCTAAATGCAGGCATACAGGCGAGTATACAGAATGGAGCTGTAAGACAGTACGACTGGGAAGAATCGAAACAAATTGACATATCAAGGGCAATAGATGTTTATGATAATCAGACTATCTCAGAATGTGATGCAAAAATAGCAAAGCACATAGGAATATTTGGTGAAGCATATGAATTGGAATATGCTAATAACAAGGAAAACCCTGAACCAAGAACAACAGTAGTTGACCCTAGAAATTGTATTATGGTTAGAGATAATACAGTAGAACATAATAAATTATTTGCTATCGTATATCAGGAACAGGAAGATTTAGGAGAAGTTAAATATTATGATGTTACTGTATATACGGATCATAATATGAAAAAATATCGTTCAACTAATTTAGAAGATTTTGAATTTAAGCCGATAGTGGGAAGTGAAGCAGAACATTATTTTGGTGAAGTGCCAATTGTTGAATATCAAAATAATGATGAAAGACAAGGAGATTTTGAACAATGTATTCCTCTTATTGATGGACTAAATGAATTGTTAAGTGACCGTATTACAGATAAAAAGAAATTTGTAAACAGCCTTTTGGCAATGTTTGGTATTACATTAGATGATGATGATATAAAAATACTGAATAAAGAAAGATTCCTTGACGGCATACCATTGGATGCACGAATTGAATACATTCAGAAAGTATTTGATGAATCAAGCATGAATGTTTTATGTAATGACATCATAAGAGAAATACATAAAATGACATTGACAGTTGATATGACTGATAACAATTTTGCCGGAAATAGCTCAGGACAGGCTTTAATGTTAAAGCTAATGACTATGAACATATTAGTTAAGTCAAAAATGAGAAGTTTTGAAAAGGGATTGAAGAAACGTTTTGAAATGTATAATCATTGGCTGACAATTAAAGGAGAAATGGTTCCAATAGATAAAAAGGAGTTAGATATAATTTTTACTATTGCAATGCCAATAGATAAGGCTGAAATTGTAAATATGGTTACCAGCTTACAGGGAATAGTCGATAATAAGACTTTGATTAGTCAATTATGGTTCGTTAAAGATGTTGATGAAGTGCTTGAAAACTTAAAAATACAGAAAAAAGAGGCACAACAGGAATATTTGGATAGTTTTGGATTAACTAAATCAACAGAGCAATATGGAGAAGAAAGCAATAATAAAAGTCAAGAGGAAAAAGCAGACGAGTAGGTGAATAAATGGCTAGGTACTGGGAAAAAAGAAGCATTGATTTGGAAAAGTTAATTCAGGAAAAAAACGATAAGACAATTATCAAAGTGAACAGATATTATGAAAATATATTTAAAGAGTTGAATGCACAAATTGGCAAGATTTTTTCAACATATGCAACAGAAGGACAAATGACCATTGAAGATGCTTTAAAACTGCTGAATACTCAACAAACAAAAGAGGTATATAATACTTTAAAGCGTATATATGACCGTACTGACAATGAGGAGATTAAGCAGGATATACTTAACAGACTTAATGCTCCTGCATATGCTGCCAGAATTGCAAGAATTGAAGCAATGCGTGATTTAATATATTCAGAGGCACAGAATATAGGGTGGGTAACTGAAAAGACTTTACAGGCGAGAATGATAGACACATATCAAACATCGTTTTATCAGACGCATTACACGATTCAAAAAGGTACAGGTTTAGCTTATGATTTTAATAAACTAAGTAATCCGGCGGTAAAGGCAGCAATTGCAAATGAATGGAAGGGTGCAAACTATTCAAAGAGAATATGGAACAATACAGACAAATTGGCAAATGATTTGGAAGAGATACTAACACAAGGGTTAATGATTGGTATATCAGGCAAAAAGATGGCTACCAGAATAGTAAAAAAGATGGATAGTGGCAGATATGAAGCAAACAGGCTGATAAGAACAGAAGTTAATTATATTGCAGGGCAGGCAAGACTTAAATGTTACGAAGATATAGGTACAGAAAAATATATATTTATTGCTACACTTGATACCAGAACTTCAGTACAATGTCAAAAGTTGGATAAAACAATTCATTTAGTGAAAGATGCAGAAGTAGGTGTTAATTATCCACCGATGCATCCAAATTGTAGAAGTGTTGACAGCGCATACATAGAAGGAAAAGACTATTCAAAATTAAAGAGACGTGCAAGAAATCCGATAACCGGAAAGACAGAGCTTGTACCAGCTGATATGACTTATGGTGAGTGGAAAAAGAAATATATTGACCTGAAAAATGATTCTGAATATCAAAATGCAAAGGTAAGGGCGGGAGTAAAAAACATTGAAAAATTGCATAGTTCTGATATAATGAAATCGAAAGTAACAAGTGGTGCGTTAACAGATAATAATGATCCACTATATGAAAAGAGAAACAGGCATGCTAATAGTTATTACGATTCTGTTAGAAATAGTAAGAAAAATAATATTATTAATACTATTGCAAGTAATACAGGTATGGCAGAGTCTGACATATCAAAAATATATGATCATGTATTTATAAATGAATACGAATTGTATGGTGGAAAACGTAGATTCGATCCGGATTACGATATGGCTGAATCATTCAGAAGATTAAGAGAAGGTAAAGAAATACAAGAACATGATTTGATTTTATTAAGACATGAGCGACTTGAATATGAATTAATGAATAAGGAGGGGATGACATATCAAGAAGCACATAGTATAGCAGAAACAAAATATAATTATAGAAAGGCACTTGACGAATTTAAGCATAAAAATAGCTTATTGTAGAAAAGAGGTGTATTTTTGTGGTAAGAATTGAATTATTAGAATTAACTGATAAAATCGTAAAATATAAATATATTCCAGAAAATTCAGATGAATATGGAATAATTTCTTTGGATAGAATGACTGGAGAGAAAAAAATAGATAAGTTAGTTTTAGGATATTCTATGAATTATCCTGCTCATGCATTTCATCGAATAAAGGAGTATTTAGTGAATAACAATTTTCAAAAGAAAGATATTATAGCATGGTATTAATACCACCCAGTCGAAAGATTAGGTGGTATTTTTATACAATTAAATATGATTTAAAGAGCAGTTATCAAATGATATCTGCTTTTTTTATATGGCAAGGAAAAGCCGTAAAAACCAAGAGTTTATAACAAACAATAAGGCAGGGACTTATTGGGTGTATATAAAAACAAGTAAACTGTGAGGCAGGAACTCACAGGGAATAGGAGTTAGATATGAGAAAAGAAAGTAGACGTTTACAGATGAAGTTACAGTTTTTTGCTGAACCCAAAGAACCACAGGAACCTGAAAATCATCCTGAGGAATTAAGCCTTGATGATGTGATGGAAAAGTTTAGTGTTGATGATATTTTGGCAAGACCTGAGTTGGCAAAAGGTATACAAAGCCGTATAGACAGCACAGTTACAAAAGCATTAAATACAGCACGAACAAAGTGGGAGCAGGAACAGCTTGACAACATGGATGAGGCAAAAAGATTAGAGAAAATGAGTGCTGAACAAAGAGAAAAATATCAGTTTGAAAAAGATAAAAAGGCTTTTGAAGCTGAGCGAAAGAAGTTTGAGCATGAACAATTGGTTGTTGCTACAGGAAAAGAATTATTAAAAAGAGGATTGGATTCTAGCTTTGCATCTTATCTTACAGGAACTAATGCCGAAGACACAAATGCAAAAATCGATAGCTTTGAACAGTTATTTAATTCAGCAGTAACTAATGCAACTAACAAAAAAATGCAGGGAGAACCGCCTAAAGAACCGAAAACAGTTAAAACGATTACGCTAGATACAATAAAAACTATGTCAGCGGATGAAATTAATAAAAATTGGGATGAAGTGCAGTTAGTACTTGCAGGCAAGAAATAAGAGAAAAGGAGACTAAAAGATGTCAGTTAAAAATTTTATTCCACAGATTTGGAGCGCGAGATTATTAGAACATTTAGACAAAGCACATGTATATGCTAATTTGGTAAACAGAGATTATGAAGGTGAAATTAGAAACTTTGGTGATACTGTTAAAGTTAACCAGATTGGCGATATTACTATTAAGGATTATACAAAGGGAAGTGACATTGAGGACCCGGATGATCTTGATGGAACACAGCAGATATTAACCATTAATCAGTCAAAGTATTTTAACTTTGGAATTGATGATGTGGATAATGCACAGACAAATCCTAAATTAATGAATGAAGCAATGTCCAGAACTGCTTATGGAATGAATGATGTAACAGATTCATTTATTGCAAATTTAATGGCAGTAGAAGCAGGCTCAACAATTGGAAGTGACGATTCACCAATTGTACCAACAGCCGCAAATGCATATGATTATTTAGTAGATTTAGGAACCGCATTGACAGAAGCAAATGTACCATTAGTAGGCAGATGGGTTGTTGTACCGGCATGGTATCATGGCTTATTACTTAAAGACAGCAGATTTGTTGCAAATGGAACAGATTATAATAAGGCAATCTTAGAAGGCGGTTATGTAGGCGTTGCAGCAGGATTTAAGATTTGGGTATCAAATAATGTACCTAATACATCAGGAACAAAATATAAAATCATAGCAGGTACAAATGCCGCAACTTCATATGCTGAACAGCTTACAGAAGTTGAAGGATACAGACCTGAAAAGAGTTTTAAAGATGCAGTTAAAGGATTGCATATCTATGGAGCAAAAGTATTTCAGAAGAAGTGCTTGGCATGCATGACAGCTAATAAGGCCTAAGACAGAAAGTGAGTAAACTATGACGGTTAAGATATTAAATAAAAATACTGGTTTTACAACGGAATGCAGTAACAATGATGTTATAAAAATTTGTAAAGCAGATACTTTAAATTACGAAGTATCTGAACTTACAGAGCAAAAGAAACCACAACAGAGAAAAAAAGAAACTGTTAAATAGTGGAGAGGAGTGTAAAGATGGAAACATTAGACCGATTAAAAATAAGACTAGGTTTAGAAACTGTTGATGCTAATATGGAGGTTACATTGACAGAATATCTAGATGAAGCGGCAACGGCTATTAAACTTTATCTTAATTTGGATTATGATAAGGAACTTGATAGTCGTTTTGTTTCCACTCAGATAAACTTAGCACAGACGTATTACAATAGAGATATGGCAAAAAACGTAAAATCAGAAAGCTATTCAGAAGGTGTTGTAAGCCAAAGCGTGACATATATGTCAAGTAATGATTATGATACAAAAGAAGAGCAGCTATTAAGTAAACTGGCAAGATATAGGAGAGTATATGCAAGACGAAATGATAAGAAATAGGGGAAGATTTGGTTTTTCAAAAAGAAAGGTAATGGAAAATATTAAATCTACACCGGTATATCCGTATGAGTTTAAAACTGATAGATACGGTAATACAGAATATAATTATCCTGAAGAATCAGCGTACAACCTGGAACTAATATGGTTACCTATATCAAGTCAGGTAGAAATTGCAGAATATGGCGAGCGTATAAATGAGATGATGCAGGCATGTTTATTTTCTGATGATGAAATAAAAGAAAAGGACAGAGTTTCAATATCAGGAATTTTATACAATATAATAGCTGTAAAACCTTATCCAAGTTACAGATTACTCTTAGCTGAAAGGGTGAGATAAAATGGATTTTAAAGTAGATTCTAAAGGATTTGATGATTTCATAGACAAAATGTCTGTTAATTCGGAAAACCTTGAAAATAATGTAATGAAAACCGTTAAGCAAATAGCGCAGGAAATAGCAGATGATGCAAAAGACTTAGCACCGGTTGATACAGGACATTTAAGAGAAAATATTTTTTCAAGAGTGGTACAGGATGGAAACATAATAGTAGGAGAAGTATTTTCAAATATTGAATATGCCGCATATGTTGAGTTTGGAACCGGTACAGTAGGGCAATCAGCAGGGCTAACGCGTGAAGGGATAAATTTGCATTATAGACAAACACCGTGGAGATATAAAGATGAGGAAGGAAAGTGGCATTACACTAAAGGTCAAAAGCCACAACCTTTTTTATATCCGGCTATGAAAAATAATGAAGATAACATCAAAGAGAAGTTAAAAACAGCAGTAGTAATGGAGCTTAGATAATATGGTAGATGCAAGAGTACAGATTTTAGATTTACTAAAAGAAATTGATACAGATGGGTTGAAGGTATCTATGAATTTCCCTAAAAAGATTGATACAGTGCCTTTGATAACGTTTTTTGAAATTAATAATAGTAATACCAACATAAAGATACGTGATTTGTTATCGTATCAGATTGATGTGTGGGCGGATTCATTTGAAAGTGTTATAGATTTGGCAATGTTAGCTGATGAAAAGATGATAACGTTAGGATTTAAACGAGATTATGTAACACCTGATAGTGATAGCGTAGATGCTTCAGGATTATATAGAAAAACATTAAGATATAGCAGATATGTTGATGTTAGAACAAACAGGTTAATTGATTAGAGAGTGGTTATTGCATAGAGGTAATAACCACTATTTAGTTATAAGAAAGTGAGGTTGAAAATGGCAAGTACAAGCAAGACAACTGAAACACAAAGTAATGAAGAAAGTGAGGTAGCAGTAATGGCAGTTGAAAATACAAAACAGGGTTTGGCAAGTATTGGAATTTCAGTAAAGGTTAATAGTGTTGCACTTAATTATGTAACAGATATAGGCGATATTGGAGGTTCACCATCAGAACTTGATGCAACTACACTAAAAGACAAAATAAAAATTACTGTACAGGGTGTAAAGGATATTAAGGCATGGGAATGTTCATATTTATATGATAATTCAAGTACAACAAGTGATTTCAGAAAATTAAAAATACTTGAAAAGGCAGGAAAAATAGTCCCTGTTGAAGTAGCGTTCCCGGATGGAACAACATTTAAAACAACCGGATATGTATCAACCATGATTAATGGTGCTAAAGTTGACGAATTAATCAGTGCAAAATTATCAGTATCATTACAGAGCGATTGGGAGATTACAGACCCGGCAGCATAATATAGTGAGGGTTTATGCCCTCACTTTTTTTAAGAGTAATAATAAGGAGTAATATTATGAAAACATTAGAATTAAGATTAAAAAACAATGAAGAAATGGTAAAAGTACATTTAAGATTAACTTGTGGTGGACAGAGAAGTTTAAAAGAAAAATTTGAGGAAGACACACTTTCCACTTTAATGGGTGGAATAAATGAAATTGAAAAAACAGTAGCGGTATTTGATACTGCATTAAACTATAAAGATAACGACAATGTTATTACAGATGGAGAAGAATTATATGATTTATTAGTCGATAATGGAACTTGTGGAATGGATGGATTTGCTAAAGTATTAACCGATATTGCTGTAGCATCCGGAATTATAAAAAAGGATCAGGCAAATTCATTGCTTAAGAGTGTAAAAGATACATATGATAATGTATTTGATGAAATTGACAAAGTAATGGGAGACAATAATGAAAAGGTTAAAGAAATTATAGAAACACCCAGAGAGTAAAAAGCAGGAATTAACAGTTGAAAAGATAATTTTTGAAACAAGAGTAGCAGGTGCTGGATTTTATGAAGCATTAGATTTTACGTGGGGCGAGGCTATTGAATTTATTAAAATTTACAATGAACGCAGGAAAAGAGAAAATCAGGATTTGGCAACAATAGCTTTTAGAGAAGCTGATTTAATGTCTCAATGGATTTTTAAAAAAGAAGAAACAAATATTACGGAAGTATTTCCGTTTTGGAGTGAAGCGGAAAAAAATGAAGCAACAAAACAGGCAAAAATAAATAAATACAAGAACATTATGTATAGATATGTAAACAATACGAAAATAAATAAGTAATGAATTTAATAATTAGTAGGGAAAGGTGGTGAAAATAGGATGACAGTTGAAGAGATTAAGGTAAGATTTAGTGCTGAAATTGATAATTTCAAGAAAAGTATGGATAATGCTAAAAATTCAGTAAAAAAAGTATCAGATGCATTAAATGATATAGATGGAGATATATCAAGAGCTGGAAAGTCAGCAGATAAAAACGCACAAAGAATTGGAAAAGCATTGGAAAGTGAAAAAAAGAAATATCAAAGTGCTGTTGAATCAACAAAACGTTATGCACAAAGTGTAAGTGATTTGGGAAACAAGTACAATATTGCTGAAAGCAAGGCAAAGAAATATGAAACGGCTATTACGCAGCAGGAAACTAAATTGAATGAAATGAGAAATGCTTATTCTAAAATGTCTAACGTTTTATCTAATATGAATATTAATGGTAGTATTTCGGAAGAAATGCAACGTTTACAGCAAACATTAGATACTAACAAGGACAAGGCTTTAAAACTTGAAAATGCCATGAAACAGTTGAAAAACTCTAATTATCAAATTGGAGAAGTAGACGGTGAGTTTATGAATTATGAACAAATGACACAGGCTTTAAACAAGGTCGATGCTGAAAGCGAGCAGGCATATAATAAACTGAGCAAATTGAAATCAGAAGTTTCAGATGTAGACGGAGAGTTCCTAAAACTTGGAAATGAACAGGGATTACAAAAACTGAATACACAGATTACGCAGCAGGAAGCTAAATTGTCAAGTCTTAAATTAAGCTATCAGCAGGCAAGCAACAGTATGAATAATTTAGGCATGAGACAACAGCAGGCAAATGCTAAAATGGAACAATCAAAGCAGACAATGGCTAGTTCAAAGAATAGAATTATGCAGTTAAGACAGTCTTTAGGTTCATTGTCTTCAGTTACTAAAGGTTCATTTATGGCTAATGTTACGAGTAAATTAAAAAATGTTGGAAATGCCGCTTCAAGTATGATTCATAAATTTCAAAATGGAGTATCGGCAATTAAGAAATTTGGTTCAGGAATTGCAAATGTCGGAAGCAAAGTGGGTGGAGCGATTGCCAAGTTTTCGCTTTTAGGAAGAGCTGCTACAGGAGCTAAAAATAAAATTGCAAATTTCAGTAAAGGTATATCCCAAAATTTAAGAATGATTAACAGTATAGTTATGTCTATGTTAATTATGCAGTTAATGCAGATTTTAACAGATGGATTTAAGCGATTAGCCGGACAATCCGATTCATTCAATAAATCTATGAGCAAACTATACAGTAGTTTTGCATATCTGAAAAATTCAATTGTAGCTGCATTTCAGCCTTTAGCAACAGCGGTTGCTCCGATGATAGCTAATATAGTAAATACAATTGCTAATGCAATAAATAAATTAGGTGAATTATTTGCTGCCTTAACAGGACAAAAAACATATACAAAAGCCGTATATCAAAGCAAAGATTTTGCATCTTCTATGAATGACAGTGCAAATTCAACCAATGCTGCAACAGAAGCCAATGAAAATTATAAAAAGTCATTGGCAGGATTTGATGAAATTACCAAACTAGACAGTCAGGACAATAATTCATCAGGTGAAGGCACAGGTACAGGTACAGGTGGCGGTGCTGATGATGCAGGGTCATGGAAAACAGAAAAAGTTAATGTGGCAAGCAGTTTAGCTGATGATATTAAAAATGGTGATTGGTCTAGTGTAGGTAAGGCGTTAGGCGAAAAAATTAATAGTGCTTTAAGTTCGATTGATTGGCCGAAAATACAGAAAAAGGTTAACGGTATAGCAAGTAACATAGCGGATTTTTTAAATGGAGCAATGGAAGCAATAGACTGGTCTCTTGTTGGGTCTACAATTGGAAATGGAATAAATACAGTTTTAGGATTCTTCAATACTTTTATAACAAAATTTGATTGGGAAAAACTGGGAACCAGCATAGCAACAACTCTTAATAGTACTTTTTCAACAATAGATTGGTCATTAGTCGGCTCGACTTTAGGAAACAGTATTGAAGCAGTAATAGATACAGCTTTTGGATTTGTTGAAACTTTTGATTGGAATGGTGTCGGAAGTGACCTTGCAACGGCAGTAAATGATTGCTTTGATAAAATTGACTTTAATAAAGCTGGGAAAACATTAGGCGATGGAGTAAAAGGAATTTGTGAAAGTATTTCTTCATTTTTTGCTGAAGTTGACTGGGAAGCAATCGGTAAAGATGTTGTAAGTTTTATAACAAGCGTAGACTGGCTGGGAATGATTTTCGAAGCATTAAAGGCTCTTCAATCATTTACTCAAGGATGCTGTGATTTTGCAAAAGGTATTTTTGACGGAATAGTAGATGCAATAAAAAATGCGGATTGGGGAAAAGTAGCCAAAGATGTTTGGGACTGTTTGGTAGAAGCAATCAAATTATTAACTACTCCAATTATGAACGTAACAGCATCACTTGCAACTAAGGCAAAAGATTTGGCGGATAAGTTAAAGGATGATTGGGATAAACTTAAGGATAAAACACTTGAAGCAGTAGCTGAACTTAAGACTAAAATAAACGAAACAAAAGAAAAAATTAAACAAAAATGGAAAGAAATAACAGCAGACTGGAAGGAAAAAGTAGCAAAATTAAAAGTCGAGGCAAAACAAAAGGCAAATGAAATCAAACAGAAATGGAAAGAAAAAACAAAAGAATGGAAAGAAAAAACAGTAGAATTAAAAGCAGAAGTTAAGACAACTGTTAAAAATGTAAAAAGTTGGTGGAAAGATAGGGCAGATGAATGGAAAGATAAAGAAGTTGAATTTACTATTAAGGCTAAAAATAAGATTGAAGAATTAAAAAAGGGCTTCAAAGAAGCTATTAATACAGTTATCGGATGGATTAATAAGTATATAATTGATAACTTAAATAAAGTTTCAATCCAAATACCTTCATTTACCATAGCAGGTCAGACATTTGGCGGTCAAACATTTGGTTTTAATGTTGATCACATTAAGACGTTTAAGGATGGTGGATTTCCAGATGGCGAAGATGGACTTTTCTATGCTAACCACAACGAAATGATTGGTACATTTAGCAATGGTAAAACTGCTGTAGCAAATAATCAACAGATTGTTGAAGGTATAAGTACAGGTGTGTACTCGGCAGTAAAGGCTGCAATGGGTAACGGCAATGGACAAAATAATAACAGTACACCAATATATGTATATATAGGTGGAAAACAAATTACAGATTATGTCGTAAAAGATGTAAATAGTAGAACCAGAAAAGTAGGCATAAACCCTATTCTTATTTAGAATGGGGCATATGCTTTTTTTTAGAAAGGTAAATGATATGGAAGTAACGCTAATAATTAATACA
>ERZ791919.1634-NODE-1634-length-18677-cov-8.711470_pt1 | contig 18677 bp, 14 predicted proteins | sample MGYA00510137_ERZ791919 | MGnify/ENA primary metagenome ERZ791919 (study PRJEB30046, sample SAMN00792059) | human gut metagenome | study: EMG produced TPA metagenomics assembly of the A metagenome-wide association study of gut microbiota in type 2...
CAGCCCCGGGGGCCGGTACGGGGCCTGAGACCATGCCCCCGGGCGGCAGCGCCCCGGGGCCGGCCCCTCCCCGTGTCACGGGAACTAGAACTCCACCCGCACGCCTGCGCTCACGCTCCAGGGGGTGGAGGCCCTGTGGCCGTCTTCGCGCTCGAATTCGGCATAGATCCGGGCATTGCTTGCGAATTGCAGGTCAAAGCCCGCGCCGTAATAGCCGCGCGTGCCGCGCACGTCATTGGTGAACCTGATGCCGTTGACCGTGACTTTCTGGTCGCTCATGAACTCGTGGTTGACACCGGCCTTGAGGTAGGGCTGGAAGTAGCGGTTGTCGTCCAGCTCCCACTTTTTGCCCACCACCAGACCGGCGCGGCCGGTAAGGGCGCAGGCATCGTCCTGATCCACGTCCATGCCGTTGCTGGTGGTGAAATCCATGCCCTTTATCCAGTACCAGGAAAGCTGCAGCTGCGGCTCGATGAACAGGCCGTTATCAAAACGGAACATGCGTCCCACTTCCTGGCTGATGCCCCCCGCATAGGTATGGTAGGAGCCGTGGACCGGCGTGCCGTCCAGCATGCGGGTCCTGAGGCTCTGGTCGTACCAGTCCCAGCTCAGCACGGTGTCCGCGTACCAGCCGTCGGCATGCTGCCAGGTGGCGTAGGCCGCGACGCCGTAGGAGCGGTTTTCGCCGGAACCGCCATGCAGGCCGTCGATGCGCTGGTGGGCTTTGCTGATCTGGCCACGCAGGCCCAGCAGCCATTTGTTGTTTTCATCCTGCTCCAGAAGACGGTCGTAACCGAAGGACGTGCCGTAAAAATTCTGGCTGAAATCCGTGCCGCCCAGGCCGGAAAGGCGGTTCTCCTCGGTAAAGCCGCGTATCCACAGGCCGTCCGTGCCGTTACCGTAACGGATCTCCCCCAGGCGCTCGCGCAGATCGGAGAGCTGGCCCAGGTGCATGGCATAGGCCGAGGTCATGCCCGAAAGCCCCAGGGCCATCTCGCCTGTAGGGGAAAACCCTTCCGTCCGGGCAAGGTACCATTCCCTGCCGTCGTTCCGTTCGCTCGTTTCCAGGGCATAGCTATGGATCCCTATGTCGATCATCTCCCGCCCGTTGACGTTTTTTCCGCCTTTCAGCGCAAAGGCGCTTGCGGGGGCGCCCACGCGCTGTTCCGTCCTGGCCAGATAGCTTTTGGTCTGCACCGCGACGGGTTCCGCTCCGCTTGCTTTCACATGCAGGCCATAGGTGCCGGACAGGGAGTCGCTCACCAGGACACTGTCGGAAACATCCGTATCCATATCCGTCCGCAGATAAAAGCTCCCGGTCCCGGAAAGATGGCTGATCTTCAGTTCGGCGGGCGCGTCCGTCTGGGACAGCACGCGCCGCTCCGCCGCAAAGCCGGTCCCGGCGTCCCACTGCCCCTGCCTGCTGCCCACATAGACGCGGGAGCCGTCCAGGGCGAGCTTCGTCAGATTGCCGGCGTACCGGCCGTCGTTTTCCTTCGTGAGCTGGTTGGAGGAGACCACTTCCCATACGGCATTTTTGCCGAAAGACAGCTCAAGATCACCAAGGCTGCGTGCCCAGCCCCGCAGGTTGCCGCCATCCTGGATGGTTGCGCGCACGGTGGCGCTGCCGGTCGCCGCCTCTATATCGCCTTCCATGGTCGAGGCCCTGTCCACCGTGATGGTGTTCGGCGTGTCCCCCTTCACATACAGCGAGTAGACGTTTTGACCAGGGGCCGCGGCTGTGGCCGTGATGGCGGTCGTGCCCTTCAGGCTGATATCGCCCGACGTGTTGTAGACCGCTATGGCGGTATCGCCAGACGAGCGCGCCGTGATGACGCCATTCGTCAGTTCGATCGAAGACGCCTGGCCAGTGCCGGCTTCCCCCCCGGCACGGAGGCCGTAGGCCTTCTTGCCTTCCACGCTTACCCGCGTCGTGGTCCCGGCATCGCCATAGGTGATCCTGCTGGCGGGAAAGGCGTCCATGCCGCTGGAAGTGCCCGCTGAAACGACGGTGATGTCCCCTCCTGTCTTGGTGATGCTGCCGCCTTTGGCGTAGAGCCCTATGGCCCCGTTCCCTTTGCTGACCGCGGTCACGGACCCGCCGCGCATCGTGACGGACGAATCGCCTATCGACAGGATGCCGCCAATGGCCGAGCCGGCCTTGGCAGACAGGACCTCCAGGCTGACATCGCCGGTGGCCGTGAAGTTCGTCTGGGTGGCCCGTATGCCGTATGCCGGCCTGTCGACAGCCTCGCTCAGGATGGTTCCGCCGGCCATGCGCATGTCGGTATTCTCAAGCTGGATGCCGGAGGACCATCCGCCTTGCGCACGGATATCAAGGGTACCGGCGGTGATGCCGTGCCTGCCGCTGGTCGCGCTGGTGACGATACCGACGGCAGACCCTGCAAACGTGCCCTCGGGATCTATGGTGGTCACCCGGATGGTGCCGTTCTTCATCGTCAGGGTCGATGCGGTGAACAGATGGATACCGGCAGCCCCGGATTTTTCAGGGGTACTGTTGCGCTCATGTACGGATATGTCAGCGTCGTTCATCGTTAACGTGCTATTTCCCTCGCCATATATCCCATTCACTTTTCTGGAAAAAACATTTCCGTTATGCGTTGCGGAAACTTTTACTGTTACTTTGTCACTCGTCATGCTGAGAGTGCTCCTGCCTGAAGCCTGGGCCCCGACAGTCTTGGGCTCTGCAGTGTGTTGATGTGATTCCGATGAGGATATGATGGAATTGACGCCCAGGACCGCCGAACTGTTATTGTTGCTCACAGCACCAACGCATTCACCAAGTCCGTTTTTTGATTGTGATGATGCCGTAATAGTACCTTCGTTGACAGATACAGAACTGCTTTTATCGCTAAATATACCATAGCTGATGGATTTTCCATTTTCCGTGATGGCTTTTGATGAAATATCAAGCGAATCCAGCGTCAGTCGGTTTCCTGCAGAACCTTGCACGAATACTCCCAAGGCACGGCGCTTTGTTTTCCTATGGCCGTCGCCTCGGCACGCGTTACTGTATCAGGAACCGTGTATGTCGCCGCCGTATCAACTTTGATAGCGGAAGCAACGGCATTTTCCGACTGGTCTGTCGCGGAAATTGTCGTACCGGATGATGCCGGATCGGTCGCGTTATAGCCGGTGGTATTGCTGAACGCCTCTCCACTTGCTGCTCCCATGACCAGGATGGACGCAACAGCCAATGAACCGAACGTGTTCATGAGGTGGCATTTTTTCAAAACGGATCGATACCTGTTCAACAAATTCCCCATTGCTCTTTTTGTCATTCCTACTCCTCCTTTATCTTGGGTCCTTTTCATTCCCACCGTGGGAAATTGGGAACAAAAAAGGGGACATGGGGCAGCTGTACCCCCCATGCCATTGGGATCATTATTTCTTACAGGGAAAGTAGGTTATGGGGAATATAAGAAAATAATAAGGTTTTTTGCGTATCCTCACGCTGCATCCCCCGGACATGGCGGGAAGATCCGCCCGGCACCGGGCCGATGCATGCCCGGGCCCTTGCCAAAAGCCTGTCCGGCACACAGCGCACAGCGCGGGAACCGCCGGGCCGGCAGGGCGGGAGGGGGCCTCTGCGCGGCTCTGGGGCTATGGTATGAGGCAGGACGCGCTTACCCGCGTAGCACGTTTTTCACGCTAAAGCGGCCAGCAAGGGCATTCTGCCGCTGGCCTGCGGCTGGGACGGAGGGCGCGCCTGTGTACGCCGGGCCCTGATGATCTTCATGCGGGACGGCTGTTGTGCTGGGGCAGGAAGCCCGGCAGAGATCAGCGGGAGGAAAAACGGCAGGCTGTGCATGAAGACACTCCGTTGGCGCTGTCAGCCTGGGCTACCTCGAAAACACCCCACGGGTGTGGGGAAGACGGTCATCTATATGACGTGCCATGCGGCCCATTGGAAACACCCCCACGGGTGTGGGGAAGACGCGCTCCATTGATATAGGATTGTCCTGTATCTGGAAACACCCCCACGGGTGTGGGGAAGACTCCGTGACGGTCGAGCCATCCGTCAAAGTCTGGGAAACACCCCCACGGGTGTGGGGAAGACGAACTGGATTGTCTGCCTCGAACCTCCCAAATAGAAACACCCCCACGGGTGTGGGGAAGACACTGTAAAAGACTTGCACGGATTTACGCAGATAGAAACACCCCCACGGGTGTGGGGAAGACTAAGCCGGTGGGTCCACACACGACGCTTGTTAAGAAACACCCCCACGGGTGTGGGGAAGACGGCGGAATGGCAGTGCAGCCCCGGATAAGGATAGAAACACCCCCACGGGTGTGGGGAAGACGATGTCCAGCTCGCTGAAATAGGCGTCCGTGGAGAACCCCCCCCACGGGTGTGGGGAAGACGGGTACTGCTGCCCGTAGAAATCGGCCAGGATAGAAACACCCCCACGGGTGTGGGGAAGACGCCACTATGGCGTCCTTTTTAAAGTAGGTGATGGAAACACCCCCACGGGTGTGGGGAAGACGCCGTGACCTCGAACACGCTGGAAGCATCGGCAGAAACACCCCCACGGGTGTGGGGAAGACCTGCTGCTGGAACCCCAGCACATTCAGGACCAGGAAACACCCCCACGGGTGTGGGGAAGACCTGTAGGTGCGGGCGCTGCCCGGGTTGGCCGGAGAAACACCCCCACGGGTGTGGGGAAGACAATCTCGGTGGGGCCGTGTGGGCCGGGCTGGCAGAAACACCCCCACGGGTGTGGGGAAGACAGGCGCACTTCCCGCACGTCAAGTCCTGCCTTAGAAACACCCCCACGGGTGTGGGGAAGACGGACTTTGTACGTCGTGCCGCAGATGGGGCACGGAAACACCCCCACGGGTGTGGGGAAGACAGGGCCGCCGTTCCTGTCCAGCGGCATGAGACAGAAACACCCCCACGGGTGTGGGGAAGACTCCCCCCTGCACCGTCTTGAGGTCGCATACCAGGGAAACACCCCCACGGGTGTGGGGAAGACGAAATGTGGGAAGATGATTTGTCTGCATCCTTGGAAACACCCCCACGGGTGTGGGGAAGACCATACTTACCTCCTGTGGTCGGGGTGGCGGGAGGAAACACCCCCACGGGTGTGGGGAAGACGGTGCTGTCTACTGCCGAACCGTGGATGCTGCGGAAACACCCCCACGGGTGTGGGGAAGACGAAATAGTCCGCCACGGCCTGGGCGGAGCTGAAGAAACACCCCCACGGGTGTGGGGAAGACGCGCGTGTGCTTCCGCTTGGCACGGGCTGTCAGGAAACACCCCCACGGGTGTGGGGAAGACATCCCTGCCGGTCTCGATGGTGATGATGCGATGGAAACACCCCCACGGGTGTGGGGAAGACTGGAGCCACAACGGACAGTTTTTGGGGCATTGTGAAACACCCCCACGGGTGTGGGGAAGACACATGGCCAAGCAATACTTCACTTCGCCTTACAGAAACACCCCCACGGGTGTGGGGAAGACGACATACATCATACGACCAGAAAACGCGAAATGGAAACACCCCCACGGGTGTGGGGAAGACCAACCTTGCCCAGCGCCGCCGCGCCACGCATAAGAAACACCCCCACGGGTGTGGGGAAGACGGTCTGCCATCACTTCACCTGCAAGCTGTAGGAGAAACACCCCCACGGGTGTGGGGAAGACGAAATTCCATTGTTTTTTGATGCAATACTAACAGAAACACCCCCACGGGTGTGGGGAAGACCTTAATAAACAACTGCGCGTCGCGCTTACATAAGAAACACCCCCACGGGTGTGGGGAAGACGCCGGGATGAAAATCCGCTCTCCCGTCTTTGGGGAAACACCCCCACGGGTGTGGGGAAGACCCATCGCCAACATGACCGTGGCGACGGACGAAAGGAAACACCCCCACGGGTGTGGGGAAGACACGGCTTGCTTGCCATTGGTGGCGCGTCCCTTGGAAACACCCCCACGGGTGTGGGGAAGACTGGCGGCCAACAGGGGACTTGTCAGCACGGCAGGAAACACCCCCACGGGTGTGGGGAAGACTGCCCGCTTGCCCAAGCCGTAGCGGACGGCAAGGAAACACCCCCACGGGTGTGGGGAAGACGGGCTGCCCTGCGCAGTGCCGGGCTTGTGACGGGAAACACCCCCACGGGTGTGGGGAAGACCGGCGAACAGGTTTTGGATTTCCTGCTCCTTGAGAAACACCCCCACGGGTGTGGGGAAGACGCCCTGCGGCTTCGGGGCCGACTGTCTCACAGGGAAACACCCCCACGGGTGTGGGGAAGACACGGCGCTGATAAGTTCACGCTTGTCCATATCAGAAACACCCCCACGGGTGTGGGGAAGACGTTTTCGATGCACTTTGCAGCCGCCGAAAGGCGGAAACACCCCCACGGGTGTGGGGAAGACCCATGACGCAGGCCGCTACCATGCGGCCCCGTGGAAACACCCCCACGGGTGTGGGGAAGACTGCCTGGCCAGCAGGTCAATGACGCCCGACAAAGAAACACCCCCACGGGTGTGGGGAAGACAAATAATACTAAAAATGCGACTATTGATATTTAGAAACACCCCCACGGGTGTGGGGAAGACTTCGTCAAGGTAAGCGTCCATCGTGGCGCGCTGGAAACACCCCCACGGGTGTGGGGAAGACGACGACACCAACTATCCGCGACGGGACGTGACGGAAACACCCCCACGGGTGTGGGGAAGACCCAGAAGGGAGGGGCAAAGACATAGACTACCTGAGAAACACCCCCACGGGTGTGGGGAAGACTGGGAAGCAGTGGCTTTTTCTGAAATAGAGAAAGAAACACCCCCACGGGTGTGGGGAAGACCTGTCGGCATAGAGCCTGTCCAGCAGGCCGATGGAAACACCCCCACGGGTGTGGGGAAGACTAATCCTGCTGCGGTTGCCCGGCCTGCCCCAGAGAAACACCCCCACGGGTGTGGGGAAGACACCACGGCAGAGCTGTAGTTGTAGACCTTGTTAGAAACACCCCCACGGGTGTGGGGAAGACCCAGCCCGCCAAGGATGCTCTGGCCGATACCGGGAAACACCCCCACGGGTGTGGGGAAGACCCCGTCATTGCTTGTCATCCAGAGCACCTCCCGGAAACACCCCCACGGGTGTGGGGAAGACGTGCCCACCACCGGCCCGCCGGTGATCTGCGTAGAAACACCCCCACGGGTGTGGGGAAGACAGCGTGATTTTATTGGATTTTCTCACGTCACAGGTTGAACGTATCCTTGTCGCAAACGAGTTGCAAGCCTCCCAGCAGGACTATTTCCCGTTTATGATCCCCCCTGCCGTGTATCCGGTAACCGGGAGCTTCCGGGATCTTTTGAAAAATCAGCAGGCCGCTTTCCGCAGGGCAATGTTCCAGCAGATAGTCGACGACTTTCTGTGCCACATTATCCTTGATACCGGAAATGAAAATATTGGCACGTGGCTCCACGAACCAGAGCTTCATGCGCCCCCTCACCGCCGGCGGCAGGTCATTTGCTATAACGACGAGCACTTTTCTCCCCTATCAGCAGGTCTATATCCTTGACTATACGCTCAAGGAGCGCCTGACGGATGATGCGTTCCCGAAACGCGGTCGCAACAGCATATTTGTCATATGTCCCCGCCAGTTCCCGGCACAGGGAAAAAGCCAGGTCGATACAGAGTTCTCCCTTGTACAGGTCAGCCATATCATAAACGAAGGGCAAAGGACTGCCGGAATGGACGAAACCGAGATGCGGCGAATAGCCCAGACTGTGGATCACTGAAGCGATGATCCCGTACAGGGCCGCATTGGTTGACGTAAGGATTTTGTTGGCCAGATCGCTCAATTCGAATTTGCCGGGCACGAAACTGCGGCCTTTCCAGCCGACACCGTATTTTTTCGCCGTCTCGACATAAAGGTCACGGACACGCAGGCCTTCCATGCCCATCAATTCCGGCAATGTCTTCTCCGTGATGTCCACCCCCGGGAAACGTCTGGAAAACATGGCCCGGGCCACAGCGAGCGACAGGTCCGGATCCGTGGAAAGGCAGGCTTGCCGCTGCATATTGCGCGTATGGGACGTGGGCGTGATGCCCGCCGCGTAGAACAGCAGGGAATCCTCCCCCACCCAGCACAGACTGCAGTTGGCGGCAGCCATCACCTTGACGGCCTCATGGGTGATGGATGTCCCCGGCCCCAGCAACAACGCGGATATGGTCGCCACAGGCAGACGCACACAGCCGCCCTGGGCATCAAGCCACTTCACGCTGCTGTCATCCACCTCAAGACGTCCGCGCTCCAAATACAGATACGGATATTTGTCCGTCACTCGCGGGAGCGTATCCCTGGTGACCCGGACAAAAAGGCGCTTGCCCTCCTGCTTTGTACCGCCTCCTTCCGCCATATCCACCTCCTCGTGCCCGGAAAGGATGTCCCCGCCTTCAGCCGCATACAGTCCGCGGTCACAGGCAGATCCATACCGGGCGATCTTTTTGATACCCGTCCCCACGGATGTGGAGAAGCCCTATTGGGGGCAAATTCTTTTTAATGCTGATAAGAAACACCCCCACGGCCGTGGGGAAGATCCGCCACAAGCAGGAAAAGCCGGAAGCGTTACGGGAACATCCCCACAGGCGTGGGGAAGACGAGTATCTTGGCGGTGGCCGGCAGACCATTCAGGAAACACCCCCACGGTCGTGGGGAAGGATATTTGTCAGCGATACAGGGTCACTTGCCGTTCCCTGTAGCGTTTGACAGTCCCGAAGCAGAGCGGGACATCCCGCAAGGTCCAGACCTCATCGCCATCAGCCTGCGCGCCATCGCGCACTGTCAGCACGGCAGACCGGCCTTTCCGGGCAGCCAGGGCCTCCGCAGCCTCCAGTGCCCCGACTTCCGAGGGAAAGACGCCACGCCCGATGATGTCCGACGGCGGACAGTTCCGCCGCCCCAGGGAAAGCTCCCAGACAGGATGCTCCAGCGCTGCGGCCAGTGCGGCGGCCTCCTCTTCCGGCAGTTCCAGTGCGCAGGCAAATGCCATATCCTGTATGTAGTGGCGGTACGTCATTTTGGCGCCTGAGCCGACGGGCCTTTTCCCCTCGGATGTCTTGGGCACCAGCAGGCTCTGCCAGGCATCGGATTCATCATAGCCGCTGCCCACCATCTGAAAGTCCGTCAACAGGGGCGCGAGATCCGGCCCGTCGCCTTTCCGGCGGGCATAGGCACGCACGGTCTGCGTCCGGTCCGCCATGCGGGCCAGCCATTCCCGCTGTTCTCCTCCCCGCCCGGCAGCACAGCACAGCAGCCCCAGGACGCCGGAACGCGTGGGAAAGGGGAGCGTCGTGCGGTTCCCGTAGCGGGAATCGGCACCCCATGACTGCAGCGGCCCTTCCAGCCAGAGAAGCAGGACGCTCATGACGCCGACTCCAGCAGGCCCGCCACAGTATCACGCAATACCGTGCAGACCGTATCGATGGTGCCCGACCCGGCCCCGCCGTATGTGACCTCGGCCAGCTTGCCGTAAAGGGAACCCGCCAGCTGCTCCTGGCGTGCAAGCCCGGCATCCAGAGCCTCCATGCTGGGGGCCAGCCAGCCGCCACCGGCAGCGCTGCGCACCGGCTTTTCGAAGGAGAGCTGCATGCGCTGGCCGCGACGCACCAGGATACGGGCATAATCCCAGGGGCAGGCACCGGACTGCGTGCTCTGCCGTGCCGCCGGTACCGCCAGATACAGGGCCTTGGCAAAGGCCTCCACAGCGGCGACCACCTCATCGCCGCCCAGATTGTCCCACAGCTGTCCCAGATCCAGCGAGATGTAGCGATAATAGGTCGCTGCGTTGTATTCGAGCGTGCCCATATGGCTGGATCCGGACAGGCGTTCCCCGTCTTCTTTGACAAGACGGCTGTAGTCGTCCAGTGCGGTGAAGAATTCCACCTCATTGACGACCTTGTGGGTTGACAGGGCATGGGCAAAGGCTGCGGCGGCCTGCACGTTCAGGCTCGGATCCTGGGCCACCATACGGCCGAACAGGGCGATGTCCAGACCATCGGCAGCGCTCTTGGCAAAGCTCAGGCACTTCCTGACCTTCGCCAGTTCGGTTTTGGGGAGCGCCACCTTGCCTGTATCGGCATCATCTCCCTTCTTGCCCTTCCTGGCCTTCGCCGTCTCCACAGGCAGCTCGAAGCCGCTGTCCGCCGCATAGGCGGCCAGACGTTCCACTTCCTGCCGCGAGATGAAGAACAGCGTATCGTCCGTCAGACCGGACGCGATGGCGTTGCCGCAGGCGAGCGCCTGCTCCCCGGAAGCCCCTAGGGCGAGGCAGGCATCCGCGATCATTCCGGCCAGACGCTTGGTACGGATACCGGTGGACAGGCCGAGATCGTGCAGGGCAAGGCGCACCTGACGCTTCCAGCACTGCGAACTGACCCGGGCACGCGGCACGCCGCCCACGAGAGCGCTCTTGGGCGCGCCCACATCATCCCGGTTGAGGCAGGTCACGGGAAAGGATTGCAGGATATGGAACTCTATGCCGATGCCTTTCAAGATATTGGTAGCCATATGCTCTTGTCCTTTTTTTCAAAAATGACACATGTCATTCCGTTATGGTCCACAGGCAGGGGACGACCTGCAAAAGGCCGCAGCCAAAGGCCCGGGCCCTGCCGATACCCTGGCAGACAGCGCGGACGAAGGCCTCGCGCTCCCTGACCCGCAGACTGCCCGTCAGTGTGGCCCGTGCGATGGTCGCCATCCCCGTCGTGCCCTTGCTGAAACGATCCACCTGGACGTCCGTCACCTGCAGGGATGCCGCATGTACTTCAAATCCCCAGCGGGGGGCATGGTCGCGGAACCAAGCCGCGATGGCATCACGCCCGCGTACGGGCATGATCCTGCCGCTGCGGTTGTCACGCCAGACAGGGTTCACGACGACCTCGAACTGATAGGAGGCCGCCTGCAGGAAACTTTCGGGCAAAGGGTTCGTCTCCAGCACGCCCCGCTGCGGTGTGCGCGGCAGACGATCCGAGAGGATGATGACCCGGCTCACTCCCTGGCGCACGCCCTTGTCCGCGAACAGGATCCCGCTGCCGCGCTGTCTGTCGTTGCCGCGCACGTCGTCGAACAGGTCATAGATGATGCGGTGCAGGGAATAGCTGTCCGTCCAGCGCAATGCCCGCCTGTCGGCCGCGCCCAGCAGATAGCGGCTCAGATGTCGCATGCGTCCTCCTTCCCGCCCGGGGCGGATTCTGCGGGAACGAGCTTGCCGTAGAACTCTTGGGCCCAACGCAGGCAGATACGCCGCCGGGCGTCATCGAAATGGAAGGCCAGCAGGTCGTCCAGCAAACGGGCATGACACAGCGGCATGTCCCGTGCGGCGATGAGCGCCAGCAGCGGCCGCAACATGCGGCAGGCCTCTTCCCGCGTTCGGCAGGCCAGCATCCGCCGCAGGCGCGCTTCCCCCTGTTCCTCGCTCTCCACACAGCGCCGCAGGGCCTCGCCCAGGTCGAGTGTGCCGTCCTGTTCCCTTTTGCCGCGGCTCAGGCTGGCTCCGATGAGGGCGTGGGCACGGCGCTCCCCGTCACGCTCTAGGGCGATGCCGAAATCCACCAGCAGGCCGTAGGCGTAATGCTCCGTATCAGGGTTGTCAGCCCGACGCAGACGTGCGGCAAAGCCCTTGTCCTCCCGGCACCTCGCCAGGACGGCGTCCACAAAACGCTGCGACCGTGTCTGTTTTTTGTTTTCCATAGTTCACTATCCTTTCCTGGGATCAGGCGTTATCCTGAAAAAGGGCGATGGCGCGCCCAGAGCGCCAGCTGCCGGGCTGTCTCCTGCGGGCAGGCCCGGGAATAGCATTCCAGCACACAGCCGCGCAAACGGCGTACGACCGCCTCCCGGGCATCGGGGCCCTCCTGGGCGCACGCCTCGACCAGAGCGGGGAAAAAGCCTTCTGCCCGCTGCCAGAAATCCAGCGACGCACGCGCTGCCCAGCCCTCAGCGGACTCCGCCTTCTCTTCCCTGTAGTAGCCCGCCACAGCGCCATAGACCGTCCTGCCCAGGCTCTCCACCCCCTCCATGCCCTCCTGGAAGGACAGGAACCAGGAGCTCTCCTCGCCATTCCCAAGACAGCCGACCGGCAGGGAGACTTCCGATTCCACCACATCGTCCGAGCCGCTCAGGTACTGTTCTCCGGCATTGTTGCGCACCCGGATGCCCCCGGCCCAGATGGTGATTTCTTCCAGAGGACCGGAAGCCAGACGGGGAAGGCACCAGGACAATTGCAGGCAGCGCATGGCGGCAGCCTGCTCATGCCGCAAAAAGCCCAGCAGGGAAGGCAGCTGCCGCCAGGGGCGCTTCTGCGGGTCTGCCCAGATCATCCTGGGCTTTTTGGCGGAGCGATCCCCTGTCACGCTGGGGTCCACCATGCCTCCCTGGAGATAATCTGGGTGCCGGATGCCCTCCACGCAATGGATGCCCTCTTCCTCCAGCAGGCAGAAGCGGGCCAGGGGCACCAGACGGCCCATGAGGCTGCGCGTGAGCGCGGTGGCGACATCGTCCACCTCGCCCTGCGGCATGACTTCCCACGGCGGGACGCCCACACCGTCCTGATAGATGTCCTGCGCCACCTGTTTCTGCGTCAGCAGATTGAGCCAGGCCGTCTCCCGCAGGGAGCGACCCATCAGGAAGGAATGGAGCAGTCCCAGGGCACAAAGTGCCGGGCCAGCCTTGCCGCTGGCCCCCTTGGTAAGGCCGGGAGAAAGCGCCACGGACTTGTCCACCTTCTTGCCGCTGAAGCAGCAGGACATGTTCACCAGCAAGAGCAGGGCCTTTTGCGCATCGTCCAGAGGCTGTTCCTTCTGGGATTGGAACAGGACCGAAGTGTTGCCTGTGGCCACATCCGGCAGCAGGCTGCCATAAGACAGCAATTTTGCCCTTGCCACGGCGGGGAACTGGAGGAAAGGCGCGGGACCATACAGCCAGAAGGCCTCATGCCACTTTTCCAGATAGGCAAGGCAGGCCTCCGCCAGCCCCTCCGTACCAAGCCGTGCCCATTCCGCATCATCCCGGGGCGTCCGCGCCGCCTGGGCCACGGCCTGCAAAAGTTTGAGCAGGGCGATCTTTTCCAGCGGGCTCCCTCCCAAGCCAGTCACGTCCGCCCTGCTGAAGACCTCGCGCAGGCTGATACGCCCGGAAGCCACAGGGATCCAGGGTTCATCCGTCAGATTGAATCGTCGTTTTCTGTCCATATCCATACTGCTCCTCATTTCACGACATAGCCCAGCCGGGCATCATAACGGGCAGGATGTGCCGGCGGCACTCCGTCCTCAAGCAGGACGCTGCCATCCTCCGCCAGCCATGCGGCCCTCACTCCCTTCTGCATCCAGGGGGTCAGCCATGCGGGGGCGTCCCGTTCCGGTGCACGGGACGCTGTCACCCGGATGGTATTGCCGGCCAGGGCCACGGCCACTTCCTGCCGCTTCCGCCAGCAGGCAAGGCGTTCTTCCCGGCCCGAACCGTCCTGCGGCAGGGTCAGGACCACTTCGCTGCCATCCGTCAGCACCAGACGGCGACTGCCTGCATCCCAGTGCCGGTACAGCATGACAGAAACATCTTTCTGTTCCTGCCAGCGGGTACGTGCCTCGCTGTCCTCACCGGTCATGACGGTATCCGCCTGGGTGAGCAGAGCCTGACGCTGCAACTGTTCCCTGACCCGGCACAGATCCCGCCAGGCCCCCGCCACCGCCGGCTCTTTCTCTTCCCGCCCGACATAGGTGGCTTCCAGCAGAGGACGGATCTCTCCGGGAAGCTGCAGGGATACTTTGTCATGCCATTGTTCCAGACTACGGAATAGAACATAAGGGGCATACACATGGCCCGAAGCGCCGAAAGCCTGCCGGGGAGAAACCGTGGCCTCTTCCAGCGACGGATGCAGGAGGCAGACGGCGTGCCGGGCCGATGCCGGACGCCGTACCTGCCCTCCATGCCGCCACAGGCGCCCCAGACGCTGCAATAGCATGTCCGTGGGACAAAAACGGGTGATGAGAAAGTCAGCATCCAGATCAAGCGACTGCTCCACCACCTGTGTCCCGACCACGATACCGCCCTGCTGCCCGCGCCCCTTCGCCTGCGGATGGAAGAAGGCCGTCCAGCATTCCTCGTTCCGTGCCCTGTCCGTCGGGGTGAAACGGGAATGCAGCAGCCCTACGGACAGGCCGGGCATGGAGGAGGCCCGTGCGGCCAGCAGCCGGAAACGCTCCTGCGCCTCGGCCACGGTGTTCTCTATCCAGAGGATCCGCTCCCCCTGCTCCGCCCGCTCCAGTGCCGCTTCCAATGCCTCATCATCCGTGGCATGTGTCACGAACACATCCACAGGGTCCCCCGCGTCACAGGCGATCCACCGGGTTCCTCCTCCGGCAGGTGCGGCACTGATCAGGGGATAGGCGGTGGACGCGGTATCTCTGCCCAGCAGGGCCGCACGCCGCCGGGCCGTGAGGGTGGCGCTCAGAATGATGACGGTACAGCTGATGGCCCGTAATTGCGCCACCAGGGCATCCAGTATGGTTCCGGTATAAGCATCGTAACTGTGCACCTCGTCCAGGATGACGGTCTTCCCCGCCAGCCCGAAGGTACGCAGGGCCCCGTGCCGGACATTCATGGCGGAGAAAAGCGCCTGGTCGATGGTTCCGACCGCGAAAGGTGCCAGTATGCCCCGTCTGCCCTGTGCGAACCACGAACGGTTGGGCGCGGCATCTTGTCCCATGCGCTGTTGCCGGAAACGTTCCAGCCAGGCCATACCGTGCAGCAGCAGAGCCCCCTGCCTGTCCTCCAGGATGCGGGACAGAAAGGCGTCGACCCGTTGGTGGATACGGTTGGACGTCAGTTGCGTGGGCAGGGCGAAATAGATGCCGCTGCTCTTGCCCTGTTCCAGCAGCCGGTAGGCCGCATAGAGTGCGGCCTCTGTCTTGCCCAGCCCCATAGGGGCCTCGAGGATGAAGACACCGGGACCGGTAATGGCGTCGTACAGGGCCCGCTGCGCCGGACGCGGGGAGAAAGAAAAGATGTCTTTAAAGGACAGGCCCGGACGGATGCCGGGCCAGCAAAAACCGGCCTCGTCCACGGCACGCTCGACCAGAGGGCCCCAGTCTTCCCCAGGGGCATCAAAGAGCGGACCGGAAGCGATCCAGTCTGCCGTGACCGTCAGGCCACAGACCACGCGCTCCCAAAGTCCTTCGAAGCGGGGCCAGTCCGGCTGCCCGCCCAGGAGACGACGGCACAGCTCGCGGCGTATTTCCTTCCAAGCTGCTCCTCCCGCTACGGCGGCATCTTCCGCGATGATCTGGACAGGCCGGCCGTGATGAGCGCCCACGATACGAGCCAGGGCCCCCGGGGCCCCCAGCCCGGTAAGGCAGGCCCGGCTCACTGCCGCATGACCTCCTATCCTCCTTTCCAGTACCGTGTCCGCTTTGGCCAGCTCCGGCATGCGCCGCCGGATATCCGGTCCGTCGACCGCCTCGTACAGGCGCAGCTGGAAGGGGGGACAGATCTTGCCCACGTCATGAAGCAGGGCAGGCAGGGCTGCCCCCCCGGGCAGCAGTCCCGGCAGGATGGCCTCAAAACGGGCATGCAGCTCGGCAGCCACAGCACCGGCGATACGGCAATGTTCTTCCACAGTGCGACCCGCCAGCCGGCGTTCCGGGAAGCCCCATGTTTTTGCCAGGCATCTTTCCAGGGGCAAGGACGCTTCTGGGCAACAGAAAGAGGAAGTATTTTTGAGGGGAACCTTCATGCAAGACAGGTAGCATGCTATCGTCTATAAGGAAACTAGGCAAAACATTACAACTGTCCGGCGTACCTCTTTCAGTTGCATCATTTGCAGATATCGAGATTCTACTGGAGGGGGGCAAAGCTTATGCTTTGATTTACCCGGCTAACTAGCACGAGCTAAATTTTTCTACTTTGTGGGGCAGATTTGCCCCATAATGAAAAAGCCCTTACGATTTCTCGTAAGGGCGTGATTTCTTGTTGGCGTCCCCAAGGGGATTTGAACCCCTGTCGACGGCGTGAAAGGCCAACCGGCAGCGTTTGCCGCCATTGAATTTCCTGCGTTTCATGAGCGTACCGGAGCAGCAAAATGCACCGTTATGCACACCAATTTGTAAACGCATCTTGTAAACATCTCCTGGGCGTCTCTGCCCAACCATCCCTCCATCTGACAGCAGGGGCGAGAGCCTTCCCCCTGTTCCCCCATCGGCATGAACGGCCGGGCCAGAAATGTCCTTCTGCGCCTTTCGTCGCTCTGCGTCTTCACCTTGCCTGCGGGTCCTTCTGGGCCTCCCTTTCGGGCAAGGGACTGTGTACTTCGGCCCTCGGCCGCGATTCACGAAATGAAAGCCTCGTAAATAAGGAAAACCATTCCTGATATGCGGGGTTTTTTGTTTTGTTATATTTTTCACAATTAGAGATGGGTACATTATGGGAAGCAGAAAAGCAGAGATGAAGGCCAAGGTCGAGGAGCGTCGCAAGCAAGAGGCTGCGGCAAGAGCTGCAAAAGTCAGGAAGGCGGTCGAGGTCGCCAAGATCGAACTCTCGGACAACGATTTGCTGGGCTACCTCAACGAAAATCGAGTGGGGGATGCCAAGCTGTACAGCCGCCTCCATCGCGGAGCGGTGGTCTATGTCAAATACTGGGAACGCTGGCTGATTTGGGGCGGTCATCACTGGATTGAGGATGATTTCGAGATCTCTGCTCAGAGCATCGAGGATGTCTGTGAACTTTATCTGCGGCTGGCTGAAAGCAAGCAGATAGAAGCCGATGAAGAGACGGACAAGGATCTCAAGTCCAAGCTCCAGAGCATAGCCGATACCGCCCTGCGCCGGGTGAACCAGCTCCGGGACACGCCGGGGCAGGACAAGCTGCTGCAGATGACCCGCCGTATTCGCGACCCGCTGGTGGTGCTGCCTAATCAGATCGACCAGCAGCACTACGTCAAGGCCTGTCCCAATGGCGTTATCGACCTTCGCACCGGCGAGCTGCGCCCCGGCAAGCCGGAGGAATACATCCTCAACGCCATTGTGACCGAGTACGACCCGGAGCTGTTGCGGAAGGATGACCCCTGCCCAGAGACCAACCGCTTCCTGCTGTCGTCCATGGACGGGGATCAGGAGCTGGTGGACTTCATCTGGCGCCTCCTTGGCTACGGCCTCATCACGGAACGCCGCGACCACATTTTCACGATCATGTGGGGCGAACACGGGCGCAACGGCAAGGACACGCTCATCAAGCTGGTGACGCATGTGCTGGGTCAGACGCTCTCCGGCGACGTGCCCGTGGAGATGTTCCTCCAGATGCAGCAGACGCGGAACTCCTCGGCCCCGTCCCCGGACGTGCTGGCCCTGCGCGGCATGTGCGTGGCGTGGATCAACGAAGCGGAGGAGGGGCAGCGCTTTGCCTTGGCCAAGCTGAAGAAGCTGACCGGCGGTGGCTACATCACGGCGCGTGGCCTCCAGGACAAGCTCCAGACCACATGGCTCCAGACCCACCTGCCCATCATGACCACCAACGAGCTGCCCAAGGCCAAGGCCGACGACGCGGCCTTCTGGGCGCGGGCAGTCCTCATCAAGTGGCCGCTTTCCTTCGTGGAGCGGCCGGAGCAGCCCTACGAGCGCCCGGCGGACAAAGACCTGAACGAGAAAATCGGGGCCGAGGCCAAGGGGGTGCTGGCCCGCATGGTACGCGGAAGCATGGAGTACCTGCGGGACGGCCTCAAGATCCCGGACAAGGTGCGGGAATGGACGCGGGAGCAGCGGGCCAGCTGGGACGACGTGGGCCTGTTCCTCTCGGAGTGGTGCATCTCGGAATCCCATCAGGCCAATCCCGCCAACTACACCCTGAAGGTCAACGCCACGGATCTGCATGAGGCCTTCTGCATCTGGTATGCCCGCTACCGGGACAGGCGCTATTCCATCTCCGCCAAGAAGTTCGCCGAAGCCCTGAACAAGAAGGACATCGCCTACAAGCGTTCCAACGGCTCATGGCGTCTGGGCATTGCTCTGACCCCGGAGGCCCAGGCGGAGCTGGAGGATCATCGTGCTTCAAAGTGATCTGTCCGCATCTGCCCGTATGCTCATGAGGTTAATAGTGTGGGATTGTTGATAAAAAATGAAAATGGACAGGTGGACAGATTTCCCCCCTTATTCCATGCGCATGTCCGTGCGGGCACACATGTGCGTAATAACATATACATGTATCTGTCCACCTGTCCAAAATAGTAAAAAGTGTAATAAAATAGATAGTTAATGAAAATAAATGTTGGACAGGTGCGGACAGATGACCTTGCTTGATTACTACAAGAGCCGCTTTGGCGAGGCTGTGAAGCGGCAGGGCGGCGCATGGAACGGCCCCTGCCCCCTGTGCGGCGGTGAACCGGGGAAGTCCGACCGCTTCATGATCTGGCCGGACAGGGCCGAGAATCTGGGCGAAGTCTGTGCCCAGAACGGGCTCAAGGGGATCTGGTCATGCCGCCAGTGCGGTGCCAGCGGGGACACCATCGCCTATCTGACCAAGGTGGAGGGCATGGATTTCAAGACGGCGCTGGCGGAGCTGGGGATCGAGGGCAGGCGTCCTTCCTTCCGGCGGCGCCGGGCCCCGGCAGAGCCCCGCCGGGAAAGCTCCTGCTGGGAGCCCCAGCGGTGGCCTGAGCCTGCC
>ERZ791919.1669-NODE-1669-length-18441-cov-3.436473_pt1 | contig 18441 bp, 10 predicted proteins | sample MGYA00510137_ERZ791919 | MGnify/ENA primary metagenome ERZ791919 (study PRJEB30046, sample SAMN00792059) | human gut metagenome | study: EMG produced TPA metagenomics assembly of the A metagenome-wide association study of gut microbiota in type 2...
GAGCGCCCCCTCTTAAATCTTTCAACTGACGGCTTAATTTCATGAAACGGGAGTTCTTGCCTACCAAGCAAAGTATAAAGCCGATCACTAAAATCACGTAGCCGGTATACGTAATATTCCTTCCGGCCACATCTCGGTTCACGGAAAGTACCGTTCCTTGCTCATCCGGATCATAGGAGGCTTGGAAGAAGCGATAGCCTTTCACGTCTAATACATTATTCATATATACCCGGGTATGGCGAGTCTGTCCATCTACATGTACCAGCAACTCACTCTCATAAGCAGAGGGACTGGCAGAGCCGGGATAGCGGGTTAAGGTAAATTTCACGAGTTCTACGCTAAAAGGAAGCGTATGATAGAGAGTCTGGTCCGAGGTACGGATCATGATACGATCGCTAGCCTCTCCCTCACGCAGGTGAAGGATTCCTTCCTCGCCGAAAAGGTGGGAAATAAGGGCACCCAGAAGGATGACAATAAAGGCGGCATGGGTGACCATCAATCCCCATTTACGCCGCTTAAGTAACTGGTGCTTGATAACGATAGCCACGAAATTGGCTACCAATAAGAATTGGAGTAAGAAAAATACAGGAGAATAGTAAATCAGCGCTTTAGCGACGGCAGTACCATGATACTTCTCTATAAAAGTAGCGATAGCCAAGCCAAAGGCGTAGATCAATAGAAGGACGATAGTCGTCACGGAAGAAGAGATAAATCTTTCTAGAGTTTTCATTTGCTCATTTATTAATAACACTGATGCGACAAATGTACGCAGATTAATCATTTTTGAAAGAATCGGCGATTAATTTGCCGCATCCATGTTATCTATCTATAAATAGACCTTGTCTATTAATCCTCAATAATTACCCGGAAGCCTACGTTGAACACACGTTGGTACGGATAATATCCTTTACGGGTATAAGCCGTCGAGAATTTCGGTCGCTCGATATAAGAACCGCCACGAACCACCTTATACTCGGAGACCTCTTTCGATTTCTCGTTGTAAGGATAAGGCAAGTAATCAGAACGAGTCCATTCCGCCACGTTACCGTGCATGCAATACAAACCGAACGGATTCGCTTCATATTGCTTACCACCCACCTGAACCAAATTGCCATCATCCACGCCTTCCTCTTTCGGTAAGTAAGTATAGTATTTGTACCAATAAGAAGTCTTAGGCATCGGTTGCGGGTCGATACCGCTTACGGCAAGCAGGAGCGTGGTTACGTCGGCTAGGTTATCCTTTTTGCCGAAGTCCGCATTCATATCGCCATACCAGAAATCTTGATCGCTACCGGCACGACAAGCCCATTCCCATTGCGCCTCGGTCGGAAGCGTGATGTTCAAGCCTGTTTTCTCACTCAGCTTCTTACAATAATCCATAGCGTCATTGTAACTTACACGGATTACCGGTTGCTCCGGTTTATTAGCGGGATATCCTTGAACCACGTGATCTTTCCATTGCTGATCCACGAAACGGCTGTCGTGATCCGGGAAAATCACGTTGAATTGCTGGTTCGTAACCTCCAACTCACCCATCCAGAAAGCTTTGTCAATCTTCACTTTCGCCGTCGGACGAGTATCGGATTGCCCACGATAGCTGCCCATCACGAATTGTCCGGCCGGAATGCGAACAAATGTCATCTTGATACCCGGAGCCAACTCGATCTCCTTACGGGTTTCCTTCTCGTCAGCCAACATAGCCTTGATCCGGTCCGCATCGAAAGGCCAGCCTTTCACCTTCAACTCTTTTTCCTTGACAGGAGCCAATTTCTCCGGCATCTCCGGTTTGATCTCACCTTTACCCTTCAAGTAAGCGGCATAATCGGAGATCTCTTTCTTCCAATCCACGCCTGCGCCATTCGCATACTTATCCGTCAACTCTTTACGACGCTTGATCTGGTCGAAGCCTTGATACGGGATGATATCCTTCGAAAGCACATTCGCATTGAAATAACCCTTATCCGGAGCGTTGTAATCAATCCAGTTATAAAGGGTTTTCCACTCTTTATCCGTCAGTTGCACGTTAAAGTGCCCTTTCTTCAACATACGAACCAGTTCACTCGTGTTCGGATGATATTCATACGGTTGAAGAACCACCATATCACCCTCGCCACCTTGACGGTGTACATACGGATGCAGATTCAAGTAAGAAGTGCCATAACCTAATTTATCCTTCTTGCCCCCACGCAAGTCGAAAGCCTTACCCTCACCATTATGGCAAGCGATACAGGCACGATCCAAGATCGGTTGGATCTCCAGATCGAACGTGAACGAACGGGTCCCCCCTTCCGGCGGAGTCAACGCATGCGGGGCTTTCTGCGAAGCCATCACACGTTTCGGAATAGGAATCTGGTTCTGGTCCTCATGGCAACCGATACAAGATACCACCTCGCCCGGCTGACCGGTCAACCAGCTACGCATCCACTGGATAGCCACACCGTCTTTGTCTAACGGCTGGATAGAAATCGGCGTATTCGCCGGGATCTTGAAGATAGCGGAGCCATCCTCTTCTACCGGTACCGTACCCAACATACGCTTGATGTCCCAACCGGACTGGATTCCATGCCAGTTATGATCGGAGGTAGTCTTCACGTAAGCATACTCATAAGCGTGCAGACGAAGAGACTTAACCGTACCCCGGGGAATGCCTCTCAAACCCTCTCCCTCGTAAATATCCTGAATAAAGACCGTAGCCTCTTTGTCATTCAATTTCACACGGTCCGGAATAGCCGGAGGAGTCTGTATCTTACGTACGGCAACCGGACTGATATAGCCCTCACCCTCTACCTTACGCAAACAAGTCACGTTATCGAAGACGTCCACCAAATAGATACCCCATAAATCCTGCGGGTCTAATTTAGCGGCCACCAAGAAATATTTATCATTCAGCGGAGTCGGTTTGATAAACTGCGGCCATACGCCATTCACCAGCTCATCCTTAATCTCCTCCACGATCGGCCGGTTACGATACGGGATCTCCTGTACCATACCGGCGGCGCCTTTACGGGCTTTTGCCGGATCGAACACGATCAAACGGCCGGAACGGGCGATACCATGGTGACCGGAGATAATTCCCACGAAAGCGGAACCGTGGCCCGGCAACGGCTGGATATCAAACGTACTGTTCGGGAACATCGATCCGCTACCATACAGCGCTTTCTGCTCCGTACCATCCGGATTCATGTTCATCACGATACGGGAATAATAGTGCGTCAAGTCCGTGTACTCCCAACGGGTATACATCACACGACCGTTATTCATCACTACCGGGTTCCAGTTCGCGTCTTGATCGAAAGTCAGACGGCGCAAGTTCTTCGTATCCGGCGTATAAAGTACCATATTACCGACAGGGTCATCACCGCTTACACAAGGCACGCCTTGATAACCGATATTCGAGTTGGCGATGATACGTCCGTCCGGTAAGTAGGTTCCATCATAAAACTCCAGATCCGGTTCCTCGTTATGTATTAATTGCTTAAAGCCCGAGCCATCCAATTTCACCTCGAATACGTTCCAACGCTTATCGGGCATCGTCTGGGTAAACATAGCACGATCGCCATCCCAATGCATCCGCAAGTCAGCGATAGAGGAACCGTTTTCCGGTTTATAAATCGACCGTACCTGTACATCCTCCCCACGTAGATTACTCAACTCCACAATATCGGCGTCGAATCCCATACGGCGGGCGGACTCTTGGTTACTCCAGTTATTACCCTGCGTACCCAAATCCGGAGCCATTGCCTTATGAGCGTTTACACCTAATTTAAAGCGGGCAGCCAAGACTTTATCACCATCCAAGAACGGGTTCGCCAGCAAGATCGTACGTTTATTCGCAATCGCTTTCTCCGCGTTAACCAAAGCGGCCTCATCACCACTATAAATGCCATCGAAACCTTTCTTTACCTGCTGTTCCAGCTCATCCAAAACCGGTTGATACTTAGTGGCATCGAAACCTTTCAGTTTTTTCATATCATTGAAAGCCAGACGAATCGCCTCCATATTCAACCAACTCAAGTCGCTCTGCAAATTACAGATACGTTGAGTTTTCTCATAAAGTTTCAAATACTCACGGATCTGAGTATCAATATCTTTTTCTGTCTCGATCAGCTTAACAGCGTTCTTTACATACGCAGCGTCTTTCAGACGAGAAGCCAGATTCAAGACAATATCACGCTCAGCGGAAGCGTCACTAGTAGTCAACCAATTCTCCAACCCATCGATATTAGCGTTTAAGGCTCCTAATTCCTTCGGATAAGCGGCTAGCAAGCGTGCGGCCTCCTCCTTCGGGAAAACATTCATGATACGGAAGAATACACTACCTACCGTTGACTGATCGGCCAAACCCACCTCAGCCTCAAAGCGTACATATTCCTTATTGATATTGTACACCATCACGCCATTGGCATGGCATAATACGCTATGGTCGTATTTCTTACCACCGATCAACAATGGATTCCCGTATAAATCCGTATTCTTGCGGATACTGTTCGAACCGGAAACCCAATAATCCGGGTCTAACTCATCCAACCAAACCGAACTACCGTCCGCCTTGATTAAACGGGCATTCGCCCATGTACCCCAATCCCAATCCGTACCGTCCGGTCCGGCGGCCGTAACAAGTACCAACTGATCCTGACCCGTCAAATCGGCGGACATCGGGACAGCCTTCTGCTTCGCTTTGATCCAAGCGGACATGATCGGCATGTTCGCCTTCACCAAAGAGGCACGAAGCTCAGACTTTTGTTTTACTGAGGCGTCAATCCAGTTATCCACCTTCTTTTGCTTCGGACCTGCCGAAACAAGAAGAGAGGTCGACAACAAGAGTGATACCATTATATAGTATTTATTCATGTATTAAATTTAAATTTAGAAGGTTGTTTATTGAAACCCTAAGGATCACGATCGGCAACCCTTAGAATTACGAAGCATAACCCTAGAGGTTTTTATAAAGCGGCCTTCTGGTTCGTGAAACGTAAGCCAGCGTTGTCGTGATAGCATGCCCACTCATCTACGATAGCGCCTTCCGGACCTGCCATCATAAAGTGGAATGTCTCCAATTTCTTCAGACGTAATACGTCGCCGACCTTCTGAACCACGAAGTTCTTGCTCTTGATCGGTCCATGTCCGGCGGGGATAGCCGGTGCGTTCGGAGTCTCGTCACCAACCTCAGAGAAGTTGTATACCCAACCCTTCTCTACCATCCAAGACTCATGTTTAGCCGGGAAGTCAGTCTTTACGTGAGCATGTTCCGGAATCATCTGGCCCGGCAACAAATAGATAGCGTGAGCGAAATACTTATACTCCGGATCGTTGATCCAGAAAATACCCCCCATACCTACATTCTCGAAATCACCCAAACCAAAGTCTGTCACCCACATATCTTTCGCCATCAACTCCGTGAAAGGAACATCGTAAAAAGCAAACATATCTTTCATCGCTTCCATAGCGACATCTTGTTGGAACTTGCCGTCATTATAAAAATCGGCGTTCGTGTACTTCTTTGAATAAGCCATTGTTTTATTTTTTTGATTGTTAGTATTACATGCGTTCGTGCATTCTTTGCGGCAAGTTCCTTCCGGACAATTGCCCTCCCCGTTAGCGGCGCAACAAGTAGCGTCTGTTGTTGTCTTTCCCGTACATGCGACCATAGATGCCAACGCCAATCCCATAGCCGCCATTTTCATGTTCAAACCTTTTCTCATTTGTTTTTGTGTATATTTGTTAGTACTATCTGTTTCAACGTATCGCTATTCCCTCGATCTCGATCAATAACTCATCCCGGCAAACGTCGGCCCACATATAAGAGATCGGGATATTTAATCCGTAGGTATTCATCAAACGCTCAGCCTCCTCGTAGTCGGATTTATTCTTCAAGTAGACTCGTAACTTAACCAATTTAGCGTCAGCGATCAGTTCCGCTATATTTTCCATCGTGATCCGTAGCTGACGTTCCAGACCTACTCCCTTCAAGCTCTCCTCACCACGGATAGCGGCTGTACCGGAGATATAAATCAATTTACGATCCTGAAAAGACATACTCTTGGCACGCTCGAACTTAGGGGTCGTCTTCTTTTGTCGGGCAACTTCCAGTACTTGTTCCGAATACGCATGGGCAGCCACCTGCAACTTATTATCGATCGGCGTAGCGAAAGCGTCCGGCGTAGTAAATACGACAGCATCCACATCAATCAAGATACCTCCCAGATTCGCCCCGATACCCGTAGCGGCAGGATAACCATTCGTCCATTCCGTTTTACTATAAAAATCAGACCGGGCGTTATTAAACGCTTGATAATGCTGATCCTGACCGTCGAAAGCTGTTATACGCTCGATATAATTCCACTGACGGATAATGCTATTCAACGGAAAACCCTCCCGACGAAGCACATCCCCCAATAACCGGAAAGCTTCCACCGACTGAGGCTCTATACCAAAATGGAGTACATCCCCTTGAAAACCGCCGGCAAAAAGGAAACGTCCCGAGGCATTCTCCAACAAGACATAAGGAACACCTTGATAATGACGGAAAGTAATCCGATCCTGCGCATCGGGCACATAGCTATGTACCTCCATCAGCAAAGGAGCGTTCAGCGGCGGTTGGGAGACATAGCTCAAAGCCGGTTCGCAATCCCCATAATACCGACGGATTTTCTCCCGCAGCAAAACCCGGCGTGCCACGTATTCCTCATTCGTACCCGGAGTACCGAAAAAGGCCAGTCTCATGATCACCTCGTTTTGAGGTAATTGAGACAATAGATCGTCCACCATAACCGCGAACTCAGCCGGCTCAGTGTTTAATATCGTATAATGTATTTTCTCACAATAATTCATATCCTTTTATTTTACAGGGAGTTTACATATTCCGTTAATGCCTCGACATCTTTCTTGGAGACCTTTTTATCGATACCATGCTTATGGACCTCGAACACCTCTTCCATGGTAGCCGCACGCCCATCAAACAGATAAGGAGCCGTACGCCAAACCTCAATCAAAGTAGGAGTGTCCCACCCTTTCTCAAATTCGATATCCTCGCCGATACGGTGCATCTTCATATCCGTATAATAAGGACCGCTATGACACTCGCCACATTTCAGTTTCTCAAACACCTTTCTTCCCTCTTTCGCCTTATCCGATAATTCCCCATTTACTAAATACGGGCTAGGCACCGGACGCAAGGATTTCATATAAGCGTCCACACATTTCGCCATTTCCTCTTCTGGCTCAAAAAACTGGATGAACTTAAAACCAGCACGTACCGCATATTCCGCACTCTCACGAACACCCGAGATCATGCTTGGGGGAGTCACATGCGAATACAACATGCTCTTACAATTCTTCGAGTTACCAACTCCATCATTCATCAAGTCCCAGTTCATCCCGTCCGTACGGGCATCCCCCGGATGGCAACCATTACAACTCTGCCAGCCTTGATAACAATGATTCGCATCGTTAAAATATTTCTCGCCCTTGTTCTCCGGCGTTTCCGTACGGCCCGGATTCATGTCGGTAGCCGTTACCTCCAATGTATTTATATCGACGGTATTCAAGATATCGGCGAAATAAGTAGGGATTATCAACTTATCTCCCGAAAATATAAAATTTCGGGGACCGTTTCCTTGTAAGGGAACTCGCTCACGAAGTCCATACAAGAAATTCAAGTCGTAATCCAGACGGCTCTTATCCTTATAAGACTCAAACTTCGCCAACATCGCCGGATGATCGATCACGCTTACCTCATGCGTACCGCTATGCGTGATAAAGATATGCTTGTCATCGCAAGCGATACTCCAGATACCGGCAGCGCCACGATCCGGCTCGTCCACCAATACCGCCCCAACGAATTCCTGCTTCGCCACATCGATCACGCTGAAAGCACTCGTGTTCATCCAACCTTGTTGAAGTTGGGAAGTAGGTACCGTGAATCGTCCCAAGTTATGAGACACGTATATATATTTCCCATCCGGCGTGATACACATCCCCCGTAAGGCATTGCTACCATTCGCCAATTGGATATCTTTCACTTTCGTAAACCCATCCATCTCGATTACCGATACGCAAGCGGCCACCACATCTACGTCCGCCCGCTGCGAGGGCAAGAAATTCGTGACAAACATGTATTTACCATCCTTGCTGAATACCGCCGATTTAGGCTCACGCAACACTTTCACGCTCCGGACTACCTTACGCATCACCGGATCTACCTCGACCACCGAATTATCGAACTGATTACATACATATATATGTTTCTTATCCGGTCCGAACATCGGATGGCAGGCTCCCGATCCTGTCGGTATGGCCGATTCCACCCTACCCGATTCCAAGGAAAGCACTTGTAAACGGCCAGTCTTCTCGAAGGTCGTCACATACACCTTATCCCCATCCGGAAGCAATCCGGTCGGGATCTCATCAAACGGAAACGAATGAAGCAAGCTCTTACCGTCCGCTGAAAAGATATCCAGATGTCTCGTTCCTTTCTGTGTCATTAATAGCTCCCCCTTTGCGTTCAATACGGCATCCGTAGTAAAGAAAGGTGGGTTGCCGGCTGAAGCGAGAGAAACGCAACAGCCGACAAGACAAGCCACCAATGAGTTTTTTATCAAGTATTTTCGTGTGTTCATGGTATATTTTGTATTCCTTATTTTCTAAATCCTAGTTCGTTCGAGATTACCCCGGCAACCTCCTTGATCGCCTTCACCGTATTTTTCACCACCTCTTTCGATAAGCGGTCTTTCGGGCCGGAGATCCAAATCGCTCCACAAGGATATCCCGTATAATTAAAGATCGGGGCGCCTACGCAGATCACGCCGCTCAGCTCCTCCTCATTATCCATGGCATATCCCAGCTTACCAACCTTCTCCAATTCCTCCAGATAGGCCTCACGAGAAGTGATCGTCCGGGAATTATACCGTGTAAACGTCATGTAGGACAGGTAACGATCTCGCACCGTCTTCGGCAAATAAGCCATAATCGCCTTTCCCGGAGCCGAACAATGCAACTCAAACGGCTTTCCCGGCGACAGGACGAAGCGGAACGTATGATGTCCTTGCGCTTGTTCGATAAAAATCCCTTTCTCATCTCCCAAGACACCAAAGCAAGCGGTCTCTTTCACTTGATCACGTAAATCACGCAAATGTGGCAAGACGGTCTCTAAAAGATTGTGTTCATTCAAGGATCTGAAACCAAGAGTCAATAATTTTCGGGAAAGTTTATAGCGTTTCGTGTCTTCACTAAAATTAAGATATTCCAGCCGCACCAATGTATTCAAAATACGGTAAGCCGTGGTCTGCGATATATCGAGCGCCGACTTAATATCTTGCAATGTTTCCCCCGCCGACCGCAAGGAAAGGTACTCAAGAACCGCAATGCCCTTCTCTAAATTAGGCACTTTATAGTTCTCATCCACTTTTTCCATATTTGGTAGCGTGTTTTCCATATTTGAAATTGCGTTTCAGATTTGAATCAAATATAGCAGTGATGAATTTAAACAAGATACGAAATATGTAAAAAGGTGTTAAGTATGTTGCAGAGCATAAATATCATAGAACAAAAAAGCCGGAATCTCTTCCGGCCTTCTTTAAACGCAATGAATCTACTATTTTTATTTCTTGCAATCGCAAGTTGAGTAGGCTACTAACATCCAAACCAACTTCTCCTGTTCTTTCAGATAATCGCTCATCAAAGCGACCGTAGCCTCATCGCCTGCCTCAGATGCCAAGGAAAGAAGTTTACGCTCCTCACCGATCAGATGACCGTATGTATCAAGAATATTCTTTAACGCCTCGTCACCACAAGATACGCCTGATACCTCTTTTACACGGGCTACTTTCAAATACTCGCTGAACTTGTTCTCCGGCTCGCCTCCCAACATCAGGATACGTTCCGCCAACTCGTCAACCTTCTCAGCAGCGTTGTTGTACATATCCTCGAATTTACCATGAAGAACGAAGAAACCGTGTCCCTTGATATTCCAGTGGAAACCACGAAGGTTCGTATAGAATACTTGGTAGTCCGCCAATAATTGTTTCAAGCTTGCTACTACGTTACTTACCGCTGATGCGTCTAAGTGGATATAATCTAATGTTCTCATAATTGCTACTTTTTAATTTGTTATACTTTTTGTTTTTCTTATACCGCAAAGATACGGCAAGTATAAGTAGCTGTCAAACAGATAATTTTTATATCAAGATAGAGGAAATTTATTAAACTATTCCATACAATAAGTATGCAAATGACATGAATACATAAATAATTGGATACTAACATTTTAAAAAGACGATTATCATTTTCGAAAAACACGTACGTGTTTTTTTGAAAAGTCGTACATGTTTTTCGGGAAACACGTACGACTTTTTACAGAATCATACGGCAAGGAACTAGAACATACATAAAAATATACGATAAGTCTCCCTTTTTCAGGGGGCCCAAAAGCATTTCCCCCAAAATCCCCTACTCGAATCCTCACTGTGGTTTTAGAGAGCCGTAAAAGAATGAAGCCGGCGCCTCCGTCTATCAGAAAATTTCTTGCGCAGAGGATGGCAAAGATAGATGAGTCCGTTCTATAGCCACTTAGCAAATTTACAGATTCTCTTACCACATTTACGGATTTACCAATATCAATAGTCGTCTTTATCAAGGATTAGTTACTTGATAAAGAAAGAAACCGGACGAACACCTATAAAAACTTAAGCAAAAAGGTTACCTTCGCGGAAACAAGATTTCGCTTTGGAAGTACAAGAATTATTGAAACTATATGCCGCTCACCCGCAAGTGACGGCGCTGGACACCTTACTGAAAAACGATACGTCCCGCAATATATTCCTAAAGGGACTGAATGGCTCGGGTCCAGCAATGACGATCGCCTCTCTTTTTACGAAAGGAAGGGGAAGTTATGTGTGCGTGTTGAACGACCAAGAGGAAGCCGGCTATTTCTATCACGACTTGATGCAACTTACCGCCAGCAATGAGGTATACTTCTTCCCATCCGCTTACCGGAGGGCCATCAAGTACGGGCATGTCGATCCGGCGAACGAGATCCTGCGCACCGAGGTACTCAGCCGGTTGCAAGACCCGGACGCCTCTTTCGTGATCGTCACGTATCCGGACGCTTTGGCGGAACGAGTCGTGGCCCGGGAGGTATTGAAGGAGAACACCTTGAAGATCAGCGTGGGCGAGAAGCTGGATAATATGTTTGTCTCCGACGTGCTGGACGAGTATGGCTTCGAGCAGGTCGATTATGTATATGAGCCGGGGCAGTACGCCCTCCGTGGCAGTATCCTCGACGTTTTCTCTTTCTCCAACGAGTTTCCCTACCGTATCGACTTTTTCGGCGACGAGGTGGAGACCATCCGTACGTTCGACGTGGAGACGCAGCTCAGCAAGGAGAAACTGGACAGCATCTATATCGTACCGGAGATGAGCAAGAACGCCAAGGATAGTACTTCCTTGCTAGGCTCCCTTCCCCGGAACACCTGCATAGCGGCGAGAGATCTCGCATGGTGCAAGGAGCGCATCGGAAGCGTATGGAACGACGATCCGGTGGTAGCCGACGAGGAATCCTTCGCCGATATCGACCAGATGCGGAAGAAATTAGTCCGGGGCGAGGACTTCCTACGGGAGGTCTTGGATTTCCGTCGCATTCATTTCGGGGCACGGCCGATGGGAACGGCGGACGCTACCATCCATTTCTCTACGCAAACGCAGCCGATCTATCATAAGAATTTCGACCGGGTGAGCGAGTCGTTCCATAAATACCTCGACGAGGGCTATACATTATATATATTGAGCGATCAAGAGAAACAAGCCAACCGTATCCGGATGATTTTCGAGGATAGGGGCGACAATATCCCTTTCACCGCCGTAAACCGCACGATACACGAGGGATTCGCCGATGATACGCTACGCATCTGCTTTTTCACCGATCATCAATTGTTCGACCGCTTCCACAAGTTCAACTTGAAGAGCGATAAGGCACGAAGCGGAAAGATCACCCTTTCGCTCAAGGAACTGAACCAGTTCTCGCAAGGGGATTATATCGTACATATCGACCATGGCGTAGGACAGTTCGGGGGATTGGTACGCACCGAGGTGAACGGTAAGATGCAAGAGGCCATCAAATTGATTTATCAGAATAACGATATTATATTCGTCAGCATCCATTCCCTGCATAAATTATCGAAATACAAGGGGAAAGAGAGCGGCGAGCCGCCTAAGTTGAGCAAGCTCGGCACAGGCGCTTGGGAAAAGATGAAGGAACGTACCAAGGCGAAGGTGAAGGATATCGCCCGGGACTTGATCCTCCTCTATTCCAAACGTAAGCAAGAGACGGGTTTCGCCTATACGCCGGACAGCTTCATGCAGCATGAGCTGGAAGCCAGCTTCATCTATGAGGACACGCCGGACCAGATGAAGGCTACCGCCGAGGTCAAGGCGGATATGGAAAGTACCCGTCCAATGGACCGATTGATTTGTGGAGACGTTGGTTTCGGAAAGACCGAGGTAGCTATCCGCGCGGCATTCAAGGCGGTATCGGACAATAAGCAGGTGGCCGTGTTGGTACCCACCACCGTACTGGCTTTCCAGCATTACCAGACGTTTTGTGAGCGCTTGAAGGATTTCCCTTGCAAGATCGATTATATCAGCCGGGCCCGTACGGCCGCGCAAATCAAGGCTACCTTGAAAGAGCTGAAAGAGGGCGAGGTGAATATCTTGATCGGCACCCACCGGATCGTCGGCAAGGATGTACGTTTCAAGGATCTGGGCTTGCTTATCATCGACGAGGAGCAGAAGTTCGGGGTATCCGTCAAGGAGAAGCTTCGGCAGCTGAAGGTGAACGTGGACACCTTGACAATGACGGCCACCCCGATCCCCCGTACCCTACAGTTCTCCTTGATGGGGGCCCGGGATCTTTCCAGCATCACCACGCCACCGCCCAACCGTTATCCCGTGCAGACGGAGGTGGAGCGTTTCAACCCCGATATCATCCGGGAAGCGATCAATTTCGAGATGAGCCGGAACGGGCAGGTGTTCTTCATCAACAACCGTATCCAGAACATTTACGAGATGGAAGCCTTGGTACGGCGAGAAGTCCCCGACGCACGGGTAGCCGTGGGGCACGGGCAGATGGAACCGGAGAAGCTAGAAAAGATCATCCTCGATTTCGTGAATTATGAGTATGACGTATTGATAGCCACCAGTATCGTGGAGAGCGGCATCGACGTGCCCAACGCCAACACCATCATCATCAACAACGCCCAGCAATTCGGGCTTAGCGACCTCCATCAGCTACGCGGACGTGTAGGACGAAGCAACCGGAAAGCCTTCTGCTACCTCCTTTCCCCGCCCCTCACCTCGCTGACGCAGGAGGCACGACGCAGGTTGCAGGCGATCGAGAACTTCTCCGAGCTGGGTAGCGGTATCCATATCGCCATGCAAGACCTCGACATCCGGGGGGCCGGGAATATGCTAGGCGCCGAGCAAAGCGGTTTCATAGCGGATCTGGGTTACGAGACGTACCAGAAGATCTTGGAGGAGGCGGTAGACGAGTTGAAAAGCGAGGAATTCGCCGATCTTTACGCCGATAACACCGAAGGGCACCGGGATACGGGTAGCGAGTACGTCCGGGAGACCTATATCGAGAGCGATCTGGAATTGATGTTCCCTCCCACCTACATCCCCAACGACTCGGAACGTATTTCCCTATACCGGGAGTTGGATAATATGGAGGAGGAACGTGACATCCTCGCCTTTACGGAGCGCCTGAAAGACCGCTTCGGCAAGATACCGAAGGAGGGCAAGGAGTTGATCCGGATCGTGCGCCTCCGTCGCATGGCCAAGAAACTGGGTATGGAGAAGGTGATCCTGAAGAAAGGGCAGATGAGCCTCTTCTTGGTGAATAACCCGGACAGCCCGTATTACCAAAGCGAGGCGTTCGGCAAGCTGCTGGGCTTCATCCAAAAGCATCCCCGTGAATGCAACCTCCGGGAGCAGAATGGCAAGCGAAGTATCGTGATCAAGAACGTCCCTACGGTGGAAGCGGCATGCGGCTACCTGCAAGAGATGGAAAAAATAAACTCAACCAACTTTTGACACATCCTCTTACAAACACGAAAAGATATGGAAAAGAAAACGATTATAGACCTTTTTGAGAGTTCAGTGAAGCGCTTCCCCAGTAATCCTTTTTTATGGGAGAAGACGGGCAAGCGATTCGAGCCAACCACTTACTCCGAGGTTCGCGACCTCGTCTATGAGGAAGGCGCGGGCCTCATATCGCTGGGTGTGCGAAAGGGGGATAATATGGCTTTACTGAGCGAAGGGCGCAACGCGTGGATCATCGGCGAGCTGGCCATGTTCTACGCCGGGGCGACGAACGTGCCCCTATCGATCAAGCTGGAGGAGGCGAACGACCTCTTATTCCGCCTCGTCCATGCCGACGTGAAATATATCATGGTATCGGGCCAGCAACTCAAGAAAATCCGGGCGATCAAGGATCAGCTCCCCGCCGTACGGAAGATCATCGTACTCGACGAGCAGGCGGAATACCAAGACCGTGAGATGTCGCTGTCCGAGATACGCCGGATGGGGAAGGTCTATCTGGGTATTCATCCGATAGAGGAGTTCTTGGCGATCGGGCAATCGCTGGGCAACGATGATTACGCCACCATCACCTATACCTCCGGCACGACCGCCGATCCGAAAGGCGTGATCCTCACCCACCGTAACTATACGGCGAACGTGGAGCAAGCGCTCACTTGCGTGGATATAGACGATACGTGGCGTACGTTGGTGATACTCCCGCTGGACCATTGCTTCGCCCACGTGGTAGGATTCTACATCTTCATGTCGAAGGGAGCCTCGGTAGCTACCGTGCAGGTAGGGCGTACCGGTATGGAGACCTTGAAGAATATCCCTATCAATATAAAGGAGTTCAAGCCGTACCTGATACTGAGCGTCCCCGCCTTGGCGAAGAACTTCAAGAAGAATATCGAGCAAGGTATCCGAGCGCGAGGCAAGAACGCCGTCCGCCTTTTCAACCTAGCCTTACGGATCGGTTATATCTATAACGGGGATAGCGACGAGGAGGAAGGAAAAGGTTTCCGCATCCTCTTGAAGCCACTGGTCCGTTTGTTCGACAAGCTATTGTTCGCAAAAGTCCGTGAGAACTTCGGGGGCGAGCTGAAGTTCTTTATCGGAGGGGGCGCCTTGCTGGATAAGGACTTGCAGAAGTTCTATTACGCCTTGGGAATCCCGATGTACCAAGGATACGGGCTGAGCGAGGCGACACCGATCATCTCGACCAACGGCCCCCGCCGCCACGTCTTCGGCAGTAGCGGCGTATTGGTGCGGCCCCTCGACCTAAAGATCTGCGACATGGACGGCAACGTACTTCCTCCGGGGGAGAAAGGCGAGATCGTCATCCGGGGAGAGAACGTGATGGCCGGCTACTGGAAGAACCCGGCATCGACGGCCGATACCGTAAAGGAGGGTTGGCTGTACACCGGGGATATGGGATATATGCGTGACGGGCTTCTTTATGTGTTGGGGCGTTTCAAGAGCCTGCTGATCGGAAGCGACGGGGAGAAATACAGTCCGGAGGGTATAGAGGAGGCCTTGGTAGAGCATTCCTCTTGCATCGACCAGCTGATCCTGTACAATAACCAGAGTCCGTACACGACCGCCCTGTTGGTCCCTAACAAAGAACGGTTGAGGAAGCATCTGGCCCACCAGAATCTGGACCTCACGAGCGATCAAGGCCGAGAAGAGGCCATCCGTATCATCCAGCGCCAGATCGACCGTTTCCGCAAGGGAGGCGACCTGTCTAGTATGTTCCCGGATCGTTGGTTGCCGACCACCTTCGCCATCCTCCCCGAGCCTTTCACCGAGCAAAACGGCATGGTAAACAGCACCATGAAGATCGTCCGGGGCAAGGTAGAGAAAGCCTACGCCGCCCGTATCGCCCAGCTCTATACTCCCGAGGGGAAGAACCCGCTGAACAAGTGGAACAAGGAGGCGTTGTAGAGACGCGGCGTGCCGCATCTCATCCCCCGCGATGGGCCTTGCTACCCCGGCAAGGCCTTTGTTGTTTCAAGAGGGCCGCGACAAATGGATAATAACGAGATTTCATACAAGATTCTGATCACAGAATTTGTTTTTATCCGATTTAATCCAGACCTTTACGACTCAACATTTACCTATTCTATTCAAAGAATAACCGGTCCCGTCTCTTCGGAGTTCCTTCTCAAGATCAACAAAGGTTGATAATCACTTTTTTCTCATGCTAATCTCTAAATCCAATCTCACATGAAAGCAACGGATACTTTACTGAGTACGATTATTATCGGCGTTACTTTAATAATCATGACGGGATGTTCACAAAGTGAAGATCTTATAGATGCTGGCGCCCAAGCGTTAAACGCAGCGACAAACAATGACAAGGAGTTGGTCTTAACCGCCTCCGAGCAAATCGCCCTTTCCGTAAAACAGAAAGGTTCATACAATATCTCGGAAAAAGAAGCGAAAAAGAACTTCGAGAGCTATGCTAAGACCATCCACAAGGAGAAAGCCGTAAAAGTAAAAGCTCTCTCATTGAAGAAGAACAAGAAAAACGGGAGAAACCTATATTACGAAGTTATATTCGAAAACGACAAAGGAACGGGATTCTCCCTATTATCGGCAGATGAACGTGTAGACAAGCTACTTTGTTACTCAGAAAACGGGTCTATATCGGACACCTCGTTTAACAAGAGCTTGAAATACTGCCTAGAGCTAGTCGATTTGTATGTGGAGGAGCAAACCCAAAAGGAATTAGACATAGAAAGTCTGGCCTCTTCGGCGAATCAAAAGATAAAAACGGCAAATAAAGGCAAGGCAATCACCAAAGCGCTCCCACCTTTTGACCCCGACGACCCGAACAGCCCTTGGAGTTATGACCGGACAGACGTAAAAAACGAAGTCACCGAAAGGATCAAGCAAGTTCACGCAGGATGGCATCAGGAAAGTCCATTCAACGATTTATTACCATTGCTTCCTCCCGATTATACGCAAAGAGCCTATACGGGTTGTGCTATGGTAGCCGTCTCGCAAATCATGGCATATCACCAAAAGCCCTACAGCAATTATATCACGGCGGTGATGTGGCCTACAATGATTGATAATAGATATACATCCGTAGAACTAAAGCGCCTTATGCTTGATTTGTTTAATACGATGAACACAGGATATGATGCGAACGGGACAAGTAGCAATATATCCAAAGCCAGAGACTTCCTAAATAATAACGGCTATACCGCCGGATCCGCTCAAGATTATACATTTGACAGGGCTTGGAGCGCATTAAGCTATGGCCCTACGTATATAAATGGAACAAGAGCTGGCGGTAACGGTCATGCTTGGGTCATTGATGGAGTACGAATCACGAAAACTACCAGTACCGATATCTATACCATTACATATAACGGGAAAGTGTTTGAAGCTTCCGGTAGTTCTTCCATCACTTCCTTTCGAACCGTCCGGTATGATTGGGGATGGAATCGTCCGAACGATAACACTTGGTTTAACAGCGGTATTTTCACGATGCCATCTTCTGGAAACAATTACAATCAGAGTAACAAGATAATCAGTTATGTTTATTAATCCATTTAAACATCGAGTCCTATGAGAAATATATATTTTTTATGCTGCGTTGCGCTAGCAAGCCTCTGCGCTTGCGAATCGGAAACAAAAGAAGAGCCGGTTTCTGACTTTAGTGATCTAGTCATACAAATCGTACTGACAGACCCGGAGCTGAACGATCGCCTGAACCCGGGATCCCCAAGCTTCCTTGGAGAAGAGTATACCCAAGGAATAGAAGTCCTGTACCGATATAAAGATCAAAAATTAACCCTTCCCCAACTTTGGCCTCTCCAGACAAACGGAGGAGCTATCCTAGGAGAATGGAGCACGATCTATCCACCTTATATGGAAGACAATGGGTATGGGAAGACAGATGGAAACACGAAAGGATACTATTACATCGAAGCCTCTCCTTTCGTGACAGAAGGAAATAGGGATATCGCCTATACCTATATCCAGTATCCCGACGGAAACGAGGATGAGATAAAAGTACAGCTATACAGGACTTCATCCTTGCTCCTTATGGATCAGATCTGGATCAACGGAGAACTAGTTTATTCCATGCATCCTCAGGAAGGCTCCATAAGCACGAAGCAGTATTACAACCCGGAATATTATCCGTTCCTCGTCCCAACGCTGGACGACGATGGCAAGCAGATCGGGGATCTGGTGCAGCCCGAGGGCGGCACCAGTATCATCGTGATCAAGAAGAAATGATTTATCGGCGAGGCCCGGCCACCAAGGTTGGGCCTCGCATTTTCTAAAGATTCCACCGCGCACCTGCCGCGAGGTGCCGCATTTCCCCAAGATTCGACCGCGCACCCGATGTACCCC
>ERZ791919.1670-NODE-1670-length-18432-cov-6.244654_pt1 | contig 18432 bp, 16 predicted proteins | sample MGYA00510137_ERZ791919 | MGnify/ENA primary metagenome ERZ791919 (study PRJEB30046, sample SAMN00792059) | human gut metagenome | study: EMG produced TPA metagenomics assembly of the A metagenome-wide association study of gut microbiota in type 2...
ACCTTACAGCTTCATCCGGTTGGTATAGTATGATTTCTCCTTGCTTCTCCATTATTATGTTTCGCTTTTATTATGTTGCTGCAAATGTACGAAAAAGAAACATTATAAAATCTATTTTTTCCGTAAGTATTACTTCAAAAGTTTGTTTCCTTTTTATTTTAATAAAACAGAAACATTCTGCTGTCTCAAAAAAACAGTTGTCTGTTTGTTGTTCATGGTTGGGGTATCAAATAACTAAAATTCAAATGGAAATGCAAATCTACATTTTATTGAAGATTCAACTTAGAAGTGCAATTTTTTCGAGGGATGGGAGCAACAAAAACGGGCGGTATAAATACCACCCGTACAAAAAGCCTTACTAATCATAGCCTGGCTTTGGTCAATAATTCCTTTTGTTTTTGATGTCAAGATTTCGGCTTCTTTCCATACTCAAAACTTTTAATAGTTCCGTTCCGGTCAGGTGGATTTACCCGAAAATTTCAAGCAGTATATCATAAAATTCAAAGAGCCTGACGACTCTCCTACCACAGAGATAGAAATGATATACAGCGAAATGGCAGCAGCGGCAGGGATTAACATGATGCCATGTTTCCTGAAAGAGATTGATGGGAGAAATCATTTCGTGACGGAAAGGTTTGATCATAAGAATGGAGAAAAGATTTTTAGCCAGACTCTTGCGGCCATTATGCCGGGAGCGGATGATTATATGAAGCCCTGTTGGATAGCGGATACCCTGAGACTTCCTCAGGAAGACAAAGACCAGATATTTATCAGGATGGTATTTAATTATGTCGCAGGTATATCTGATGACCATAATAAGAATATTTCATTTATCATGGACAAGACAGGAGCATGGCGTTTGTCACCCGCATACGATGTGATGTTCACGGCAAATGCATGGGAAAATTCTTCTGCACACATTCATTCGATGGGCGTGATGGGTAAAAGGTCAGCCTTGACCACCCGTGATTTCGTTAACTTTGCCGAGGATTTTGTAGAGGAACCCGAAAAGAAGATATTACAGGTGTTCATGCTGTAAGTCGCTTTCAATCATTATGCGCCAAGTATGGCATAGACAAGGCTATATCTGATAAGATCCAACATGTGTTGGATGGATTGGTCATCGATGATTTGAACTTGTTGGAGTCGAAGAACTGTAAGTTGTAATCTTGAACAGAACTGACTGGGGTTATCTGGTTGAATCTTATCTTTCTGAAGGGGCATCTTTTTCCCACCCGCCACCCTATATCAAGGTAGCTCCTTCGGGCTGTTTTGCGATAGCGTACACGAAGTTCCCTTACTCCCACCACCCAGCTAAGGTATGTCTGATTCTTGTTAGCCCTCACAGCCGTTCGTTGGCTGCTGAATCAGGCATCCGGTTCGTTCACGCATCATCTTGTAGGATAATGTGTTCTTTCTGTTGCTTACCCATACGTCCCAGCCTTTTAGGGCTGTAGATAGGTATTCGGATATTTCGCTCTCAAAGCGGCAGTGCGCTTCAATCGCTTGCTTTTCTCCGACTGGTGCCTTGTTATTTTTCCGGTCGTATAATCTTCTTTTTTCCAGAAAAGGTGTGGTGGCCGTATTTGTATGGTTGTGTTCTTCCCACAGAATCCGTTTTCCCGTTTTTTCCGGTGTAGCCTATTTTATCGCACAGTCACTTTTTTCTAATATATGGAATATGGTATGCTTCATTTTTAGGCTTCATTTTTTTTAAAGGAATTGCAGATGTTTCTTCCGATGTATCAATAGGTGGCTGACTATATTTTCGGAATGTGCCATGCTTGCTGTCTAACCGATTGTTTTTTGCATCCTTTCCAAACCTGTTGCTGATTTTCAAGTTTTGTCTTTTTCATATCATTTTTTAGTGAAGTCAAATCATTTTCCGTTGCGAATATAGATTGTTGCTAACCCCGCTGATAGGGATAAGGGGACGATTCACAAATATCACGTCGTTATTTGGCTGAAATCTTCCTTTTTCTGCCTTGCACAAAAAGTGTATTTAACCCCAATTATTTGTTGCCATCTTAACCAATAAAAAAGGGATGAATCTTCCTTTTTTGCTGTATAAAAAAGCGTATTTATCCCTTTTTTCATGGTGTACCCCCAAGTCAACAATCAGTTTTTGCACTGTAAAATTGATTAATTAACTTCTAAAAAATCAGAGATATGAAAAAGATTGAAAATTCATTCGCAGTAACAGGTTTTATCGGTAAGGATGTAGAAATCCGTAGTTTTGAAACAGCAAGCGTAGCACGCTTTTCTATCGCAGTCAGCCGTGCAGACAAGACAGGTGAAGAAACCTCTTATGTTTCTGCTTTCATGGGGATTGAAGCCTGGAGAAAGAATGAAGCGCTGGATTCCTTCGATGTATTGAAAAAAGGTGAGCTGATAACCGTTGAAGGTTACTTTAAGCCGGAAGAGTGGACGGATTCTAAAAGTGGGGAGAAGCGTAACCGCATCGTTATGGTAGCCACCAAGTTTTATCCGGCTCCGGAAAAAGAAGAAGAAAAACCGGATCGGCCTAAGAAGAAGGCTGCATCTAAAAAGAAAAAAGCAAGCAAATGATTGAAGCGGCACTGGGCCGCTTTTTTTGCTATATATCCGAGAGCGTTTTTGCGTTCACGCAGATTTTTCCCACCCTCCCATTCAGCGGAATGACTGTTCTCATTCCCGGTTTGCCCGTAGTCATCCGCCATGCGGCTGATTATGGGTAAACCCGAAAAGAGAAGTTCCAAACGTGGGCGGGATTGCAACAGTCATCATCCGGAGCTTCGGCATTGCCGAAACAACCTCCTTCTTCCGTATCGCAGCCCCTTCCTTTTACCGTTTGTCTCGGCAGTCCGTTGTTAACCCGTTCCCTCCCCTGCCACTTGGTGGCGGGGAGATAGGAATACGTCTTTGCCTGCCAAGCCGTATGGTTTGTTTTTACTTTCCGTACCGCCCTTTTCCTTGGTTTTCTGCCTCCCCTCGTGCGCTTTTTCCATATCCCCGTCTGAGATCCTTTGTTTTTGGACGGCAAATTTATTTCGGAGGATGGATATGAAAGAGTTCCGGCCTTCGCCCTTTGTCCTGAAAAAAATAACGCCGGACGGCTTCGCTGTCCCCAACATTTTTTGTCGTCCAAAACTTTTCTCAATCCCTCCTTCCTTATTGTAGTGTGCCGTAAAAAAAGGCTCATAAACTCAGATGGGGCATGAAAGCTCAAAAAAAAGTCGGCAGAAAGAAAAGGCCATCCCGGAAAGGTTTTTTAAAAAAAGGTCTTTAAATCTAGCTGAAGCATAAGTTTAATTTTAATAGATAAAAGACTATGGCACATCAGAGTAAATATCCTAGTTTAGACAGACAATGGCATAAGATGATGTTTTCTTTCTTTGAATATCTTCCTATGCAATATCGGCAGGCAACGGAAAGAGAATGGCAAATTCGTAAGATGATATGGAGTTTTAAGGATGGAAAATCTTATTTGAATGTAGCTTGGATGATAGCGAATAAGTTACATCAAGTTTTTGGTGATGATGTTAAGAATATTGTTTTTGCTTGTGTCCCGGCTTCTTCTGCTGATAAGAATGAACTTCGTTATAAGGGGTTTGCTTCGGCTGTGTGTAAGTTTTCAGGTGCTATCAATGCGTATGAACATATACGTGTCAGTGGAGATCGTTTGGCTATTCATGAGAAATTTGATAGCAAGTCGCTTCATAAAGTACAAGTGATAGAATTTGACAAGGACTTTTTTCGGGGTAAGAAAATCTTGGTATTTGACGATATTTTAACAAAAGGATTTTCGTATGCTCGTTTCGCTTGTCAGTTGGAAAAAATAGGAGGTGAGGTTTTGGGAGGTTTCTTTTTAGGTAAAACAGTTGTCCGTATGTTATAAGATGAAAGAAAAAGAGACTTATATAGAGAAGCAGAAGGGTATCTTTGGAGATACTACTTGGTTCACTTATCGTTATGAGGTGAATGGAATGGTGTATGAAACTTCGGCAGGTTCGTTGGATATATGTAGAAAGGCACATGATAAATGGATGAAAATGATGTCCGTTGCTTTTACCGGTCATAGAACGATACGAACAAATAAATATGCTTTGTCCGTATCGTTGAATGAAGAGGTACGTTTCTGCTATGAGAATGGAAGCCGTTTTTTCTATATCGGTTGTGCGGTTGGATTTGACATGATGGCTGCTCATACCATACTTGAACAAAGGAAACAATATCCCGATATGGTTTTGGTGGCGGTTGTTCCTTATGTCGGGCAAGATGTGTATTTCAACAAAGAGGACAAACAGAGGTATGCTGATATTTTGCGCCAAGCCGACAAAGTGGTAGTTCTATCCGAATATTATTATGCCCAATGCTATGCCCACCGTAATGATTACATGATTTCACACGCCTGTAGGCTGATTGCTTATTGGGATGGAAAATCTGTTGGAGGAACTTCTTATACGTTTAACAAGGCACAAAAAAAGAAATTGGTGATACACAATCTGTTTTGATTCAGATTGTATATCACTGTTTTCCAGCGGTATGATCAAACGTGGCGATGTCGTACCGTCTGGTTGCTATAAGTATCAATATTTCCGGTGCAAAAGAGGAATACACAATAAATATGAAAAGCAATGATAGATGAATTTTACTTAATGAGGCTGTCCATTTTCGGACACCTTTTTTTAAGCATAGTGATCATTTTGGTTTTTATTTGTTGTTTGTGACTCTAATGTATAAAAAAGCCTGGACTACAAATAGCCAAGCTTTACATGTGTATAGTCAAGGCTTCTTTGGTCTATCCGTCACTCCCTCTGTATATGATATCTCTTAAAACAGGCGACGGCACAAAGGGAGCCCTTTATCTTTGATAATACAAAGATATCTGACTTTGATTTTTATACTTCGCAACAGGAAAAGGGGATGTGTCTGACTTTTGACACATCCCCATGATTAATCAGATATTTAGGACTTCGTCATCTGTTTTTATGGAGTGCACATTTTGGGAAGATAAACATTCTAGTGAAGAAAAACAGCAAAAAAATGCAGGTTTTCCTTGCGTAGAACATAGAATGCACACCGCCCTTATAAAACTTTGCGATACAGGGTTAGCTGAATGCTTACAATATTTCACACAAACGGTTCATTTAATCGATAAGAACCACAAGTAAAATCTGGTATTAACACAGGTTGTGAGCCATGTTTTACGGACCATTCGCTTAATGGGATAATAGAACTCCAGGCTACGGCATCATAAACATCTATGTCCATAGGCAAACCATTTCTTAAACAATCTATCAAACGCCAACTCATTAAAAAATCCATTCCACCATGTCCTCCAATCTTTTTAGCCATATTTCCTATCCTTCGGACTATTTCTGGCATATATTTTTCTGTTAAATTTTCCATTTCCTTTTCGCTCACCCAGTCATCACCCAAAGAAATACGCTCAGGAAAAGGATATTTTTGTACAGCTCCCTTTGTCCCACTTACCATGTAAATACGTGAGTAAACCCGAGGACTTGTTGTATCATATTGTAACATAATAGTTCGCCCTCTTTCTGTACGAATAACAGAAGTATTCATATTCCCCCGATAAGTATCTGTCGCTAAATACTTATAAATAGGATTTTTCTGAGCAAATTCGGTAGCCATTTCTGCCATCATAAAATCATTTGAAGACATAGAAACCATATGAGTCATCCGATCTCCTCTGTTTATATTCATTGCTTGACAAATCGGTCCTAATCCATGTGTTGGATATAAATTACCATTATGACGTTGACTTTCCTCTATACGCCACATATCTCCGTCTCTATTTTTCACAAAATTATTCTGATGATGAATATAAGCGGCATCTGCATGAATAATAGTACCCAATAAACCTTGACGAATCATATTCAACGTTAGCAACTCAAAAAAATCATAACAACAATTTTCCAACATCGTACAATGTTTTTTTGTTTTTTCCGATGTTTCAACTAATTGCCAAGCTTCATCAATGGTTGCAATTGCTGGGACTTCTACGGCTACATGTTTTCCACACAACATAGCGTAATTACTGATTTTTGCATGAAGAGGACCTCTTGGTACTGCTATCATAATTAAATCTATATCAGATTGTTCACAGACAGACTTCCATGCGTCAGGAGAACCTCCATATTCGCACGCGACAGGATTTTTAAAATCCGACAATAACTTTTGGGCTTCATCAATGCGAAATTGCCTTAAATCACAAAGAGCCTTAACTTCAATACCTTCTATATATAGCATTTGTGTCATATTGAAAATACCTCGGTTACCTATACCAATAAAACCAATTCGAACAGTCTCTAATTTAGGAGCACGGTAACCACACATATTAAATTTCTGTTTGTGAAAAGTATGCAAAGATTCATTGATCGTTTTCACCGACTCGAGGTCTATTGCCTTCACACTATTCCCTAATAAAAGTCCAGTTCCTATTACTGCCTGTTTGATAAAATTCCTTCTATTTTCATTCATACTATTACTTTTAATCAAATAAACAATTTAATTTTCACTACCATTGGAGTTCCATCTTAACCAAGCAGAATCAGATTCTTTTTTGTACTTTTCAGCATCCTCCTTCATTTTAATCTTATTTGCAAAAACTCCCGTTCCTATTTGCTCGTAGACTCCTACATCCAATAATCCATCTTCTATGGGATTTCCCCAAAAGTCATATTTCCCCGACAAGGGTATATAAAAGCCAGCATTAATACAGGGAGAATCAGATTGTAACTGATATCCAGTCAAAGAAGAAAAACCTTCTTTACCTGTCCCCGGTGCAATAAACAAAGGATCAGCGATTAATTTGTTCGGATCATTTGGGATACCATTTTTCCACAGACCGAAATAACAATTATTATAAAATAATTTATAAGGCATTCCTCGTGCAACTTTTACAGATTCATCGAAGGTTCGCCCTAAAGTTTCCCCCTTTGAATACACCGTTCTGAAACAACTCTGCCCAGTTGCATAAAATATATTATTACAAAAGGCAGCACCTATCGTCGTTTTATTGACCATACCATCATTTCCACAAAAAAAATCAATATCTACTGTCCCATAATCGATATAAAAAATATTATTATGTAGCATATTCCGATCTCCTATCTCACACTGCATTTGTACCAAGTGAGTTTGATCATTTTCACTAATGTTATAACGAGCTATATTTTCAAAAGTTCGCCCCATAAACAAAAGGAATCCATGATTATTCTGACTATAATTATACTGTAAAACACAATGTTTACAGTAATAATCAAAATCAAAAGCAAACCCATCTCCGTTCCCTGGCTGTCGACCTGTATCATACACTTCATTGTATTGCATAACAGTTTCTTGAGCATTCATAATCCATATTGCTGCAGTATGAGGCCACCACGTTTCTCCACCTTTTAAATCCATATATCCGGAACGCATACACGTTCGCTTTGCCACATTATGCTCGATCATTCCTTTATAGCAACCACTCGCCAAAATGCCATCTCCTCCTATATTTTCCATATAATTATGAGATATATTCAAGTTCCTTTTACATCCACGGACAACAATACCACACTTATCACAACGCTCAATGTGATTATTTTCGATTAAAACATTATCCAATGTCGCATTCAGACCGTTATCATCGCAACCATCATTTTTTTCATTCTGCATCTGTACAACAATAGCACAACTATTATATCCCGTAAATTCCGTATTTCCCCCAAGTTGTCCCCAAATATCATGAATATAACAATTACGAATGATAATGTTTTCTACATGTTGATCAGCTCCCCGAACTATTGCTGCAATACCTTGGCGACCAATTCCTAGTTCTGGAGCAGCTCCACTGGTGATCTCCATATTTTCTACAATCCACCAAGACTGATTATATAGACGAATTCCAGCACCTTCAGCCTTTCCGGTGTAAATCACCGGCCTGTCCTTACCCCCATAATTAGAAAGAAGAATAGGATTTCCTTCAATCCCTGAACCTTTCAGTTTTAACTGTCCTTTCCAAATGCCTCCTGATTCAAACAAGATTTTATCACCAGGAAGAAACGTTACACTATTTACTTTATCCAAACTTTTCCACGCATCCTTAATAGATAAACCGGAAGCAATATCATTACCATACGGAGATACGAAATATGTTGTATTCTGAGCATTTACAGTTAGTTCTATAAAGACCATACATATTATTAATAAAACTGTTTTCATGATTATTAGTATTAATTACTTAATGTGAAGAATATAAATAAAAGAATAGTATAAAATAATGCTGCTGGTATCGACTTCAACTACATTGCTTATACATACATGTTTTTGATAAAAATTAAAACGTATTTATTTTATTGTAAAATAGTTAAACATCAATATCTAGGATTCTGAGATAATGCTCCATTGGAGACTATTATCTGATCGTCAGGTATTGGAAGTAATTCATTTTTTCCTTCAATAAAGTTCTGTCCTTTAATTGAATTATACTTTCGTGAATAAGCCTTCATTACCTTTCCTAAACGTCCCTGCCTAGCTAAATCCCAAAAGCGTTGTCCTTCACCTGCTAATTCAACACGCCTTTCATGCCAAATCAAATCACGCAATCTATTCTTATCCGTTTCTGTTACTATAGGTAAAACATTCACATCCGTTGCATTTGATCTAGCTCTATGGCGAACTTGTTCCAGAAAACCTAATGCTTCAGCCGTTTTTCCTATTTCATTGGCTGCTTCAGCTAAATACAAAAGAACGTCAGCATAACGATAAAAAATTATGTTTTTAGGACAGTCACTTTGATCAGACTGAGAACGTTGATCATAAGGAATATACCACTTCTTAGGTTGATAACCAGTAGAACTTGCTTTATTATAATTGATATGCCCATCAAAAAATTCCCCTGGAAAAATAACTGTTGCATTTAAACGTGGGTCTCCTTTCTCATAACTATTAACTAAATCCTCAGTTAAACAATGCATAGACCAGCCATTATGCCATTTGATAGGATCATCAGGATCTGCGTCATGTTCATAAAAAGAAAGAATAGAACCCTCATTGTCATCAGACCAACCTGTATTACTAGTCATATGCTGAATTTCAAAAACAGACTCTATTCCATTTTCATGCTCCAATGTGAAAATATCTGCATAAACTGGTTCTAATGAATATTCACCAGACTCAACGACTTTCATCAAAGCATCATACGCTTCTTGAAATTTTCCTTGATAAATATAAGCTTTCCCTAACATGGCATAAGCCGCGCCTTGAGTGGCTCTTCCCAAATCAGTTGCACTATATTCACTTTTCTTGGGTAAGAGCTCTATAGCTTTCTTTAAATCTCGGACAATAAAATCCCACGTTTCTTCTATAGAGGCACGAGGAGAATAAAATTCATTATAAGACAATACATGATCAACGATTGGCATCCTCCCATATTGGCGGGTTAAAAAAAAGTAGAAAAAAGCACGTAAAAAATAGGCTTCCCCCAAGTACAAATCACTTTTCTCCGATAATAAATTTCGGTTTGCTAAAATACTCTCTATAGCCTGATTAGTCCAAGAAATGCCAGTAAAAGCCTCTCCCCATAATGCTGAGCTTAACCAATTAGTAGATAGATGATCAAACTTCTGTAACGATTGTGATACCGGTCCCAACCATGAAAACGCTTCACTATTTTCATTTCCTATATCTGCATCGTCAGAACAGTCATCTCCAATAATCAACATCGGTCCTAACTGAAAATTTTCTCGTTGCAAACGGGAATAAATACCCATTAAAGCAGAATTCACTTCTTCATCTGTAGAATAATAAGTTTGAACAGATGTTTGTACCAATGGCTTCTTATCCAGAAAATCGGAACAAGAACTCTGTAATACCAATAGTCCTAATATTAATATCTTAAAATTTTTCATATCATTCATTTTTAAAATCCGACAACAACGCCGATCATATATTGTTGAGCTTGAGGATATTGTCCTCTATCAACAGAATAACTTCTAGCAACTTCCGGATCAAATCCGCTATACTGCGTCAATGTAAACAAATTCTGTGCAGCCACATACACACGAATAGAAGGTTTGAATTGCTCTGTAAATCTCGGAGAGAAAGTATAACCTAGTTGAATATTTTTCAATCGTAGATACGATCCGTTTTCAACGTAATAATCAGAATTTCTAAAATTATTATTATTCCTTGTCAAATCAGAAGAAGGGATTGGCTGAGTGTTAGATGTATTCTCTCCTGCCCAATAATTATCAAGATATTCAACACGAACATTATGCTTACCATCAAATCTCATATAATAAAACTTTGCTGCATTATAAATCTCATTTCCTACAACACCTTGAAATAAAATACTTAAATCAAAATTCTTATATGTTGCATCAAATGACAAACCATACGTAATATCAGGAATTGGATTTCCAATAAATTCTCTATCATTCTCATCTATTACTCCATTATTATCCAAATCTTTAAATCTGAAATCTCCTGGTTTTGCTTCTGGTTGAATCAAATGTCCATCTTTCTTATAAGCATCAACCTCCGATTGATTTTGGAAAATACCATCTGTTACATAACCATAAAATTGACCATAAGGCATTCCAACTTCAGTCCGAATTGACTGCCCTATGGCTGTTGCCATATCAACAAAAACACCATCACAACTACCTATCAAAGCACTGGTTGTTCCTAAATTCGTTACTTTATTTTTAACGAATGACATATTTCCATTTATGCTATAAAAGAAATTGCCTTTACCTCCTTTAAATCCTGCAGTAAGTTCAAAACCCTTATTCTGCATTCCTCCAACATTACGTATAATACTGCCATATCCGGAAATATAAGGTATTTGTTGATCTAGTAAAATATCATTTGTTTTTCGAACATAATAGTCAGCAGTAATATTTAGACGATTATCGAATAGCCCTAAATCAACTCCTACATTCATCTGTTTCGAGGTTTCCCATTTTACTTCCCTATTACCTATAGCAGAAGGAGCGGCTCCATTGATCCTTTCTGGAACTTTCCCTAAAGTATAATATTGTTGCTGTGATATTGGAGTCAAATAAGGATAATAAGAAGATATATTTTCATTACCAATTGTACCGTATCCTAACCGAATCTTCACATTATTAAACCATTTTTGTTCCCATTTCTTAAAAAACATCTCTTCTGATAGTTTCCAGGCAATAGCCCCAGAAGGGAAATACCCCCACCTATTTTCTTTCAAAAAACGAGAAGAGCCATCAGTTCGAATACTAGCAGTCAACAAATAACGATCTAACAAATTATAATTAACACGTCCTAAATAAGATAACATAGTCAACTCAGCTCCACTTCCGCTATTCATCGGATTTTTCGTTGTTGAATCGAAATACCAAAATTCTTCTCTTTCAAGTGGAGTATCCTGTTTTGATGCCCAATAAGAATCAGATTTATAACTACGGGAAGAAATTGCTACCATGGTAGTCAAATCGTGTACATCATTAAAACAATGGTGATATGTCAACATATTATCGGCTGTCCAATCCGTTGTTCTAGTAGTCCCTCTAGAAACAGAATTCATCAATACCGAATTATCCGCCGTCTCATAATACACTGGTGTAAAGCCATTGCTATTAGAATTAACAATCTTGATTCCGAAACGAGAGGTAAAAACCAAATCCTTGGTCAAATTAAGATTTGCACTAAAGTTCCCTACAAAATAAAGAGACTTATATTTGCTGTTATTTCTAGCTATTCGACCTACAGGGTTTTCTAATCTTAATTTTGTAATACCTGTATAATAATTAGTCTCAGGATCAATGACAGGTATATCTGGAGGAGCTATTAAAGACGCTAAAAAAATACCATTAGAATCCATACTTTTAGAATTTGTCATTGATACAGAGAGGGATGTCTCTATATTCAAAAAATTAGTTGCTTCTATTTTATTACTCTGATTCAATGAAACTCGATCATAATTCATCGATTTTATAATTCCATCCTTCTTATAATAGTTCGCGCTGAATATGGATTGCATTCTCTGACTTCCTCCGGACATATTAATATTATAATTCTGGATTTGTCCCAAATGCGACACCTCATCATACCATTTTGTAGAATAAGGCATATTGGAAGTATCTGCATATAGAGGATCTTTACCTGCGTTTTTATAAGCTAAATTAGATAGTTCCGCATATTGAGAAGAATTCAACATTGTCGGTTTAGAAGCTAAATATTCTATTCCATAATATGCATCTATACCAATTTTCAATTCTCCCTTTTTCCCTTTTTTAGTTGTTATAACAATAACTCCATTTGCTCCACGTGAGCCATATATAGCACAAGCTGAAGCATCTTTTAATATCTCAATAGTTTCAATGTCTTTTGGATTCAAATATCCAATATCAGCCATAGGAAAGCCATCTACAACATAAAGAGGAGAAGAGTTGTTGAACGTACCAATACCTCGAATTTGAACAGAAACTCCTGCATTTGGAGCACCGGAATCCATTGAAATAGAAACACCAGCAGCACGCCCTTGCAAAGCTGCTATAGGAGATGAAGTTGCCATTTTTACAATATCTTCTGATTTTACAGATGAAATGGAACCTGTTAAATCTCTTTTTTTCATTGTTCCATAACCAATGACCACAATCTCTTCCAAGGCTAAAGTATCTTCTTTTAAAACAATAGTTATATTAGATTTATTTGTCGTTATTACTTCTTTTGTCAAATAACCAATATAAGATAACTGCAAAACAACAGTAGAAGATGATACCTCTAAAGTATATTTGCCATCCATATCTGTCACTGTCCCGTTTGCCGTTCCTTTCTCTATTACGTTCGCTCCTATTATCGGTTCACCATTTTCATCCTTTACAATACCACTTACCGTTTTTTTATTCTGCGATACACTTGGCAGTAAAACTAATTCTGTCGACAAAATAACCTTCTTATCCACTACCGAATACTTTACATTCGTTCCGGAGAAGATATGATCTAAGACTTTGAATATATCACTGTTTTCAGCATCAATCGAAACTTTACGATTCAGGTCGACATGCTTCGTGTTGAAAAAGAACGAGAACTCAGATTGGTTTTCTATTTCATCCAATACGGTTTGAACCGTTTGATTCTGCATTTTCAGGTTAACAGTTGCATTCTGAGCATAGCTATTTGCAGCTTGTGCCAAGCCAATCGAACAGAACAACAAGAATATGTATAACTTCATAACTCTTGGAATTTTGTTTAAGGTAAACCAAAATAACTCTGATACTACCCAAAACTGTTGGGTAATAAAATGTTTTTGCATAACTTTGTAGTGATCTAATTAATAAAAAATGATTTATTACCGCTTGTCGCCAAACAAGCATTTTAAAGTCAATTCATTTCATCCGGAAGAATACGCCAATATTTTTCCGGATGTTTTTTCTTTATGGGGGTCTGCTGGTGTGTTTCATGATACATTGCGTGTTTTAATGTGTTATTAAATTACTTTTAAATTGTGCCTAATAGATTTCAACCTTAGCCTTCTCATTCTCGATATTGTGCGTATCTAAATAACGCCATTTGATATTAGACGATATTTTAAATATTTCCAAGATACGCTCCAACCGCTGATGACTGAAAGACCCGGTAAAAGCTTCACCACGAAGACGATCATTGGATAATACGAAGGCTACATTAAACCGCTTCTCCAATATCCGTAAAGCTTCCGGTAAAGGGGTCGCATGAAAAACAATCTTTCCGTCTTTCCAAGCAATCTCTGACTCGCCGTTCGTTTCAGCCAATTGGACTCGGGAGGAAGAAGAGTCATAAGTTAGTTTCTGCCCCGGTTTCATCTGTATAGCCGTCATTCGACCGTTTTTCATGTAACCGAAACGAACTTTACCATTGATCAATGTAGTCGCAACAAAAGGATCTTTTTCAAAGGCTTCAACATTAAATGAGGTACCCAGCACCTCTATTTTTGTTTCATGGGGAGCAGTGATTTCAAGACCATGCTCCGGATCTTTCTGCACTTCAAAAAAGGCCTCTCCTTGCAATGTAACCCTTCTCTTGTCCTTATCAAAAAAAGAGGGATAAGTCAGTTTCGATTCCGAATTAAGATGGACAATAGAGCCATCCGGTAACTGAATCGTAGTCGTCATACCCGGATTCGTTTTTACTTCAATCATCTGAGCTATTTGGGGCGGACGTGGTCTCAGTGTTTGTATACCGAAAGCGATCAAAAGTGGAATAAACAGAATTGCTGCAACCCGTTGCAGTAAAGTAAGCATGCCCACTTGTGGACGGACACTGTCCTTGCTCATCTTTTGACAGACAGAAGATAGCGCTTTCTCCGTATCCACTTTCAACAATACCTGCATCGTATCTGTCGTCAGATAAAGGGTATGAACCTGTTTGGCAATCCGATAATTTTCATCCGATAACCTGATCCATTCTTCAACCTGCCGACATTCCTCGACTGTCGCTTCGCCAGAACAATAGCGAGGGAGAAGGTGCTCTATCATATCTGTATTCTGTGTTTCCATGTCTGTCTTTTATCCATGTTTATCTATTAGACAAGAGAAGTCAGACGGATTCCTAAACGTAAAGGTGTTTTTTTCAAAATTTTTTTGCCAAAAAGAGCTTTTTACTTGTTTATACCCTTAACTCAAGGTCCATTCGGAATTATTAAAATAGCACTGACCATCAAAGTACATTATCCTGTTAAGGAAACCTGATTTGCGGAATTTACACATTCTATAGTGCAAAACAAGTTTATTTGCGTAAACAAATAAAGAGTCATGGGAAAATTACAAATAAGTTTCGATGCCATGTTATGTCCCATATCGACCGCATTTCATCGATATATGTTCGACCGTATAAATTGGAACAACCGTCTGATAGGGTAATCGGTCCGCATGGTGCAGGAAGAACAAAAGTAATTGCAAGGCATTGAAAACGATTTTGTTGTAAAAGACGATATCGGACAAGATTATATGAATGTAATTTCCTTATGGCAATTCGGACAAACTTATTAATCTAAGTTCAGACATGGATTTCATAAGTATTTTGAATTTGCAGAATTAAAAATTACTTTTGTAACCAAAGATATGAAAAAAGAAATACTACAAACCACAGACGAGCGCTTTTTACTTTCAGCCATGCAACATGGGGATCTAAAAGCATACGGTGTTTTATTCAGAAGATACTATCCTATCTTGTGTGCATACGCCACTCGGTTTGTCGAACTGAAAGATGTAGAAGAGATCGTGCAAGACGTGATGCTATGGTTGTGGGAGAACCGGGAAACACAAACCTTCGAAACATCACTGAGCCAATATCTGTTCAAAACCGTTTACCATCGTGCAATTAATGTGATTGCTCACCATCATTCCCAACTAAGGGCCGATACCTTTTTCTACGAGAATATGCAGGAGATGCTGCAAGAGACCGATTATTACCAACTCGAAGAGCTAAAAAGAAGGATTAAGGAAGCGGTAGACGCTTTGCCTCCCATCTACCGGGAGGCCTTTGTCATGCACCGCTTCAAAAATAAAAGTTATAAGGAGATAGCCGAGTTCCTGCAAATATCCCCCAAAACGGTAGACTACCGGATCCAACAGGCACTGAAACAATTACGGATCACGTTGAAAGATTATTTGCCGCTGATCATGCTGTTGTTTCCTAAAAATATTCTGTCGTAAATGATTGAAGCGGCATAAAGCCGCTTTTTTTACATTAGCAAAAAAGATTACGAAGTAAAAAATGCCTGTAAATTTGGTGCTTTTCAAGTTTATCGATATTTTTGTATCAAAAATGATACTTAAATATATTTTCCTCTATGAAAAAATTATATGATACATATTCAATATATGAATTCTCAGATGAAAGTATTGTTAAGGAAATATGTAAGAGGGTTAAGGCTATACGACTTAGCTGTTGTTTTTCTCAACAAGAATTTGCAGACAAGGCAGGAGTATCCATCATTACAATTAAAAGAATAGAATCTTGCAAAGTAAATGATATTACCCTGAGTACATTGCTTAAGATTTTACGTATAAGTGGAACTCTTGAGGGCGTTGTCGGTCTGGTACCGGAACTTCCAGACTCTCCATTCCTTATCAATGAGAAAACAGGCAAGAGAATACAAAGAATTAACAGTAAACGCAAGATGGCATGAAGAAAGAACCAATTATAGTGAATGTATATCTGTGGGGGACTTGTATTGGTAAATTGAATTGGGATTTTGAAAAGCATTGTTCCGTATTCCAATTTACTGATGAATATAGGAAACAAGATTATGATATATGTCCTTCCACCCATCCCAAGAGAACCCCTTTGTTTGCGTCTTTCTATGGGAATAAAGATAAGTTATATCAAGGGCTTCCGGAATTTCTTGCGGATGCGCTTCCTGACAAATGGGGGGCTTCCCTGTTTGATCAGTGGCTCACGGATAACAATATAAAGGTTACAGAGTCATTACCCCTATTGAAACTCTCTTATATTGGCAAGAGAGCTATGGGAGCATTGGAATTTGAACCGGAATTTAATGATGATGACATCCAAGAGACGGTGGATATGTCATCATTGGCAACATTGGCTTCTAAAATATATAATGACCGGGATGCTGCTGTCATATCGCCAGAGGATAGCCTCACGATGAAAAAGTTGGTATATCTTGGGACCTCTGCCGGAGGTATGCGCCCGAAGGCAGTGATCGCCTATAATACCGAAACGGGAGAGTTCCGTTCCGGCCAGGTGGATTTACCCGAAAATTACAGACAAGCCTTTGAAATGAATCGCTTCCAAGATATGACTTATAAAGAGATCGCCTCGCATCTAAACATATCCTCTAAAACTGTAGATTACAGGATTCAACAAGCATTAAAAATATTACGAATCAAATTGAAAGACTACATGCCGTTATTGATAGGGCTATTGACTTAAATTGGATCTACCCTTACACAGGGATATTCAGTAAATGCCTTTAAAAATAAGATGATCTATGAACCATTACCACCTGGTGGGGTACCCGAATATCAAGCAATTCAAGCGTTTCTTTATCCAAGAGGGCGTAGGCTTAGTAGGAGCTAACGACCTAAAGATCTATAATTTTACGATGTCGTATCCGATAGCCTGAAAAGAACCCCGAAGCCCAGGCAGGCGGGATTTCTCCCGTCCCCCTTTACATCTTCTATAATTTTTCTTCGTCCGCATTGCCATAATAGTTCTCACCTGCTACGCTCACATGGCCTAACAGACGGATGCCTAATCTCTCTACGGCTTTTTTAACTGCTTCCGTCAAGCGATCATCCGCATCGCTGGTTACGTGCTCCTGACGGATGGTTACGACGTGTAAACGATGAAATAAATGATCTATATGTCAAGAAGATTATTAACGAGATGGAAAATATCTCGTGGAAAAGCAATTGATATATGGTAGTATGGAAGGTTTCCTTCAGCCATTGAAGTATAAAAACTCTAACAAGCAGAGATAGGTATGTAGTATGAAAGAATAGACCTACAGGATGAAGATACACTTAAAGAGTATGACGGACGATTGGATGAAACTCCGAGTTTGTTTGCCAATAGGAAACCTATGCCTGGAGCAATTGAGGCAATGCATAAGCTACAGAAGTATTTTGATCTATACATATTATCATCTGCTCCGTGGAAGAACTATTCTGCTCCATCAGATAAAATACAATAGATTAGGACACATCTTGAAGATATATTTCATAAACGCATAATAATTAACGTGAGTTCGAAATAAAATTAGAACATAGCCAGTTGTCCGTCATTGACAAAGTTTACATTAATGGCGGGCTTCTTTTCAAAAAAGCAGTATGCTGCTATAGCGGACAAAGAGTTGGCTATAAAGTTATTGAATGAACGATGTCTGGAGTGTTCTATCTGTGCTATGTTCTTCAGTTCATCATTGACTGTTTCAATCAATGCTCTTTTTCTGAGCAAAATCTTGTCAGCGACACCCATCAGTGAGTTCCTCATATTATTTTAAACTTTAGTGACAAGCTGTATGCCATTAAGGAAAAGGTTCTCAAACAGAGCCTGACCTATATATCCTTTGTCTGCACATAGTTTTCCTTTGATGTTTTCCAAAAACTTACCCTGTTTCAACGGTTCTCGGTCATCCACGTTCCCAGGCGTGAACATGAAATTGAGGATCTCTCCTTTGTCATTGACTATCAGATGTGGCTTGAATCCGAAGAACCATCCCATAGAACATTTTCCACGCTCGGCAAGCCCTTTAAATGTCTTATGAATTAGGATTCTTTGGTTGCGGCATATACGCAAGGGAGTGGAGTCGACGAAACTGATGCCGGTACAGGTTCCCAGCAGGACTTTCTTGATGAAAATGGTCAGTGGAAGCAATACTTCCTTCTCCAGTTCTACAAAACGGTTATAAGAAACCTGACGCGGAAAAAGGTGTTTCAGATGTTTACAGACATA
>ERZ791919.1681-NODE-1681-length-18322-cov-47.535775_pt1 | contig 18322 bp, 17 predicted proteins | sample MGYA00510137_ERZ791919 | MGnify/ENA primary metagenome ERZ791919 (study PRJEB30046, sample SAMN00792059) | human gut metagenome | study: EMG produced TPA metagenomics assembly of the A metagenome-wide association study of gut microbiota in type 2...
TAAAAATTTTTTCAAAATTCTATTCATTAAGCATCCCCCCATAAAATTAGTGCTAGCTTTGAGCATTTCGGAAACAAGGGACAGTAACTTAGATCTCCATATAAACCAGCGGCCCATGGATTATTTTCAACCCATGGGCCGCTGGTTCTGTATTGGCTGCGCGCAAGCCCCCGCTGCGCTGGGGCCAAGTAGCTCCGATTTTGCTATGTGTTCTCAGCCGGGCCTTAACAGCCGAACAGCTCGGCGGTTTTCTTCATCCGCTCCGCGATAGGGACGCCGAAGGGACAGCGGGCCTCGCAGGCCTGACAGCCGATGCACTCGGACGCAGTATGCTCCAGCGCTTCATAATGGGACTGCACGGTGGCAGGAACCTCCGGCTGCATGGCCGCCAGATCGTAGAATTTGTTGATCATGGCAATGTCGAGCTGCATGGCGCAGGGCTTGCAGTGTCCGCAGTAGGTGCATTCTCCGCGGTAGGAGTGGAGCGGAGCGTTGGCAATGACCGATGCGTAGTCCTTTTCCGCGTCAAGCGCCGTTTCATAGGCTACGGCCTGATCCACTTGCTCTTTGGTGTCGTAACCGCACATAATGGCTGACACGGCCGGGCGGGTCAGGGCATAATGAATGCACTGTACCGGACTCAGGCTGACACCGAACACAGAACGCTTCGCGTCGAACAGTCTGCCGCCGGCAAAGCCCTTCATCACGGTGATGCCGACGTCATTCTGCTCACAGAGGCGGTACAGCCTCGCGCGGTCGGGGTCAGTTCCTTTCAGTCTCGCATCAAATTTCTCCGCGAACATCGTGTCAATGTCCTCGCTCGCGGGCAGCATATCAAAGGCGGGGTTGATGCTGAACAGGATCATCTCCACATAACCGGACTGCGCCGCTTTCATGGCAACCTTTGGATTGTGGGAGCTCATGCCGATGTGGCGGATCACGCCGCTTTTTTTAAGCTCCATGACGTAGTCCAGATAGTCCGAGTGCTGGATCTGCTCCCATTCCTGCTCGGAATCCACATAATGAATCATGCCAAGGTCAATATAGTCCGTCTGCAGGCGCGTCAAAAGATCTTCAAACGCGGGGCGGACGTAGTTCATGTCTCTGGTTCTGAAATACTGTTCATTCTTCCAGGTAGAACCGATATGCCCCTGGATGTACCACTGGCTGCGATGATCCTTGATGCCCTTACCAATGATATCCCGGGACTTCGGGTCTGCCATCCAGCAGTCCAGAATGTTGATTCCCTGTGCCGAGGCGTAGTGAATCAGATCAATGCCGTCTGCCTCCGGATGGCGCTCCAGCCATTCTCCGCCGAAGCCGATTTCACTGACCAGCAGCCCGGTTTTCCCCAATCTTCTGTGTTTCATTGCTCCTTCCTCCTGCGCAATGCTGTGTTTCAGCGGCGAATCGTCTGATTTAGCTGTTTTTACAATGGCTGCGAACGTACTGGTACAGCGTTTTTACTCCAAACCCGGTTCCACCCTCTGGCTGACCGTCGGAACGTTTGCCGGTGAACGGCATGGCGCCGAAGTCCACATGTAAAAACGGCGTTTGCTCGCAAAATGCTTCCAGGAAAAAGCCGGCCAGAATGCCGCCCGGTCCGCCTTTAGGGGCGTTATTGAGATCTGCATATGGCGAACGAAGCTGCTCACGGTATTCTGGGTAAAAGGGCATGGCCGCATATTTTTCGCCGGTCAGCGAACTGAGCGCGTGAATCTTTTCGAACATAGCGGGCGTGTTGGTCAGCGCTGCGGCACATACGCTGCCGAAAAAGCTGCATACGCTGCCGGTCAGACCAGCGACCTCGATAAGCGCTGACGGGTGGAAGGTCCGGATGCAGTAGGTCATTGCGTCGGCCATACTGAGCCGTCCCTCTGCGTCCGTATTCTGCACAAAGACTGTTTTTCCGTTCATGGAGCGCAGCACGTCTCCGTTGCGATAGCTGCAGCCGTCCACTGCATTTTCACATGCCGCAACGACCGCAACGACATTGCAGGGAAGCTTCTGCCGCGCAATCGCGCACATGGCCCCGATGACCGCGGCGGCTCCATTCATATCAAACCGCATGGATTCCATGCTACTGGTCTTGATGGCCAGACCGCCGCTGTCATAGGTGATGCCCTTGCCGACAAGCCCGATTGGCGGCTCGTCAGACGCGCCGCCGTTCCAGCGCATGACAATCAGACGCGGCGGCAAAGGACTGCCCTTGGCCACGGCCAGAAACAGGCCCATCCCGAGCGTTTCACACGCTGCTTTATCCAGCGTTTTAACCGAGAAGCCGCAGCGCTGCCCGCAGGCGATGGCCCGCTGCGCGAGTTCTTCCGGCGTCAGAACATCTGCCAGCTCGTTGACAAGATCACGCGCCGTGCAGATACTCTCTGCCAGGGCCAGCCCCTCTTCAACGGCTTCGGTGCAAGCCTCCGCTGCCAGCAGTGTGAGAGTGCGGCTGTAATGTGTACTTTTTTCAGAGAGGTAATAATCAAAGCAATATTCGCTGAGTGGCAGCGTGCATGCCAGCTGCCCGGCCAGAACCTGCTCTGCGGCGAAGCTGACGCAGTCCAGCTGATCGATGGCCACGTGTACGGCCTTCAGACGATTCAGCTCACTTCCAACTGCAGCAGAGGCTGCGCGGAAATCATCAAATGGTGCGCGCACACTGCTGTCAAAGCCCACAAGGATTACATTGCTGAATCCGCCATGCAGCGGTAGACGCAGCGTGCGCAGTTGCTTATGCTCGAGCGTCAGCTCATCACCGGAAAAGACGGCGGCATAGGCCTGCTGCAGTCCGGGATCTGAAAAATGCACGGGACTGCCTGCCTGCAGAAAGCGAATAACTGCGTCATATTGCCCGGATAAACGGTCTGATATTGTGATATGCATAGTTCTCCCTTCTGTTCCCTTAATATGTCTACACTATATCATAAAAGCCATACTACGTCAGTCTGCGTGGATAAATCCATGAAAATTCGTCATTTCAACCAAAAAACGAAGAAAAAACATGCTATTTTTCGACGGGACATCGATCGGTTTTTGTAGAAAACTGATATATCAGATGATATAATATAAAATATATTTAGCGGTTTCAATCAATTACGAGGTGATGTATTTTGACAACACGACAGATGGTGGATATTGCACTGAAGCTAGCAGGGCTGGAGGCAGATACTGTCGATACGGAAATCGGCTGTGAGGGCGCGGATGTCCACCGCGTTCTTGCCGGGATTGATGTATCAGATGCTGCGATGCTGGCTGGAAAGCAGATGGGCTATGACTGTGTTGCAGAACACCATGGCATTATGGGAAAAGCGATGCACATCGGCGACCAGATGCTCAAGGATCAGATGATGCTGATGTATAACTTTGGAGTTCCGATCAATGTTGCGCAGAAGGCGATCGAAAAGCGGGCAAAGCAAGAGAGCCAGCGCATGCATTCGAAAAATCTGAATCGGCAGGCTGATTTTGCAAAGCTTATCCAGATGCCGTATATTGGCCTGCATACGCCGGCAGATCTGATTGGGCAGGCGATTGTGCAGAAACGGATGGATGAACTGAATGCCGTGGGCCCATTTGTTACGCTGCAGAATGTTGTTGATGCGCTGAGCGAGTTCCCGGAGATCCGCAATGCGCTGCAGGAGCCGGCCATCCGCGTCGGTGAACCGGGCAGCTACGCCGGGCGGATCTGTGTGCTGTATGCCGGCGTCACCGGCGGCGGCGCAAACGTCTATAACACATTTTTCGATTATGGCGTCGGAACGCTGATTGTCATGCATATGTCTGAGGATGATATCAAGGCAGTACAGGAGCATAACAAGGGCAACGTTATCATTGCCGGGCATATGGGCAGCGACTCTATTGGCTTCAACCGGGTGCTCAATGCATGGGAAGAAGCCGGACTGGAAGTTACAAGAACAGGCGGACTTGTCAGATGAGCCGCGCGGAACGGGACTGGGTTGATGCATTGCGTGCCCAGTTTCCGGTGACAGGGCAGGGGGCTTTTTTTGATATCGCCTATGAGAACTGCGGTGCTGCCTATATGCGTGAGGCGCTGAACCAGTATCTGCAGGACAAGACGGCCCTCTCGCCGTTTATGAAAAAAAACGGCGGCGGCGGCAAGGGGGCGACGGTTGATGTGATTGCAGAGACGCGCGCAGCGCTGGCTGCGTTTCTGCATGCGCCGGGACCAGAGAATATTGCCTTTTTAGCAAATACGTGTCAGGCCATCAGTACTGCGCTGATGGGACTGCGCTATCAGCCGGGAGACAACGTTGTCGTCGGCGCGATGGAGCATGTTTCAGTGCTGATGCCGTGCTTGCATCTGCAGCGGCAAGGCGTTGAGTGCCGTGTTGTTGGGCGCGGGAGTGATCTTTGGGTGACAAGCGATGCGCTGCTTGCTGCCGCGGATTGTCATACGCGTGTGATTGCGGTGAGCCTTGTTCAGTCGTGCAGCGGATATCGCATTGATATAGAGCACCTGACGCGCGAGGCCCACAAGCGGGGGATCCTGGTTGTGACGGACGCCATCCAGGCGCTTGGCCTGACGGAGGTTGATGTGCAGAAGCTTGGCGTGGACGCGCTGGCAGGCTCCCCCTACAAAGGGATGCTTGGGACAGAGGGTGTCGGCTTTCTATACTGTACCAAGGAACTGCTGTGCCAGCTTGAGCCGGTATTTCTTTGCTACAGTGAGGCTGTGGATTTTGACCGGCAGACAGGAATGGTTACCTGTACGCAGCCGCTGCAGGCGCGGAAGCTGGAGGCCGGAACATTGCCATTTATGGCCATCTATGTGCTGCAGGCAGCGCTTGCGCAAATGGAACGTATCGGGATTGCATCCATTGCCGCACACGTATCCGAGTGCTATGAATATGTATATCGCGCGCTTACGGAGCTGGGGTTCCGCCTGGCGACACCGATGGATGCGGAACACCGATGCAACAGCCTTTTGCTCTGCACCGAGCGGAACAATGAGCTTGTACAGTTTTTGGCCGAGCGGAAAATTTATATCAGCAGCGGAAAAACCGGCTACGTCCGGATCAGCATTGCCCCGTTTACTGTGCAGGCAGACATGGATTGCCTGATCCGCGCTATGGCAGATTGGCGGTCCCAAAGCTGAAAAGGAGGATTGCCCATGCAGTCCAAGACAGATGAGATTTACATGCGGCTGAAGGAGGAGCTTCTGCGGCTGCGGTTCCGCCGTGATGAGATCATCAATGAAAAGAAGCTGGCGGAGCAGTATGACGTCAGCAAGACACCGGTGCGTGAGGCCCTGGGTATGCTGGTGCAGGAGGGCTATCTTAAAAAAATTCCCCGTGTGGGGTATCTCATTTGTGAGGTCACGAATGAGGAATATCTGCAGCTGGCCTATCTGCGGTTTACATTGGAAAAGGGTGTTGTATTACGGATCCTGCATTATTGCAGCGATGAACAGATTGATTCCCTTCGCAGCTACTGTCAGCAGACTGCTGTGGAATATTGCGATTTCGCGGGGATCAACAGTGATTTCCACATTGCGATGGCTGCGCTCACCGGGAACCGGTTTCTCGAAGTTGCGGTAAGGGATGTATTTCAGCATATGCGCCGGGCACCCAGTGTCAAGCTTTATACAGAGGTACGGGAAAATCCACATCTGTATCATCTCCAATTGATTGACGCCATGCGTGCGCGCGATGAAGAACAGACGCTGAAACTGATCGAGCATGAATGCCGGAGAGATGATGATCCGGATTCAATATTTTGACCGAGCAATTCTGGGAGGCCGGAATTGCATGTTAAAAAGGAGGACAAACAATGAAAAAACGTATTCTCACGCTTTTGCTGGCCTGCGTCATGCTTTTGAGCATGCTGGCAGGCTGCAGCAGCAAGACAACGGCAGATCCCGCAGCCGAGACAACGCAGACGGATGCGGAAACAACCGGCGAGACTGCTGCGCAGGAGGCTTCCGCTGCAGAACAGACGATTCAGGTTCCCTGGGCCGCCAGCAACTTTTATTCCTTCGACAATAATAAGAACTACGCTGCCGAGGAAATCCAGATTCAGTCGCATGTGCTGGAAGGCCTGGTTCGCGCGTCGATGGATGAAAACAACTCCCAGACGTATCTGCCCGCAGGTGCAGAAAGCTGGGAAACCTCGGACGACGGTCTTGTCTGGACGTTCCATCTGCGTGAATACTACTGGAGCGACGGTGTACAGGTCACGGCGCAGAACTTTGTAGATTCCTTCCGTCGTCTGGCTGACCCGCGCAACGGCTTCGATTTTGCATCCTTCGTCGATGACATCGTCGGCGGTGCAGAGCTCTATACGCTCGATGCCTCTGAGGCTACGGACGAAGAGATTGAAGCGGCCAAGCAGGCGCTGGCGGTCAAGGCGCTGGACAACACCACGCTGGAAATTACGCTCAAAACACCGGCTCCGCAGTTCCTTTCCAAGGTCGGCTGCACCTGGATGGCACCGGTTCGTCTGGACGTCATTGAGGCTGCCGGGGACATGTACGATACCGACTTCAGTACGCATGTCTGGTGCGGGCCGTTCACGGTGTCGGAGTATGTCAAGGACAACAGCATGGTCCTGACGAAGAATGAGAGCTATTGGGATGCAGAGAATGTCAAGCTCCAGCAGATCACCTTCATTGACATTGGCGAAACCTCCACGCAGAGCACCATGTTCAAGAACGGGGAGCTGGCAGTTCTGGCACCGACGTCCGATTACGTTCAGCCCTATCGCGACGGCGCAGAGAGCGGCGAGTATACCTATATTGCAAACTATGCGCCGAATGTTACGTATTTCTACTTCAACCGGGAAGGCAATTCCCTGTCTGGACTGATGGAGAGCCGCAAGGTCCGTCTGGCGTTGTCTCTGGCAGCCAACCGTGAGGAGTTCACGGAGGTCATCTTCAACCGCTATACGCCTGCGTATGGCTTCGTTCCGTATGGCATCACGGTCGGCGACCTGAACTTCCGCGATCATGTGGAAGAACCGCTCAAGGAGCTTGCTGCAGAGTATGACACTCCGGAAAAGCTGCAGGCACTGTTCAAAGAGGGCATGGAAGAATTGGGCGATACCCGTGAGCTGTCCGATGTCACCATTACCTACATTTGCCGCGGCGATACGGCGATCAAGCGTCAGCAGCAGGAATACTGGAAGAACCGTTGGGAGAGCACGCTGGGCATTCAGGTCGTCGTCAACGTCCTGGGCGACAGCTCGCTTCTGAGTGAAGAACGCAAAGCAGGCCGCTACGATATTGCGCAGGCTGGTTGGAATGGCGACTACGACGATCCAATCGCTTTCCTGGAAATGTGGGCAAGCTACGGCACGTCCGTGCGTTACTCTGGCTGGAGCGAGGAAAAGGCTGCAGAGTATGACAAGTTTATTGAAAAGCTCGACACGGAAGTTGACGCAGAAAACCGTCTTGAAACGTACGCTGAGATGGAAAAGTGGATCGTGTGCGACGAGGTCGCTGCAATTCCGTATATGTATACGGACAATATCCTGTGCATCAGCAACAAGGTTCAGGGCGTTGTCTGCCCGTTTGTCGGCCCGTATTTCGACTTCACGCATGCCAGTGTCGCGGAGTAAGTCCTGTATGTATGCCGTCCCCGGGGATTCCCGGGGACGCAGCCAGACAGAAAACCGGCAGGAATCTCATGGGTTTCTGTCTGAGCTCCTTCCGCTTACAAAGGGCAGCGCATATGCTGTATGGGCAGCCGGGGGTGTCTTTTGTAAAGGGAAGGAAACCGAAAAACCTGGCAGAAATGAGGAAATGACATGCTGAAATATACCGTACGTCGATTTTTTGAGATGATTCTGACGCTTTTCATCATTGCGACAGCAACATTTTTCATGTTGGAGGCAGTTCCGGGCGACCCGCTTTCTGAGCGTGTAGAGCGTCTGCCGGAGTCTGTTGCGGAGAACCTTTACCATAAATATGGCTTGGACAAGCCGACGATGGAACGGTATGTCATCACGATGAAGGGGATGCTGAAGGGCGATTTTGGTGAATCCGTGCGTATGCCGGGCTATGATATCCACAAATTACTGGAGGAAACGCTTGCCCCGTCGGCCAGACTTGGTCTGCAGTCGATTATTGTTGGAATTGGCCTTGGTTTGCTGCTGGGCATTCTGGCTGCCATGTTCAAAGGGACTTGGATAGACTATCTGATTGTGTTCTTTTCGGTCCTGATGATATCCGTGCCGACGCTGATCTTTGGCCTGCTGCTGCAGAAATATGTTGCAGGCGAGCTGGGGTGGTTCCCGATTATTGGCTGGCCCAAGGGGAAGGAGCTCTGGTTCGGCGGCTGGAAATATACCATTCTGCCGACGCTCAGCGGCTGCTTCAGCTATGTGGCAACGTATTCCCGACTGCTGAAAACGTCCATGCTCGATGTGATCAATCAGGATTACGTGCTTGCTGCACGGGCCAAGGGCCTGAGCGAGCCGCAGATCGTGCGGCGGCATATCCTGCGCAATGCGTTCATCCCCATCATTACGGTGCTCCCGATGAGTATCGCATTCGCACTGACAGGTTCGTTCTTCATTGAGAAAATCTATTCTATTCCCGGATTTGGCCGCTATTTTATTGAGGCAATCCAGGCGCGGGATCTGTCCATCGTTATGGGGCAGACGGTTCTGATGGCTGCTCTGTACATCGCGGTTGTGTTCCTGGTCGATATTCTCTATACGCTTGTCGATCCGAGAATCCGCGTGTCAGGAAAGAGGTGAGTATGATGGCAAATCAAGCAATCGATCCACGCTTCGTGATTGAAGGGTGTCAGAGCACAGATAAAGAAGCAATTGTTCGCCCGCCGATTACCTATGCGCAGGACGCCTGGCGGCGTCTACGGAAAAATCCAATCGCCATGATCTCACTGGTGGTGCTGATTCTGCTGGTTGCAATGGCAATCTTTGGCCCAGCGCTGTGCGGGCAGGATTATACCTATATGGAGCCGACGCTCAAGAACCAGAATCCCAGCGCCGAACACTGGTTTGGTACGGACATGCTGGGCCGTGATTTGTTCGCACGTGTCTGTGTGGGCGCACGGGTGAGCCTGCTGATTGCCATGGTCTGCACATGTGTGCAGATCGTCATTGGCTGCATCTACGGCGGCGTAATGGCATACTTCGGAGGCTGGGTGGACAGCATTATGATGCGCGTGATTGAAATCCTTATGTCACTGCCATATTTGCTGGTTGTCATTCTGGTGATGCTGGTGCTCGGCAACAGCGTGCCAAGTCTGCTGGTGGCGCTGTGCGTCACCTCCTGGTGCAACACGGCGCGCGCGGTGCGCGGCATGATTCTGCAGCTGAAAGAATCAGAGTATGTTATGGCGGCCAGGACGCTTGGCGCGCCGGCTGGCCGTATTATCCTGCGTCACCTGCTGCCCAACACAATGGGGATTCTGATTCTCAATACGGCGACCTCGATTCCCAATTATATTTTCCAGGAATCCACCCTGAGCTTTCTCGGGATTGGCCTGCAGCCGCCTGATACCTCGCTCGGCGTTATTATTTCTCTCGGCCAGTCGTCGATGGAGTTTTATCCGCTGCAGCTGGTGTTTCCGGCTGCAATCCTTGTGCTGATTGTTCTTTCGTTCAACCTGCTTGGCGATGGTCTGCGCGATGCGCTTGATCCCAAGCTGAGAAAGTGAGGCGCAACATGGAGCAGAATATTTTACAGGTCAAGGATCTTCGCGTCTCGTATTATACATATGCCGGCGAGGTGCAGTCTGTCCGCGGCGTTTCCTTCCATGTCAAAAAGGGGGAGACCCTTGCCATTGTTGGCGAATCTGGCTGCGGCAAGAGCGTAACGGCGAAATCCATCATGCGTCTGATTGCAGACCCCGGGAAAATCAAAGACGGATCATCGATTGTGTTTGATGGACGGGATGTGCTTGCCATGCGCAAGCGTGAGCTGCGCAGCTATCGCGGGGACGACTGTGCGATGATCTTTCAGGATGCACTGACGAGTCTTGACCCCACAATGAAGGTCGGCAAGCAGATTGCTGAGGTTCTGAAAATACACGGAAAGGCCAACGGCAAACGGGCTGCTGCGCAGGCTGTGGAGCTTCTGCGGCAGGTTGGTATTCCTAATCCGGAGCGTCGCGCGCAGGAATACCCACACCAGTTTTCCGGCGGCATGCGGCAGCGCGCCATGATTGCGACAGCGCTTGCCTGTTCCCCGAAGCTGCTGATTGCGGATGAACCGACGACGGCACTGGATGTGACGATTCAGGCGCAGATTATTGATCTCATGAAGCAGCTGCAGCAGCAGACCGGGACGGCAATCATTCTGATCACGCATGATCTTGGCGTTGTGGCAGATATTGCGCAGCGTATCTGCGTCATGTATTCCGGCAAGATTGTTGAATGTGGCAGCGCCCGCGATATTTTCTACCGTCCGCGTCATCCGTATACACTGGCACTTTTGTCCTCTGTGCCGCGTCTGGATCTGAAAAACAAGCAGGAGCTTGTTACAATTGACGGCACGCCGCCAGATCTTCTGCAGCCGCCTGCGGGCTGTCCGTTCTGTACGCGGTGCAAGTACTGTATGCCCATCTGCCGGGACGAAATGCCGGCTGAAACTGATTTTGGCAGCGGCCATCTGGCCGCTTGCTGGCTGCATGATGCACGCGCACCAAGTGTGGATGCGCCCTTGTATGACGAAAAGGAGACAGAAAAATGACAGGTGAACAATCTCCCCTTCTGCAGGTCAGCCACCTGTGCAAGTACTTTTCGGCCTCGGGCGGGACGGTCAAGGCCGTTGATGATGTATCATTTACAATCTATCGCGGGGAAACGCTTGGCATGGTGGGTGAGTCCGGCTGCGGAAAAACGACCTGCGGTCGTACGGCGATGGGCCTGTACGACAAGACAAGCGGCGAGGTGCTTTTCGACGGAATCGACGTGCACACGCTGCGCGGCGCAAAAAAAAAGGAATTCAGCCGCCGCGCACAGATTATTTTTCAGGATCCGTATGCGTCGCTTGATCCGCGTATGACTGTTGCAGATATTATTGCCGAGGGCCTGGATATCCATGGACTGTGCCGCAGCAAGGCAGAGCGGGCGGCACGCGTGTATGAGCTGCTGGAAATGGTGGGGCTGAACCGCGAGCATGCGAATCGCTTTGCCCATGAATTTTCCGGCGGCCAGCGGCAGCGTATCGGCATCGCGCGCGCGTTTGCCGTAAATCCAGAGTTTATTATGTGTGATGAGCCGATCTCTGCGCTGGATGTTTCCATTCAGGCACAGATCGTCAATCTGCTGGTGCAGCTGCAGCGAAAAATGGGGTTGACGTATTTGTTTATCGCGCATGATCTTGCCATGGTCAAGCATATCTCCGATCGGATTGCCGTTATGTATCTTGGCACTCTGGTGGAGCTGACTGCGTCAGAAACGCTCTATGACAAACCAATGCATCCCTATACACAGGCGCTTTTGTCTGCAATCCCGATTCCGGATCCGGATATTGAAGAAAGCCGGGAGCGCATCAAGCTGGAAGGGGACATTCCGAGCCCCATCGACCCGCCGGCCGGCTGCCGCTTTGCCGGCCGCTGCCGCATGGCATGTGACCGCTGCCGGCAGGAAGCGCCCGCGCTGCGCGAGATCGAGGACGGGCACTTTGTTGCCTGCCATCTGGTGTGATAGCATGGAAAAGCTGAAACAGATCCTGCGGGATCTTGCATTGGCGCTGGCCATTGGGCTCGGCGCCGGACTGGTTCTTTGCCTGCTGGTATGGGGCATTGGGGCGTGGATTGGCGGAGGCATGCGCGCAGGGGCGTCGTCGGCACGTTCTGCAGTTTTGCTGACAGGCGGCATCATTCTGCTTGCTGCAGCGGTTCTTCTGCTCAAGGGAGGCAACCTCCCGGATGATGCCTTCCGCATCCACATGAAAAAAGAACCATTTTCTGAGGAACGGCCGCCTCAGCCGCTCCATCTGTACCGCTGCGTACCGCGGCCGTATACTATGCTGACGGTCGCGATAGGGGTCCTGCTGGTCTCCATCCTGCCGGATCTGGTACTGCTTGCAATACTTTGAGAAACTTGGTGAAGCGATGCTGCAATTTGATGCTGCATATATAGAAAAACATCTTACAACAAAAACGTGCATTTCTCTGATGCACCAGACGCTTGCGGATGAACGCAGCGGGCAGTGTGTCCAGTACCTGCGTACGGCCATCACCTTGCCGAACCAGAATGTGCTTGGCCTTATGCCGGGCTTCAGCAGCCGTGGCTATTTCGGGGCCAAGGTCATCAGCGTCTATCCGCACAATGCAAAAGACGGGTATCCATCCCATCAGGGCCAGATTATTTTGTTTGGTGCGGCGCATGGAGATGTGCTTGCGGTGCTGGACGCCATGAGCATTACGCGCATCCGCACGGGCGCAGTCAGCGCGGCAGCCAGCAAGGTGCTGGCAGTGCCGCACGCGTGTACGCTTGCGATTCTTGGCTGTGGGGAGCAGGGGTGGTCGCACCTGGCTGCGATGGCAGAGCAATTTGCGCTGCAGGAGGTCTGCTGCTGGGATATTGTTCCCGCTGCGGCGGAGCGACTGGCTGCCGCGGCACGGAGTATGGGGCTGCAGGCAGCGGCCTGTCGCGAGGTACAGACGGCGGTACAGGACGCAGATATTATCTGCACCCTGACGCCGTCCAAAGAACCGATCCTGCACAGCTGCTGGGTCAAGGATGGCGCGCATATCAATGCAGTTGGCGCCTGCGCACCGAATGCGCGGGAGCTGGATTCTGACCTCATGGTGCGCGGCCGGGTCTACTGCGACAATATGCAGTCGATTATGCATGAGAGCGGCGATTTTCTCATCCCACTGCACGAGGGGCGGTATGATGAAAAGCACCTGCTTGGACCGGTGGGCGATATCATGCTTGGCAGGCTTTCCGGCCGCAGCGGGCCGAAGAATGTGACCATCTTTGATGCGGTCGGTATGGCGGTGGAGGATATGGCCTGTGCAATCTGGCTCTATGAGCAGGCTGTAAACGGCGGAGAATAGAACACTCTGGGAAATATAACTTCTATTGTTGCTGTTAAAGCAGCGCAACGTACGTGGTATGTTGCGCTGCTTTTTGCATGCTGCGATTTTTATGCGTGGAAGCTGCTGCTTCAAGGGGAGAGAATACGTCTCCTATTTAGGGGCGATTTACATTTTTACAGGGCCTTGGTAGAATAAAACAAAAATCTGTCGATATTGTATCTTATAGTCCATTTCAAGAAACATTACAACCTACAACTGATGGTTCTGTAACACTGCTGTTTGCACGATTTGGCCGCCTCGACGGAAACCGCATAAACTGCATGGTGGATGTGCCAGATGAATGGCTCGATGCGGTAGAGCTAACGCCGGAAGAGTGCCATGGTGGACTGCTTACGAATTTTTATAGCACCCACGAGCGCGAACTGGGCGGCAAGGGATTGCTGTTTTCCATTGGTATATTTGAACAAGAATATGATTACAGTTGGAAACCTTGGGCGAGTCAGGCCAAATGCCTTACAACATATACAGATTCAACAGGCAGCAAATATGATCTTAAAAGCAGCACTGCGCCTCTTTTGCGCCTTTACTTGGGCGTATACGCCGTTTGCCGATTCATCCTTGAATTCTACCGTGGCGACGCGCTGCGAGGCCTCTGGCTTGGCCTGTCAACCTCACAGTGGGTTTCGCTGGCCATTCTAGGATATCTGATTGTATCAATTCTCTGCAAAAAAGAAAAACCGGCCGCAAAAACGCGGCCAGTATGAAGAAAGGAAAGATAGCATGAAAAAGCTCGTCGCAATTCTGCTGTGTATGGGAGTTATAATGTCTTTTGCAGGCTGTGATAGCAGCATCGTCGAAGAATTGAATCCATTCGAACAGATCACTTCCGAGAAAGAGAGTAAATATGAAGTTCTGGATCAGGAGGGATATATTGTTCCCAATTGTTACGTAACCATTTGGGATTTAGAATTGTACCCTCAAGCCTTACAAAAGGACATGCTCACTATCGGGTACACTATAAGGAATGAAAGCGAGTCTCCCATCAATGCTTCTGATATTATGTGTCTTTCTGTAAAGCAGAATGGAAATGAATTGGAGCTTGTTGATAATCCAACTTGGTCACTTCCGTTTGATATTCTGCTTCAACCACAGGAAGAAGCGTCAGCGATTGAAAGCTACTACGTGGACAACAGAAATGACTATATTGATATTAAGTTTATTTCTCTCGACAAAAACTCTCCTGTAATTATCTCCACATATTATGATGTATACAGCGGCGTTGCATCCTATACATCGATTCAAAGATTGCGGCCTGCAACTGCTGATTCTTCTACATTGCTGTTTGCCCGATTTGGCCGTTTTGATGGAAACGACACAGACTGCTTAGTGGATGTTGCAAACGAATGGTTCGATGCGATAGACCTCATACCCGAGGGGTGCGGCGGCGGTCTGCTTACGCATTTTTATAGCCACAATGAGCATGAACTGGGCGGCGAGGGATTGCTGTTTTCCATTGGTATATTTGAACAAGAATATGATTACAGTTGGAAACCTTGGGCAAGTCAGGCCAAACACCTTACAACATATACAGATTCAACCGGCAGCAAATATGATCTCATTCTCGTATTGCCTGACTCTGAAATGGAAATAAAAGATTCTGAGGCCTATGATGCATTGAATGCGAAAACGGAGGATGTAATTGATTCGCTTCGGCTAGAAAGCTACGATTGAACTTCTTCCAAATATCGTGTTTCTTTCGCTGTATTGAGCAATCCACGAACCCCAATTGGGGTCAAAATGGGGTCAAGTGCTTTTCTACGTCTCTTCAAAAACGGTCGAAAAGTTAGAAAAACCACCGTATTTCAAGAGAAATACGGTGGTTTTATGGCAAGCAGCACCCTTTTAGATTCCCCAACTTGAAATCACTTGAAATCTCAAGGATTTTCGCGTCTCCTGCAAGTCAAAGCTGCTCGATCTCAAGGGGCTGAGTTGAACCAAAATAGATACTCGCTTCTTAGTTGTACATCTTGAGTTGCTTCGTTTCCTTCAGCGCCTGCTCGACAATACTTTCTTGGCCTAGTGTGGCGTAATGTTCTTGCAGCCGCTGACGCAAATTAAAAAGTTTTTGGCTTGCTGTCACAACAAGGTGTCCATATGTTACTGCGTGAATCCGTCCACTGTTTGTTTTCTTTTCCGTATCAATATCGCCAAGTTTTGCGCCAACCACATAAGCATCAATTGTCGCAGAACTGTGGAGGATCGCCGATTTACGAATTTGACGGACGTAGTGTTCGACTTGAGCGACTTCTTCACTGGTGATCTCGAATCCACCGCGTTTTACTTCGACAATCAATATCTGGTCTGGCTTCATTATCTCACCTGCAGCAGTGTCAATTCTATCTGTGCAAACCGCCTTAAGTGAATACTGTTTAAGACAAATAATATCCGGTCGGCGTCTTGGATTCTCAATTACATCCAAATCATAGTCCGTATCTTTGAACAGCGATTTGACCACCGTAGTCAATGCTGAGTTAGAAACAAACATCGGCGAGTCATATTGCGCGCCAAACAGCCAACGAGAGTTTAGGACAAGCGGGTGAAGTGTATGGAGTTCTTCGGTAGTTTTGTCATTATATATTCTCTCAATAGCTTCCACGACAACGATACGTTTGTCTATTTCTCCGAGGACTGTAGCAATATCATTTACATCCCAAGTGTTTAGGATATCGGTCAACTTATCAATTTGATCTGCTGACATTTGCGCCAGCTGGCTGAGAAGAAGTTCTCCTTTTTTTGCTCTTTCAATAGAGATCATTGCCTCAACCGCACTACGCAGATAATCTGTCGCAATTACAGGGTTTTCCTCTGTTATTCGCTCAATAAACGCAGATACGTTTCTTTGACCTGCAATATTGAGAGATTCCAGTTCATCTCTGGCATCACGAATGACGTCCTGCCGCACCTCACTAATATGTTCTTTCATGACGGATTTGATAAATGCATCTACCTCGCCTTTTATACTTAGATAATTGCTCGTCATATTAGCGGAATCAGAAAAACCACTCCAATCAGGAAGTACATCATCAATAAGGTCATCCGTCTTAATAATTATCGTATATCGCTTAGCCGCTTTGAAACGCCCATCCAAAAAGGTAATTTTTCCATAAGACCATGAGGGCTGTCCTACGAGACGTCCGGATACCCAAAATGCGATGCCATGCTGCTGCGATTTGGTAGCCGTTTTTTCAGAGTCAATCACTATCATAGACAGTGAGGCATTTGCGTCTGTTGTAAATTCCTTTTGGTATACTACACCTTTATGTTGGGACAGGTCTATTGCGCTCCCGTTGATTTCTACAACAAATTTGGGGTCATACAAAAACCGTGCAGACAGAATGTCTGTCATTGCTTTTGCATCTGGCAAATGTCTTTGCACAAAGGTATGAATTTTTGTTCCATGACCGGCGCGTTCTTCTACTGTATGCTTTTGGATTTTAAACGGAGCATCCCCGTAGGAAACACCAATATCGTAAATATTACAAACATTATCTTTCCATGTTTCAACAGTGTAACGGTCTGCAAAGCACAGCATACCATGTCGACCAATGCCATTACGCCCATATGCGATTCTTTTGGTTCCATAAGCATCAGGCGGAAACGAGACCTCTTTCCCTTGTCGCTTTTGCCGGTCATAATTAAGTGTCATCCATCTGCTATGAAATTCATCGTCGGTCATTCCTGTTCCATCATCTTCGACAATGATTTCCTCGTGTTCTTCATAAGGAATGGTAATACTGACGTTATGCGCGCCCGCATCCCACGCATTAGCAACGAACTCCGTAAGCGCGATATCATTGTTAGAAGTGATGGATCTGTTGTTTCGAAATATGTAGTTTTCCTCAAAATAGATCGCACTTTTATCCATAGCGATTCTCCAATCTAGATTTAATCCTCGTCTGCAACAGTTTCTGCTCCAATTATTTCAGCAAACAACGCACGAAATGGTTCATCCAACGTACAAATAACCAACTCCACCCATAACTGCAGCGGAATATGACCATCTTTTATGCACCATACTTTATAGTGCTTATCGGAATACTGTTCAATTGAAATAGATGTCATGGCAACAGAATCCTGATACTTTTTTAAGAATATATCCTTGCTGTATTGATTTACAGAAAAATCAATGTGATCAAACGATTGCCTCGCAGGATAATAACAACCATGTATAAAATTCGTCAGAACAACATTCTCGCATTCACATATACTTTGCGGCGACCATAGTTCTTCAACGGTTATATGGTAATATTTTTCACGCTCATCGGTTTCTGCTGCTTTAACAATAGCAATCACCTTGTGCATGGTCTGCGGGTCAAAATGTACTGTTACTTCCTTACCATATCTAATTTGAGCTTCAAGATCATTAAGGTTCAAAGTAATACCACGCCACTTTTGCATGTCAAGCGGTGCGGAAGTAACTTTTTTCTCTGTCGGAACTGACAAGACGCTGTCTTTCCTCATATAAATAGATATATGATCATCCACATATTTTTTCAGAATTTCAATGGTCTGCGGCACTTTTGCATTTGCACTGCCTATCGAAGTATCGAAAAAAATATTGTAAAGAAAAAACTGATTGTCCTGTGTAAATCCTTGTCTTTCAAAATCAGCTGTAGTGACATTGCTTACTTGCAAGAAGTATTCTGCATCGTCTGATACCGATTGATCTTTACGGAAACGACGCAAATAATCAATATTTTGATACCGAACCGCATTGACTTTTTGCTGTGCTATTGTATAATGGTGTCAGAAACAGAAGATTATTGCGTTTTTGAGACTTCGTAAATTTGCAGAAATTTACGAAGTCTTTTCTATGCTCATTATAGCAAAGGACAGTGTGCTGACATATCAGACTTCCACGCAGGAGTATGTCGTTTTCAATGTGTCCGGGTGGATCATCAGCATGGGGCGGTGCAATTCTCTCGCATAAGAAATCGCCTTATCGGTATCATCCCCACGCGCAGATGCCGGATCGTAGACCGCCAGCACCATGTCAGACTGCCGGATGATTGTTCGGTAGGCTTTCAGCTGTGCGTCTGGCTGCTTATGTGTGTAAACGGCTGTCATGTGGCTGCATTTGACAAGCATATCGAAATAGCGTTCGCGCAGTTCCGGTGTCCACTTTGTTGCCTGTTCCTCGTATGGTGTGATGCAGAATAGCATCAGCTCCGGATCGTCATTCCGCAGCGCGTTAATGATCTCTGCGGCATATAGTCCAACGCCGTAGTCGCAAGCCACGGAAAAGTGCGTCACCCCTTGCTGCCGCAGCACCATGATCTGCTGAG
>ERZ791919.1692-NODE-1692-length-18171-cov-4.902517_pt1 | contig 18171 bp, 14 predicted proteins | sample MGYA00510137_ERZ791919 | MGnify/ENA primary metagenome ERZ791919 (study PRJEB30046, sample SAMN00792059) | human gut metagenome | study: EMG produced TPA metagenomics assembly of the A metagenome-wide association study of gut microbiota in type 2...
CCCTTCATATATATTTATTACCGGAAAATTTCTCTTTTCCTCCTTTTTTTGAAAAGTTTTTTTAAAAAATAATAAAAACGCCTAATTTTTAGCATATATTAGGTAAATTATTTTATGTAAAGTATTTACATTTATAATTGTAAAGTAATGTAAAATAAAAAAGTCTAATTTTTCTTTCTTAGACTTCTTACAAGTTCAGTGGCCTTAGCTTTACCATTTAAAAGTGGTGAAATACTTTGACCTAAATATAATTTATAAATAATTTCAGAGATATTTTCTGAACAATCAACCTCTTCGAACCAAGGCTCGTTTTTAATATCTTCGTCTAAATAAGTAAGATTTGTTGAATATACTTTAGAAATAATACCTTTATTATAATATTCTTCGAATTTTTCTTTTCCTTCGGTAAATAGTGAGAATGTTGCAGCAAGAGAAATATTTTTAGCACCACGTTCTTTCATCATTTTAGCGCAGTCTAATATAGACCCACCTGATGCTATCATATCATCGACAATAAGTAAGTTTTTACCACTTACATCTTTGCCTAAATATTCATGAGCCACAACTGGGTTTTTACCATTAACAATTTTACTTAAATCTCTTCGTTTATAGCAAATACCTACATCAGTACCAAGCATATCTGCATAGTATCTTGCTCTATCCATAGCACCTACATCTGGTGATATTACTAAATAATTATCTGGATTATTAAACATATTTTGATCATTTTTCATCATTGATTCAATTATATTTGTGGTAACATAAAAACTATCAAATGAAGAACATGGTATAGCATTTTGAATATTTGGATCATGTGCATCAAATGTAATTATTTCTTTTACTCCTAACCTTTCAAGTTCCTGAAGGGCCATAGCACAATCTAATGACTCTCTTCCTTTTCTACGATGTTGTCTTGATTCATATAAAAGTGGCATTATTACACTTATTCTATTAGCATGTCCCATACAAGCACAAATAAATCTTTTTAAATCTTGAAAATGTTCATCAGGACTCATATAGGAAATTTTATGAAACATTTCATAAGCAATACTATGATTTCCTATATCACATAAAATATAAACATCATCATTTCTAATAGACTCATTAATAAGGGCTTTTGCTTCCCCATTATTAAATCTTGGATTTGAGGTATCCACGATAAAAGTATTATCTGTATTAAATGCTTTTTTTAAATAAGAATCAACTTTTTCTCCTAAAGGTTTTGCTCCTTTCATAACAATTAATTTTAGATCTTTTTCCATATTTCCTCCCATAAAAAATAAATTAGAAAAACTAATTTATTTACATTTACCATCACCTGGTTTTTCACCAGCAACGTATTCCTGGCCAATCATTGAGCAGCTTGTTTTAGTGATAGAGTCTTTTAAATAACCACCAAAATAGTTAACTAAAGCAATTGCAAGTACACTTACAAGAGCAATAATTAAAATATATTCTACTAAAGCTTGTCCTTTTTTATTCATACATTAACCTCACTATCATTTTATCTTAACTTATATTTTTTGTCAATTATCATCATCATCTTCATTATTTGTAAATATTACTTTTTTAGAGTTTTCAATATTTTTCTTAAGACCTTTTTCACGAATCTTTCTAAGTTCACGAAGTTTTTCTTCCATTTCAAGTTCATCAAGTTTCTTAAGTGCTGAAGAAGTCATCGCATTTCTAATAACGTTTTCACTTGCCCAAGAAAATATTTCACATATTTCAAGTTCATAACAAACATAATAAACAATTAAATTATTTATAAAACTTTTAATATCAGTTTCTATTAAAAAATCAACATTTTCTTTTGCACTTTCATCATAAACTACTGGGAAAACTTGCATACTTGTAAATTCACTTTTTGAAAAGTTATAATAATGATTATAATAAATAACTATTTTACTATAACTTTTTTCATTAATCGCTTTTGTAAGATATTCTTTTAATCTATCAAGTTCCTGATAAAAATCATCTTTGGCTATTTTCATAACTGTTTTATCATCTTCATAAGCAATTTTTCTACCAATTATAATTTTATAATCATCTTTAGTTTCTTTAATCTTTTGAGAAACAACCTGATTATATGAAGAACAAAAACCATAATCTGAGGCAATATAAATATTAAGTACTGGTTTTGATGCATCTGGTTCTATCGAATTTTTGTCAAGAACTATATTATCATTATACATAATCGAAGATATTATTTTAGTAAGAACTGAACTTGTAATACCAAATTCTTCGACTTTACTTTTCGCAGAATTTATTCTAACTAAAGAAAATAAATTCATAACTTGTACTATAGGTTTAATATTTTTCATATTACACCTACATTATTGTATTAATTCTAGTTTTATAAAACTCATCTAAATATTTAAAATAATCCGCTATAGATTCTCCATCTTTAATCTTTCTTGCTTCATCTTTAATATCTTTACTATCAATTAACATTTGGGTAATATCATTAATCATTTTCTTACTATCAATTGATATAAGTCCATTTCCAGAAACTTGAAATATCTTTTTTTCATCACTATTAACACTTACGGCATAAGCACATTTAATTGCTTTATAGTTAATAAGTTTTAATACTACATATTCTTCGCCAGTTTCATCACAAAGTGTTTTTCCTACTAAATCCATTTTAATCCTCCTTTAATATAGAAAGAGTATCTATATTTCTATTAAGTAAACTTACATTTTTATTTTTAACTGAGGCATCGTTAATTAAATCAATTATATAATCATTTAAATAAAGTGATGCACCAGTTATTTTAGTATCTTCATAATAAAATCTACTATTTGCATAATCATAATACATAATATAATTACTATTTACATAAACAAAGCTAAATCTTGAAAGATTTATTTCATTTCCATTATATTTTAAAATGCAAGGTTCAAAAACTACATAAGTATCTTCGTTATCATATAAAAAGAAATTATTTTTTAGAGCTTCTTTTTTATTATACTTTAATTTAAATAATGATTTATTATCTTCAATAACTGTATACTTTGGTAAACTATAACTCTCATTATTTTTATTATAAAAATAGATTATCATTTTTTTAGGTAAAATTATTTTAGAAAGTGCTTCAGAATAAATAATTGAATCTTCATCAATTTCATTTCCAGCATTCTTTATATCTATAATACTATCATCCTCATATGTAATATGTGCTTCATAAGTATTTTTCTTTAATGCATCATATTGATATACTTTTTCATAAGTACTTTTAAGTTCTACTTTATTAGAGTTATTTATAATTCTAACAATAATAATTGTACTTATGATAACTAGTATAAGTCCTAAAATTATAGATACGACAATATAATTTTTCTTAAAAAAATTAATTATTTTCTTTTTCATTTTTTACCTTCCTAATATCTCTTATAAATTTTAAATGTGTAAACATATAAAAGAATAATCCAAATAAATTTATTGCTACTTGTAAAAAGAAATAAATGTAATTTTCAGTATTTGCAAGTTTTATTTCATTAATTAAATTGGCAAGGTAAATTGTTGAAACATTGACACCATTTATAAGTAAATTTATAAAAAGTGCTTTCCATTTTAATACTAAAATAAAACTAAGTAATATTAAAATTTCACTAACTACGGCAAAAGAAACGCTAAAATCTAATTTAAAAATAAGAAAATATGTTAGAAATAAGTAATTAATAATAATTAAACTTAAAGCAAATATTTCATTATTTTTTAGATTTAAAAACATTCCATATAGATTATAATTATTTTTACCTTGCTTTTTTATAATGAAATAAAGAGCAAAAATAAGAACAAGGAAAAGGGAAAAAACAATTACTAAAAAGAAATATTTTTGAATAAATTCTACCATTATTTCCTCCCTTGTATCATTAAATTAAATACATTATTACTATTCATAAAACTTGCTTTAACACCTTCATAATGTATTTCTTGTCCATTATACATAATATCAATTTTACCATTTACCTCGCCAATTATTGGTGTATAATCAAGCATTACAAGTAAATTATATTTTTCATCAGTTATTCTTATATATTCACAATCCTTGTAAGTTGTAAGACCTGTTTCAAGTTCAAATACATTTACAAGTATTCCCTTATTTTCCATAAGCACCTATATATAAAAATGATAGTTCATCAATAAAATCATATTTACCATTTAAAATATTTTCTACATCATTTAAAATATCTTCGATATCTACTTTGACACCGGGCATATTTGTAAATGATTCTGATGCAAATAGTGGTTGAGAGAAATAATTACGAAGTTTTCTTGTTCGATAGAAAATATTTTTATCTTCCTCACTCATTTCATCAACACCAAGTATTGCAATAACCTCTTCGAGTTCATCATATCTTGTATAATATGCTAATGCTTTCTTCAAAAGATTATAGTGTCTTTCTCCTAAAACATCAATATCTACAAGTTTTGATGTAGATTTAAATACATTAATTGCGGGATATAAACCTTTTTCACTCATCTTACGATCAAGTGTAATTTGTCCATCCATATATGAGGAAATATTTTGTACAGCTTCATCATTTAAATCATCTGCTGGAACATATATTGTTTGAAATGAAGTAATTGCTCCATCTTTAGTAGAGTTTGCACGTTCCTCAATTTTACTAATAAGTTCATTCATATTAGCCATATAACCATTTTCTACAAGAATTTCTTTAAGTTCCATTGCTATTTCACTTCGTGCTTGTATAAAACGGTATACATTATCTATAAATACAAGAGCATCTTTTTTCTTTTCATCACGAAGATATTCGGCAATAGTAAGACCTGATTCAATTGATTTACTTCTTGAAACTGGGTTTGAACCCATTTGGCCAAATACTAAAGCAATTTTATCAAGTAAACCATTCTTATCCATTTCTTCGATAAGTTCTTTACCTTCCCTAGAACGTTCTCCAGCACCAATAAAGATTGCATTAGCACTTGTTGAATTATAAATATTATGAATAAGTTCACGAATTAGTACGGTTTTACCTACACCAGCACCACCAATTAAACCTATTTTAAATCCTCTTTGGATTGGAGCAAAGAAATCTATAATCTTTATACCTGTCCAAAGTGGTTTTGCCTCAATATCAAGGTCCTGAAGGCTTATTGTTTTATTTCTTGTAATTTTCTTTTTTTCACTTGTAAATGGTTTACCATCAACAATATTACCATAAGAATCAAATACACGACCTATTGCTCTATCAGAGTATTCTATTTCAATACCTTTAGCTTTTTTATAAAGTTTTTCACCTTTTTTAAGTCCCCAGTTAGATTCAAGAGTAATACAAGTCGCTTCGACTGAAGTTAATGATACAACCTCAAAATTATATTTACCATCTTTAGTAGTAAGTATATCTCCGATTTCAAGTTCATCAGTAGATAAAATAACTTTAATGGAAACATCTAATATACTAAGTACTTTACCAACTATCATTATTTTACCTCCTTAATATCATCAAATAGAGTTGTCATTTCCTCTTTTGTAAGAGGACTATATTTATATTGATTTAGTTTAGATAAAATCTTTTGACCTTCGATCATACGATTTTTCATATTTTCTCCTAAATCATCAAGATTAACAAGTTCATAAATATCTCTAATTTCCAAATATGAAAGTAAATCTTGTTTAATTTTAATACCGACTTTTTTCATTTCTCTAGATTGAACTGCTCCACCAAGTCTTGATACGGAAAGTCCATAATCAATTGCTGGACGTTCACCTTTATTAAATTTCTTAAGTGATAAAACAAGTTGTCCATCACAAATAGAAATAATATTCGTGGAAATATAATCTGTAATATCTCCACTTCGAGTTTCAACTACTGGAATCATTGTAATTGAACCTCCACCTATATGTTGACAACCATTTTCAAGTAGTCTTGCATGTGTATAGAAAATATCTGATGGATAAGCATCTCTTCCTGGAACCTTTTTAGCGGCCAAACTCATATGTCTATAAATATCAGCATGTTTCTTTAAATCATCAAATATTACTAGAACGTCTATTCCTTGTCTCATAAAATATTTTGCAATACTTGTCGCAGCATAAGGTGTAACATAACTTTTCGCAGGTAAATCATCAAAAAATGATGCAATTATAATTGTATAACTCATGGCTCCCATCTTAGTAAGCTCATAATAAATTTGTTTAACTTCTTTTTTTGTTTTACCAATTGCTACATAAATACAAAGCATTCTAGAGTTTTTTTGATTTGCTATCATATCAAGACAAATTTGAGTTTTACCAGTTTTTTTATCTCCGATAATAAGTTGTCTTTGCCCTTTACCTATTGGATAGAATAAATCTATACCAGCAATACCAGTTAAAAATTCTCTTTTAACTTCACTTCTTTCAACTAAAGGAATATTACCTGTTTCTACATCAAACTCTAGTAAATTATCAAACTTTTTACCACTTATTAAATCATTTCCAAATACATCTATTACTTTACCTAAACTATCCATTGAAAAAGATACTTTAAAGTTTTTATTTAGTGTATAAACTTTGTCACCGATTAAAATGGTATCATTTTGCTCTACTAAAGAAATATTAACTGTATTTTCATAGATTGCTGAAACATAACCTTTTGCTTTATTTAAAATGCTAACACTTTCAAAAAATGCAACATCCTTAAGGCCCGCTACCTCAATCATACTTCCAGTAATATTTATAACTTTACCAATAGAAAAGACATTATTTTCTTCATTAATATCTTTCATAACATCTTTTGCTATTTCATCCCACATAACACTCACAAGTCACACATCCCTTTCATTTATGCTATAATCATAAATTCTATCCTGATATTTAATTATAATTCCTTTATATATATCATCACTATAAGAAGTTTTTACATATGGATTAATATGATTATAATTCTTATTTTTATCACCAGTTATAACTTCAATAACTGGATTTGTTTTTTCTATATTAAGTTCAAAATCTAATAAAAATCTATTTAACTTAAACTTATGATGCTTTAAATAATCATAAAATACTTTATATTCATCTTCGTTAAGCATTTTAGATATTTCATTTATTTGATTATCTTTATTAAGCATTTTAAGTTTATATATTAGATTTGGACTAAATCTATCGTAAATACTTTGATAATATTTATAATTTTCATCTACTGTATTATTCTTAACAAAATCAGATATTATTTTATCTTCATCAATCTTAAATATTGCATCAACTTTATTAGCAATTTTTAAGGCATTACCATTTTCATAATCAGCATTATTATAAATATCAAGAAGTGATTTATCGATACCCTCTTTTACTTCTACCTTCTTTTTATCCTCTTCATAAAATTCATTATTAATTTTTTCTTCATTTGTTTCTTTGTTTTTTTCCTCTATTTTCTTATCAAGAGCTTGCATAGTCTTAAAGTAATATTTTTGACTATCTTTATTTAAGCTCTCAATAAGTTTTTTTAGAGAAAAGAACATTATAACTGAAAGTAATCCAGTTAATATTAAAAGTAATACTATTTCCATTAGCTAACAAACGGATTTAGATATAAAAGAATGTAAATAAAGGTAAATAAGAATAATAAAAATACCGCTAAAACGACTAGAATAGTCATTATTGAATGAATAACATCATTTTTAGTCTCTGGATTTCTACCAATAGACTCAGCTATTTTACCTCCCATAATACCTAAACCAATTGATAAACCTAAGAATGTAAGACCTAAGATTATACCAACTGCTAACATTGTTGCATAAAGTACGCTTTCCATATTATCACTCCTTCTTATAAAATATATTTATATGTAGCAATTATGCCCATATTTGCACCATTAAGTGTTGCATCTTCAATTACTATTTTAGCAACCTTACCTACACCAGAATAACTAAATAAACCTGTATAACCACCATTTTTAGCAAGTTCTAGATTTAAATTACTATCCGTGGCCACTAAAACATCATCTATATAAAGATTTGCTTTTGCATAATCAATACTACCATCTACTTTCAATATATATGATACACTATTTGCACTTACTTTATCAAGTGTAATTTGTCCATTTACTGATTTTGTTTTAACTTTTATTTCATCAAATTTTTGACTTACTACATTACCATTATCTTTAAAATCATAATAGAACTCTAAAGTATATTCTTGCCCTGGAAGTAAACCTTTTATATCATATGTAGTCGAGGAAGGGTCTACTGTATATCTTCCTACTTCCGAATCACCAAGTTTTACTACAATATATACACTAGTAAACTCAGTAAGAGGATCATAAACCATATATGATACCGTTATACTATTACTATCAGATTTACTATCAAGAACTGTAGTTTTATGAGTAACATATTTATTATTAGTTATTGTTTGATGAATATTATTGATAAATGTATAATTATTATCTGGATAAACATTATCAGTTTCATTATTATCAGGTTTTTTCTCTTCATATTTTTTATTAAAATATTCATTTGTTGAACCACTTATTTTAGCAAGATCAAACTCTTTATCATCATATACAAGTTTTTCTTCATTAGTTTTAAATGTAAAATTACCTAGTTTTAAATTAAGTACTCCAAAAGATTTATAACTTATTACATTATTATATACATAAGAATTTCCAACTTTATCTAAATCTACAAGTAAATAATTTTCAGCATTTAATAAGTCATCCTCACTTTTAATTACTTTACCTGTAAGTAAATATTTTCGATCACTTATTTTAAATATTTTATTTGATAAAGCAGAAAATATATTTTCATTTGTATATTTTTTAGTTTCTCCATTATCAAGTACTTCATAAAATGTTCCAAGAAGTTTCATTTCTCCAGTAGAACTATTATATATTACTACTTTATTTCCAAGAGAAACTTTTTTCTTATCTTGAACTAAATAATAATTACCAATAAAATCTTTTTTAATATAACTATTATTTTTAACTGTTATAAGTTCTTTATCTTTATTATATAAATAACTTATAGAACTTACGTCATATTTTACATTATAATCTTTTATTTTAAATATTATAAATACACACACTGCTGAAAGAACTAAGAAGGTAAAAATTGATAGTCCTAAAATTAAAAGTTTATTTTTTGAATTTAATTTTCTCATTCTTACCCTCTTTTCTTATCTTCAGTTCTTGTTGTAGCATTATTTTCACTACCAAGAATATAACATTCATTTTTATCAGCATTCCATTTATTTGAGGCAGCATTTGCAATACATTTTTCCTCAGTATTTAAATCTTTAGTAATAGCTCCTCCTAAATAGAATTTATATACTATGTTATAACCAGCACTTCTTAAAAGTAGTTCATCAGTATAAGCATATGCATTAGCATTTTGACCTTTTGTACCATTATGTTTTAGCATTATTTGATAATAACTATCTCCGACTACGGAACTTTCTGTTGAACCAGTTATATAAATAATCTTATCATCTTCATCAGTACTTAACTCATCAAACATCTTTGTTCCAGAAATATAAATATTTCCTACAGAACTTTCAATTGAGTTAATTGCATAAGTTATTCCTACTACATAAGCCTCTTGCTCTACATAATCTTCATCAGGTTCCACTGGGACAATATCTTTCATAATATTTGCGGCATAACCAAATCTTAATGTAGTTTCACCATAAATATTTTGATCTTCTCCAACATAGTTATTAGCCATATATTGAACAAGTCCTGTATTAATATGATAATTATTTAAAGTAAACATTAAATACCTGTCAAAATGATGTTCAAGAGCAGTTGTTCCATTATTATTTATATACGTATCATACTCAATAATGAAATAATATTGTTTATTTTCCTCAAGGTTATTATATCTTGCTTTATTATTTGAACTAAATATATTTTTTACTTCTTCAGAGCCACTTACAACTTTATATTCACCATTTTGAAGTGTTGCAAGATAAGCTTTATAGTTACCACTTGTAACAACTTTATCAGGGTCATTAAAGGCAATTCTAAAGTTTAAATAATAACCACTTGTTGTATTATAATGACTTGCTTTAATAACATCTAAGTTTGGAGCATTAAGACTTCGAGCATTTACCCCATTGTTATAGATAACTATTTCTTTTTCTCCTGAAGGAGTATCCACTTTAGCAGTTAATTTAGTTTGATAATCTTTACCAAATATAAAACTATCACCAGTTATATCAAAAGATGCTGACATATCATATTTATTTGATTTAGCACATGTACTGCCACCTAAAACGTTGTAATTATCTTCATTACAGTTTTGAATATTTGTAGCACATACACCATCTGCACAAATTTCATAATCTACTGATTTAATACCAATAATATCTGAAATATTATAATTTAAATTTAATAATCTTTGTGAATAATCATCTTTTGAATTAATATCAAATGAAGCATTAGTTACTTTTACATCAGCCTCACTTAAAGTTTTAAATGAATAATTAAATGTTTCATAAAGAGTACTTGATGAATCTGTTAAATATACTTTCTTACCAGAAATCATCATATAAGCTTTCATAGTATATTCAGTATTAATATCAAGACCATATAAAGTTATTTCATAAGTAATATCAATCTTTTTACCAGAATACTCTTCATCATTAAATTTAATAGTTTTTGTTAAATAATCATATTTATAATCAGTCACTACTTTATTATCGACTTTTACACTTTTTAGATTTAATAAGTAATTTGAATATGTTTTAATTACATAACTATTACCACTTACTACTCCACTTTGAGAAGTAAGTTCATCTTTATTAATCTTTAATGTATTATTTCCTACCTCTAAATAAAGGTATCTAACATTATCTTCATTATCAATATCACTTTCTTTAATACCAGATATTTGCATATTAATTTTAGCTCCATTTATAGTCGGAGATACTAAATTAATCTTAAGTGATGGTACAACGTTTTCATAAGTAAACATATTATCTAAAGTGCTTATTTCTGATGTACCAAGTTCTTTTATATCAATAGCTTCATAATCTTTATTTAAATATATTGTAACACCTTTTTCATTTACTTTATAATCTACTTTTCTTTCATAGAATATTTCATTTTTATTAGCATAATATCTTGATGCAAGGTTTTTAAAGTATATATTTCCTATAAAATAATTATTATTTACATATGTATTAGAGCCTGCTCCCGGTTCATCATCATCGACAAAATATCCTCCTGAGGTAAATGGATAATATGCTCCAATTGCATTTTGGGATAAAGTAAAGTTTCTATCAAATAGTAAAACATATTCACCAGTTTCACTTTTTACAAAAGCATATTTTTTACTAGTATTTCCTAAAAATCCTACTTTGCCTGTATCATATAAACCCTCAAGGGTAATAGTAATATTTTTATTTTTATAACTTTCAAATAAAGGTCCAAAAGTACTTGAATAATATAATTTAGAATAATCTAAATATAAACATAAGTCTTCTTCATCACAAGAACCAATATAGGCAGTATGTAATAATTCATTATTTTTATCATAACCTGAATAATTCCAAGTCTTTGTTTCACTACCTTTAGTATAAGTTATCTTATTACCTCCGATTGCATCTAGGAAGCCATCAGTTTTATTATTATTAATATTTTCTATCCTAAATGTTGAACTTCCATCTGATAATACCAAGTTATAAGATGCAACTTTTGATGTTTGACCAGTAAGTTTCATAATAAGTAAGTTATTATGCATTAATTTATTTTCATTTTTAAGTATACTATAACTCATATCAAGTGGACTAATACCATTAAATACTTTTTCACTTACTAATGCATAACTACTTTCATATGTATCACTTTCAATTAATTTAACATTAACGTGTAATTTATAATTATCAGCATTATTTAAATTATTAATCTTTGTACATTTATATGCTGATGCATTATATGCTCTTAATGGTTTTGGACAAGTAATACTTTCACCAAGATTAACTGTTTCATCCTCATTTACAGAATAATATAAATTAAAATCATTATTATTAATTGCTTTATCTTTATCAATTATCTCATATTTATATGTAATAAAGTTTTCTGCAGATTCCCAAGCAAACATATAAACTGTTGGTACTTCCTTTAAAACATTAATATTTTCTGAGGTAACTGGTTCATTTTTACTTAAATCATCTTTATTAAATGGGAATAATAATTCATCACTTTCTGGAGTAAATTTTAATGATAAAGTATACTCTACTACATAAATATGTCCACGTTTTAAAAATTCATAATCAGAAAAATATAAAGTTTTTTCTGGTAAATTATCTGAGGCAGTAAGTTCAAGTTCATCAGTTATTTTTAATGTATTTGCTTCATCTTTACCATTTGTTATATCATATATTTTATAATTAATCTTTTTAATATATTTTTTAATTGAATTATTATTAGTTACTTCTTCTTCATTTTCAGATGTAGTATCCTTTAAGATTGGTGTTATTTTAAGACCAATAGTTGTATCATCCTTTAAGTTTTCATCTTTACCAGCATTAGGTATTTGAGTAACCTCTATTGTTGCTTCTCCAGAGGCAAGTACTAAAAGTGAATCATTAATTCTAAATTCAAGGTATCCTGGATCAAATACTACTGAATCATTTCCACTTATTCCATTTTTAATAAATATTACATAATTTTTAGATATTATACCATTTTTATGTCTTTCACGAAGCATATCAAGTGTATAACCAAAATCCGCTAAAGTAAGTTTCTTTGTTCCATCAAAGTAATCAGCTATAATATTTTCTGTAACATTTATCGAAGATATATGTGAATTATTATATAAAGTTCCTTCACAAAGTTCTATTTCAAAACTTTTAAAGTTTTCTTTAATAACATCTGCAGTTATACTTTCATCAATTAATTTACTTATTTCAAGATTAACATTAACATTAAATATATCCTTAAATGCTTCTTCATCAGTTAATGTAATACTTTCCATATTTGTTTTAACTACATTTGCCTCAGTTGTAAATATTAATGTTCTATCTACAAAATTAACTCCTGCAGGTTTTTCTTCGTCTTTTAAATCATAATATGCATATAAATCTAATGTATATTTTGTAGAACTTTTTAGCATTGATAGATTAATACTTGCACATTTTGTTGTTTCACTTTCAGATGAAGAACAATCTGTATAAGTAAGAGCAGTAGTATTAACATCTCCACTACTCATATTTTTATATTCTACATAAATATTTTTAGTTTTATCAATTGTATTATCTGGATCATATATAGTAAACTCTCCAGTTACAGTTGATGCACTTACATAAATATTTTTAGCACTAATTGTTGGTGTCTGAAGATTATTCATATTAAATAATGGACTATTTTCTGTACGATAATCAATATTTTTTTCATTATCATTAATACTTATTATAGCATTTACATAATAATTTTTATTTTTTTCTAAAGGTTTTTCAAATTTTAATACTTCCTCAAGGGGTTTATCTTTAGTAATAGTTTTTACTAAATTATCACCTTCATCATAAATATTATATATTACTTTTTTAATTGAATTATTTGGATCTACTACATTTTCTAACTTAATACTTACTGTATAATCTTTTTTATTAACTGTTGTGGTAACACTAGGCATTATTTGAGCATCCTTAAATGGATTAATTTTTAATGTACTTGATGTTACACTTGCAGCATTACCATCAGGATAAGATATACTTCCATAAGTAATATCTTCGATTTTAGCAATATATTTTTTATTAGGGTTTAAATTATTAAATGTATGATTTATTTTTTGACCATTATTTTCAAATCTAACACTATCTACTAAATTACTTTTTTCATCATATAAATTAAGTGTTCCTGATGTAAATGTAGATGTTTTACTTACATTAATGTTATAAGACAAACTATTACTACTTTTATAATCAAGTTCAAGAAGTGCTCCAATTTCTGAAGTATTAAATGTTCTTTGGAATAATACATAATCGCTTACTACTCCAGTATTACCTTTATATGAAGCATAAATTGTTAATATATATTTGCTATTACTTTTAAGTCCATCATAAATATATTCATTTATTTTTCCATAAGTTTTATATTCTTTTAAATCTATTACATCACCAGTTTTAACATTTAATAGTTTTGCATAAACTGATGAAGTTATTAAATTATTATCATCAATTACATCAAAATTAATATCTATTTTATGAGAATTTACATTACTAGATAATAGTCTTACATAAGGAGCTTTTTTATAATCAACAACTGTTTCTACTTGATATCTATCCTCAATTTTAATATTTGGTTTATTAGGTTTAACTGTAGTATTTCCAGTATTATCATCATCTTTTTTATCATCATATAAAATATCAATATTTTGATCACTATTAATTACTATTTCAGATAAGTTTAATTTAGTTTCATCTCCTACACTAATTATTCTTTTATCTAAATCAACTTTTACATTATCAGGTGTTAATATATAGCATTCTGAAGCAATAGTTTCAATATTTAAAGTTTCATTTGTTATTCTAACAAGTCCACCATCAATAAATTCAAATTCAAAATAATAGTTTTCATACATATTTTCAGAACTTGTTAATTTAAGTTTTAAATTTTTACCCGCTACTATATATTTTGTATCACTTATTCTTCCAATAAAACTACTAAAAGTAATATCTTTATTTTTTGAACTAATTAAATATCTATCATCTTTATAATTAATTAAATATTTACTTTTAATATTGTAATAAGAAAGATATTTTTCATTTAAATCATCAAGTGGCATAAGTACACCATCATTTAAAAAACTTATTGATTTATCATTATAAAATGCAAATGAATAAATACTTGCAACAGTTTTCTTATCATCTTTTGAAGTAAATATTACATCATCACTATATCCTTTTTTATACTCAGTTCCCTTTATAAAATAGGCTTTCTCTGGAACATCACTATCGGTTATACTTACATAACCATCACTATAAAACACTGTTTTTTCTTTCAAAACAAATTTATAAAGTGAAAATACTAAAGCTGCAAAAGTTACTATACTTACTAAAATTATCGTTACAAGGCTTTTATTTTTCATACATCTTACCCTTTCTTATCATACATAATTATTTTATCAAAACTAGGTTACTTATTCAAGTAATTGATATGAGTTTTTTCAAAAAAAAATCGGCTTCACATAGCGAAGCACGATTTATTATCCAAGCATTATTTTATATGGATTACCCTCAGAACCATCTCCTGATATAACATATACATTAGATTTAAGATATAAGACTGGTCTAACTTCAACACCAACATACGCATTGAGGCTGCGGAACCCGCCGTCGTAGATGACGCCAACAGGGTCAGAAGAATTGTAGGCTGTCATTGTCCATTCATAACCTTTTGTAAATAACCAATTATTTTTATAATCATTAGTACTATTCATTGCATAGCCATAATCACTTGCATACATGAGTCCAACTTTTAAAGTAGTACTAGTTTGGCTAGTTTTTTCTTTATCATATTGAGTTTTACCAGAAACCACATTTGAACCAGAAACACCAATATTCCAATATACACCATCATATATCATATTATTATAATCGCCGCTTGTTGCTATACCATTTTGCGTATAATCACATTTAGCAACCGGTTTTTGTGAACCACTATAATATGAATAACAATAGGTTGCACAGTCATTATTATTTCTACTATTAATTTGGCCTAAAAAGCATTCATTTAGATTTTTTTGAATTGTACTGTCAACCCAAGTTGAACTAGATGTTTCATTTGCATTATAGACTAGGCCTCCAACTGAATCATTTCTTATTATTTTAACAAGACCATTATCATTCCAAGTTTTACAAGTTCCATCAGTATTTACTGCTGTACATACTGGTGTTTTACCAATTATTCTATAAAGCTCTTTATTATACCAAATATAATTATTAGGGTTATTTCCTTTATATCTAACTCCATAATCAGATTTATATAAAAGACCATTTCCACTCACTTCTCCAGAAATACTTGTTGTATTAACTACATTAGAAAGAAGTTTAGGACTACTTGTAAATGATACGTTGCAAGAAACATTTCCAGTAATATTTTTAATATCTAATTTCCAATTATCTATATCCCATACTCCATTAGCATTATCACAAGTTATATCTATGTGATATAATCCTTTACTAGGAAATGTATTAGATACTTTACCATCGACAAGCAATGCAATAGTACTTCCATTATAATTAAATGTCTTTTTAGGTTTATTGCTAATTACTAATAAAGTACATATCATTATAACAATTAACGATATACATATAACAATCTTTTTATTATTTTTCATTTAATAACCTCCATTTATTTTTTCAAAATCGGCTTCACAATGTGAAGCACGATTTATTATTTACATTCCTAATACGTATGGGCTTGCCATTGTTCCATCGCCAGATAATTTATTAACATTAGATTGAAGATACAAGACTGGCCTAACCGCATCACCGTAATATACATTGTCTAATTCGAGCCCGCCAGATTGTTTGGCGCTAACAAGGCCACCAATATTGACAATTGTCATTGTCCATTCATAACTTTGTCCAAAGAGCCAATTATTAACCATATAACTACTAGCACTTGTATAATACAAATTTCCAGTGTAACCACTTATCGCATAGCCAAAATCACTTGCATACATCAATCCTATCATAGTACCTTCCGAAACTTGTTTAGTTATCTCTTTAGTATAAAAATCGCTTGAAGATAAACTATAGGAACCAGTCTTTCCAATATTATAATAAACACTTTCTATCATATTACCATAACTATCATTTTCATTAATACCGTTTTGTGAATAATTACATACACCTTGATTAGATAAGTAATAATAGCAATATTTAGAGCATCCATCTTTTTTGCCTAGATAGCAAGTATTTAAAAGCCCTTGAACTGTACTTCCAATCCACACTATAGGATTTGATGATTTATAAATTGATTTGTTATAAGCATAAGCTCCGATTGGATCAGCTTTGATAATTTTTACTCTGTTTTCCCATTTTGTACATTGGGCTTCACCTTGCTTAAATTCTATTCCATTAATAGTGGTATCTTCGGTTATAGGATTTACCTCTAAACATACTGGTACATAACCAATTATTCTCCATAATTGATTATTAAATGATACATAGTTATTAGGATTATTACCTTGATATCTATATTGCTCAGTACCATTATCAGTTACTTTTGTTATTACTCCATCTCCTGAAGTACCTACGCCTGCTGTTATAACACTTGATAAAGGTGTACCTGTAGTATTAGTTGTTTTAGTAAGAGCTGCACTACCGCCATCATTAACTCCATTTTTAATAGATATCATTCTATTAATATTATTCCATTCTATATTAGTAGAAGTTATACCATTTAAATTAGATAATGAATAATTACTATTAGGATTATTATATGGTAAATCTGTTACATTTATATTTATTTGATTAATAGCCTCTGTTTGATAACATGTTACATTAGCTACTTTAAATGTACCTTTATAAGTTTTATTTATTAAATTAGATTGATCAAATGCTAAATTATAAAATTTAGTATTTATAGTCCAACTATGTACTGAAGGATTACCTTTTTTAGAATTAGATATTTTAGCATTTTTTACAACAGTCATATTTGCAGAAGGAAAATCATCTTCACTCATAAATTCATTATTACCTACTTCAGGTCCTATTACTTGTAATGTAAATTCTTTAAAAGTACCTTTTGTTTTAGTAGTATATTTATCTGATGAACTATCATAATTAAATATAATATCATAAGTACATGTTACTCCTGTTTTAGTGGTATTTGCATCTAAACTTACATTTAATGTACTTGTATTACTTGCTATATAAGTAGTACTAGTTTCCTCAGTCATATTATAGGGATCAACTGTTATAGAAAAATTTGTTGTATTGGTATCAAGTACTGCATTATCTATTTTATTTGCAGTTATATTTACATTCATAACATTATTTAAATCAATATTAAATATACCTAAATATCCAAAAGATATTGCTATAGCAAGTATTAAAGTAACTGCTATTGATATTATAATAATCTTCTTTTTATTTTCTATCTTTTCCATATAATTACTTTCCTATCTTTACTAATTTATCATACCATAATAAAACTACTTTTCCAAGTAGTTAAGTTATAAAAATTTAAATTTTAGTAGTTAAATGAATA
>ERZ791919.1696-NODE-1696-length-18138-cov-3.189515_pt1 | contig 18138 bp, 16 predicted proteins | sample MGYA00510137_ERZ791919 | MGnify/ENA primary metagenome ERZ791919 (study PRJEB30046, sample SAMN00792059) | human gut metagenome | study: EMG produced TPA metagenomics assembly of the A metagenome-wide association study of gut microbiota in type 2...
CCGCAGCCGTAGCCGCAGCACATCCCGAAGGTCCTCCCCCCACAACTATTACGTCCCACCCATCATATACCGGTATTTTCGATTTTCCCGGCAAACTGTTACTTTGAGGAGTTTCTGCAGCAAAAGATGTTCCCACTGCTACAGATGCCAAACCTAAAGAACTTATGTTTCTGATAAAACTTCTTCTCTTCATATAATACTTAATTTACCATCCCGGAGTTTGCTCTAATAACTTATTTGCATCCAATTCTGTCACAGGTATAGGCAACAGATAATGTTTTTCCTCTACCACAGCACCAATAGTCGGATTCTGCGCCATCATGGCTTCCTTCAATTTATGCGTACGTACCAAATCAAAACGACGTTGTCCTTCAAATGCAAATTCTTTACGACGTTCCAAAAGAATTATATCCAAGAAATCTTCTTTACTCAATCCTAGCTTAATATCAATAGCAGAAGCCTCGTTCATATTAAGTCCAAAAGCCCTACGACGTATGACATTTAAGCACTCATACGCCTCTGCATCAGAAGTATTTATTGCATTCAAGGCTTCCGCACGCATTAGATAGACGTCCGAATAACGCAATATCGGATAATTATTTTCTCCTCCTTGAGATCTTACGGCCAACGGCGAAGGATCCTGAAATTTATTTACATAACAAGGAAACTCATAATTGGAAGACATATTCGGATACTCTTCCTTCGTATAAAGACGCACATTTACATCCCGACGCAAATCACCTTCCTCGTAACATTCATAATGATTACGTGTCACTGGATCATCTCCATATCCGACCCAACCATTTATATTGACAAACGGAGGACGATAATATCCGTTGTAATTACTACCCGACACACCCGGAGTATTCCGCTTATACTGGATTTCAAATATAGATTCCTGTCCATTTTCTTTTTCCACATCAAAATTATCAGCATAATTCTTCCATAATTTATATCCCATCTGCATCACTTCCGACGTCTCCTTCACTACATTCTGATAATCTTCACGGGTCAAATAAACTTTTGCCAACATAGCAGAGGCGGACCCTTTTGTTGCCCGTCCTAAATATCCCTCTGGAAGTTGCCCGATAGCAGGAAGAACAGATTTTGCTTCTTGCAAATCCGAGATAATCTGTTCATAACATTCGTCAACTGTATTCCGGGGAACTTCTAAGCCATCCAACGAAGTGGTTTGCTTCAATACTAAAGGGACTCCTCCATATATGCGAACCAAATTAAAATAGGCCAATGCCCGCAGGAACTTAGCTTCTCCGATCAGCCGCTTCCTGACATCATCTCTTATCTGTTCGCTCCCCATATTCGAAATATTTTCTATCGCGAAGTTAGAGCGGTTAACTGCCACATAGTGCTTAATCCAAACGGAGTAAACTAAATTCGTATTCCCATCATACTCAAATTTATCTAAAGCATTTTTGTCCAGGTTAGTCGTCGTGCGCCCACCACTCCACTCGCAATCATCAGTACCCTGACTCTGCAATACTTCCCAAAACTGGTTATAAATATCATTATCGGTAAAAACCGAATACGTTCCATAAACAGCAGCTGTTGCATCCTCTTCGGATTTAAAGAAGTTTTCAGGACTCAGATTAGACTCCGGTATCAGATTCATATCCGTACATGAGTTCATCATGACCGAACTCAATATTATAAATGCTATTTTTTTCATAAACTACTTAGACTCTTTTAGAATTTAACATTCAAACCAAACAATACTGACTTTGCAAACGGATAAGAGAATGCATCATATCCGGCTCCCAGGTTATCCTGACCATATTTGCTGACTTCCGGATTATCACCAGAATAGCTTGTTATCGTAATGAAATTCTGCAAAGAAGCATACACCCGTAATCCCGATACATACTTTGTAAAACTCAAAAATTCAGTAGGCACATTATAACCTAACGTGATATTTTGGAAACGCAGATAAGAACCGTTTTCCACATATTGATTGGAAACACGCATTACAGCCTTTGAACGGAGTGGACGTGGCAACGGAGCATTTTGATTATCAGGCGTCCAATAATTCATCGTTGAAGCAAACATATTTGTTGATCCCTGCATATTCTCCATAGTAACTCTCGTACCGTTATAAACGTCATTTCCGATCGTGAAAATCGTATTTACATTCAAATCAAAATTTTTGTAAGAGAACGTGTTATTGAATCCTCCAAAAAGCTTTGGCTGTGCACAACCGATAATCGTACGATCAAGATCGTTGATCACTCCGTCAGGAACACCATCCGGGCCACTAATATCTTTATAGCGGATATCGCCAGGTTTAGCTGTCGGCTGCGCAGAAGATGCTATGTCATCCGTCGTACTGAAAAGTCCGTCATACACATATCCGTAGAACGTTCCTAAAGGCTGTCCGACCTGTATGATACGCCCCAAATGTATTCCGGTTTCATCCTGGCCTGGCTGACTCGGATAAATAAATGAGACATCACCCAAATCCAATACTTTATTCTTGTTATAAGTAAGGTTCAAACTCGTATTCCAAGTGAAATCACCTTCTATCGGCGTCGCATTGATCGCTAATTCAAAACCTTTATTTTCGACTTCTCCAATATTTTTCAGACCGGAAGAGAAACCTGAAGACCCCGGTACTTTCACTTTCAACAACAGATCACGGGTTTTCTTGTAATAACCATCAATAACTACAGTCAAACGGTTATTAAAGAAGCCGAAATCGATACCGGCATCGAACTGGGCAGTTGTTTCCCACTTCAGGTTCGTATTGGCAACTTGCGACGGATAATAGCCAGTCACCTTATCTCCACCTGCCACATAACCATTCGAACCCAACAAAGCATACGCAGGGTAAGTACCAATTCCATCTTGGTTACCTGTGATACCGAAACTTACACGAGGTTTCAAATTACTAAAGATATTCAAGTCTTTAATAAAAGATTCCTCAGAAGCTCTCCATGCCAAAGCAGCAGAAGGGAAATACCCCCAGCGGTTGTCCGAACCGAAACGGGATGAACCGTCTGCACGGATAGAAGCAGTCAACAAGTATTTATTATTCACTGTGTAGTTAACACGAGCCAGGTAAGAATTCAAAGCCCATTTCTTAACTTCAGATCCAGGAGCCGTATAAGTCGTCCCCGATCCTAAATTATTCATCTGCAAATTATCATTCAAGAAACCATAAGAACCGGCATTAAAACCATCATAGGCCGATTGCTGTTGCGTATATCCGACCATACCCGTAAAAGAGTGTACACCCCATGTATTCGTATAAGTCAGGATATTTTCGTTAATCCACGTATAAGTGTTATTCGAGATTTTCTTGGCTTCTCCATTCTTTTGGCTACCGGAATAAACAGAACGGGGATTATAACTTTTGTTGGTGGCATAATCAATATCAATTCCAAAAGAAGATTTGAACTTCAATCCCTTAATTATATTCCACTCAACAAATGCATTGTTTAATGATCGGAAATTGGTATGCCAATCCACCTTTTCGTTTATAACTCCAACCGGGTTGTCAAATGTAATGACGCCATTATTGTCACTAAACGTATAACTTCCGTCATCTTGCATCACAGGCAAATTCGATGGCGTAGTCAAACGGGACTGCAAAACAGAATTTCCAACACGGTTATTGTCGACTTTCGTCATCGTCAGACTTAATCCCAGATTTATCGTTGAAGAAATCTTATGATCAATATTGGCTCGGAAAGCATATTTTTTCATTTCAGATGCTTTGATTACTCCTTCCTGGTTGAAGTAATTGAAAGAAGTCAAGAAAGTCGTTTTATCATTACCACCGGAAACCGTCAACTGGTAGTTTTGTGTCAGGGCATTCTTATTGGATGTCAAATCCTGCCAATCCGTCGTAGCTGGAGTCAGACTTTCATCATAAATTGCTGCCCCACCGGAATTTACCAATGCCTCATTTGCCAGTTTCTCAAATGAACGGGAATCCAGCAAGTCATATTTCTTATAGATATTCTGAATACCCCAGTAAGCATCAAATGCGACAGAAGTCTTACCGCTTTTACCCTTTTTGGTCGTTACGATAATAACACCATTAGCACCACGGGAGCCGTAAATAGCAGTCGAAGAAGCATCCTTCAAAACTTCTATCGATTCAATATCCGATGTCGGGATTGAATTCAGCGGGCTTAATGCCGTCTGACTTGCATCCGCACTCGGATAAACCGGCATGCCGTCGATGATATACAACGGTTCATTACCGCCGGAAATAGAGTTACCGCCACGGATACGGACGGTGGAGCTTGCACCCGGCATTCCAGAATTCTGTACCATATACAAACCGGAAGTACGTCCTTGCAACATCTGGTCTACGGATTTCACACTGATACCCTGCACCTTGTCTACCTGGATGGAACCGACTGCACCGGTCAAGTCACTTTTCTTTACCGAACCGTAACCGATCACAACCACTTCTTCCAGATTCTGAGTATCTTCGGATAAGATAATCTTCAAAACAGACTGACTGCCTACAGGCACTTCCTTGGTCAGATAACCGATGTAAGACACGACTAACGTTGCAGCAGGCTTGTCCAGTGCCAAAGTAAACTTACCATCGACATCCGTCACCGTTCCGACAGATTCCGAATCTTTTTCGATCACGTTGGCACCAATAATAGGCTCGCCATTGATATCCGTAATCACACCACTGACCATTTTACCCTGCTGTGCAGACAAAGAGATCGTAGTCGTTGTTCCACCTGCGGACAATAATATATACGAACCATCGACAGAGTATTTCACATCCGTTCCGGCGAACAGATTTGCCAAGACTTCCTCCAGAGAGGCTTTCTTCAAATTAACAGACACTTTTCTGTCCACATTCACAAACTTGTTGTAAATAAACAGATAATCAGTTTGTTTCTCAATATCGTTCAACACATTCTCAAGTTCGGTGTTACTTCTTTTGATCGTAACATTTACATTCTGAGAACTGGAGTTTTCTGCATGCATGCAGAAAATGAAAACGAATAATAACAAAGTGGTTATTCTCATGACTCTAAAAAATTGTTTACATCGAGGCCTTTTTACAGAATAAGACATCGACAAAGATTTTTTATTCATATCTTTGGAAATCAAATTTATTAATACAGTTAAATAATTGTGTTAAGTCTATGCCGGTAAGTGTGGGGACACTTACCGGCATTTTTCTCAATAAAAGGTTAACCTTTTTCCTTCATCATAGGCATTATATTTTAAGATTAGACATTACTTTATATAAATAACCGATTCATCTTTGTTCCGTTCAAACGTATACTTAGCATCTTTTTGTAGGATATGCAATGCCTTGTCTATACCGTCCGATATCCGGAATTTACCACTACAGATATAATCGGTTAATTTGGGGTTTTCTATAATAACATGTATGCCGTAGCACTTTTCGAAACGGGACATCAACTCCTTAAAATTCATATCTTTAAAACAAATCAATCCCTCTTTCCAGCGGAAAGGATCAAAGTCCGCAATCGATTTCGACTGTAAATGGCCATTGATCAAAGAAACCTGTTGATTAGGCGCCAAAACCAAGGTTTCCGACGGATTCCTCTTATCCGATACCCGTACCGAACCTTCCATCAGTGACGTACAGAAATCCTCGGAGTCACTGTATGCCTCCACGTTAAATTTCGTTCCCAGCACCTCGACATTACATTTGTTCGTCTGGACAACAAAAGGTTTGTCTTCATTGTGAGTTACTTCGAAATAAGCCTCTCCATCCAAGGTTATCTCTCGCTTATTGCCCGTAAAGACAGCCGGGTAGCGCATTTCGGAACGGGCATTCAGCCAAACGTTCGTACCATCCGCCAAAGTCAGGTTGGCACGCTGGCCGGCAGGAACTGTGATCGTATTCATTGCCTCGCCTATCTTACAGATTTCCGACTTATAGAAATACGTTCCGCTAGCGACAGTAATGGCAAACACGGCCGCGATCTTTATGGCTTCGAGCAAGACAGTTCGATAGAAAGGACGGGATTTCTTTTCCATCCCGGCCACCTTCGTACTGCCCGACAGGATCATCGCATCGAAAAACTCACGTTCCTTGAAAAGCTCTTGCTCGTTTTCGGGAGAAGATTCCAGCCAGATACGGACAGCTTCTTTCTCTTCACGGGAAGCTTTTCCATCAAAGAATTTATATAATGTTTCTTTTTCCATTTTTTCCGTTTCTGTTTATAAAGCAAATAAGCAGGAAATATCCCTAACGGAAAAGGGATTTTTTGAAGAAAAAGTTTCAACCAGACACCATGCACTTGGAATTTACCCGTCATTTTTTCTTATTTATCGCCAGATATCGAAAATTTTTCACGCCAGTCGGACTTTTGTCGACAACCGTCAGCAGACTTGCCGACAATTGTTGACAGGCAAGTATCAGCAAAAGAATTTTGGCAGGAAAGCCAGTAAAGGGAAATAATCTTTTAAAGCTACACGCAAGACTTTTAAAGCCTTGGTAATATGGAACTCCACCGTTTTCGTCGAGATACCCAAGGCTACCGCAATCTCCTTATGGCTTTGGTTGTTGTAGCGGCTGCGAACAAAGATTTCGCGTGTCTGTTCGGGTAATGTTTCCAACGCCTTGTCGACAAGCGACTGCAACTCGTCAGTAAACAGCTTTTCAGGATTACAAGCTTCGAGGGTAGCGATGCGCAGGTTCAGTTCCCAAGTGTCACAATCCTTCAAATACTCGACTATCTCTTCTCGAGTACGCAAACGTTGCAAATAATTCAGGCATTTGTGCTTGATGACGGTTAGAATATAGGCCGGAACATTCGAGTCAGGTGCAAGTTTTCCCCTATTTTCCCAATAATACATCAGGCTTTCGATCGCAATATCTTCCGCAACCATACTGTCGCCTACATAGGTGTTGGCAAAATGAACAAAACGACCTTTATAGTCAGTAAACAACTGATTAAAAGAATATATCTCGGATCCGCCTTTCATACATATAGAATCAAATCGCCGATAAAGATATACATAAATCCGGCTTGTCCACCTTTCTTGTAGGATTTTCCAGCATTTATCCGTTAAATAGGAACAAAGACAAACATAAATCATATTTTTTCTCTAAGTTTGCATTCAAATACGAGAAATCCAATGAAGAAAGTAAACATAACAACTGCTGTTCTATTGATTTACCTGATCGTTATGAGCATAATCGGTTGGCCTGGCAAACAAGCCAATCCTGATTATGTACAGTATTTCGGGGTAATCGCGGCGACTGTTCTTGTTATCGGCCTATTGCGTTTCCTGCAGATCAAACGACTGAAGATTCGGGACAAGATGAAAGACGGAAAAAAGGAATAACGAAGTTTAATTGCAAATATAAAATTCTAATTCATGAAAGACCTTGTGATCGGACTGTCTCTGTTAGGGATGGTCAGTGCGTGCAGCCCTGCACCCCAAGCAAAAGACAATGTCGAGGAAGACTATTGCCAGTATGTTAATCCCTTTATCGGGAATGCGGACAACGGACACACGTTTCCGGGTGCTTGTGCACCGTTCGGACTGATACAGGCAAGCCCCGAATCCGGAGTTGGCTCCTGGAGATACTGTTCGGGATATAATTATGAAGATAACTTTATCGAAGGTTTCGCTCAAACGCATCTGAACGGAACGGGCTGTCCGGATTTGGGCGACATCCTGCTGTTCCCGTTCTGTGGCGATATCAAAGACAATACTTATAAAAGCGAATACGACAAATCCACCCAGAAAGCATCACCGGGTTATTATGCAGTCACCTTATCCGACTACGGTGTCGATGCTGAAATTACGGCTACTGCCCACACAGCTCTCCATCGCTATAAATTCAACAACGAAGGGCCGGCACGTCTGCTAGTCGACCTACAACGCGGTATGGTCGGAAGCAAGGATGCGCTGAAGACACATGTCTTAGAAGCCGAGCTTGAAATGCCGGACAACCAGACGATCACCGGACATAACCAGACTCGTGCTTGGGTGACACGCCATTATTTCTATGTGATCAAATTCGACCGTCCTTATACGGTCAAGGAAGAACTCCCCGCAGAAAAAGGAGAAAAGGCAAAACGCCTGATACTCGAATTCGACACGAAACCGGGAGAAGCCGTACAGGTGAAAATCGCCATGTCGAGTGTAAGCATTGATGGAGCTCTCGCTTCCCTGCAAAAAGAAAATCCGGCATGGGATTTCGATGCTGTCCACCAGTCCACACGCGACCAGTGGCAGGCCCTCCTTTCCCGCGCTCAGGTTACAGGTGCGACAGATGAAAAAACAAGTTTCTACACCTCCATGTATCACTTGATGATGCAGCCTAACAACATTGCCGACATCGACGGACGGTACCGTGGCATCGACGACAATATTCATATGTCTCCAACAGGCGAATACTATTCCACATTCTCACTTTGGGATACCTACCGCGCCGCTCATCCGCTATATACGATCCTGAACCCGGACAAAGTAGACGCCATGATCCAGACGATGCTGGACCACCAGAAGATACAGGGTTTTCTGCCGATCTGGGCTTTGTGGGGAAAAGAAAACTTCTGCATGATCGGTAATCACGCTATTCCGGTGATCGTGGATGCTTACCTGAAAGGATTCAAAGGGTTCGATGCAGAAGAGGCTTACCAGGCAGTCAAAGCGAGCGCTACCGTCAGCCATTTTAACTCCGACTGGGAAACATTCGAGAAATACGGTTATTTCCCGTTCGACATTATCGACACCGAATCGGTATCCAAGACCTTGGAATGTGCTTACGACGACTATTGTGTAGCCCAGATGGCAAAAGCGTTAGGCAAGACGGAAGATTACGAACGTTTCTCCAAACGTGCCGCCTTCTATAAGAACCTCTTCGATCCGGAACTCAAGCTGATGAGAGGAAAAGATTCCAAAGGCAACTGGCGTACGCCGTTCAATTCCTTCCTGCTCTCACACGCCAGTTCTTCGGGCGGCGATTTCACGGAAGGCAATTCTTGGCAGTACACTTGGCATGTACAGCACGACGTACAAGGCCTGATCGACCTGATGGGTGGCAACGAGGCTTTCGTGACCAAACTCGACTCATTGTTTTTCCTCGAAAGCACAGCCGAAAACACAGGTTTCGTTTCCGACGTAACCGGCCTGATCGGCCAATATGCACACGGCAACGAACCTAGCCATCACGTAGCTTACCTCTACAGCTATGCCGGCCATCCGGAAAAGACACAGCAGGTGATCCGCGAAGTCTTCGACCGTTTCTACCTGGCCCAACCGGACGGTCTATGCGGTAACGACGACTGCGGCCAGATGTCCGCTTGGTATATCTTCTCGGCTATGGGCTTCTATCCGGTCAACCCGATCAGCGGGGAATATGTTTTAGGAGCTCCTCAAATAGAAAAGATTTCCCTATCTCTCCCCGAAGGCAAAACATTCACTGTCGAAGCCAAAGGTTTGTCTAAAACCAACAAATACGTCAAATCAGTAGAACTGAACGGAAAGCCGGTCACAGGTCTTACAATCAGCCACAAGGATGTCATGAATGGCGGGAACCTGGTGTTTACAATGACAGACCAACCAGGAAGATAATAAGATTCAGAACAGTGTGTCAAAATGTACTTGTCCCCGAACTTGACGCGGGAACAAGGTAGTTTTGACATACTGCCCTGAATTATGCCAATCAGCAAACCGAATTCAGTCTTGCATACTTTCTCTTATCTGGGGACAACGGTTGTTACCTCCTTGAAGGCATACCTTCGCCGCTCCCCATCGCGCAATTGGAGGATCAGATGGCCGGTCGGCTCGATGGCATGGATACGGGCTTCGAAAGAGCCGTTTTCATCAATATAGAAATAATAACCGTCACCATGATATAAGGCCGCCATATAGGCAGCTCGGATTTCTTCCTCCTTCTCCTGTAATAATAGGAAATAGTAGTTAAAGAAGATACGCAGGAAGCAGACCAATACATCTTCCCGATCATACGTCTTACCTGTAATCTGAGTCAGGGATACGGGATTGGGGGCATCACTACGAAATATTTCCTGGTTGATATTAAGCCCGACTACCGAACAATAGAGATGCTGCCCGGACAGATCATTCTCGATCAGCATTCCGCATATCTTACGATCTTTCCAGTAAATATCGTTCGGCCATTTTACCGTGACGGAATCCGTGTACTTCTCCAACGTTTCCTTCACACTCAGGGAAGCAATCTGGGAAATCAGGAATTGTCGGTTCGCAGGAAGAAAATCAGGATATAAAAGAATACTGAACATCAAATTTTTCCCAGCTTCCGACTCCCATGAGTTTCCGACCTGCCCCTTTCCGGCTGTTTGAAAATCGGCTATGACGAGGCTACCTTCCGGCAACCTGGCTTTTGCACTTTGTTCCCGCAGGTAGTTATTGGTCGAATCTGTCTCGACAAGCCGGATGATCTTCGGAGTTTCGTTTTTGTCATTCATTTTCGTAAGCTTCTCTTATTTTCTTCGGTAATTTGGCGATCACCTCGCGATAAGAATGATGGATCCAGTGCTTGATCTCGCTGTCCGGCATATCCCGGTCAAGGTAGATGGTGTTCCAGTATTTCTTGTTAAAATGCCAAGCACCTTCCACTGCCGTATATCGTTCGCGCAGATCCTCGACATAATCGGTGCTGCATTTCAGTGACACACACGGTTCCACGGCATCCAGAGGCAGGAGCAAAAACATCTTCCCCTCCACTTTGAACACCAGTGAAACATCATCGAAAGGGAAACACTCCGTCACATTCTTCAGCGACAGGCAATATTCCCTGGCTTCTTCTATATTCATAACTGTTCTTTGTTTTATTTGCGGCAAGGAGCATAGAAAGCATCTTCTATATGATCTATTTCAGACTCCTCTCCTTTTTTAATTACGGTTATGATGTCAAAACGGACCGGTAGTTCAAGATTGAAAAAGCGGACATACGCATCGGCTGCCGCCACGATACGGCGGATTTTAGGAGCATCGACCGCATCTTCCGGCGCCAAAAGATAATCATCCGAACGCGTTTTCACCTCTACCACAACCAGCCAGGTATCTTTGACTGCTACGATGTCCAGCTCATAATGATGCCAATGCCAGTTCGTATGGGTAATCTTGTAGCCCTGCTTTTCCAGAAAAGCACGTGCAACCGACTCACCGTCTTTTCCTGTTTCGTTCCGTTTAGCCATTCCATGTAATTTGCACAAATATACTGTTTTTCTTTTTTATTTGCGCTTTCCCCCTTACATTTGCAAACTATGACACTGAAACGTAAATATTCATCTCCACAGCCGAATCACCCACGCGTGCACAAGGTCACTTTCATGCTCAACGACGACGAGCAGAAGGCAGTGGAACGTTATCTTGCCAGGTATAAAATCATCAACAAATCCCGTTGGTACCGTGAGACAATCCTGTCCCACATACTTAAAACCCTGGAAGAGGACTATCCTACCCTCTTCAATGAAAACGAAATGAGAAGATGATGGATCCATTCAACGACGAATATTTCATGAAGCAGGCACTAGTAGAAGCCTGCTCAGCAGCCGAAGAGGGAGAAGTTCCCGTCGGTGCCGTTATCGTATGTAATAACCAGATCATAGCCCGCGCCCACAACCAGACGGAACGTCTGAACGACCCAACCGCCCATGCCGAGATGTTAGCAATAACGGCGGCAGTCGGCGTCTTAGGAGCCAAGTATCTGACCGGATGCAGCCTTTACGTGACGGTGGAACCATGCGTGATGTGTGCCGGAGCAATCGGATGGTCGCAACTAAGCAAGATCGTCTACGGAGCGACAGACGAAAAAAGAGGCTTCCAGCAATACGCACCGAAAGCCTTACATCCAAAAGCGACAGTCAAAAAAGGGGTTCTTGAAAACGAATGCGCCGAAGAAATGCGCAAATTCTTTCAGCGCAAGCGCTGAACAACTTATTTCACTTCCTCATAATCCACATACTCCCCCTCATCTTTTGCAAAAATCTTTTTACGGGAGACCTGCGAAGCATATTCTTCTCGTGCAGAGCTGTTACTGCGCGCGTCGGAAGAGTAACCGCTTGTTTGACGGCGTTGTTCACCCTTCTTTCCACTACTTCCGCTTCCGAACAGGATATTTTTAAAGGTACGCAAGATAGAGAATCCCATTAGAAAAACTAGCAGGATAAAGAAGAAGAACATAACAAACAAAAACTTAAACATATTCCGTCACTTAGTTGGTTTATTACACAAACACAAAGATACGAACTCTTGTTTACCTTCTTTTGTTAAAAAAAGACAAGGTTATATAGAGAATGACTGTTCCGGCAATGCCCAGAACACCAAAGAGAGTCACAAAGACCACCGCCCCGGCCACTAAAATATAGCGTAACTCATTGCCTTTCCATGCCAACGACTTTACTTTCAATGAGAACATCGGAACTTCAGATACTAGTAAAGACGAAAACAGGATCGCCGCAACTATCGTTCCGGCAATAAACCCGATGCTGTCCACTGGTACGGCAGAATGGAACGCATAGCCGATAGACGCCCAGAAAAGAGCATGGGCCGGGACAGGCATACCGATAAAAGAAGTCGTCTGCCTTTCATCGATATTGAACTTGGCGAGACGCAACCCGGAAAAGACCGGTATCACCAAAGCCATATACGGAACATAGCCTGCCGCCTCTCCCAAAACAGGAGCCGTCATACAAGCCTGCTCCAACAACCAATAAACGATCATTCCAGGAGCGACACCGAAACTTACCATATCAGAAAGAGAATCCAATTCTTTCCCCATCGGAGAGTAGGCGTGCAGGGAACGGGCGGCAAAACCGTCACCAAAATCGAAAACAGCCGCAATGACAATCCACAAGGTCGCCATCGGCAAGTTTCCCCTTAACGCCATAATGCAAGCGATACAACCAGATATCAGGCTGCAGCAGGTAACAAAATTAGGTATACTATTCTTGATGCTCATTTATTTCTCTTATTTTCCCAAACGGGCTATCGGAGTCTGGTTACCGGTAACCTTCTGATCCATTTCGACCAGGACTTCCGTCCCGACAGGCAGGTAAACATCTACACGCGAACCAAACTTGATAAAGCCCATCTGTTCGTCCACATGGCACTTATCACCGACTTTGGCATAGGTCACGATACGTCGTGCCAACGCACCTGCAATCTGGCGTGCCAATACATCCACCCCGTTACGGGTTGTAATGACAACAGCCGAACGCTCGTTCTCCGTGCTGCTCTTCGGCAAGTAGGCGGCACGGAAACGCCCGTTCTGATGTGATACATGCTTGACAGTCCCATTCACCGGGAACCAATTGGCATGTACATTAAAAACGGACATGAATATGGATATCTGCAAGCATTCCCTGTGCAGGATTTCATTCTCCATCACTTCCTCAATCGCCACAATCGTACCATCGGCAGGGGCGATCACCAATCCTTCCGAATCGAACGGGAAACGACGGAACGGGCTACGGAAGAAGTTAAGTACCAACAAGAACAGGACTGTGGTGACGAAAGTCGTGGTATAGAACACCCAACCTCTACCGACAGTATGATACAGCGCAACGTCCACGACAAAGAATATCGTGAAAAGCGTTAATAATAGACCTGTTCCTTCTTTATGTACTTTCATTCTTTAATCTAATCGAGTATTTATCGTAAGAATTTGCAAAAATATTCATTTTTACCGAATAACAAAAATATATCACCCTTTCACCGCTTCTATTTTATTTAATTCAACATACCAAAGGAAACCTTCAACCTCGTCATAACCCATTTGCCGGATCAGTTTCAGGTAGTTCCTTACCTGACTATGATAGCGTTGGTCGGCATGTTCCCCAAACTTATAGTCGACCACGACCACACGGTTTCCGGTAATCATTACACGGTCCGGACGCTTGGACAGCCCTTTTCCGAACAGGATGTCGACCTCGTTCAACACACGTGCCGTACCGTCATACCAAGAAGCAGCTTCCGGCAGGTTCAACAACTCTTCGAGGCGTGCGACAAGTGCTATCGCTTCCTCTTTGTCGATCACCCCTTCCTGATGGTATCGTTCGACCGACTGCGGAATATCCTTCCGGGTACGGATACGGCTCAACACCTCGTGCATCAAAGCCCCATGTTTCCGGCGGGCATTATCGAAGAAATAGCCTTTGCCATGCAGACGTAACTGCAAACGGTCGTCCGGAGAGATGGAACTAAGGCGTGCCATCCCGATCTCCTGAATGTCCCCATTCTCCTCCTTTGCAACCGGATGCCACCAGTCGCCCAACTCGAAAACGCCCGTTCCGGTATCGAAAGCGGCAGGTAACAAGATCAGCTTCTCACCCTCCCGTGTATCAGGCATATCCGTGCGCAGACCAGCCCACAAGGCATCGGTCAAAGTCGAAATCTTTTCCACTTCACCAGTTGCATCCTTCATCTTCTTCGGGCGCGGAGAGAATACAATCAACTCATCTTTCGAACGAGTAAAAGCGACATATAAAGTATTCAGGTTATCAATAAAGGCATGCAAGCGTTCCTTAAAGTAATCGCCTGCAAAAATCGTCTTTCCCAACGACTGGCCGTAGCGCACGGGAACCAGATGCAGGCGAAACGGCTTCTCTTCCGGATGGCACCAGAGGATGACTGGTTTTGTCGGTTTATGGTCGATCTCCCAATCCCCGAAAGGGATGATTACGACTTTAAAGCCCAACCCCTTCGACTTATGAACCGTGAGGATACGGATCGCATTCTGTCTATCCGGTGTGGCAATTGTTTTCCGGCAGCCCGTTTCGTCCCACCATTTCAGGAAACGGCTCAGGTCTGCGCTCTCCTTCTGGGTATATTCGGACACCATATCCAAGAAAGCCTGGACAAAAACCTGCTCATTTTCGGGAAAGTCGTCGGCAAAAAGGCGGAACAGACCTTCCGTTATTTCATAGAGGGACTGGCGGGAAAGGATTTGCAGGACAGAGACGACTTCCGGTGGAAAAGCCGGAGTTTCGACACCAAATCTCCCTTTCAACACTTGATAGGAATATAAAGCGATCTGCTCGTTCGTCCGATCTTCGGGGTTCTTCAGGTAACGCAACAAAGAAACCATGAAACGGACTGCCGTCGAACCACTGACAAACAGAGCCTCATCCGAAATAATATCGTAGTTGTAGCGGTTGGAAGGATGCTCTTCCTTATAAGCCAGTAAAGTATCTGCCACCTGTGCCCCTTCCTGATTGGTGCGAACAAGGATAGCAATGTCTTTTAGCGCATATCCGTTATCCTGCAATTTCTCCAACACGCCGGGCAAACGTCCGAGAGCTTCCTCTTTCCAATCTTTCTCATTATCTCCGGAGAGAAATTCAATCCGTACATGCCCGTCTTTCTGCATGAAAGGGGGAGGAACCTGTTGGAAACTTTTATCATAGGCGGACATGATCTTAGTGAAAAAAGCCGCTCGTTGTTCCTCGCTCAGGGAAGAGACGGACAGCGCTTCATTATAGACAGCCTGCAGGACACCCGGAAGTGTCGTAAAAAGGGCATTGTTAAACTCCACGATATTCCGGCAACTGCGCCAGTTATCCTTCAGCGTCTCTTCATGAACTACTTCAGGAGAAAAGTCGGCTTGCACCTGTTCGTCCAGCAACTTCCAGTCCGAGTTACGGAAACGATAGATGCTTTGCTTCACATCTCCTACGATCAAATTATCCCGGCTATGTGCAAGGCTCTCTTCGATCAACGGACGGAAGTTGTTCCACTGCATTCCGCTGGTGTCCTGAAACTCGTCTATCATATAATGGTCGACATGTGTACCGGTTTTTTCATAGATGAAAGGAGCATCGCTGCCTTCAATCACCTTACTGAGCAATTCGGTCGTGTCGGCAATCAACATCACATTTTTTTCTTCCCGATAAGCGGCTATCTGGCGGGACACATCGGTCAGGATCCCCAACGTATAATAATAACGGACAATTTCACGGGCGGTATTATAGGCAGTCAGATTACCGAACAGGGAAATAATTCCTTTGATGCAATCGTTCAAACCATCCTCAAAGGCACATCCGATGATCTGCCGGGTACCGAGCGAAACCGTTTTCGTGAAACAGCCGTCCAGATTATCCGCCAAACCGATAAAAGTAGCGGACGGCTCTTTCATCTCTCCCTGCACCAGACGGTCGAGAAGCGTCAGAGGCGAACGGCTGCCCCCTTTAAAATCGGTAACTTTAAGCCCATATTTATTCAGGATCGCCAGGCCGCGTTCTCCCAATTCTTTAGCAGTCGCTTCTACCGAACGGATGATGCCGTACAGCTCGTTCTTGTAATCTTCCAGCGCTTTCTTGTCCTCTATATCCCGGCCGACCGCTTCACTGAAAGCCTTATAGCTCTCCTTGAAGACCTCACGGCTCAGGGCCATAATATCTTTACGCAAGTTCCACTCCCCTCCGCTCTCTATCTTATCCTCCGCAAACCGGAGCAGCCAGCCTAACAAGTCCTTGCTTTCAGGCTTTTCGAGATCCGACAACAGATTATCGATTGCCGTCGTGAGCACCAGTTCCTGATCCATTTCGATCCCGTAGCCGCCCTGCAAACCGATCTCGCGTGTAAAGGCACGCATAGTTTGCTGGAAAAAGCGGTCGATCGTACTGATGTTGAACGCCGAATAATCGTGCAGGATATCGATCAGTATTTGGGCCGCCTGTTTGCGAACCTGGATTTCCGTCAATGAATAGGCCGACTTCAGCAATTCCACATAATCCGATTTCCTTCCGGAAGCCAAGTTGTACAGTTCGTCGACAATACGTGTCTTCATCTCGTCTGTCGCCTTGTTCGTAAAGGTCACAGCAAGGATACGGCGAAAAGCGCCCGGTCCCGTAAACAGTAAAGTCAGATATTCACCGGTCAGCTTGTGCGTTTTCCCGGCTCCGGCGGAAGCTCTGTAGACTGTCAGCATACGATCAGATTATACGACTTTTGACATAGCCTTCTTTTTGCAATATTTCCAGCACTTTAGGACGCAGGTCACCCTGTACGATGATTTCCCCGTCTTTGGCCGAGCCACCGACACCGCATTTCACTTTCAAAAATTTTCCAAGTGCTTCCAAATCGCCGGTCGTTCCCCGGAAACCGGTTACCAATGTCACGGCCTTGCCGCCCCGGTTCCGCTTATCCAAAGCAATGCGCAGCAGCTGCTTCTCTTTCGGAAGCGTTTCTTCTTCCTCTTCGTCTCCTGTATTATATTGAAAATCCGGGTTCGTAGAATACATGATCCCCAGACGGTCCTTCCAATCGTTACTCTTCATATTTCATCTTTTCTTTATGGGGTCAAATCTACAAATTAACGGCGGGATAAACAAGATACAACATTAGTTTCACTTTGTTACCCGTAAGTGAAACCCTTGTTTCATGTAACAGAAAATAAATTATCCCTTACATGAAAATAAATTTTCACCCAAGGGGAACTTCTAAAACTATTATAGATAAAGACCTGGAAGCGGTAGACTATTTCTGTATCAGCACCGTTGCATATGCAGCTATTCCCTCCTGTCGTCCGGTAAAGCCTAACTTCTCGGTTGTCGTCGCCTTGATGGAGATATCTTCTACATCCACTTGGAGGACGTCAGCCATCACCCGTTTCATTTCGGGAATATGTGGATTCAGTTTCGGACGTTCGGCGGCGACAGTCGCATCTATATTACCCAATGTATATCCGGCATCACGAAGCAATTCCATTGTATCGAACAACAGAATCTTGCTGTCGATGTCCTTATATTCACCTGCCGTATCGGGGAAATGATAACCGATATCACGCATATTGGCTGCGCCCAACAGGGCATCACAAATAGCATGAATCAAGACATCCGCATCACTATGCCCTTGCAGGCCCATCGTATGCTCTATTTTCACTCCGCCCAGCCACAAATCACGCTCCGGAACCAATGCATGCACATCATATCCAAACCCAACCCGTACTTTCATCACTTTCAACTTTTAACTTTCACCTGAACAAGTTCTTGATCCCGTCCATATCAAAAGACAGGGAGAAACGAAGTGTTTGGTCCAACGGGTTCTGCGGAACCGTACTAACCAGATAAGCAGCATCCAGCTGGAACACACTCATACGGAAACCGGCACCCACAGAAAAGTATTTACGGTTACCGACATTCGCATTCTCGTAAAAGTAACCACCAC
>ERZ791919.1700-NODE-1700-length-18133-cov-5.666888_pt1 | contig 18133 bp, 14 predicted proteins | sample MGYA00510137_ERZ791919 | MGnify/ENA primary metagenome ERZ791919 (study PRJEB30046, sample SAMN00792059) | human gut metagenome | study: EMG produced TPA metagenomics assembly of the A metagenome-wide association study of gut microbiota in type 2...
GGCGTAGCGCTCGGCTCCGGGGTAACATCCGGCGTTGCGGTCGGTACGGGCGTTGCCATGGACTCCCGGAGCGCTGCGGCGTCGGACGCCTTGGCTGCGCTGAAACGCAGAACCATCAGCACCGCGCAAAGTATCAGCAGAAGGACCATGAGAATGATCCCGATCGTCTTTCGCGTGTTCATATTATTCCTCTTCCAGTTTTCTTTTGAGTTTTTCGAGCGCCTTTTTCTCCAGCCGCGATACATAGGAGCGGGAAATGCCGCAGCGCCTGGCGGTCTCGCGCTGCGTGAGCGCGGCGTCTCCGTTCAGCCCGTAGCGAAGGCGGAGGATCTCGGCCTCGCGCTCGTCGAGCACGTTGTCGATCAGCTGCGACAGATGCTGACAGAGATCGGTCTGCACGACGCGCTCGGACATGTCCTCCTCGTCGGCCAGAACGTCGATCAGTGACAGGGAATTGCCGTCGGAATCCGTGTCGATGGAGTCGGAGAGCGAGAGATCGCCCGCGCTTTTCCGGCTGCCGCGGAAGTGCATGAGCACTTCGTTCTCGATGCACCGGGAGGCGTAGGTCGCAAGGCGCACGCCTTTGTCCGGGCGATACGTCGAAACGCCCTTGATGAGACCGACCGTTCCGATGGAGATGAGATCGTCCTGCTCGCTCTCGCTCGTATAGTATTTCTTGATGATGTGTGCTACAAGACGCAGATTATGCTCGATGAGCGTGTTCCGCGCTTCGAGATCGCCCTGCATCCAGCGCTCCACGCAGCGCCGCTCCTCCTTGGCAGGCAGCGGCCGCGGAAACGAGCCGGAACCGGCACCGAGCCGCAGCGAGAGAAACGCGCCGTTGAGCAGCAGTAGAAACGCACTTGCCAGCATACAGCAAACCTCCCTTAACGGATGGTTCATTGTATTCCGGCGCGGCAAGTCCCTATGTGCCGGGACGATCCGGCTTTATTTTCCCGTCTTGCTGTTGAGCCAGCTCAAAACGTCCTCGTATACCTCGGCGCGGTTCGTTTCATTGAGCATTTCGTGCCTTCCGCCGTGATAGAGCTTCATGGTGACATCCTTCATGCCGGCCTTGAGGAAGCATTTGTAGGCGCGGATCACGCCGCGTCCCTGCTCGCCGACGGGGTCGCAGTCGCCGGAGACGAACAGGATCGGCAGATCCTTTTTCATCCGGGCGATGTTCTTCGGCTGGGTGACGAACGCGATGCCGTTCATCATGTCGTGCAGCAGCCCCGCCGTCGGGACAAAGCCGCAGAGCGGGTCTTCGTTATAGAGATCCACGGCGGCCTCATCGCGGCTGAGCCAGTCGCTCGAGGTGCGGGGATTTTCAAACTTGTCGTTATAGGTGCCGAACGCCATCTTGTTGAGAAAATCGCTCTTGTGCATCGGCCCGTTCCGGCGAATATCGATGGCGCTCATTACCTTGCCTGCCGATACGAGAGCGGGACTCTGGTGGCCGGTGCCGCTGATGACCGCGCCGTCCAGCCCCGTGCGGAAGCGGATGAGATACGTCCGGGTCAGGAACGAGCCCATGCTGTGACCGAAAATGAAATACGGCTTTCCGGGATACTTCGCCGCCGTCTTGTCGTGCAGCGAGCGGATATCCTGCACCGCCTTTTCCCAGCCGTTTTCCTCGCTGAAAAAGCCGAGATGCGCCTCGTCCGGCGCGCTCTTTCCGTGGCCGAGCTGGTCGTGCAGCACCACGATGTAGCCGTGTTCGGCGAGAAACGCGGCAAACGCGTCGTACCTGGCGATATGCTCGGCGATGCCGTGCACGATCTGGACGATGCCGACGGGGTCTCCCTCCGGGAGATATTCACGCGCGGAGAGCGCCGTCTGCCCGTCCGAAGATAAAAATGTAAATTCCGACATACGTGCCATAGCCAAAGATCCTTTCTTGTGCTATAATGCTTGCGTCGATTGACAAGGGCACACGCGGTTCTGCTGGGCGGAAATGCCCTCATACTGCGTCAAAGCCCTTGAGAATACACAAAGTATTCTCTGCGGCCTTTTCCTTGTCTGCGAGCATTTCTGCTCCGGCAGAACTGCTTCGCATCGGACAGCCTTGGATTTTCGAGGGATTTTTGTTCTTTTGGACGCAGGCGGGCTGTCGCCCGCCAAGGACAAAAGGGCAAAAAGCACCGAAAAGGCTGGCTGTCCGACGTGCGTGCCCTTGTTAATCGACGCATATATTATAAGACGCATATATTATAAAATATATTATATACAATTGCCAGCGAAAATCAAGGAGGTTATCCCATGAGCCAGCACGTTATCGCCCTTGACCAGGGGACGACGAGCTCCCGCGCCATTATTTTTGATGTGAACGGGAAGGTCGTGTCGCTCTCGCAGCACCCCTTCGCGCAGATCTATCCGCAGCCCGGCTGGGTGGAGCACGATCCGATGACGATCCTCTATACGCAGCTTGAATCGCTCTCGGAGGCATTCCGCACGAGCAGCCTTTCCGCCGCGGACATCGCCGCCGTCGGCATCACCAACCAGCGCGAGACGACGATCGTCTGGGAAAAGGAAACGGGCCGCCCCGTGTATAACGCGATCGTCTGGCAGTGCCGCCGGACGGCGCCTCTGTGCGAGGAGCTGCGCGCCGATGGCTGGGAAGAGAAGATACGCGAAAAGACCGGCCTTCTGATCGACGCGTATTTCTCCGGCACAAAGCTGCGCTGGATCCTCGATAACGTCCCCGGCGCGAGAGAGCGCGCCGAGCGCGGCGAGCTTCTCTTCGGCACGGTGGACACATGGCTCATCTGGAATCTGACCAGCGGGCGCGTCCATGTGACCGATTACAGCAACGCTTCCCGCACGATGCTCTTCAATATACATACGCTGCAATGGGACGCCGAGCTCTGCGAAGCGCTCCGAATCCCGATGTGCATGCTCCCGAAGCCGGTGTCCAACTCCGAAGAGTACGGCACGATCGACTCGCATATGCCGGGGCTCGAGGAGCTCTCCGGCACGCCGATCTGCGGCGCGGCGGGCGACCAGCAGGCGGCCCTGCTCGGACAGGGCTGCATCCATCCGGGCGAGGCGAAAAACACCTACGGCACCGGCTGCTTTGCCATGATGAACACCGGCCCGACCGTCCCGGTGAGCCGAAGCGGGCTTCTCTCGTGCGTGGCGTGGAGCATCCGCGGCGAGACGAATTACTGTCTCGAGGGCAGCGTATTCAATGCCGGCAGCACCGTGCAGTGGATGCGCGATGAGCTGCATCTCATCTCTTCGGCAGAGGAAACGCAGGCGCTTGCCGAGTCCGTGCCGGACAACGGCGGCGTGTATCTTGTCTCGGCGTTCACCGGCCTCGGCGCGCCGTACTGGGATATGTACGCGCGCGGCACGCTCGTCGGTATCACCCGCGGGACGACGCGCGCGCACGTTGTCCGCGCGGGACTTGAAGGCATCGCCTATCAGGTGCGCGATCTCATCGACGCAATGGAAAAGGACGCCGGCGCGCCCATGCAGATCCTGCGCGTGGACGGCGGCGCTTCCGTCAACCGCTTTCTCATGCAGTTTCAGGCGGATGTCCTCCGCTGTCCCATCGACCGGCCCGTTATGGTGGAGACAACGGCGCTCGGCGCGGCGTTCCTCGCCGGGCTGCACGCCGGAGTGTGGTCGAATGTCGGCGATATCGTCCGCATCCGCGAGTCGGCGCACATTTTCCGCCCGAAAATGGACGCGGAAAGCGCGCAGGAGCTCTGCCGCCGCTGGCATAAGGCTGTGGAGCGTGCCAAAGATTGGGAATAACTTGTTTTTTCGTTGGAGATATAGTATAATCCCTTTTCAGGCAATTTGAACTTGGTTAGGAGAGTATGTCCATGCCATCGTTTTCGGAATATTACTGGGCGGGACGCCGCGGTCATCTGATCGGCGTCGGCGGCGTATCCATGTCGCCTCTGGCGGAGGTCCTCGCGGAAGCGGGCCTTGTCATCACCGGTTCGGACATGAACGAGGGGGCGAACGTGGCGCATCTGCGCTCGCTTGGCATTCCCGTGTTCATCGGGCATCGCGCGGAGAACATCCCGGCGGACGCCGAATTTGTCGTCCGCACCGCCGCCGTGCACGACGAAAACCCGGAGATCGTTGAGGCGCACCGCCGCGGGCTTCCGGTGTTTGAACGCACGCAGGCGTGGGGCGCGATCATGAAGGATTACCGCAACTCGCTCTGCATCTCCGGCACGCACGGCAAGACGACGACGACCTCCATGTGCACGCACATCCTCATGGCCGCCGAGCGCGACCCGACCGTTATGATCGGCGGAACGCTGCCGCTGCTGCACGCCGGCCACCGCGTCGGCGCGGGCGACACGATCGTGATGGAGGCGTGCGAATATTACAATTCCTTCCACGCGTTTTCGCCCACCGTGGCGGTCATCCTGAACATCGAGGCGGACCATCTCGATTTCTTCAAGGATCTCGAGGATGTGAAAGCGTCGTTCCGGAAGTTCGCCTCGCTCGTGCCGGAAAACGGATACATCATTGCGAACGCCGAGGACAAAAACACCATGGACGCTCTCGCGCCGCTTGGCCGCGATATCTTCACGTTCGGCCTGAACAAGGGGGCGGATGTCTACGCCGCCAATATCGTGCAGCACGGCGCGGAGACGGAGTTTGACGTCATTTACTGCGAAGAGGTGTTCACGCATGTAAGCCTCCGTGTTCCCGGTATCCACAATGTGAAGAATGCGCTCGCGGCTTCTGCGGCGGCGATCTGTCTCGGGTGCAGCCCTGCGGCCATCCGCTACGGTCTCGCCGGATTCTCCGGTGCGAACCGCCGGTTTGAGTTCAAGGGCAAGTACAACGGTGCGGATGTTTACGACGATTACGCCCACCATCCGAGCGAGCTCAAGGCGCTGCTTGACGCGATCGAAACGCTCGGCTACAAGCGCACGATCGTTGTGTTCCAGCCGCATACATACTCCCGCACGCAGGCGCTCTTCAGCGATTTTGTTGAACAGCTCCGCCGCCCGGACGTGTGCTATCTCGCGGAGATCTATGCCGCGCGCGAAAAGAACACCATCGGCATCTCGTCCGCGGACATCGCGCGCGAGCTTCCGAACGGCATCTTCTTTGCGGATAACGCAGAGCTTGAAAAGACACTGCGCGCAACGGCCAGCCCCGGCGACATTATCCTTACCGTCGGCGCGGGCGATGTGTACAAGATCGGCGAACGCCTTGTCGCCGAGGGAAAGGATAAGGTATGACGCGAGGAGAAATGAAGCTGCGCGCCCGCAGCCTGATCCTTACAAATCCGCCGCGTCCGCATCCCTGCCTCGTGACGCTGGCGCTGTTGGCATTCATCTGGATCGTCAACTATCTGGCGCAGAAGATCGGCGGTCAGCCGATCCTCATCGATCTCAACGCAGTCCAGAAGCTCGATTACCAGAACATGATCCGTATCGACTTCGCTAACGCGGAGTTCGTCCCGACGGCGATTCTGATCCTCTTTCAGCTCGTCGATATTGTCCTCTCTTATGGCTATATCGCCTATCAGCTTCGCGTCGTGCGCGGAGAGGCATCCGGCTTCGGCAATCTGCTCGACGGTTTCACCATCACCGGGCGCGCCATCGCGCTCACGCTGCTGATCGATGCGCTCGTTATGGTCGCATCCGCGGCGCTCCTTGTCCCCGGCCTCATCCTGTCGTATGCCTATGCCATGGCGTCGTATCTGCAGGTCGATCATCCCGACTGGTCGCCGGTACGCTGCATGCGGGAGAGCCGTCTCATGATGCGCGGGCATAAATGGGAGCTTTTCGTGCTGCAGCTGAGCTTCCTCGGCTGGCAGATCCTTGCGACGATCCCCGGTGTGTCGATCTTTGTGAAGCCCTATGTGGCGTTCACCGAGACCGTGTTTTATGAAAACCTCCGCGCTCCGGCTGCTCCGCAGCCGCCGCAGGAATTCTGAAAGAATAACGCAGAAAACCGGCTGGCGGTCACCAGCCGGCTTTCTCGTAAAAAGGAGAATGGATATGAAAAAGATCGCTGTCATCACAGGCGCTTCGAGCGGCATGGGCCGCCGCTTTGCGGAAACGGTGCAGGAATTCGGAACGTATGACGAGATCTGGGCGATCGCCCGGCGGGTCGACCGGCTCGAGGAGCTCAAAAATCATACGGCTTTCCCGGTGCGTACCATCTCACTCGATCTTTCCGACCCGGCGTCGTATGAGACGTATGCCGCCCTCCTGCGCGAGGAACAGCCGGAGGTCGGCCTCCTCATCAACGCCAGCGGCTTCGGCAAATTCCGCGCCGTGATGGATACGCCGCTCGAGGTCAATCTCAATATGGTCGATCTCAACTGCAAGGCGGTCATGGCGCTCTGCCAGCTCACGGTGCCGTATATGCCGTCCGGCAGCCAGATCATCAATATTGCGTCTGTTGCGGCGTTTCAGCCTATCCCGTATATCAACGTTTACGGCGCGACAAAGGCTCTTGTTCTGCACTACAGCCGTGCGCTCAACCGCGAGCTGAAAAAGCAGGGGGTGCATGTTATGGCGGTATGCCCGTTCTGGACAAAGACCGAATTCTTTGACCGCGCCGTGGCGTCGGACGAAAAGCCGGTCGTCAAGAAATACATTGCCATGTACAAGCCCGAGGAGATCGTCGCGCAGGCCTGGAAGGACGCGAAGAAGGGCAAAGACATGAGCAAATGCGGCTTCAAGGCGCGCATGCAGGCGCTCGGCGTGAAGATCCTGCCGCACAGCATGGTAATGGACACCTGGCTCCGCCAGCAGGAGCTGGAGTAAAGTAAATCAAAAACCGGGGCTGCACGGCATTATCGGCTGTGCGGCCCCGGTTTTTTGTTTCAGGTATTTTCGCTTCTGCGGCGGCGATGCCCGCGCCCGCGGCGGCGGCTCTGCGTCGCCTTGTCGCGGTAGAATTTCTCCATCTCGTCGTCGGCACGGTAGACGATGCGGTTCACCGACCAGCTGTCGTTCTCCGTTTTGCGGAACTTGAGCCGGACGAGGAATTTGCGGTGCTCTTCGCATGTGCCGATCGTCATATACCGTCTATCGCCCTGATTGACCCAGCGCGTCAGCTCCAGCGGCTCGCCGCAGTCGGGACAGACGGCGCTCGTGACCTCTTCGTCGAGAAACGCCTCAGAGCGGGAATTATATCCGGTGAAGGCACGATGCTCGAGCGCATCCGGTTCATCGGTGTGGTGCTTATCCTCCGGAAGCCGAGTGGCGAGAAGGGAAGTGGCGTTGTCGTACTGCTCCAGTCCCTCGGCAAAGTCGAGCTTGGAGCAGACGAGCGCCGTGTTGTAGGCGTCGCCGAGCGCGTCATGCGCCACACGGGTCTGCTCAATGGCGAAGTGCTCCATCGCCGTGGCGAGGGATTTCTGATTTTTGTCGCCGCCGGTCTGGATGTTGTAAATGAGCTGGAGATTGATCCAGTCTGCGATCCAGTCCCAGTCAAGATCGTGGATGATGATGTTCTGCTCCATGATCCGCCGGTCATCGTAGCCCCAGGTGACGAACACCGGGTCCTCGCCGCACCATTCGCGGAAATGCTCAAATACTGTGGGGAACGTGTCGCCGTGGCTGAGGCGCTCCTTGTCAATGCCGGTAAGCTTTTTGACTTTGTAATGCATGCTGCGGAAGTATATGGGCCGCACGTCGGACTGAAATTCCTCCGCGGGGCAGAAATCATCGTCGAGCTTCACCGCGCCGATCTGGATGATCTCGCCGCTCAGATGGATGGGGAGACGGTTGAAGACAGACGCGTTGGAGCTCATAGCCTGGTTCCATTCCAGGTCAAGGACAATATAGGACATTCGGATTACCGACCTTTCTTATAACCAAATCATTATACCAATGCATCGGGGAAATAACAATCCCTTTTTTCCGGAAAAATCACAGCTGCGGCGGACAGTTTTCGCAGAACACACTTTTTGCAGACCAAAAAGCAAATATTGTGTTTCCATTCTCCCGCAGGTGATGTATAATGAAGAGAATTGCAAACATGGGAGGCATGACTCTTGTACATAGCTGTTATCTGCGGCGGATTGAGCGCCGAGCGCGATGTTTCCATCAGCTCCGGCACGGGCGCGGCACGCGCGCTGCGTGCGCGCGGACACAAGGTCGCGCTGGTCGATCTTTTTCTCGGAAACCCCTCGGCGGTGAAGGATCCCCGCAGCGTCTTTACGTCCGACGCAGGAGACTCCGTTTACTCCGTGCGGGAAACCGAGCCCGATCTTGACAAGATCCGCGCCCAGCGCGCCGGCAAAGGGCTGATCGGCCCCGGCGTGATCGAGATCTGCCGCGCCGCGGATATCGCGTTTCTCGCGCTGCACGGCGCGGAGGGCGAAAACGGAAAACTGCAGGCGTGTCTGGATCTTTACGGCGTGCCGTATACCGGCAGCGGCTATCTCGGCAGCGCGCTCGCCATGGATAAGGAATTGAGCAAGATCCTTTTCCGCAGCAGCGGCATCCCTACGCCTCCGGGCGTCACGCTCCGCCGCGGCGACGCGGTGCCGGAGAGCATCGGCTTTCCGTGCGTCGTGAAGCCCTGCTCCGGCGGCTCCTCCGTCGGCACGAGCATTGTCACCGAGCCGGAAAAGCTCCCCGGAGCGCTCGAAGAGGCATTTTCCTGCGATGAGGCGGTGCTTGTGGAGAAGTATATCCGCGCCCGCGAGCTGACGGTCGGCGTGATGGACGGCCGCGCCATGGCGGTCATTGAGATCATTCCCAAGACCGGGTTCTATGATTATAAGAACAAGTATCAGGCGGGCCTTACCGAGGAGATCTGTCCCGCGCCGATCAGCGCGGAGGACACCGAGCGCGTGCAGCGCCTTGCCGAGCGCGTATACGAAGCTCTCCATCTCGATGCCTATGGCCGTGTCGATTTCCTGATGGATAAAGCGGACGGTGAGCTCTACTGTCTGGAAGCCAATACGCTCCCCGGTATGACGCCCACAAGCCTCATCCCGCAGATGGCGGCGGCCGAGGGCATGGATTACGGCGAGCTGTGCGAGAAAATTATCGAAGTATCTTTGAAGAAGTATAAGAAATGAACGGAATGACGATCGGCGAAATGCTCCGCGCCTGCCGCGGTGAATGGCAGGGACCCGAAGAGACCCTCACGAAAGCGCCCTCGTCCATCGTGACCGACAGCCGGCAGGCGGGGGAGGGAAGCCTCTTTCTTGCGCTGCGCGGCGAGAAAACGGACGGACATAAGTACATTCCCGACGTGCTGCAGAAGGGCGCGCTTGCGGTGCTGTGCGAGGAGCGCGGCGCGGCGGGCGAGCCGCGCATCGTTGTGCCGGATACGCTCGCAGCCATGCAGCAGATCGCCGCGGCAAGCCGGAAGCGCTGGGACCTTCCGTTTATCGGCGTCACCGGCAGCGTCGGCAAGACGACGGCAAAGGAAATGCTCGCCGCCGCGCTCTCCGGAAAATACGAAGTATTCAAAACGCCGGGCAGCATGAACGGGCAAATCGGCATTCCCGTTTCACTCATCGGCCTGCACGGAGAGTATGACGTTGCCGTGATCGAAATGGGCGTTTCCCTCTTCGGGGAGATGACGCGCCTTACGAACATGGTGCATCCCGATATGGCGGTGTTTACGAACATCGGCGACGCGCATCTGGAGGCGCTCGGCGACCGTCCCGGTATCCTGCGGGCCAAGTCTGAGATATTGCAGGGCATGGGGCCCGATGCCGTCATCTTCGCCAACGGCGACGACGCGCTCCTTTCCGCAGCGGACTTCGGACGGAAGACCGTCCTCTTCGGTCTCGGTGAAAACTGCGCTGTCCGCGCTGCGGATGTTCAGCACTGCGGCGAGAGCCTTTCCTGCTGCATTCTTGCAGGGGAACGCAGCTTTCCCGTGACTGTCCCGGCCTACGGCACATATATGATCTACTCCGTGCTCGCTGCGGCGGCGGTATCGCTTGAGCTCGGCCTTTCGGACGCGGATATCGCGCGTGGGCTCGCCCGGTATGAAACGGTGGGCCGCCGCTCTCGTGTCGTAAAAACCGGGTACTGCACGCTTGTGGACGATTGCTATAACGCCAACCCGACGTCCGACCGCGCGGCGATCGACTCGCTTGCCTCGCTTTCCGGACGGCACGTATGCATTCTCGGCGATATGCTGGAAATGGGCGGAAACGCTACGGAGCTTCACCGGTCGGTCGGTGAATACGCCGCGGCGCACGGCGTTGATCTTGTGATCACGCAGGGGGAGCTGGCAAAGTACATTGCCGAAGGCGCGGGGACGGCCGGCGCGCATTACCCCGACCGCGCATCGCTTCTCGCCGCACTCCCGGAGCTGCTGCATGAGGGCGACGTGGTACTCGTCAAAGCCTCCCACGGCGCACATTTCGAGGAAATATCGGAAGCCGTTAAGCAGCTTCCTTGAAAGGCTCAAAAATCCTGTGCTCCGGCACAGGATTTTTTGTAACGAAACGGGAAAAACGCGCACTTATATACGACGAAACGGAAGGGAGAGCGGTACGGATGCAGAGCATGGAAGAGATCTACCGGCAGCACGCGCAGACGGTGTACCGCTATCTCCTTGCCCAGACGCGCAGCGCCGATCTTGCGGAGGAGCTGACGCAGGAGACGTTCTATCAGGCCGTGCGCACCGCCGGGCAGTACCGCGGCGAAGGAAAGCTCACCACATGGCTCTGCGGCATTGCGAAGAACGTCCTGCGCACCTATCAGCGCCGTCATCCGGTTGAGGAAGAGCTGGATGAAACGGCGGCTGCTCCGGGCTCACCGGACGAAGCATTTCTCGCGCGTGAATCCCAATTGGAGTTGCTGCGCAAAATGCAGACGCTCGGGAACGATGCGCGCGAGGTGATGTACCTTCGCATATTCGGCGCGTTGTCGTTCCGGGATATCGGCGAAATACTCTCGCGCACGGAGAACTGGGCGCGCGTCACGTACTACCGCGGCAGGGAAGCACTGCGAAAGGAGCTGGAAAAAGACGATGAAAAATGATCTCAGCTGCGAGGTCGTCCGCGACCTTCTGCCCTCGTACCTTGACGGCGTGGCGAGCGGCGAGACGAAGGCCGCTGTGGAGCGGCATATGGAAGAATGTCCGGACTGCCGCGAAACGCTGCGCCGGATGAAGGAACCGGAGGAGACCGCGCTGACAGAAGAGAAGGAGATCGATTATCTCAAAATGGTGCGCCGACGCAGCAGCCGCAAAGTGGCCGTAATTCTGGCGATCGTCGTGCTTCTCTCGATGGCAGCGATGTTCCGGCTGTTTTATATTGGCTTTCCTGTGGACTCGCGCGCGATCGCCGCGATCGTCACCGTAAGGGACGGTACGGTGCGTCTCACCGGCACGCTTACCGACAGCGGCCAGAGCGTGTGCCGGGCGAACATCACGCAGAACGAGGACGGCGGCGTGGAGGTGAAGATGTATGCTGCGCTCCCGCTCTTCGCGCATAGCGGAGATTTTACCTGGGAATACCCCGCGGCGAAGGACGTCACCAGCGTCTCGGTCAACGGCCTTGTTCTCTGGGAAAACGGCGAGTCGATCGACTCGCTCACGGCGAGGCTCTACGAGGCGAAGAACCCCTATGTCGGCGATATGAGCGCGAACGCCAATATTGCCTCGCTCCTCCGCGTCGGAAACCGCGTCGGCAGCTTTACGAATGAATTGCAGACGGACGCAGAGCCCTACGGCTGGACGCTTATTCTGGACGATCCCATCGCGGCGGAGAACGAGAAGAACACAAAAGAAGAGATGCGCCGCTGCTCCTGTGTGCTGCTCGCGGAGATCGAAAATCTCGGCACCGTTTCATGGAAGTATGAGACCGAAGCAGGGGAGAAGACCTTCACCGTCACCGCCACGGACGCATCAAAGCTGGCGGGACAGGATATCAAGACCTGCGCCGTCTCCGCCTCGGAATTGCAGAATCTCTTGAATGAACTCGGATTTTAACATAAAAGCGCCCGTGCTTCGGCACGGGCGCTTTTGCGATATTGGATCAATCTTTTTCAAATACGACAACGCCGCACTCGTACGGATGGTCGTAGTATACGGCATCGCGTCCTTGCTGCCTGTGGAGCAGCATTTTGAGTATAATGGCAAAATCCCCGCCGCCGCCGAAGATCATGGCTAATGCCAGAATGAAGACCCAGTAAACCCCGGTCAGAGCCGCGGCGGCCGTCAGGCCGATACCAAGCACGAGCGTCGGCATGGCCGCGCCGAGAATATACTGCCCGCGTTTTGCTGGCCGCAAACAGGTGCAGTAAGGCGTAAGCGCTTTCCAGATCACGCCGAAGCGGATGGATTTCCAATAATCTTTGCCAAACATTGCCCATGTAAGGGCGTGGATGCCTTCATGGACTGCGGTAAGCAGAAGCAGTGCGAGAAATAAAAAGAGGAGAACCAAAGACGTGATGGGTGATTTAATCATTGAGCGGAGCGAATAGCTGGAGAGCACAACGGCTCCGGAGAGTACGGCAAACGGCAGCATGACGATAAGCGCCAAGAGATTCGCCTTTACTACGCCGATGGTGAGATCGATCTTTCGGTATCCCTGCCGTTCCATTTCCTCACAGACGAGCGCAAACTGTTCCTTGCGTTTCTGCTCGGCGGGGGTGAGCTTTCTCTCATTTTTCGCCATTGTACCTTGCTCCGATCCACAGATTTTCATCATTGTACCACGGCAGACGGGCGATTGCAAGAAAGTATAAAACTCCGGCATGACCCTGCGGATCATGCCGGAGCTTATCGCTATATGCTTAGATCAGGTGGAAGGCAAGGATCAGGCCGGAGAACACGATGGAGACCGTGGAGCACAGCTTGATCAGAATGTTCAGGGACGGGCCGGAAGTATCCTTGAACGGGTCGCCGACGGTGTCGCCGACAACGGCAGCCTTGTGCTGCTCGCTGCCCTTGCCGCCGTGGTGGCCGCCCTCGATATACTTCTTCGCGTTGTCCCAGGCGCCGCCGGCGTTGGACATGAACACGGCCATCGCAAAGCCGGTGACGGACACACCGCCGAGCAGACCGACAACGCCGGTGGGCCCGAGGATGAGGCCGGTGGCCAGAGGAACGACGATGGCGAGCAGAGCCGGAGCGACCATCTCGTGAAGAGCGCCCTGCGTGCAGAGCGAGACGCACTGCGCGTAGTCCGGATCGGCCTTGTATTCCATGATGCCGGGGATCTCCTTGAACTGACGGCGGACTTCCACAACGATGGACTGCGCCGCGCGCTGCACAGCGCTCATGGTGAACGCGGAGAAGACGAACGTGAGCATCGCGCCGATGAAGAGACCGACCAGAACGGTGGGGCTCGTGAGCGTGAAGTTCAAAATCTCTTCCGTGTTGTCCTGCACGATGTTGACGTAGGAGACGAGCAGCGCAAGAGCGGTCAGAGAAGCAGAGCCGATCGCAAAGCCCTTGCCGGTAGCGGCCGTGGTGTTGCCCAGAGAGTCGAGAGCGTCGGTGCGCTCGCGGACTTCCTCGGGGAGACCGGCCATCTCGGCGATGCCGCCGGCGTTGTCGGCCACGGGGCCGTAAGCGTCGGTCGCGAGAGTGATGCCGAGCGTGGAGAGCATGCCGACGCCGGCGATGCCGATGCCGTACAGACCCTTGTTGAAGGCCTCGGTGAAGTGACCGGCGCCGTCAACGATCGTCTTGGAGCCGCCCGCGGCAAAGTAGCTGATGAGAACGGCGGCAGCAACGATCAGAATGGAGGTCAGCGTGGACTTGAGACCGAGGGAGATGCCGCCGATGATGATCGTGGCAGAGCCGGTCTCGGAAGCGGCAGCGAGCTCCTGGGTGGGCTTATAGGTGTCGGAGGTGTAATACTCGGTGAAGTAGCCGATGGCGCAGCCGCCGATCAGACCGCAGAGGATGGCAACGTAAACGCCCCAGCCCGCCTTGCCGAGAAGGAGAAAGCAGAGGGGAGCGGCGAGCACGGCGGCGAGAATGGCCGCGGTGTAGGTGCCGGTACGGAGACTCTTGAGCAGGGCCTGCTGGGAAGCATTTTCCTTCGTCTTGACGAGGAAGGAGCCGATGATGGAGCAGATGATGCCGACAACGGCGAGAGCCATGGGCAGCAGCATACCAGCGAAGCCGTAGCCGCCGACGGCGCTCAGCGCGAAGGTGGCGAGAATGGAGCCGACGTAGGACTCGTACAGATCAGCACCCATACCGGCAACGTCGCCGACGTTGTCACCGACGTTATCGGCGATGGTGGCGGGGTTGCGCGGGTCGTCCTCGGGGATACCGGCTTCGACCTTGCCGACAAGGTCCGCGCCGACGTCCGCGGCCTTGGTGTAGATACCGCCGCCGACGCGGGCGAAGAGCGCCATGAAGGAAGCGCCCATGCCGTTCATGACCATGATGTTGCCGAGCTGCACGGGGTCGTTAATGCCGAAGGCATAGCGAAGCAGGAAAAACCAGATGGTGATATCCAGCATACCGAGGCCGACGACGGTGAAGCCCATAACGGAACCGGAGGAGAACGCCACGCGGAGACCCTTGTTCAGGCTCTCGGAGGCGGCCTGCGCGGTACGCGCGTTGGAGCTCGTGGCGATCTTCATGCCGACGAGACCGGCGAGCATCGACCAGATGCCGCCCGTAACGAACGCGAACGGGGTAAACTTGGAGAGCATTTTGCCGCCGGAGGCAAAAGCGATCACCAGCAGAACCACGAACACGATGGCGAAGACCTTGAGAACGGTGGTGTACTGACGCTTCAGATAAGCGTTGGCACCCTCACGGATGGAAGCGGCGAGCTTCTGCATCTTTTCGGTGCCTTCGGAATAGCCCATGACTTTCTTTGCCTGAAGAACAGCAAAGAGACCGGCAACGACAGCACCGACGAAGCCGATCCAAAACAGTTTGTCCAATTACTTCACTCCTCAAAATATTTTTTGCTTAGGGTATATCAGGGCAGAGGTAAATTTTACAGGAAGAAAAGTTTTTTTTCAATACTGTTTTTATGAAAAAACAAGTCTTAACAAAAAATTGACCCGCAAATCAATTGCGGGCCAATCGGAAACGTTTCACTTGTTTAAAATGTATACCGAAATATTCAACACGCCGGCGAAAACAAGCCACAGGAGATACGGAATGTTCAATTTTCCGGCTGCGGAACGGATCTTTCCAAACCGAATCGCCATCGCCGCGGCGAGAGCGAGCAGCAGAAGCAGCCAGAAAAAGGCCGTGAGCCGAAGCCCCCAGGCAAAGAAAAAGATGGACCACCAGAAGTTGACGAAGAGCTGCGCCCAGTACGTGAATAGTGCGTCGCGCGATTCCTTCGTCCCTTCTCCGGCGATCATCGCTGCGCTGATCGCCATCAAAATATAAAGGAGCGTCCACGCCACCGGGAACACCCAGCCCGGCGGGGCGAAGGCCGGCTTTTTCAGATGCGCGAAGGTCTCCATACCGCCGCGGGAGAGAAGCGCCGAAAGTCCGCCCACGCCGAGCGTTCCTGCAATATATCCGGCATAGCGCAAAATTGCCCGTTTCTTTTCCCGGTTCAAATCCATAAAAACGCACCTCCGTCTTTACTCCGGGACAAGTATATGCGTGCCGCGGCGGTCTTATGCCGAAAACGCTTTTTCCAGATGCTTCTCTTCAAACCGCGTCAGCGCGCGAAAATCGACGAATGGGCGGTATCCCGCCTCAAGTGCGTCGTGCAGCTCTTTCGCCCGGCGGAGCGCGGCGCAGGCTTCCGATGTAAGCGAACGGCGCAGCGCGGCGGCGCGGCGGACTTCCTTTCGCTTTGCGTCGGAAAGCTCCGCCGCCGTGTCGAGCCGGAAGTGCCGCGCGGCCTTGCCGTCAAAGCGGAAATCGCCGGACACCGCGACGAGCGACAGTCCATCCTCCGGCAGGATCAGCGCCGCGAGCTTTTCCGGATCAACCGGATCGGGACAGACGATGCGCGCCGCTCCGGCCGAGCGCGCCCGTTCAAGCACCGCCTGCAAAAAATCGTCCGCAAGCCCAAGCTCATTATCCAGCGTGTACACCCGCCCGAACGACGCGGCGGTCTCCGAGAGCAGCACCGCGCCGCGGCAGGTATAGGCCGAGAGAAAGCGCCGCTTTTCGTATTCTGTCTCCGAACGATGAACGGCCTTTTCTACGAACGCTTCGGCGCGTTTTCGCACGCGCGCTTTAGCTTCTGCCGTAAGAACGCCCGAAATGCCGCCGGGGGAGACGAGCCTTGCCGCGTGCAGCATGTCATAGGCGCGCGCATACTCGCGCCGGTAGGCGGCAAAGAACCGCCGCATTTTCTCCGCTTCCTCCGGCGGAATGGGACGGTAAAATGCGCCGAGGTCGAGATACTTTCCCGAAGCGCCCGGAACGGCGGGCTCCTGCACATGCGGAGACGTGGCGTCCACATACCCGAGCTTTTTCTCCGGAATGTATATCCCGTCGAGCGAATCCGGATCGCCGGAGCACAGAATGGATTCAACGGCGAGTCCCGCTTCTTCCGCGCGCTCGGCGGCGCGGCGCATGAGCGTGGATTTCCCGTTGCCGGGGCCGCCCTTGATGTACCAGACAAACGCGCCGTCCTCCGGCGCGGCAAACGCCGGATAGAGCGAGACGAACCCTGCGCCGGTATTTGCGCCGAGGAAAAACTGCCGGGAATTTTTTTGTTCCATAACGATGCACACCCTTTCCATGTATCAGGATATGCGGGAAACCGAAAACACGACGCAAAAGACACTTGATATTTTTCCGCGCATCCGATATAATAACGAAGCGGTCTTTGGCAAGGCTGCACTAGTCGGGGAGCCAGCGGTGCCCTGTAGCCTGCAATCCGCTATAGCAGGGATGAATTCCTCTCCGAGGGTATGCGATGTGTCGTCTGGCGGCAGTAAGTGGCGCTGACGGTCTGGTCTCGCGCAACACAGCCCCGTGAACCATGTCAGGCGGGGAACCGAGCAGCATTAAGCGGATCGCTGTGTGTGCCGTGAGGGTGCCGGACCTGAGCCGGCTGCTGTTGCACCGGGCATACCGCATCATTCAAGGAAAGGTGTGCAGTCTTGCCAAGGATCGCTTTCTATTTTCCCAAAAACGGAGAGATGGATTTTGTACGAAGCTCTGTACCGGAAATACCGGCCGAAAACCTTTGACGATGTGGTGGGGCAGCCGTTCATCACCGAAACGCTCAAGACCCAGGTGCGTACCGGACGGCTTAGCCACGCCTATCTTTTTATCGGCACCCGCGGCACGGGCAAAACGACCTGCGCGCGCATTCTCGCCAAGGCGGTCAACTGCGAGCACCCGGTGGACGGAAACCCCTGCAACGAGTGCGACGCCTGCCGCGGCATTGCGGACGGCTCCGTTCTCGACGTGGTCGAGCTGGACGCGGCATCCAACAACGGCGTGGACGATGTTCGCATGCTGCGCGACGAGGCGATCTTCTCTCCGACCACGGTTCGCAAGCGCGTGTACATCATTGATGAGGTACACATGCTCTCCAAACCGGCGTTCAACGCGCTGCTGAAAATTTTGGAGGAGCCGCCGCAGCATCTCATGTTCATTCTCGCAACAACGGAGCTCCATAAAGTTCTTCCCACGATCCTCTCCCGCTGCCAGCGCCACAGCTTCCGGCGGCTCGACGGCGACACGATCGCCAAGCGTCTCGCCTATGTTGCGGAGCAGGAGGGCATCAGCCTCACGGCGGACGCGGCGCAGCTTCTTGGCCGCCTTGCCGACGGCGGCATGCGCGACGGCCTTTCGCTGCTCGACCAGTGCTCCGCGGCGGAAACGGTAGACACCGCGGCGGTGCTCAACGCCATGGGACTGGCCGGAACACTCCGCACACAGTCCATTGCGGACGCCGTTCTCGCCGGAAATACCGAGGAAGCGCTCACGCAGTTTGAATCGCTCTGGCAGGACGGCAAGGATCCTGCGGCGCTGCTCGGCGAGCTCTCCGGGCTCTTCCGCGACGCGCTGCTGCTCCGTCTCGCCCCGAAGGGCGGGCGGACGCTGATCTCCGGAGCTTACGGGGAAAACGTTCTGCGCGATATCCGCGCGGGCGACGGAAACCTTCTCTGGCTTCTCAATACGCTGCAAAAGCACCAGGCGCTGCTGCGCGAAACGGGCAATCCGCGCCTGCAGACGGAGCTTTGTCTCGCAGAGCTCTCCGGCGGCGGAGAGATCGCGCCGCCGCGCGCGGCCGCTCCCGTGCAGAGACCCG
>ERZ791919.1707-NODE-1707-length-18091-cov-10.273453_pt1 | contig 18091 bp, 12 predicted proteins | sample MGYA00510137_ERZ791919 | MGnify/ENA primary metagenome ERZ791919 (study PRJEB30046, sample SAMN00792059) | human gut metagenome | study: EMG produced TPA metagenomics assembly of the A metagenome-wide association study of gut microbiota in type 2...
GTTCGTTGGCGCGAACGGCTTTATGCGCCTTTTCGACCACACCGTCAAGCATTTTTCCGCAAAAAATCAAAAAAATGCTGCCGAACCGTCGAAAAGGCGCTCCCGCGTCATATGGCTCCGTTTTTCAACCAGCTGTCTGTGACGATACTTCTTCCCCCACAAAATGTAAAGCATTTCATGCCATTTTTCATGCGATCCTGTTACAGTACAGATAAAGTAAATAAAAACATCATGATATGATACAAGTCCCAAGCCTTCTGCAAGCAGCGGAAGGCCCGCCGGCAAAAGCCCGCACCAGTGCAGCAGCCCCCTTCCGGCTGCCGGGGAGGCACGGCCACAGCCACAAAGCCCCCTGCTGCCACAGGCCCCCCGTATCCTGCCTGTATGGACAGCCGCCCCGGCTGAGTTTCCCAGGCCCCTTATATCCTGACCTGTGCGACATTGCCCCCGAAGCACTGCAAACCCACTGGAACACATGGATTTTTTTGACGATATCACAGTTTTTCCGGGCACTTTCGGCCATATGGAAAAGGCGCCCTGCCGTACGACAGGGCGCCTTCATCAGTTTCTACAAGGCAGGATCTATTGCGCGGGGCTTTCATCCATGTCGATGACACGGCCCTGCAGCCAGACATAGGCGTCCACTTCGTCGCCTTCCTGGGGTTCGTAATCCCGCAGGACCATCTTGCTGGCGTAGATGGGCAGCACCATGTCCGGGCGCTGGTCGAAGGGGAAGCGCACATAGAGGACCTTGATGTCCATCTTTTCCAGCTTCACGTCGTCCACGCGCTCCACTCTGGTGCGCACCTGATACTCGGCAAAGCGGCGGCCGGGCATGATGAGCTGGCGGCCGGTCATGGAGATCTTCAGGGGCGGCACGTCCAGGCGGGTCTTGCCGGGATTCTCGGCCAGCCACTGGGCGGCCCAGGCTTCGTACTGGGGCCCCTGGGTGATGTTCACGTCATCCAGCAGGGCCTTGCGCAGGGCGATGGCCAGAGCGGACAGCAGGAAGGTCTGGGTGACGCCGGGGGTCAGGTCGTCCTTGTCGCGCAGATACAGGGGGTCATAGAACCACATGGGGTTCTTGCCCTCGATCATGCTCACGGCCACGTTGGCGCCGCCCCCCTGGCTCCAGGGGTGGATGCTTTCCACGGTCAGGTCGTTGGGCAGGCCTTCCAGGAAAGGAACGGCGGACAGGGGCTTGAACTTTTCCCCTTCGTCAGCCTGCATGAGCACGGCAGCGCGCGACGGCTGGTCCTTGGGCCAGGCCATGAGCACATATTCCTTGCCGCCGCGCTTCCACTGCCAGGCAGGACGGGTGCCGCCATCGTGCAGCACCGTGCCCACCACCTGCGGCATGACGGTCATGGGGTTCTGCCCCAGCAGCACGGCCCAGGCATCGCCCAGGGCCTCGTCGTGCTGGCGGTTCTCGCCGCGCAGCATGGCCTTCAGCTCTTCTTCCGAGGGCTGGCGGGCAGCGTCGGCGCTTTCCATCTGTTCCGCCTGCTGGGCGGCGGGAGCAGTGTCCTGCACTTTTTTCTCGACCTGTTCAGCCTTGCTCTTCTTGGTCATGGCTCGTGCCTCCGGTTAACGACGGTCGCCCCTGCCGCCGCGGTCGCCGCGGTCACGACGGCCGCCGCGGTCACCGCGATTGCCGCGGTCGCGCTGGGGACGGGCGGTCTCTTCGGGGTTCCAGGGATGGCCCTGTTCTTCCAGCAGCACGGCCTTGCGGCTGGCGCGGATGCGGTCACCGTTGATCTCGATGACCTTGACCACCATGTCTTCACCCAGATGGGCCACATCGCCGGGCTGCTCCACGCGGTTCACGTCCAGCTGGGAGACGTGCACCAGGGCTTCCACATTGGGCAGCACTTCCACGATGACGCCGATCTCCATGATCTTCTTGACCTTGGCGGTGTAGTTCTTGCCCAGTTCGGGGCGCTGGTCATAGTAGGTGACCATCTCGCGGGCCTTTTCCAGGGCATCGGCCGTGGGGGCGAAGATGGACACGCGGCCGGAATCTTCGATGTCCACGGAAGCGCCGGTGGCGGTGGTGATGGCCTTGATGTTCTTGCCGCCGGGGCCGATGATCAGGCGGATGATGTCGGGATTGACGAAGATCTCGGCATGCTGGGGCGCGTAGCGCGACAGTTCCTTGCGCGGCTCGGGCAGGGCCTTGGCCATCTCGGCCAGGATGTGCAGGCGGCCTTCGTGGGCCTGCTGCATGGCCTGGCGCATGATGTCGGTGGTCAGGCCGGTGATCTTGATGTCCATCTGCACGCCGGTGACGCCTTCCGCGGTACCGGCGATCTTGAAGTCCATGTCGCCCAGGGCGTCTTCATCGCCCAGGATGTCGGTGAGCACGATGAACTTGTCGCCTTCCTTGATGAGGCCCATGGCCACACCGGCCACCGGGGCGCTGATGGGGATGCCCGCATCCATGAGGGAGAGGCAGCCGCCGCACACGGCAGCCATGGAAGAGGAGCCGTTGGATTCCACGGTCTCGGAGACCACGCGCACGGTGAAGGGGAAGTCGGCGTCGGCCGGCATGACGGGCCGCAGGGACTTTTCGGCCAGGGCGCCGTGGCCGATCTCGCGGCGGGAGACGCGCACGGGCTTCACCTCGCCCACGCTGAAGGGCGGGAAGTTGTAATGCAGCATGAAGCGCTTGGTCACGTCGCCGCTCAGGCTGTCCATGCGCTGTTCATCGGTGGAGGAACCCAGGGTGGTCACCACCAGGGACTTGGTCTCGCCGCGGCGGAAGATGGCCGAGCCGTGGGCGCGGGGCAGCACGCTGGTCTGGATCTGGATGGGGCGCACGGTCCTGGTGTCGCGGCCGTCGATGCGCACGCCTTCGTTGACGATGCGGGCACGCACGATCTTCTTTTCCAGATCGCCGATGATCTCGCCCACTTCCTTCAGGGCGTCGCTCTCGGCCCAGGCGGGGTCATTGAGCAGGGCTTCCATGACCTTGTCCTTGACGGCCTTGCGGGCGTCCTTGCGGGCCAGCTTCTCGGGCACGCGCATGGCCTCCTCAAGGCCGGCCTCGCGGGCCAGTTCCTGCACGCGGGCCACCAGCACCGGATCGTCCTGATGGGGGGTGAAGGGCATCTTTTCCTTGCCGGCCAGTTCGCGCAGCTTGAGCTGGGCGTCGATGAGCGGCTGGATCTCCTTGCGGCCCCATTCCAGGGCGTCGATGATGACGTCCTCGGGCACGAAGGTGGCCTCGCCTTCCACCATGGTCAGGGCATCGCGGGAAGCGGCGAACACGATGTTCAGGTCGCTGCGCGCCTGCTCCTCGAAGGTGGGGTTGAGCACGAACCGGCCGTCGATGCGGCCGATGCGGCCACCGGCCACCGGGCCTTCGAACGGCAGGGGCGAGAGCATGACGGCGGCGGAAGCGCCGGTCAGGGCCAGCACGTCGGATTCGTTCTCCTGGTCGGCGGAGATGACGCTGGCCAGCACCTGCACGTCTTCGTTCAGGCCCTTGGGGAACAGGGGACGGATGGGACGGTCGATGAGGCGGGAGACCAGGGTCTCACGCTCGGAGGGACGGCCGATCTCGCGGCGGAAGAAGCTGCCGGGGATGCGGCCGGCGGCGTACATCTTTTCGGAATATTCCACGGTGAGGGGGAAGAATCCCTTGTCGAACTCCAGAGCCTGGGAGCAGACGGTCACCAGCACCACCGTGCCGCCGCACTGCATCCAGACGGCGCCGTGGGCCTGGTTGGCCAGACGGCCGGTCTCGAAAATGATTTCCTTGCCGCCCACGGTGGCCGTGACGCGGGTAGGATTGAAGATATCCTGGTTCATGTGGACCTCGTATGAAGGGGATTCCGGCAAAAACGGGCAACAGCGCCCCACCGCGGGCCTGGGGCCACGGGTGCTGCCCGGTCTTCCCGGACCCCCCTTCCTGCTAGATGTTGTCGTGAGGTAGTGGATTGCAAAAAGGGGGGGCTTGGCCCCCCCTCTCAAACCATCGTCATTACTTGCGCAGGCCGAGCTTGGCGATCAGCGCACGGTAACGCTGAATGTCCTTCTTCTTCAGGTAGTTCAGCAGCTTGCGGCGCTGGCCCACCAGCTTCAGCAGACCGGTGCGGGAGTGGAAGTCCTTCTTGTGCACCTTGAAGTGGCCGGTGAGGCCTTCGATGCGGGCGGTCAGCAGGGCCACCTGCACTTCCGGGGAGCCGGTGTCGCCTTCGTGTTTGGCGTGAGCGTCAATAACCACTTTCTTCTGTTCAGCGTCCATAGCCACAGCAGTTCTCCTTTACGGATGTAAGTTAATTCCAGAGGCCCCGCAGCACGGTCCAGCAGGGGCCCTGGGGCGTGTCGGAACGGCGGGCCAGGGCCAGGGGCATGCCCTGACGCTGCAAAAGCGCCTTGTCGCCCACATCGTCGCGGCAGGGGATGGCCATGCCGTTACGGATGCGGGCCTCGGCGGCTTCGTCCAGCTCCAGCACCGGCCAGTGGGGCAGCGCCTCGGCAAGGGGGCGCAGATGCTTCACCAGCAGGCCCGGATCGGCCGACAGTTCGTCCAGTCCGCAGGCCACTTCGAGACCGAAGGGGTGACTGTACTCCCGGGTCAGTTCCGTGAGCACGGCTCCGCATCCCAGTCGCATCCCCAAGCTGTGGGCCAGGGAGCGTATATAGGTGCCGGAACTGCATGCGACCCGAAAGCGTACAAACGGCAGCTCGACCTCGAGCACGTCCGCTTGCGAAATTTCCATGCTTTTGACCTTCTTGGGCACTTCCTTGCCCTTGCGCGCCAGCTTGTACAGGGACTGGCCCTCGTGCTTGGCCGCGGAATAGGCGGGCACTTCCTGCTCGTGCAGGGTCAGCCAGTGGGCCACTTCGGCGCGCACATCGGCTTCGGTCACCTGCTGCCACGGGGATTCCGTCAGCACCTCGCCCTGGATGTCCCAGGTATCGGTGGTGAGGCCCAGGCGCAGCTGGCCGCTGTAGACCTTGCCGCCATCGGCCAAGAGGTGCGAGGCGATCTTGGTGCCCTGTCCCAGCAGCACCAGCAGCACGCCGGAAGCCATGGGGTCCAGGGTGCCCGCGTGGCCGATCTTGCGCTGGCCCAGGCGCTTGAGCGCCGAGAGGCAGCGGGCCGACGTGGGGCCGGAAGGCTTGTTGAGCACCAGGACGCCGTCCAGCTGGGGCAGCGGCGCCGCTTTGCGTGCGGCAGGGGAAGTCTGTTCGGTCATACGCAACAAATAATGATAGCAGGCCTGCGGCATGAAGTCAAAAGCGCAGGCATATGGCGGCAGGCAATAGCCTGTTGCGGGCCAAAGGTCAAGCGTTTTCCCTAATCCCGCAAGACAGGCAGCGTTTTCTCTCTGCTGTTTGCATCGTTCCCGTTGCACGTTTATAGTCACCGGGACCAAGAGCATCCATCTGCCCGTGGCGGCAGTACGGTAAGGAGATCTACATGGACCTGAAGCGTCTGGAATATTTCTGTGCCATCATCGAAAAAGGACAGATAAGCAAGGCGGCCCAGTCTCTTCACATCTCACAGCCGCCCCTCAGCATGCGTCTCAAGGAGCTGGAAGACGAGCTGGGCGTGACTCTCATCCACCGGCAAGGAAAGGCGTGGCAGGTAACGCCGGAAGGCAGGATGCTCTATCGCAAGGCCCAGTTCATCCTTTCCTACATGGAAGGGGTAAAAAACGATATAGCCAGCATCGCAGGCGAGCTCCACGGCCGGATCAAATTCGGAGTCTGCCCGCCCTGCCGCCAGATGGCCGCCCATGTCATCTCTGACCTCGGCAAGAGCCATCCCCGCTTGCAATTCCGCGTCTGGGTCATGGACAACCAGTCTCTGGAGCGCCACCTGCAGGAAAGCCATCTGGATTTTGCGCTCGTCCTCCTTCCGGTCAAAGGGAGGAACTATGCTATCCGCAGTCTGCAGGCAAAACCCTACTATGCGGTTTTCGGCAAGGGCATGCCCCGGCCCCGAGCCGGGATCATAGGTGTCGAAGACCTGGCCGGCCTGCCGCTGATCGTGCAGCACCGCCGGGACAGTGCAGGCATCAATGCCGTTCTCATGAAGGCCTTCCAGAGGCAGAACAGACAGGCCCATGTCGTGCTGGAGACTCAGGATTCCAGTTTCCTGCAGGCTCTTTTGCTGGAAGGCTTCCCTGCCGTGGCCATCCTTAACGAATACGAACTCGAGCGGCTCCCGCCGGACCAATTCCCCACGGCCCGGCTTGACGTGGCAGACCTCACCTTGGCCCCGGCCCTGATAAGCCTGGAGAATGCCTATACCAGCCTCCTGGCCCAGAAAGTCATGGACTGCTTTGCGGCCCGTTTCTGACCGTCTGCTGCCGGTCGTTCCGTACAGCAGACGGCAGAAACGGCCAACTCAGAAGCTATAGCCAAAATAGAGCGTGGCGTGCCAGGCGTCCTGACGGCTCATGGAAGGCCCCAGCCAGTCACGTCCGTCCTTCTGCCAGGTATCCTTGTCGAACCCGTTGACGATATAGCCCAGCTCCAGGCCCGCCGTCAGGTTCTCGTACACTTTCCAGTAGCTGTCGAGATTGAATTCCAGCAGGTGGTCAGCTGTGGTCAGATACATGCCCGCCTTGTTGGGATTGCTGTCGAATCCGTAGTTCCAGGCATCACGGGCCTGTGCATACTTGACCATCCCGGTGCTGTTGGTGCCGTTCCAGTAGGCCACTCGCAGGATATGCTTGAGGTCGGGCAAAAACGACATGTCTTTCAGGCGTACGCCGATGCCCCATGTACCGGCATAGTTGCTGCCCAGATCGTTGTATCCGGTGGGATAGGGATTGGCCGCGCCCATGAAGCTGGTGAACTTGCTCCAGGGGTCGATGGACGGCATACGCTCGGAACCATTCTTCAGGCTGCCGTCATCGCCCGAAGCATACCAGCCGAAAATGCCGGGCGTGCCCCAGTCCAGCCGGTATTCTGCCAAAGCCATGGCCAGCCATCCCTCACGCCGGGTACTGGCCCTGTCCATGCGTTGCCCGCCGCGCACGGGTATGTCATAGCGGCCCATGGCCTCCACATAGCCATAGTTGATGTCCAGCTCGAAATTCCAGGGTGCAAAGGCGCTGATCCCCACAGGCAGGCCGGCCCAGAACATGCTGCCCCACGCCTTGTCCGTCTCCCCTACCAGATGGGCGCCCCCAAAAGGATCGCTGCTTAGCGTATAGTGGGGCATGCCGTCCTTCCATATCTTCACGGCACTGCCGTCAGCAGTACTGGGGAACGTATTTTTGCCCCGCAGGCCAAACATGACCCACGGCGACATATCCCACCCATCCTGCCTCACCGGCAGGATCAGGGCGAACAAGTCCATGTTGTCCAGATAGGAGCTCGTACCGTCACCACTGGCGGCAGTGGCATTGTCATTGAAGGGACGGACCCACAGACCGGTCAGGGACACAGCATCATTGAAGCACCAGGAGGCTGTCACGGCGGCGGCATCCATATTGTCCATGACCATGCCACCACCAGCTTTTTTGGGCAGATTGATGTTCTGGATGCCCATGCGAACCCGTAGCGGCATGCCCGGTACGGTCCAGTCCGTATAGGCCTGACGCAGCTTGACCACTGTCTGGTCTGCTCCCAGGGCAGCACCACTGCTGTCATTGCCCCACATGAGCTGGCCGATCTCGAAAAAAACCGTCCCGGAAAGGGCCGGTGAAGCCACCGCATCCATCTGCAGACGCAGACGCTGCCGGGCATGGAAGGTATCTTCACTGTCAGCCTTGCGGTCACCGACAGTATCTACCAGATTGTTGTCACCTGCGCTAAAGGCAAACTGCCACTGTCCCTTCATCTTGAAGTCCACGGCCTGGACCGTGAAGGGATGGCAGAGCGCCAGGCTCAGCAGGCACAGCAAAGACAGGATCCTGTTCATGGCGGTCCCTCATGAGGCCCCCTGCCATCTGCAGGGGACCTGTCGTGTAAGATTCATCGGGGAGCTTTTTCCACCGGAGGACAGTGTTGTTACGTGATATCCTCCGGCACGGGGCCGGGTTATCCGATCCAGTTCCGCAACAGTCCCGTGTACAGACAGAACTCCAGCCAGACGAGCCCGGCCACAGGCAGGAATAACAGTTTCTTGAACAGGACATCTGCCTCGCGCTGATCCTCAAGTCCTGCAAGGGCCATAGCGCCACAGGTAGAGAAGGGGGAAGAACCTGTGTAGAACCCGCCTACCGAGATCAGCGAGAACAGGATGATGGGCGCAACACCCGTGCTGGAAGCAAGGGGCGCGACCAGCAGGGCCAGCGTGGGGATAACCACGCCCAGCGTGGCAACAAAGAAGCTCATGGTGCAGGCCGCCGCCAGCAGGATGTAGGGGGCCGCGGCACTGGTCACATTGACCTGCACCCACGAGGAAAGACTGCTGACAAGGCCGCCCGAAACAGCCGTACCGATCAGCGTACCCATGGCACAGATCATGATTATGATGGAGAATGGCACCTTGGCTATGGCATCTTTTTCTTTGGCCACCTTGCAAATGCTGCACAGTATGATGCCTACGGTACAGATGACGGTGATGTCGCAAAAGGAGGCGACTTTTTTGACTGTCGCGACATCAGGCATGGCAACCTTGAGCATGGCCGGGATAACGGTGCAGAGAAAGACCAGGCCAACTATCCACAAGGTCCTTTTCTGAACTGCAGTGAAGGGCTCAGGTTTGTTTATCTCAACTTTCTTTGTCCTATGACCGCCTGTGACAAAGTAAGTGATGACAAAAAATATGGACATGGTTACCAGGGAATTCATGAGCACGTTCATGCACATGGCCATACCTTCATTATGGAAACCGCTATTCTCAGCCACCTGCTGGATGATTATGCCGCCGACACTGAAGGGAAACTGGGAGCCGATGGTCGAGCCACAGAAGATAAGTACCGTAGCCAGCACCCTGGAAATCTTCGATTTTATGCAGATCGTCATCACCAGGGGAGACAGGAATGCAAATGTGGCAGGTGCCCCTGCGCCAGTCCCGGCAAACATCATGCAGATGAAGAACAGGACGATGGGCAACAGTGCTGGCCTATTGCGGCTACTGTAGATAATCTTTTCTGCCAGCTTCACGAGGGTCCCGTTCGATATGGAAAAGCCATAAAATGCCGTGACGATGAACAGCATCAAAAATAGATATATCGGCCATAGACCTGCAACTTTTTTTACCGACATATCATAGATGAACACACCGTTCACGAAAGCAAACGTCAAAGCAAAATAGCCGATATTCGTTTTGAACAGGAACCCAAGGACAAGAGCCAGTACAAGGGATATCAAAAACAGCATTTCTGCGCTCATTGCTCTCTCCAGATTAAACAGGCACGTTTGTTTTTGAGTACTATGCCGCTATTTCCCTATGGCCGGATCGGCCACGGGAAGTACGGCTAATGCACTCTTTCCTGGAACAGCTTCCAATCCATCCGGTACAAGAGTGACGGTCTGGAATGTATTCTTGAGCAGGGGCGTAAACGGGAAGTCTCCCCTTTAAGAGGATCATTGGAGATGTTCCGGACTGGTCATGTGGGAAAACCAGAAGGACATGCAGATGGCTGTATCTATGACTTCGCCGTCAACAGGAGTACGCAGGCAGGGCGATCAGGACCAGCCCACAGCCGGGGCAATCCCTTCACCATCGTTTTTTAGTACGGCAAAGCCGGACAAGGCTGTCCATCGCAGCATCTGTGGTCTTGCTCCATGCTTCTCCGCCCGCGATCCCTGAATTTTCTGTCCCCGTACCGTGCTCAGGGTACGGGGACAGGCAATTACTACAGCATCATAGTCAACGGGAAGCGATAGGCCACGGAACCGGTGCTGCAGGCGATGCGGCAGCAGCCGCAATGCCAGCACTGTTCGGGATAGGCCACAGCAGGCCCATCCTCCGTCATGGTCAGGATATGGCCGGGGCAGCTCTCCACGCACGAACCGCAGGAGATGCAGTGCCCACAATGGAGGCAGCGTCCGGCTTCGCTACGTGCGGCCTTGTCCGGCAGACCGCCTTCCAGCTCGGCAAAGGCCAGACGGGGCCGGGCTTCACTGGCCGGGACCACAGCCCGGGGCGCATGCGGGTGATAATCCACATGCATGATCTCCTCCAGCTCCACCACATGGGCAGCATCCAGGGCCGGACGCACAGCCAGAGCCATGCTGCCGTCATCCTCGAACCAGGCATCGATATTGCTGCCGGCAGGAAGGCCGGCAAGATAGGCATGCAGGCCCAGCGCCACGTTCCGGCCGCTGCCGATGGCCGACGAGACGAGACCGGGCCCGGTGGCCACGTCACCAGCGGCAAATAGCCCCCGGATGCTCGTCATGCCCGCAGCATCGACGGCCACGCAGCCACGGGGCGTCAGGGCGACGTCCAGACCGGCCAGAGCCGTCAGGTCAGCCTGCAGGCCACTGGCGCAAATGACCAGATGGGCGGCAAATGTCGCTTCTGCCCCGGCAGCAACTTCCGTATGGAGCTCGCCGGCGGCATCGAAGGAAAATGACGATATGGGTCTGGCCGTGACCTGGAACATGCCGTCGGCCGAACAGGTGACCGCAGTGGTCTGCATGCTGTTGGCGATGCTGATGCCTTCATCGCGGGCCTGGAGCACTTCCGCTTCAGGGGCATGCATGGCTCCTTCGGCCTCCAGGCAAACCATGCGTACACTGGCAGCCCCCAGGCGACGGGCCGTGAAGGCGCAGTCGAAAGCAACCCCGCCGCCGCCCAGGATGACCACCTCCTGACCTTCCAGGCTGCGGCGCTCCAGCGTGGAGCGCTTCATCCAGCTTACAGCAGGCTGCAGATGTTCCTTGCCCGGGATATCCAGCAAGCGTTCCTTCCACAGGCCCACGGCCAGCACACAGGCATCGTGGCTGTCCAGCAGATCCTGCAGGGAGATGTCGCGCCCCACCTGCACATTGGTATGCACGCGCACGCCAAGATCCGCCACGGCCCCGGTCTCGCGGTCCACCACGTCCTTGGGCAGGCGGAAGTCCGGGATGGAGTGGCGCATCAGACCGCCCATGACGGCCGAACCTTCGTAGACGCTGACCTCATGGCCCAGCAGGCGGGCAAAACAGGCCGCGGTCAGACCGGCAGGTCCGGCACCAATGACGGCCACCCGCTTGCCCGAATCGGGCAGAGGGCGCAGTCTGGGGGCATGACCATTATCCGCTGCGTAACGCTCCAGACTGTGGATGGCCACGGCCTCATCGTAGCCGCAGCGGTTGCACTTGCCTTCGCAGGGATGCGGACAGACCCGACCGGTGATGCCGGCAAAAGGATTCTTGGCATGCAGGGACAACAGGGCCTCGTCCACACGGCCTTCGGCCAGAAGACTGTGCATGCGCTGGATGTTGTTGCCGGCAGGGCAGGTGATCTCACAGGGGGACGTACGATTCTGCCGGATGCTGCCGCGCATGTTGACGACGGCTTTTTTCCATTCCTTGCTATAAATGGGAGGCATGACTTTTCCTTGTTGTTGGCTGTGAATGCAAATCCGTCCGTGGCCTGCTACTGCAGCCAGAACACCTCAGGCCCTGCCGTACCCTTGCGGACGGCAAGGATCTTTTCGTAGGCGGGATCCTTTTCAGGGTAGTCGCTGCGACGGTAGATGCTGCGCCCGCTCTCCTTCCGTTCGCGGGTACAGAGCGTGGACAGACGGCAGCTTTCCAGCAGATGCAGTGCCTCGTGGGTCATCATGAGCTCATGCATGTTGCCCGCACGGACCTTGTCCGCATAACCGGACAGGAAGGCCAGGCGATCCAAAGCCACGTCGATCCCTTTCTCGTTGCGCACGAAGCCCATGTAGTACGACATGACCTGGCGTACCGAAGATTCGAACATGGCCTGGGGCACAGCATCTTCCAGCGGTGTCAGGGGCGTGAAGATCCGTTCGCATTCACGGTCGATCTCGTCCTCCAGTCCTTTCAGCCCCGGGGCCTTGCCCAGGTTGGCAGCAGCCGATTCACCAGCCAGGTAACCGCTGCACATGGAACCGGAGAAAGTGTAGAACACACAGCCGTTGTACAGACCGGGCAGGCTGCTCATGAAAGCATCGTCCGTAGCCAGCATGCCGCTGAACTCGATCTCGCCGATTTCCACTTCCATGGGCGCCTTGGCAAAATCCACACCGCGCTGCGCGCAATAATCCAAGAATGTCGCCTTGTCGCCGGGCATGAGCACATACTGCAGGTGGTGCAGGCTCTCGGCGTCGATATGGCGCATCTCCATGACGAATGGCGGGCCATTGCCCTCGATCTGTTCCTGATACGTGCCGCCGATCTGGAACTGGCGGGGACAGTTTTCCATCTGGGGGTGATACTTGGGCATGAAGCGCTCGCCCAGGGCATTGAGCTCATGAGCGCCGGCACCGTTGATGCCGTTCATGCCCGCACAGCCGAAGCCCTTGGGTACCAGGGTGGCCTGCTGCTTGAGGTCCATGTTGATGATGGTGGCACCGGCCTCGTAGGCCAGCACGTACTGGCTGCCGGTATTGAAGGGGCTGTGCCAGGTATTGTAGGGATTGCCCGTAGAGTTGGCGGTGGCGCGGTTGCAGCTGTTGCCCAGCGCCATGATCACCGCAGCCGCCGAGATGACGTAACAGGTACCATCCAGTACGTTGTATCCCACGGCCCCGGCTGCCCGGCCATCACGGACCAGCAGACGGGTGATCATCACATGATCCAGTACATCCGTCCCAAGGGACCTGAGGTGCCCGGCCACAAGACGCTTGATGCGCTGGCCTTCCGCAATGTTGATGTGCCAGGCCGGTTCACCGCGACCGGCCGTACGCAGATAGCCGCCGTCGGCACGATGCAGCAGCTTTACGCCCAGCCCCTCGAGAAAGTTCACCATCAGGGGCATGGTCCTGCCCCAGCCCCGCAGCATGCTCTCGCTGAAACCGCTGCACGGTTTAAGATAGAAACGGACCAGGTCATCCACAGTGTCATCCGGGTCGTTCGTCCCCAGCACTGCCAGAAAATGGTCGTTGCCGCCGCCCAGACAGCCGGAGCTCTCCAACTTGCCCTTATCCACCATCAGTGTGCGGATGCCCGCCCGGCGGGCGGCCAGAGCCGCGCCGCAGCCGGCTGCACCGGTACCGAGGACGAGCAGGTCGGTTTCCAGGGTCACGATCTTGCGTTCGCTATCCATCCACTTCTCCTATGGCGGTTGCCCGCAAAAAATATCTTTCTCCCGGAGGGGTCGCCCCGCTTCCGGTCACTTCGTATTTTTTTTCACTAGTAGTTTTTCTCCATTCTATAAAATACTTTAAAAATCTATTTTGCATATCAAAAAAGAATGCATTAGCTGACAGCAAAGCACTGTCCGGAACAGGAGCGACCGGCCGGAAGCTAGCGGCAACGCCTGCTTTGACGCACGGCACAAGATGGCTGTCCACAAGGTGGAGCGGACATCCGCAAGGCCCAATGTGTCCGAGGGATGACCAAAAGGCTCGTGCAGGAAAAGACAGAAAGGATGTGGCGACGGGAAAGTTCCCGCTGCCGGCAGGTACAAAAAAAGGCGGACCGGGAAATTCCCCGGCCCGCCTTGCGGTGCTGTGAAAAAAAGTATGGGCTTCGGCCTCGGTATTTGCCGCTAGACCGGACATTCGCAGCAGTCATCCGGCATCCCGATACGCCGGGACAACCCGGCACACTGTCTGCCGTAAAAAACGGCCCGCCGGAAAACATCCGACGGGCCGTCCTCTCTTTTCGGAAAATCGTCTGCGGGTCTAGGCGTCGGCCTCGGCCTTGAGGGCCTCGGTCTGGGCGGCGGTGGCCAGGGCCTCGAACAGGGGATCCACTTCACCTTCCATGATGCGGTCCAGAGAGTACAGGGTCAGGTTGATGCGGTGGTCCGTGCAGCGGCCCTGGGGGAAGTTGTAGGTACGGATGCGCTCGGAGCGGTCACCGGAGCCCACCTGGGCCTTGCGGTCGGCGGAAAGTTCGCTGTTCTGGCGCTCGCGCTCGGCGGCCAGGATGCGGGAGGCCAGCACCTTCATGGCGCGGGCCTTGTTCTTGTGCTGCGAGCGTTCGTCCTGGCAGGTCACCACGGTACCGGTGGGGATGTGGGTGATGCGCACGGCGGACTCGGTCTTGTTGACGTGCTGGCCGCCGGCACCGGAAGCGCGGTAGATGTCGATGCGCAGGTCTTCGGGGCGGATCTCCACGTCCACTTCCTCGGCTTCGGGCATCACGGCCACGGTGGCGGCGGAAGTATGGATGCGGCCCTGGGTCTCGGTGGCGGGCACGCGCTGCACGCGGTGGGTACCGGCCTCGAACTTGAGGTGGCTGTACACGCGGTCACCGGAGATGAGGCAGATGATTTCCTTGTAGCCGCCGCTGTCGGAAGGGGATTCGCTCATGATCTCCACCTTCCAGCCCTTGATCTCGGCATAGCGGGTGTACATGCGGAAAAGGTCGGCGGCGAACAGGGCCGCTTCCTCACCGCCGGTACCGGCGCGGATTTCAAGGATGGTGTTCTTTTCGTCCAGGGGGTCCTTGGGCAGCAGCAGCACCTTGATCTTGTGCTCCAGCTCGGGCAGCTCGGCTTCGGCGGCGGCGATCTCTTCCTGCGCCATGGCCTTGATGTCGGGGTCGCTGTCGTGCAGGAGCTGCTTGTTCTCTTCCATCTCCTGCGTGAGGCTGCGATGACGGCGGAACAGCTCCACCACGTCGTGCAGGTCCGCATGCGCCTTGGTCAACTTGCGGTACTGATCCTGGTCGTTATAGACCTCAGGCTGGGCAAGCGCCTGTTCAAGCTCCATATACTTTTTTTCAAGACCTTCCAGCTTGGCAAACATGCGAACTCCAGAAAATGTATGGTCCCGCCGGGGCGGCTAGGCGTCGCGCCGGTAGGGAGCCGTGATGATATTGTCGCCCGCCTGGGCGCCCAGGGCCTCGCGCAGGGCCACCACCGCCACGTCGAGCTGGCGCTCGTCGGGCTCGGCCGTGGTCATGCGCTGCAGGGTCAGGCCGGGGGCCCGCAGCAGCGTGGCCATGAAGCCGTCGGGCATGCGGGCAGCGTAACGGATCAGCTCATAGGCCAGCGCGCTGATGGGCACCATGAGCAGCAGTTTGAACACGATGGTCAATGCCTGCTTGGCCACCGCCCCTTCCGGGCAGTAGAAGAACAGCAGCAGGGGCACCAGCACCGCATGCAGGATGATGGAGATGCCGATGACGAACAGCAGGAACGTGGTGCCGCAGCGGGGGTGCAGGCGGCTCATGCGGGCCGCCGTGGCGGCGTCCACGTCGCCCCCGGCCTCGAAGGCATGGATGACCTTGTGCTCCGCGCCGTGATACTGGAACACGCGCCGGATATCGGGCACGAAGGAGATGGCCCAGATATAGCCCATGAAGATCAGGCACTTGAACAGACCGTCCCACAGATGGAAGGTGAGCCCTTCCACCCCGCCGCCCAGATCCAGCCACTGCATGAGCAGCGACAGCAGGTGCGGCACGACCACGAACAGGCCCACGGCCACGGCCAGGGAAAGCAGCAGGGTCAGCACCAGATGCCAGCCCTTGAGCTCCTCTTCACTGCCTTCGGCCTGCTGCTCCGCGGAACGGTTGAGCGCCTTGATGCCGTTGACCAGGGTCTCGATGAGCACGGGGAAGCCGCGCACGAAAGGCTTTTTCAGCCAGGGATGCCGTGTCAGCGAGAACCAGGGCAGGCGCCGGGCCACGATCTCGCCGTCGGGGCGGCGCAGGGCCAGCGCGTAGGCGTCACCATTGCGCATCATGACGCCTTCCAGAACGGCCTGCCCGCCCACGGTGGGGCAGCCGGCCGTCAGTATCAGGGAAACAAGACGGGAAAGGCGCATAGACTCCCTCAAAAAAACGCCAAGCCTCCGGCGGGAGCGTGAAACCAAAGATTCCAACGCCTCCGCCAGAGGTGGGATAACGTTCGCGTCCGGCAGACGCGGGGCAGCACACCGCTTGCGCGGCAGCGCCTACTTCTTTTCAAATTTGGCGTACTTCTTGCGGAAGCGGTCGATACGGCCGGCCGTATCCAGGAAGCGCTGCTTGCCGGTGAAGAAGGGATGGCAGGCGGAGCACACTTCGACGTGCACTTCTTCGCCCTTCGTGGAGAGCACCTGTTCCTGATTACCGCAAGCGCAGGTAATGGTGGCGTTGAACACCTTGGGATGGATATCTTTCTTCATGATCCTTACCTCGTATGGCAACGGCATATGCCGTCAATAGTCGTCTTCTGCGCGGCTTTTGCGCATCAGGGCCCAAACCAATAGCCCATAAACGCAGCTTTGGCAAGCCCCCCGCCCCGGCGGAAGGCCGTTTTCCCGGAGATTTTTCCCGCTCCGCCCGGACCGGGCCGCCCTTCACGGCAGGCGCCGGGCCGGTTGCCAGCGCCGGGCCGACAGGCTACAGTGCGGCCATGTGTGCAAAAATCGCCCGCCAGCGCGCGGATCAACTGGTCTTCATGCAGGGCCTGGCCGAAAGCCGTGAACAGGCCCGCCGTCTCATCATGGCCGGCAAGGTGGCGCTCTCCTCCGCAGGACTGCCCCCCAGCGCCCCGCCCCAAAAGGTGGACAAGCCCGGGCATCCCTATCCCGAAGGCACGGTCTTCGAACTGCTGGGGCAGGAGCGCTTCGTCAGCCGCGGCGCCTACAAACTGCTGACCATCCTGGACAATTTCAGGCTCGATGTGGGCGGCATGGTCTGCCTGGACGCCGGTGCCTCCACCGGCGGCTTCACGGACTGCCTGCTCCAGCACGGCGCCGCGCGCGTCTACGCCGTGGACGTGGGCAAGAACCAGCTGCACGAGAAACTGCGTGCCGACGGGCGCGTCATCAACCTCGAAGGCGTCAACCTGCGCGCCGCCGCTCCCGAGCTCATCCCCGAGCCCGTGGACCTTGTGGTGGCCGACGTGTCCTTCATCTCCCTGACGCTCATCCTGCCGCCCTGCATGACCTGGCTCAAGCCCGGCGGTCTGGCCGCCGTGCTCATCAAGCCCCAGTTCGAACTGGGCCCCGGCGAGACCGTCAAAGGCGTGGTGCGCGACGAGGCCGCCCGCCAGCGCGCCGTGGACAAGATCGTCCGCTTCTGCACCGGGAACCTGCGCCTGGAGAGCCGGGGCGTGCTGCCCGCCGCCATCAAGGGGCCCAAGGGCAACCAGGAATACATGGCCCTTTTCGCCCGGCCCTGACCGGAACGGTGAGTTTTTTGAGGGGAGGGGGACTCCCTCTGCTAACGCGAGAGGGGGTCCCCCTCCCCTCAAACTCCCCTCCCCTTCCCCAGCGCGTTTTATTCATATCGAAAAAACAGGGGCTGTCCTGTAGTATCAGGAGGGCTCCATGATGACCGGTACGGATGATAAACGGCCCTGCCTCTGTTGGAGGCAGGGCCGTTTGTGTTCACCGGGCCGACGGGGCGGGCATCAGGGTTTGATGGCGTCCCGGTCTGGTGTCCCTAAAAGCTGTACAGGAAGGCCGGGGCCTCGCGGCCCAGCAGGGCATCGGCATCAAGGCCGAACCAGGTCCTGAGGCTTTTTTCCCACCATTCGTCTTCGCTGGGGGGCGTCAGCAGGGGCCGGTCCACAGGCACCTTGCAGACATCGGCCAGCCAGCGGTACGCGGCCTGCTGACCGCCCAGCTCGTCCACAAGGCCCAGCTCCACGGCTTCGCGGCCGGTGAAGATCTTGCCCGTGGCCAGACGCGCGGCGCGGGCGCGGTCCATGTGGCGGCCCTGGGCCACGATGTCCACAAACTGCTCGTGCATGTCCTTGAGCACGCCCTGGAAATAGGCCTTTTCTTCCGCGGTGAGCGGTTCCAGCATGGAACCGGCGTCCTTGTAGGGCGCGGTGGTCAGGGTCTGGCGGCCAAGGCCCAGCTTGTCCAGCAGGCCCCGGATCTGGGGGATGTCCATGCGCACGCCGATGGAGCCGGTCACGGTGGAGGCATTGGCGAAGACGCGCCTGCCCGCCATGCTGACCATCAAGCCGCCGGAGGCCGCCGTGCTGCCCATGCTGACGGCGACGGGCTTGTCCTTGCCCAGGCGGGCCAGGGCCTCATATAGTTCCTGCGAGGCGGCGGCACCGCCGCCGGGGGAATCCACGCGCACCAGCACGCCCTTG
>ERZ791919.1715-NODE-1715-length-17943-cov-4.406250_pt1 | contig 17943 bp, 19 predicted proteins | sample MGYA00510137_ERZ791919 | MGnify/ENA primary metagenome ERZ791919 (study PRJEB30046, sample SAMN00792059) | human gut metagenome | study: EMG produced TPA metagenomics assembly of the A metagenome-wide association study of gut microbiota in type 2...
AGCACCTGCGCGATGACTTGCTGCTTGGTCACAGCGAACAGCGCAGCGTTTTCCCCGGCGGCAGGCGTTGCGCGGGCAGCCTCAAAGAGGATCGGCAGCAGCTTCTGCTGCCCCGCCAGCGCGAAAACGGCAGGCCAGTCCACGCTTTCAGCGGTGACTTTCCCGCCGGAAACAGCAGCCTTGGCGATATGCAGAAATTGTCTCTCCGTGGCGGTCAGGGTCATGTTCGTGTGTCAAGCCCTTTCTTTGTGTTTTTCGATGGCGTGAGCGGCAAGCAGCGACGCAGCGCCGAGAAGCGCGCCCAAGGTGTTGCAGATCACATCGTCCGTCTCCGCAAGTCCCAGCGCGTAGCGGTACTGGGCGTACTCGATTCCCGCGCTGAGCGCACAGCCGATGAGCGTTGTGAGGATGATTCTGCCCCAACGGTGCCACTTTCGCGGCAGGGCGTTGGAAAGCGTCAGCCCCAGCGGGAAGAAGAGGAAGACGTTCATCAGCATCTCGCGGTAAATCTCCGGCTGTACCCGCGCGGCGGTCAGGGAGGCGAAGGGGGTGAGGATCAGACCGGTGCCGCCCTCGGCGCGGCTGAATAAGGTTGCGTAGAGGATGGCGGCGGTTATCAGGAGCACCAGCACAAGGTTCCCACACCGCCAGCGCCTCGCCCCCGCGCGGGCAGGCAGCGCACCCCAAGCGGCAAGAGCCAGCGCCATAAAGGTGATAATGCCGATGAACGAACGGGTGTAGATGTAGTGAAGCATCAATGCAATTTTTCTCGAACCGGTGCAATTACGTGGTCTTTTACAATGCTGCGGAAGTAGGCATACTCTTCGCAGCGGCGATATGCCAGCCAGAATATGGCATTGGGCACAATCGCCGTGACCATTGTCATGACTGCAAAACGCAAAACCGTTGTTGCAGAAGATAGAACTACATGCCGGATCGTCAGCATGGCAATCAAAACAGCTATGAGTAGGAGAACTCTCCTGAAATAACGGGCGAAGAAAGGCTTACACGAGACTTCAAACCCATACCTATGGAGAATAAGCGGATCGTACCACAGGCTGATTGCTGCCCGCGACAAAAATGTGGCAAACAGAACGCCAAAAACGCCCCACAGTCTTCCAAGAACGATTGAGAGAACTATATTCAGAATTGCCACAAGAATTGGTCTGAACTTTCCCTGCTTAAATAACCCCAGTGTTGAACGGAACACCCAGAGCGTATTCATGTAACCTGCCACGAAGAAATTGATCGCAATCGCAATTGATATAGGAAGCCCCAGCACAAATCGGCCACCAGCCCATATCTGTACAAACGGATCTAACAATGTGACCAGCGCAATAAAGCTGAACCCATACAGCCAAAAATTCAGGAATTCAACTTTCTTGAATAGTGCATAGCCCGCATGTTTATCTTCCGTTGCAAAGAAATTTCCGAGGCTTCCCGTAATGGCTGCTGTGATCTGGCAAAGCACACTGGTCACAGAATCACATATGAGCGTATAGTTTGACAGTCGCCCAACCCATAAAACGCCGACAACGGCAGAAATAATAATGTTATCCGTTCCATTCAGCGCAACATGACCAAACCGGGACAAGACCAGCGCTTCGGTATCTTTTCTAATCTGCATACGTTCTTCCGCGCTAAGGCTAGCACCTTGATAGGTCTGTATCTCGGGATATCTTTTATCAACCAAATGTGCAACGTACAAATTTAAAAAAATGTTACCGACAAGCTGAATCAGAAGATACAAAAGATATTTTCTGAACAAGAGCAACAAAACAATTTGCAGTACAGATTGCAGAATAGTCGTCGCACTCTGCACATTCGTTTTGATGTACTCTTTTTGATCGGCATAAAGGACAGACGCTTTATACGACGAAAGCCAATATGAAATCGATGTATTGACCAGAAAAAGGATATAGTACAGTGTGAGCCCGGAAATATCCGGCTTATCCTTGATGATGTAATCCATAAAAGGGATTACACAGAGGCCCAAGAGAAAAATTACCACTCCAATAATTATATATATCTTCTTGTAAAATTGGAGCAGCGCAGCTGTCTTTTGATAGTCCTTTACCGCCACGGGTGCGTACATACGATAAACCATGGCAGAACCAAATCCCAACTCTGCAAGAGACAGCACCGTCAGGATATTGCTATACAATCCATTTACGCTGAGGTACGCTTCATTCAAGCAATAAATGAAAATTGTGCGGACGACAAAGTTCAGCAAGATCGTGAGCACGCGTCCCAAGAAACCACTGGCAAAATTTAATGCTGAATTTTTTAGACGACTATTTTCCATGCTTCTTCAAATACTCGTTTTTTCGCAAGGTTGATATATCATAATCATATTCCATGTCCAGATATATTTTCCCGTTGGTCTTTAGTTTTTCATAAACTTCTCTATTGCGGTATTTTATAACTTTAGCAGGATTCCCTCCCACCACTGCAAGAGGAGGAATATCGTGTGCAACAACTGCACCCGCACCAATAACGGCACCCTCGCCGATGGAAACTCCGGGAATGATCGTAACGCGACTGCCAATCCATACGTTATTTCCTATGTTGACAGGTTTCAAAACAAACCGACGGTCGTAGGGAAGTGATTGGAGATCGTCGCTGTCGTAATTGTGGTTCGCCGTCCAAATTTCAGCTCCGCGTGAAATGAGTACACCACTACCTATATTTACGCCGCCCTCACATTTAGCAAAGAAGCCTTCGCCGATCCACGTGTTGCTACCGATGCTCAATTTGCTCGGCGAGCTTATGCTGTATCCCCTACTTAAATATACGTTTCTCCCTACAGAGGCCATGCAGGCAAAAAAGCGCTTTAATTTTCGGCGCTCAATCCAGCCTGCAAGCCATATGTTAAATCTGTTCCGAAGTGTCATGCAGCAGTATCTCCTAATAAAGCGGTTTTCCTTTTCCACGTATTGCGTGTAAGATGCAGCGGAGTGCATATCTGCTTTGTCGCTTCAATTTTTGAATCGTACTTTCTTCCAGATATCTCCGTATCGCTTCCTCAAATCCGTTCGTATCAGCACTGGCATAGAATGAACTTCTTTGAGGGCTTGGTGCTGCCGAGCAAAGCAGATTCCGGTTATATTTGATCACCGTTTCCACATCAGTCTGAGTAAGCGCCAAGTTGCAGCGGTCAAGTGTATCCATCCCTTTTCCCGAATTTACGAGAATTGCCGATATTCCTTTATTATCATCTTCTGGCAGTTCTACTTCGGCACCCCAAAAATCTCCCAAGATAATATCGTTCCCTGTCGTGAAGTTACGAAAATGACAATTGTAGCAAGATGATTTCAAAGTAATATTTCTTAAAAAGCCAATCGTATATGCGTCTGCCGTGTAAGGAATAGAATAAATTCGATGATCCTCAAACTCCATTCGCACAGAGCTATTATGCCAGCCCTTCTTCTTGTTACGAAACTCCATTTTTGTAAGCTTTGCGCCATATTTCCTTTCCTGCATACCAATATACGTTTGCAGCATATGGTCGCTTGGAATCCCATGGCTGATCAACTCCACAAGAAGCAGATTCGGATACTCTTTTCCAAGAAATGTGCGCAGTCCTGCGACCTGGCAGGGGCACCCGCTGAACAAAACCTTGCATCCCTTTTCAAGCACGTCTTTGACTTCCCGATAGCAATACCCCACATCGCTTTGGGCATACTTGGAGCCCATCATCCGCAGAATATCTTCCTTGGCATTGGAAAGGATGTGCTTGACATGAAACTCGTCATCAAACACCGCGCCGCATACGTATCCGCCATCGCGGAGCATTTGATCGGCAAGCTCATAAAATACACCGCCTGAGCTGCTGCGCATCCGCATAGGGTCATTCTCGCTTTTGGCTGCAAAGGCTACAGGATACCCATCATCAGGTTTTCCTTTGTTCCCCAAAATCGGACAAGCCTTTTCACATTGGTTGCAATGAATGCAAATGTCTTCTTTGATCTGAGGATATCTAAAATCCAGATGCACCTTGTCCAAGCTGATCGCATCTACCGGGCAAGCATTTATGCAAGCGCCGCAGATCGCGCATTCTTGAACCGAAACCTTATCAATCATTTCTCCCCATCCCTCAGCACTTCGTCTATATACGCCTTTGCGTGGTCGATCTCATTTTTCAGGCAGCGGTACACGGCTGTCCAGTCCGTACCATCCGGGATCTCCGTCTCTGTTGTTACCATGTGGTCAGGTAGCCCCAGCATGGCGGTAAAGTCGCGCATCCGCGTGTTGATTTTCTCCGTGCGCTCCACGACGGCGAATTCCTTCTCAAATATCACCGAGAACGCCGTTGCATGGAAGGAGTTGGAAAGCACAAAATCCGCGTGCTGCATGAGGCCCAAAAACGCCTCCGGGCCACAGAGTGGGAAGCAGCGTTCGGCGTATGGAAGCTTGAAGACCGAGTAGATATGCAAGCCTCGTTCCGCCGCAATTCTCTCCGCCAACTTGCGGACAGCAGGGCTATTATCAAAGTCATATACCAGCAGATATGGTTTCTCGCAGTGCTCCGGCTTCTCAGCCATCGCCTCCCATTGCGCTCGTTCAAGCAGAAACACCGGGTCAAGGACAGTCGTAGCATTCTGAATGCCCAGTGACTTTAATACAGATAAACCCGATCGCTCACGAACGGCAATGTGATGCAATCGGTGCAGATACTGCGCCGTCACATTATGTAATTCCTTCGGGAACTCGTCCACAGCAAAGCTGGCCGCGTAGGATGCGCGAATGCCATGCAGCGCAAAATCCAGATAGAAGGCAGGGTCTTTCCCGTTCGGGAACAGCGGATTCCATATCTGATCGCTCCCCGCGAAAAAAACATCCGCCTCAGGAGGATCGGCCTGTAGTTCTTCATTGGAGGTATATCGTCTGGTCAGGTCGAGGTGCTTGGCTGTGAAGCTGTCAAATGTCTTTTTTCTCGGCAACGCATGAAGCCTTTCCGGGAGCTTCGCTAAAAGATATGCCTCGCGGACAAAAGGCTTATCGTACTTGGGATTACCGACAACATCCAGCCTGTAATGCTTCGAGAGGTAATCCGGCTTATAGTCGATGATCTTTACATCATGCCCCAGCGATTTCAAATAGGTTTGCAGGGCATACGCCTGCAGGGATGCCCCGACGTTATAAACGTCGTGACAGGTGATCGTACGAATTTTCATGACTTGCCCCTTCTCCTCATACTCCGCCACATCCGTCCCAGCTTTGCTCTGATCCGCATTCTCTTCGGCAGCCAGCTCATCGAATACCAGTGGATGGAATAGGTGTTCTCCGTTTTTGTCAGCCTGCCTGTCACACTGTCCAGCGGGTCATTTTTTTAGCCATCTAAAACAATCCACGCCAAATATTCGATGAAACACTCTAGTGATTCGGGAGCGCAACCGAACAGTTTGCGGCAACCATGATTTATTGAACCAGTGAATTGCCGCAGTGTTATCAGTTCTCCGCAGCACGCCTGTCTCATTTTCAAACGGGCAGAAGAAATCTGATGGATAAAATGTAAACTCTGCAACCGTCTGGAGCTTTCCATTTAGCTCCAATCCGTGTGTAAGCATAATATTGGTAATGGACACGCAATTTGTTGTCGTATCTTGAGAACCATCATCATTTAGGAAGTGCTTGCCCGTGTAATAGTCTAGTAGCTCATGAATGATTGGAATTCCTTTTTCAGAAGCCATAATCCCTGTCGGTACATAACGCGTAGACTCAAAGCCAGAGAATGCTCTACAGGTCAAAAACTCTTCCAGCGAGCGCACAACTTCAACATCAGTGTCCATGTAAATCCCACCGCACGTATACATGGCATATAGTCTTACATAGTCCGTAACAAACGCGTATTTCTTGCTTGCATAAGCTTCTTCAACATACGGGCAGCAATGGATATCAAAGTTGTCCTCGTTCCATTCGCGGATCTCAAAATCCGGGCAGAACTTGCGCCAGCTGGCGATGCACCTCTTGGCAAGCTCCGGCTTTTCGCCGCGGCCAAACCAGCAGTAGTGGATGATTTTCGGGATCATGGGTCAGTCCTCCATCAGCGCATAGATCTTCCCGACCTCCGTGCTGTTCGTATAATCTCTCTTTGCGCAGTTCTCTGACAGCTGCTGCATCCGGGCAGGGTCGCGCAGCAGCGCGGCAATTCCAGCAGCGCAGCCTGCGTTATCCATGGGGACGATCACAGAAATAGAATAGAGCAAGCGCAGGAATTATCACAATATTGCAAGTCTTCGCTTTCGCGGTTGCCCTCGCTATCGTCTTGCCCGCTTTTTACTCTCGTCGTACAACAGAACGAAACTAGAAATGCATCCGATTGCATATGTCTGGGTTGCTTTCTCTCGTCTCACTGCTATCCTTTGTTTGTGTGTTTTCGATGAGATTCATTGTGACATGCAATAATAACGTGCATTTCTCTATCACTTGCAAAACAACATTGTCTTTCAGATCTCTTATAGAACAAGAACACAATGGCAAACTGTTCTATACACTAAATGATACCTCGCAATATTGGGATCTTTTTAAATACCCACGTCGCAATAGCACAGCATATATATACGACACAAGTCAGCACTGGAACGCTCATCACTAAAGCAAAGCAACTCACATCAATTCCAAGGACTTTTCTCATGGCAACGATTACTGCCGGATGCAGTATATATATTCCTAAACTATATTTTGCTAAACCAGCGATTCTTCTCGCTCCACATGAATCACATTTCCTATAAACCACGGAGAATAATGCAACGGTATATACCAGTGTAAATGGTGAATTATACTTTAACCATGCCTTTAGGCTGTCTTGAGAATTATCGCCCCCTACGCACTTTAATATGGTCAATGAGCCCAACAATGCTGTCAACAAAATTATAACTTGGTTCTGCTGTTTGCTAAGAGGATAGCGATCTAAGTAAGTTCCTAAAAGATAATAAAGTAACCAATATGCCGAAAACGGAGAAAGCCACTTTACTACCCAGATTGATTGCGAATCAACGTCATATATACCGCAAATGAAGGGCACAATAAAACCGATAATGGCAAAAATTGTAATAACATACAAAAAGTCTTTTTTGCCTGCATTATCTGTGAATTTTTTGATTACAGGGGAAATTATGTAAAGCCCCAAGAGCATATATAAATACCAAAACTGATAGTTGTATGCTGTGTCCGCTGTAACAACTGCCACTATTGATTTCCAAACAGCAGAATATGAAATCCCATCTATTAGAGCATTGCATAGCAAATTGTAGAACAAGCCCCAAAAAGTGATTATCAGTGCAAACTTAGTAATTCTCTTTCGGACATACGAATAATCTATTCGTTTTGAGTTTGATAACAGCAGTGTGCCGCTTTTCATGATAAACAACGGAACTGCCGCCTCTGAAATTATTCGATACGCATATATCGAACGGGCATCGACCTGAGAGGCTTGATGAGCCAGCACCACAAGGAACGATGCAATAATCGTCATGATGTCAAGCGATGTTCTTCTCGATTCATTCATATTACTATCTCTTCACTCCATCAGCGCGTAGATCTTCTCGACCTCCGCGCTGTTCGTATAATCTCTCTTTTTACAGTTCTCCGACAGCCGCCGCATCCGCTCTGGGTTACGCAGCAGCGCGGCGATTCCGGCAGCGCAGCCCTCGTTGTCCATGGGAACGATCACGCCGTCCACCCCGTCCTCCAGCTGGCTGCCGGAGGTGGCGTAGTCCGTGATGACGACGGCCTTTCCAAGAAGCTGCGCCTCCCGCACGGTGACGGCCTTGCCCTCGTAACGGGAGGGCTGCACATACAGGTCACAGGCGCGCATATAGGGGTACGGGTTGTCCTTTTTGCCGAGGACGATGACGCGCTCCTGCATCCCGGCCTCGGCGATTTTCTGACGAATCAGCGCTTCATCGCCGCCGTAGCCGATGAGATACCACGTTACGTCAAGGCCGTCCGCCACCAAACGGCGGCAGATATCCGGCACGTTGTCGAAATTTTTCGCCTCGCAGAAGCGGCCAACGGAGAGCAGGGATATTCCGTCACCCGTGGGTATATCGGTCTGTGGCATTGTCGCCTGCTTGCACGTCAGCTCTCGGGGCAGGATGTTCTCCACCGTCCGAACCTTCTGCGCCAGCTCCGGAAAGACGCTCTGAAAGCTCTCGGACGCTTGATCGGACACGCCGCAGATGGCATCATAACCCTCCCACATGGCAAGCTCCGCCGAGCGGTCAAAGGTCAGCGCCGTGTAGTCCGTGTGGATCCACGCCGCGTATTTCTTCGCCCTCACCCGCTCCCGCGCAAAATAGTGCGGCGTCAGAAAGCTGATGGCCAAGTCATAGCTTTTATCTGAAATCTGCGGCATATTTGCCAAGGTAAACCTGTGGCTGTAGGTCAGCGCGGTGACGGACGGCTTGCCGCTGGGGTGCTTCTTGTCGAAGCGTCTCGCGGCAAGCTTGCCACTCAGCCGCCCGCACAGCACGCCCAGCTGTCCGTTCTTGACGAGCGACGCCATGGGCACGGCAAGCGAGGCATACTGCGGAATTTCCGGCAGGAGAGTCGCCTTGGGGTTCAGGTATGGTATCAGCTCGCCGCTGTGTCGCATCAGAAAGAGGTCAACGTCATAGCGGTCATAGTCGATGGCATCGAGTAGCCCCAGCAAGCTGCGCTCCACACCCCCAAGCTCCATCGCTTGGGAGAAGATGAGAATGGATGGTTTTTTCATAATATCACTTCAACAGTTTCTTAATCAGTCTTCTATATTTCCCTGCTGCGATTCGCTCTAAGAGAGCGTTGTCAATAAACTCAACATCAGTCTCCTGAATTGCTTTGCGAATCCCTGTAGGCTCTTTCTCTACGAAGTCTCTTTGCCGTACCGCTTCCTCTATCTCAAGGATGCCGCAAACTCGCTTGATTTCCTCGCGCAGCGCATCGTTATCATATTTTCCGCTCAGCGCACACATTTCAAGCCATGAAAGCACAATGTTTTTCATCTCCACCGCCATCAGATACTCCACATTCTGCGGCATCGGATGGCGTTGCGCCAGTTCCTTTTTGAGGCGGTATAGGCTCAAAAAATCATCTAACATATGGGGCATGAATTTTGAGGTTCCGCCGCCGATTCGGTAGTTGTACACAACATCCGGGATAATCACCAATCTCCTTGTTTCGGGAAGCACTCTAAGCGTAACACTCAAATCCTCACCCATAAACTCGACAATCGTTGGAAAGTCAGATGCGCGCGTGATCAGCTCCGTCTGGTAAAGCTTGCCCCATAGATTTACCGGATAATCACTTACACCGAAGCAACTTACATATACTTCGGAAAGAATTTCCGCATTCGGATATACTCTAGGGCCATCAACAGAAAAGCATGGGCTTTGAAAGCGGCTTGGAATTGTGATTTTTCGATACACGCGGCGCATATTACCGCAGACACAATCCGCTTGCTCCTTCTCTGCTGCCGTTACCAGCTTTTCGAGTGCATCTCTCGGCAAGGTGTCATCCGAATCGCAAAAGGCGATATACTTTGCCGTCTGTGCTGCATCCGAGAAAATGCCTGTTTTTCTTGCCTCTACACAGCCTTTGTTGGTCTGATGGATCGCTAAAACTCGCGGGTCCTTCTGTGCAAAGGATTCGCATATAGCACCACTATCATCGGTAGACCCATCATCCACAAGGATTAAAATGAACTGCCGATATGTCTGCGCCAAGACAGAATATATACATTTCGTAAGCTTCTTTTTTCCCGTGTTATAAACAGGAATTATGACTGCAATTTGGGAGGGCATTTCTGTACGCCCGCCTTTCTCCTGATATACCCTGTCAGCATCCAGCCCGCCGGGGTGCAGAGCACCGTCAGATAGGATACCAATAGAAGTAATGCAGATGTTCCAGTTCTGTGCAGAAATTGATATCGCCCATGATTAGCCAGATAAAGTTCACACGCCGATGGCGTCGAGCAGCCCCAGCAGGCTGCGCTCCACGCCCCCAAGCTCCATCGCTTGGGAGAAGATGAGAATGGATCGTTTCATTTTGTCTTTCTCCTGATATACCCCGTCAGCACCCAGCCCGCTGGGGTGCAGAGCACCGTCAACAGCTTGCGTGGGGATTCCTTGATATAGTTCCGATTTCCCGCAATCTGGCTGCTGGAGCAGTAGTGGATGATATTCTTGAGCCGATACTGCCAAGTTAATCCCGGCACATCCATGATTACTCGCCGGAGTTCAGCAAAACTGCGGGGACTATTGACATACTGCTTCCAGATATTCGCCGTCATACCGTCAGGCTGATATTCCACCAAGCAAAAGCACTGGTTGACAGGATGAAACCTATACTGTTTGGACAGCTTCATGATTAAATAGTGCGGATTAAAGTTTTTCTCACCAGCAAACACAGGCATCGGAGCCACGGTGCGCAACAAGTCATTGCGCACAACATATTTTTTATCTCCCATACCCGGAACACAAAGCAGGGATGCCGCGTTGATTAGTTCGCTGTCTGGCAACTCTTTACCGATCAGGTTCCCGTTCTGATCAACATCCAAGCCAACCAGCCCTGCCGCGCCACTGTCCTTTACCTTTTGCCATTCAGCAAGGATTCGTTCTATTGCATCTTCTGGCATAGAATCATCAGAGTCGATACAGACTGACAGTTCCGTTTCCATATTGGCAATGGCGGCATTGTATCCTGTGTGTAGGCCGCCATTTTCTTTATAGATATAGCGAATGGAATACCCATTTTCACGTTTCTGCCAATCTGTTACGAGTTCTTTTGTCTGGTCTGTTGATCCGTCGTCGATAATCAGCCACTCGAAGTCCTTGCAGCTTTGACGATTCAGGCTTTCAAAGCACTTAGGTAAGATATAGGCTCGGTTATAGGTCGGAGTAAAAACAGTTATTTTCGGCATTGTCACATTCGAGCTCCTTATTTGATGAAGGCAATCTTTCCGTCTGTTGCGGCAAGGATTTCCTTCTTCTTGCTTTCGTCAAGGCCATAGCCCATACGGTACTCATCACCAAATGTGTTTGCTTCGTTCATTTGAGATTGAAATCGTGCGGCATATTCGTCTACACCGCATATTTCCTTGGCCGGAATACCGGCAACAACTGTTTTTGCAGGTACGTCGTGCGTAACAATGCTGCCCGCACCAATCACAGCATAGTCACCGATGGTAACACCGGGCAGAATCGTTGTATTGGCTCCAATAAAGACGTGGTTGCCAATATGTACCTGCCCAATCTTGGTGTATCCAAGGTTTTTCTTTGTGCTGGCATCATGTGCCATAACCGTCACGCGGATACTCATCGTTACATCATCGCCAATTGTAATCAAAAAGCAATGTGTCGGGTCAAGAAAACAGCCCTGCTGGCGATTGAAGTCCTTCCCCACCTTCATCCCGCGCTTTATCAGCACTTCAGTGGGGATCTCGCGGTTAAGAAGCATAATAATATTTCTGAAGACACTCATTTATTCGCCTCCAAATAAAACTCCTGTAGTTTTACTGCTTCTGTATTGATATCAAAGCCGTGCGCGGCGATTTCTGCTCGACGGTCGGTGCGGGGGATGGCTCGCTTCGCAAGGATCTTCTCCGCCCATGTCTCCCGACTTGCGGACAAAGGCATGACATCCACCAAACCCTCAGTCAAAATGCACTCGGGAGGAACCTTGTCGGAAATAATGCACGGCAGCCCCGCCGCTTGCGCCTCGACCATGGTGACCGGCAAGCCTTCATACAGCGACGGAAAAACAAATATATCCATCGCTTGCATTAAGTCTGCAACGTCGCTGCGAACACCCAAGAAGTGAACGTGCTCTGCTATGCCAAGCTTCTGTGCCTTCTCCCGTATTTGAGACATTCCCTCGCCGCCACCGACTAGAAGAAGAACTGCGTTCGATTCTTTTTTCAGCAAGGCGGCAAAGATATCCAAAAGAAAGGGATGATTCTTTTGTGGGTTAAAGCGACCGACATGGCCAATGACCAGCTCGTCCGCAAGGCCAAGCTGTCGCCGCAGCTCGACGCGCTTGTTCGTATCATAGGTGTATGCAGTAGTGTCAATTGCGTTGTTGATAATCTGATACGATGCGCCGCCGAACATCCAGTCCCCAGCATCCTTGCCGCAGGCAAAAAGGTGTGTGGCACAACGGGGGATGCTGCGCCGACACCAGAGCTTGATGGGATATTTTAGATTCCTGTCTTGATTTGCGTTGTGGCTGTGGGCAATTCGTACCGGGATATTGTGCTGCTGCGCAGCCTTTAAGATCACGGAGCTCAGGCAATCCTGATGAACATGGACTATTCTGTATTCTGGGTGTTCATCAAAGAAGCGATTCAGTGCAGTGAGATACGCCTTACTCCATGGCACAAGGCGCGGCAAACGGTAGATTTTTCCGCCCATCGCCTCAATTTCATCGTCGTATGCTGCACGTTCCTGACGATGTACCAGAAAATCGAACTGAATCTTCTCCCTGTCGATATAGCGGTAGTAATTCATGAGCATGGACTCTAAGCCGCCACGCTCCATGTGGGTGACAACTTGTAAGACTCGAAGCTGATTCATAGCCTATCCCCCAATCTGAGAGAAATATTCCGCCAAGCTTAACCGCGCAAAGTAGTGGTCAAACGGCTGGTTGATCGCGTTTGCATAGTAAAAATACGCGGCATAGCCCAGCACCATCAAAATGGTCAGCACTTTACCGTCTCTGCCACCTATTTTCTTCAGCATCCACGGAAGTGACAGCGACTGGAAAATAAGAAAGTAATTTGCCAGACGTGCAAAGTAATTTGCCGTTCCGAACAGCCCGTCAAACATAATAGCGCCGTTGAGCATGGTGAGATTCACTGCGAGGTTTTCCACCTTGGAGCTGTCTGCAAACAGCTTTTTCCGATAAAGGAACGACAAAACCATCGGCACATTGCAGACGAGCACACGGAACATATTGACACCGTCTCCCGTGAAGGAGGAAACCGTGTATTCCTCACCCAGCAGCGTCGTGATGTTGACCACCGTGCCGAGCAGCGGGCGCAGCAGAAAGCCCGCTGCAATGAAGGCTGCCAGCATCCAATAGGTTATTTTCGTCCACGGCTTAAATGTCATGAACGGCACCGCCAAATACATCAGGGAATAGGGATGGATCAGCGTTGCGATCAGTATCCCAACAGCAAATAAAAGCCACTTCTTTTTAAGTGCAAACATCGTCGCAATGACCGATATCCCGACCGCCGCCGCCTGTTTGATACCCGCAAAAGCAAAGGTATAACAACCGGTGACAAACAGTAAAAAAATCGTCAGCGGATAATTTACAGAGTACTTATGTATAAAAATGAAATAACAGCCGACGGTCAGAAATGCCCAGAACATCAGGAAATTTTGCGTAGATACGCCGTGCATCTTCAAGCGATAGTTCACCCAGTTGAACAGCGGGTTAGAACCGATGCTCTTGTCGGATGCTTCCCATAATTTTTCCGTCAGGAGCTTATAGGAATATCGATATGTGGCAGTGTCATTGCAATGTGTCCTCAGTCCGGCAAAACCGGCGAGCAGGATGATGATTACCACAGTGCAGACGATCAGCCTCTGGCGCCGATTATGTTTTACCGGTCCAAACGCCACATGATCGGCGCACCATGCTAAGGCAATCGTTATGAGCATGAGGGTGACTAAATCACGCATGTCAAATCTCCAAGTGTTTGATGGTTTCCGCCACAACGGCGGTTTTGCTGAACTGCTGCTCCATGCGCTCCCGGCCTCGGCAGCCCATTTCGGAGCGTTGCTCCACGGACAGCTCCATGACCCGCTGCATAGCCCCATACAGCGCGTTCGCGTCCTTCGCAGGGCACAGATATCCACTGACGCCGTCCTCCACCGCCTCGCGGCAGCCGGGGATGTCGCTGGTGATAAGCGGTCGCCCAGAGGCGGCAGCCTCCAGCAGCACATTGGACATACCCTCGTGATACGACGGCAGCACCACACAGCTTGCCATGGCGTAAAAGCACTTCATATCCGACTGATAGCCGTGGTACTTGACCACACCGGCTTTTTCCAGTTCATCCATGAGGGGCTTATATCCCTCTTCAAACGAGCCGACGATGTGGAACTCCACGCCGTCGCCATATTCCTGCTTCATCCGCTTTGCGGCGGCAAACAACTCGTCCACGCCTTTTTCATGCATGACGCGGCCCACAAAGAGAAAGCGTACCGCCCCCTCCTGTGGGTAGGGCTGATAGGGATAATCTTCTAAATTGACGCCTGCACCGCTCAGCACCACGTCGCGTCCCTGCGGCACAACGCCGGTGGCAGCGAGGGTGTCCCGATTCCCGGCATTCTCGAAAAAAATGACCCTCGCGCCCTTCAACGCCGGTTTGTAGAGCGCCAGCACAAACTTCTTGAGCCAGCCGCCGTTTTCGATGGCGCTGCCAAGTCCCGTAATGTTCACGGCATAGGGGATGTGCGCCATCCGGCAGGCAAGGCCGCCGTAGATGTTGGGCTTGATGGTATAGGTCAAAACAAGGTCGGGCTTGACCTCTTTCAGAATCGCCCGGTATTGGTGAAAGAGCTTGCTGTCATGTATAGGGTTCATACCGCGGCGCTCAATGGGCGTGTCGATAAAACGGCAGCCAAGCTGCACAAGCTCCGAAACGAAACCGCCGTCCGGCAAAGAGATATATACCTCGTGTCCTGCACCCAAAAGCGCTGCAAGCAAGTCCTTTCGAAAGCGATACAGGCCAACATCGTTGTTGGCAAGCACCAGAATCCGCTTATTTGATTTTTCTCGCAGGGATTCCGACATAGGTTCCACTCTCCTTGATATCATGAATCACCACTGCACCTGCGCCAATAGTAGTGTCCGGTTCTATTTTTAACCCCTGAATTACTTTCGTACCGGTTCCCAAAAGGCACCTCTGGCCTATAACCACTTTTCCTGAAACACTTACTCCAGGGTGAAGCGTACTATAATTTCCCAAAACTGAATCGTGTCCCATTGTCGAGTTCAGGTTCACAATACAACCATCACCTACTTGCACGTTAACTGTTAAAATAGTTCCTGCGCAGCAAATACTACCTGTTCCAATTCTACTTCCTGTCCCACAAATTACAGTTGGATCCACTAAAGTGGCAAACTTAAGGCAAGGGCTGTTTTCTAGCTTGTTGCAAATCACCTCTCGCGTTTTCCCATTTCCGATTGCGCAAACCACATACGCTGGTCTGTCATATTGAAGCAACCATTTAATGTTTCCCAGCACTCGATATCCATCAATTTCAGGGGAATCAATATCATCATCCACAAAACCTAGAATATTCCATGTTGGTTGACTTTGATTAATTCTCTCAGCAAGCCAAGCGACTTCCCGTCCAAAATCACCAGCTCCGGCTATGATTAAATCCTTCACAATAATCTTCTCACTCATGAACCGCAGCCTCCGTTCCCGTAAATGCTTCCATCGTTGCGCTGCCTTCTGCGCTGATTCCCTCGCGGGCGAAGACGCAGCGGACGGTCATGAAGATGATCTTCACATCCAGCGCAAAACTAACATGGTCTACATAGTCCACATCGTAGGCAAACCGTTCCTCCCACGACGCAAGGTTTCGCCCGTGCACCTGTGCCCAGCCGGTGAGCCCGGGGCGAACGTCATGGCGGTGATGCTGCTCTTCGCTGTAAAGCGGCAGATACTTCACCAGCAGCGGTCTTGGCCCCACGATGCTCATCTTACCGCGGAAGATATCCCACAGCTCCGGCAGCTCGTCGATGCTCAGCGCGCGCAGCTTCTTTCCAAAGCCCGTCAGCCGCTCCTCATCCGGCAGCAGCGAGCCATTTTCATCCCTGACGTCACTCATGCTGCGGAACTTATGGAGTTTAAAAATCTTTTCATCTTTTCCCGGACGCTCCTGACAGAAGATCACAGGGCTTCCGAGCTTCACGCGCACAAGAATCGCCGTCACCAGCAGCAGCGGCGACAGGACGATCAGCGCACACCCGGACAGCACAATGTCCAGCAGGCGCTTGATGTATTTTTCATAAAACCCAGCCTTATGCCGCATCAGAACATCCCCCGGATGACCTCGCACACGCGGTCCACATCGTCCATGCTCATCTTCGTGTCGCTGGGCAGGCAAACGCCGCGCGCAAAGAGGTCGTCGCCCACCGGCGTATCGCTGACGCTGACAAAGGGGCAGTTTGCGAAAACCGGCTGTAAATGCATGGGCTTCCAGAGGTAGCGCCCCTCGATGCCAGCCTCGTTCAGCTTTGCCAGCATCTCACCGGGCGTCACGCCGCAACTTGCCTCCAGCAAGGCAATGGACAGCCAGCGGTTCGATTTCGCGCAGGGGAGCTCTGGCTGCATGGTGAGCGGCAGGTCTTTCAAGTTTTCGCAGTAGCGTGCAAAGATGGCCCGCTTCTGCTCCACGCGCAGCGGCAGCACCTTCATCTGCCCGCGCCCAATGCCCGCGCAGATGTTGCTCATGCGGTAGTTGTAGCCGATTTCCTCGTGCTGGTACCACGGCGCGTTCTCGCGCGCCTGCGTGGAGAGCTTCAATGCGTGCTTCGCCTCATCCTCCGTCTGGCAAAGCAGCATCCCGCCGCCAGAGGTGGTGATGATCTTATTGCCATTGAAGGAAAGAGCGCCAAAGTCGCCAAAGGTGCCGCACTTCTGCCCATTGTATGTGGAACCCAACGCCTCTGCTGCGTCTTCAATCAGAGGAACATTGTGCTCACGGCAAATAGCGGTAATTTCGTCCAGCTTAGCAGGGTTGCCATACAGGTGGACAACGACCACCGCCTTGGGCGTGCCGTGCAGCGCAAAGGCACGGCGCAGGGCGGCGGGGTCCATATTCCACGTCTCCCGCTCAGAGTCGATAAACACCGGCTTCGCGCCGCAGTAGGCCACGGGGTTGGCGGAGGCAGAAAAGGTCAGGCTCTGGCAAAAGACCGTGTCCCCCGCCTTCACGCCCGCGAGGATCATGGAAAGGTGCAGCGCCGCCGTACCGGCAGAGAGGGCGACAGGATATCCCTTGCCCATAAATTCGCCCATGGCCTTTTCAAATTCGTTGACGTTTTCACCCAGCGGCGCGATCCAGTTTTTCTGAAACGCGTCGTGGATGTACTCCAGTTCATAGCCCTCGTCCGACATATGCGGGCTGGCCAGCAAAAGTCGTTTATCCATTTTCCACTCCTATGTTTTCGTCCACCGGATGTCAAAATTTGCTTCGGTCGGGCGTATTCGCTGCGTTTAAAAGCGCGACAAAGCCGCGTCATTCCTTTTTGCCGCTGTGACGTGCAGAAATGCGCAAGTTCATCGATCCATGTATATTGCCGTCTCCCACCCGAAAAACGTTGGGATTACACCATTTTTATTTTTTAATTGTACTACATGTGGACAAAAAACGCAATGCCTGACACGCGCGAAAAAAGTGGAGCGCTTTTTCTTGTCAGATCATTTTCCGGTTGCACATCCTCGATTCATATGGTACAATGTTATTCAATAAGAGAAACGCATAGTCTGTCGCAAATGGCAACATGGGAAAGAATGAGTATGCAGGACTGGCTGAACGAAACCGACCGATTTCTAACCAACAACCGCCGCAAGGTGCCGGACGGAAAAGGTCGCATTTCGTGGGAAGCGGCGACCAAAAAGGTCGGCGCAATCTACGATGAATTCCGCAAGAAGCAGGACTTAGAATACATTTCCGACTTCGACCGGGAGATGGCAAAATACTTAAAGGGCGGTGAGCCGACATGATTGAAACATTTGATATCGCGGGCTATGCCCGCATTTCCGTGGATGATGAGCAGGAGCAGAAGAACATCTCCATCGAAAACCAGAAGGCCATCATCGAGGACTATGTAAAAACCCACTTTCCCGGCAGCACGCTGACGTTTTTTGAAGACCGCGACCGCTCCGGCTACACCTTCGACCAGCGCGAGGGCTATCAGGAGATGCGCCGGGGGCTG
>ERZ791919.1726-NODE-1726-length-17854-cov-35.881623_pt1 | contig 17854 bp, 15 predicted proteins | sample MGYA00510137_ERZ791919 | MGnify/ENA primary metagenome ERZ791919 (study PRJEB30046, sample SAMN00792059) | human gut metagenome | study: EMG produced TPA metagenomics assembly of the A metagenome-wide association study of gut microbiota in type 2...
CCCAGTCGGTGAACGGGAAGGCGTATTCGATGTCGGTCGTGGCGCGACGGTGCTCAACACGGCGTTCCGGAACGCTTTTTCCGTTCTGGAAGCGCAGCTGCGCCGGAAAAAACGCGGCCTGCGGGCGACGCTCGTCGGCCTCGGCGATGTCGGCGGCACCGTCCTGACGGGGCTGAAGCTGCTCGGCGGCGAGCTTTCGGAGATCGCCGTCTTTGACCCCCACGCGCCGATGTGCGCGCGGTACGAACTGGAGCTGAATCAGGTGCTGCCCGTCTCCGACGGCCAGCCCATGCCGCGCGTGACCATCTGCCCGGAAGAGCGGCTGTTCGACTGCGACGTGTTTCTGTTTACGGCCTCGCGCGGTGTGCCGCCGCTCGGGAGCGAGGTGAAGGACGTGCGCATGGCGCAGTATGCGGCAAACCGCGAAATGCTGCGCCAATATGCAAAAAAAGCCCGCGAGGCGGGCTTCCGGGGACTTTTCTGTCAGATCTCCGACCCGGTCGATCATCTGGCGCGGGCCGTGTTCCTCTATAGCAATCAGGACGAGACCGGCGCGTATGACTTCGCCGGGCTTCTGCCGGAGCAGATTCAGGGCTTCGGCCTTGGCGTCATGGCCGCGCGCGCGGCCTATATGGCGGAGAAAACGGGTCTGGACTTTACGAACGGCCGCGTCTACGGCCCGCACGGCGCGGGTCTGATCGCTGCAAACGACTACGGCGCGGGCTATGACGCGGAGGCGTCGGAGCGCCTGACGCAGCAGACGCGCGAGGCCAATCTCCGCGTGCGGGAGCTGGGCTTCAAGCCCTATATCGCGCCGGGGCTTTCCTCCGCTGCCATCTCGGTGCTCCGGATGCTGCGCGGCGAGACGTATTACAGCGCCTTGCCGCTGGGCGGCTGCTATTTCGGCTGCCGCAGCCGCTGGACGCCCTGTGGGCAGCAGCTCCTGCGGGAGGCGGTCTGCCCGGCGCTTTTTGACCGCCTGAAGCAGACCCATACCGCTTTGAAGGAGTTCCGATATGTATGAAAACGCTGAAGCTTCTCCGGCTCGGGGCCGGTGAACGGCTGGAGCGCCTGCTTTGCCGGGCGCTTGCGGGCGTCCCGACAGAGGCCGCTGCTCTGACGGACGCGGAATGCGGCCTTGACGGGTCGCGCATCCTGTTCGCGCTGCACATCGACGAATACGGGGCGGAGGAATCGCTCCACACGCTGCTCCGCAGCCTGCGCAGAAGCCCCGGCGCGCTGCGCGGGAGCGTCTGCGGCATCGTCGTGGACGGCGACGGCGAGCTTTATACCAAGGCCGCCGCGCAGGCGCTGGCGCTGGCCGTGAGCCTTGCGGGCGGGCTGCTTCCGGGCAAGCCGCTCGTGGAGGGAACCGGCTCGCTCTACAATCAGCACATCGCGGCGAAAAACCTCGGCGTCTCGCTCGAGGAGGCCTATTTCACCCGCGCCGCCGACCTTGTGCGGCGGGTGCTCATGTTCGAGCCGCCGAAATTTGCCGCGCCGAGGCTGCTGATGCTCCATGCCTCCGGAAACCGCCAGTCCAACACGGTCTGGATGGGCCGGGAGGTGCTGCGGCGGCTGCCGGAGCCGTTTCGATCCCGCGAAATTTCGCTCCAGAACGGAACGATCTTCGACTGCCGCGGCTGCTCCTACGACGCCTGCCTCCATTTTGCCGAGCAGAATCGCTGCTTCTATGGCGGCGCGATCACCGAAGAGGTGCTGCCCGCCGTGCAGGAGAGCGACGCGCTGCTGCTTCTGTGTCCCAATTTCAACGACGCTGTCAGCGCCAATATCACCGCGTTTTTCAACCGCCTTACGAATCTGCTCGTCCTGCGCGACCTGAGCGAGAAATACGTTTTTGCCATCGTCGTCTCCGGCTACTCCGGCAGCGACCTTGTCGCGCGGCAGATTCTCGGCGCGATGAGCATGAACAAGGGCGCGATCCTGCCGCCGCAGTTCTGCCTGATGCAGACCGCGAACGATCCCGGCAGCGCGCAGAAAAGCGAAGGCATCGCCGGACGGCTGGACACCTTCGCGGCGCACATCGCGCAGACGCTGCTTCCCTGAAAATCCGTCATGACAGGAGGAAACAAGATGTTCAGACCCATGCGAAGAGCCAAAAAGGCCATTCCGGATGAGGCCGCGAAGCGGCTGCTGCAAACAGAGCGGCGCGGCGTCCTCGCGGTAAACGGCGATCTGGGGTATCCCTACGCCGTTCCGGTAAATTTTCTATATGACGAGGCCGCCGGGAAGCTCTACTTCCACGGTGCGCGGGCCGGCCATAAGGCCGACGCCCTGCGGCGCGACGAGCGCGTCTGCTTCACCGTCTGCGGCGCGGAGCGCGTCGAGCCGGAGGCGCCGTGGGCGCCCTATCTGCAAAGCGCCGTCGTGTTCGGGCGCTGCCGCCTGATGGAGGACGGCCCGGAGGCGGAGGCCGCGCTGCGCCGGCTTGCCGCGAAATATTATCCCGACGCGGAGACGATCGAGACGGAGCTTGCGCACGCCGGTCGGGCCGTGCAGGTTTTTGAGATCACGGTCGAGCATCTGAGCGGCAAGCAGATACAGGAAAAGTAATTGCCGCCGCGGCTGTCCGCCCAACGGAGCGCTTCCGTTCAGCGTCTCTGCCCCGCGACATGGCGGAAGCGGAGCGTTGCCACCAACAAAACGACCGGGAACACGATCGCGCACAGGATACCGAGCTTCAGCTGTCCGCCGAAGCGTTCGGCGAAAATGCCCGCCCAGCTCGGGCCGGAGGTGCAGCCGATATCGCCCGCCAGCGCCAGCAGACCGAACAGCGCCGTACCCGCGCCGCGCATAGCGGCAGCAGCCATGCAGAGCGCCCCCGGCCACGCGACCGATACGGCCAGACCGCACAGCGCGCAGCCCGCCAGACTCAGCCACGGCCACGGCGCAAGCGCGATCAGCAGATAGCTGCAAATGCACAGCACAGCGCCCGCCGTCACAACGCCGCCGATGGCCTTATCGTCAAAGCGTGTGCCGAGCATACGTCCCAGCGCCATAAACAGCGCGAACAGGCACGGCCCGGCAAGGTCGCCGACCGTCTTGCTGACACCCAGCTCCGTTTCGATCATGGTCGAGGCCCACTGGCTGACGGTGATCTCCGTCGCGCCGGAGGCGAACATAATGACAAAAATCAGCCAGAAGCGCCGGTCGTGCAGAAGCGGCCGGATGCCCTTGATGGCGCTTTCCTCGGCCGCCACGAGCGGCATCGGCGAGCAGAGGAACAAAAATGCGTTGCAGAGCGGAAGGATCGCCCACAGGCAGCAGAGGATGCGCCAATTCCCGATCCCGAACAGGCGGAAAAACAGCGTCGAAAGCAGCACGACCGCCACCTGGCCCCAGCTGAAAAACGAGTGCAGCAGATTCATGGCCGCGCTCTTGCGCTCGGTCGGGCAGGCGTCAATGATCGGGCTGACCAGCACCTCGATCAGTCCCGCGCCCGCAGAATAGAGCAGCGTGGCGATCAGCAGACCGGTATAGGGGTCCGCCGTCAGATCCGGCAGGAACGCCATCAGCAAAAAGCCCGCCATGGCCAGAAAATGCGCCGCGACGATGCAGCGGCGGTAGCCGATGCGGTCAACAAAAAAGGATGACGCCAGATCCACCAGCAGCTGGATGGCAAAGGTCAGCGTGATCATCAGCGAAATGCGGCCAAGCGGTATCTGATATTCCGTCTGGAAGCGCGCATAAAGCAGCGGCGCAAGCGTACAGATCGTCGCCTGCACGATGTATCCAAGGAAGCAGGCGGTCATGGTGCGGCGATAGCCGCTCTCACGGGTCAGCATAATATTCTCCTTTTTTGAGTACTCCGCTCAGTATAGCCGAAAGCGCACCGGATTTCAAGTCCGATTTCGGACTTTTCTGCTTCATCCTCAGACAGACTATGGAAAAGTGCGCGGATCTGTGCTATGATGTCGAACGAGGGTATTTTTATGGTGAGGGAGGATGTGCATGAGTCCGTTTCTGGTCCTCGCGGCGCTGCTTCCGGCGGCGCTGCTGCTGCTGCGCGTATACCGGCTCGACCGGATCGAAAAGGAACCGGCCTCCGTGCTCTGGGCGCTGCTCGGCTGCGGAGCGGCGGCGGCGCTGCTGGCATATCTGCTGGAAACGCTGCTGACGGCTCTGCTGGACCGCTGGCTGGTCAGGGGAAGCATGGCGTATCTGGCGGCGGAGAACTTTCTCGTCGTCGCCTGCACCGAGGAGCTTTGCAAGCGCCTCCCCGTCCGGCACATCTTCTGGCGGCACCGCGCGTTTGATTACCGCTTCGACGCGGTGGTCTACTGTGTCTTTTCCGCGCTGGGCTTCGCTGCGCTCGAAAACGTGCTCTACGTCGCCGACTCCGGCTTCCGGACGGCGGTCATGCGGGCGCTTCTGTCCGTGCCGGGCCACTTTTTCTTTGCGGTCTACATGGGCGTCTATCTGGGCGAGGCCAAGTCCGCGGAAACGCGCGGCTTGCGGCGGCAGCAGCGGTATTATCTGCTGTGCAGCGCCGTCGTCCCCATCCTGCTGCACGGCTTCTGGGATTTTGACCTGAGCCTCGACGCGCCGTGGGCGACCATCGTGTTCTACGCCTTCGTGCTGATCTTCTTCCTGCGCGCGAACGGACTTCTCCTGCGCGCGTCGGCCAATGATACGCACGTCGCGTCGTAGCGCCGGCGGCGCATTTTCTGCCCGCCGTGCATAAATTTGCATTTTCCTCTTGACAAACTGCAATAACATGCTATAATTACAGCCAACATCCTTGGAGGATGCTCAAAACTGAACAGTCAAACACAGAGATATAGAGGCGCGGAATCCATCAGTAGCTGCCATCAGGTGCTCAAACACCGGTAAGGGACAGCGAAAGGGGCTTCCGCCGAAATGAAGCGTCGTTTGAGCGCGCTTTGTTGGGCGTCTGGAGAATATCCATGCGACTGTCGCAATGTTTTTGCGGAGTGCTATATTCGATTTGCGATGAAATTTTTTCCGAACGGTCGAAGCACTTGCTTTGACCGTTCGTTTTGTATTTCCGGCGTGAAAGCCGTCTCCGGGGGGATACAAAACGCCTTACAGGAGGAAACCATCATGAATCGCAGAATTTTTGCAGGAATCGTACTTTTCGCGCTGCTGTGCGCGATGCTGACCGGCTGCGGAGGCCGGGAGAAGGTCGATCTGAACGGGGCCGCCTCGCTGGCAGACCTTCGCGGCGCAACGCTCGGCGCACAGACCGGCACCTTCCATTTGCAGGCTCTCGAGCAGGTCGAGGGCGTCACGAAGAAGGACTACGCCGACTTCACTGACCTTCTCAATGCGCTCCGCTCCGGCGCGATCGACGGCTATGTCGCCGAGGAGCCGACGGCGCTGGAGGTCTGCGGCAAGGACGGCACGCTCACCTATCTCCCCTTCCGCAACAATGAAAACGGCTTCACGGCCACGGACGAGGAGACCGGCATTGCCGCCGCGTTCCGTACCGGCTCGGACATGACCGCGCAGGTCAACGCCATCCTCGCGGATATCCCGCAGCAGACCCGTCAGGAGCTGATGGCGCAGATCGTCGCCATGAGCGCCGACCCGGACACGGAGCGCTCCGAGGCGCCGGTGCTCGACGCCTCCGGCAGCACGGAAAACGGCGTTTTCCGCATCGCCATGGAATGCGCCTACGCGCCGTTCAACTGGACGCAGACCACGCAGGCCAACGGCGCCGTCCCCATTCAGGGTCAGGACGGCATGTACGCGAACGGCTATGACGTGCAGGTCGCAAAGTACGTCGCCGCGCAGCTCGGCATGGCGCTGGAGGTCTATGCCTATCCCTGGGATTCGCTGATCCCGGCGGTACAGTCCGGCGCGGTGGACGCCATCATGGCCGGCATGAGCCCCACGGCGGAGCGTGCGCTCCAGGTCGATTTCACCGACTGCTACTACAACAGCAACCTCGTCATCATTATCAGAAAGTGAGGCTCCGCCATGCAGTTTCTGAAGGAAGCCGCCGGGATCGTCCGGCAGTATTACAGCTATCTGCTGACGGGCGTGGGATATACGATGCTCCTTGCGCTCGTCGGCACCGTCGCGGGCTTCTGCATCGGCCTGCTGACCGGCGTCGTCCGCACTGCGCCGAAGTCCCGGAACGCCGTGCTGCGGACGCTGCATTCCGTCGTGAACGCGCTCATTGCCGTCTACATTGAAGTTTTCCGCAGCACGCCGATGATGGTGCAGGCCATGGTCATTTTCTGGGGCTATGCCTTTCTCAACAACGGCGAAACGCTCCCGCTCATTCCGGCAGGCCTGTTTATCGTCTCGATCAACACCGGCGCTTACATGGCGGAGATCGTCCGCGGCGGCATTCTCTCCATCGACCGCGGTCAGCTGGAGGGGGCCTACTCCGTCGGCATGACGCACACGCAGGCCATGACCCGCGTCGTGCTTCCACAGGCGCTGCGGAATATCCTGCCGTCCGTCAGCAACGAATTCGTCATCAACATCAAGGATACGTCCGTTCTGAACGTCATCGGCGTGACGGAGCTTTACTACATGGCGGGCGTCATCAAGCGTATCAATTTGCAGACCTTCCCGGTCTATGCGGTCGTATGCGTGATCTATTTCCTGCTGACCTTCGCGGTCACGCAGCTTCTGCGGCTGGCGGAGCGGAAGCTCGCCGGTTCCGACAATTACACCATCTGCGGCTCCGGCTCGGACTCGCAGGCGGAGATCCACATCCGGAAGGAGGCGCGGCAGAATGGCTGAGATCCTGAGACTTGAGCATCTGAAAAAATCCTTCGGCACGCACGCCGTGCTGCGCGGCGTCGATCTGCGCGTGGAAAAGGGCGAGGTCCTGAGCGTGATCGGCTCCTCCGGCTCCGGCAAGAGCACGATGCTGCGCTGCATCAATCTGCTGGAAACGCCGACCGCCGGAAAAATCTACTTCGAGGGCAGGGACATCTCCGCAAAGGACATGGATCTCTGCCGCTACCGTGCCCGCGTGGGCATGGTGTTCCAGCAGTTCAATCTGTTCGGCAACATGAGCGTGCTGGCCAACTGCGTCAGCCCGCAGACGACCGTTCTCGGCCGGAAAAAGCCGGAGGCCGAGGAGATCGCCCGCGAATATCTCGCAAAGGTCGGCATGTCGGCGTTCCTGAACGCCCGTCCGGCGCAGCTCTCCGGCGGCCAGAAGCAGCGCGTCGCCATCGCGCGGACGCTGTCGATGCATCCGGACGTGATCCTCTTCGACGAGCCGACCTCCGCGCTTGACCCGGAGATGGTCGGCGAGGTGCTCGACGTGATGCGCCGTCTCGCGGAGACGGGTCTGACCATGATCGTCGTCACGCACGAGATGGGCTTTGCGCGGGACGTTTCGAGCCGCGTGCTCTTCATGGACGAGGGCGTCGTCGCGGAGGACGCCGCGCCGGAGGAGATTTTCCAGCACCCGAAGCAGGCACGCACGCGGGAATTTCTGGCCCGCTATCTCGCGCGCTGAGCGCGGCGGCTGCGCCCGGGAAAAATTATGACAGTCGATACGGCCCCTGCCGGGATGTGCCGGCAGGGGCCGCTTCCTTTGCGCGCACAGCCGCCGGGAAACCGGCGGGGTTGACACGGCGCACGCCATATGTTACTGTCTGTTGTGGGGTGTATCCGAAAGCTGTCAACATACCCGGACCGCGTTTTTGCGCTGTCCGGGCCTCTCTCCGGTTTTCGGATGCACCCCGCAATTTCGATTTTCAGAAAAAATACCCTACAGAAAGAGGCGAAAAAGTGGCTCATCTTGCTTTCGAAAAGCTGCAAAAGCGCTGGCCGGAGCTGCGGCCGCAGCTTGCGGAGGTCTTGCGGCTGAGCCTGCCCGCGATCCTGACGCAGATCACCACCATCGTCATGCAGTATATCGACTCGGCCATGGTCGGAAGGCTCGGCGCGAATGCGTCCGCCGCCATCGGTCTGGTCTCCACCAGCACATGGCTCCTGAACGGCATCACCTACGCCGTCTCGGCGGGCTTCTCCGTGCAGGTCGCGCACTGCATCGGCGGCGGACGCGATCGGGACGCGCGCAGCGTCGTCCGGCACGGGCTTGCCGCCGCGTTCTGCGTCTCCGGGCTGCTCTGCCTGCTGGGCGTGCTCATCAGCGGACGGCTCCCGGAATGGCTCGGCGGCGAAGCCGCCATCCGGCGCGACGCCTCGGCGTATTTCCTCGTTTTTGCGTTCATGCTGCCGTTTTCGCAGCTCAATTCCCTCTGCGCGTCGTTTTTACAGTGCTGCGGCGATATGCTCACGCCCAGCCTTCTGAACGCGGGCATGTGCGGGCTGGATGTCGTTTTCAATGCGCTTTTTATCCCGCGCTTCGGCGTTCTCGGCGCCGGGATCGGTACGGCGCTGGCCTGCGCCGTCGTGAGCCTCGCCATGGCGTTCTTCTGCTGCCTGCGCAATCCGCAGCTGCGGCTGAACCGCGCGGAAAAAGACGCTTTTCAGGGCGATATCCTGCGCAAGGCGCTGAAGATCGGCTTTCCGCTGGCCGTGCAGGAGATCGCCATGAACGGGGCCATGGTTGCCTCGACCACGATCATTGCGCCGCTCGGCGCAGTCTCCATCGCGGCGAACTCCTTCGCCGTGACGGCGGAGAGTCTGTGCTATATGCCCGGCTACGGCGTCTCTGCCGCCGCCACCACGCTGGTCGGACGCAGCATCGGCGCGGGCGAGCATACGCTCGCCAAGCGCTACGGCGGCATCTGCACCGCCATGGGCGGCTTTCTGATGGGCTGCACGGGACTTCTGATGATCTTCCTCTGCCCGCTCGTGTTCCGGATGCTCACGCCCGTCGAGGAGGTACGGCAGCTGGCCGTGCAGGTGCTGCGGATGGAGCTTCTGGCGGAGCCGCTCTTCGGCGTCTCCATCGTGGCGGCGGGCGCGCTGCGCGGGGCCGGAGATACGCTCGTGCCGAGTCTCATGAATCTGGGCAGCATCTGGATCGTCCGCATCGGGCTTGCGCTGCTGCTCGTGCCGGTGCTTGGACTGTCAGGCGCGTGGATCGCTATGGCCGTCGAGCTGTGCGTCCGGGGACTGCTCATGCTGTACCGGCATAGGACGACAAAGTATTACGGCGTGTAAGCTTTATCCTTTGCGCCGGAGGCGCGGTGCGGTTTGCGAAGCCGCATCCGCCGCTCCGCGGGCCATATCTTTTCCCTCTTGCGGGAAAAGATATGGAAGAAAAGGGCGCTGGGAACGTGAAATAGCGCTTACGCGCAGAAAAGGCATTTTGTTTCTGCGTGCCATTCACCGATGATACGTCCCGCAAGGAACGCCCTTCGGGCGGCCGTAGAATCGGGTTTTCCAAGCGCACGATACGCTGTGCAAGTCGTTCTGTTTGCGCCCGTTGAATATTTGACGTATGAAAGTCGAAAGGCCGTTCTTCCTGCAAGGGCTGCTCTGCGTATCGCGCGTAACGATTTTCCATGCAAAGGGCATCCGAAACAGGCGCAGAGTATTTCGACTACCACGCCGGTCTGGCAAATACGCATCTGTACCGCGTTTTGCAGATCCAAAAATGATTTCAGCACAAACCAAACTCCGGGGAAAATCCAAGGAAGGGGGCCGCAGCCCCCTTCTTGGTCGTTTTAAGGGGGTTTGCAAAGGGGCGAGGGCTCCCACGCGAATCCAGCGAAGCGATTCGTGTGGGAAAAGGAGGAACAACGGAACGGACGACGCCTGTCCGCCGCAAGCGGCGGACAGGATGAGGGATGTGGAGTTTGTTCCGACGCAACTCCCCCTTTGCCGTTTTCTTTTTACCGCCAGCGGCTTTTTCTTTGCCGCGCAAAGAAAAAGGGGCTGAACATTGCAATTTCTGGCAAGACAGAAAAGAATGGGCCTGCGGAACGGCGGATGCGGCTTTGCAAACCCCACCGCGCCTCCGGCGCATTCGAAAGCGGGGTTGAAATGTCCTGCGCCATTTGGCGCGCAAAACGCCCAATCCTGCGTCTGCATTTTTGTTCGTCATGGCCGAAACGTGCAATCCGCCTCCGGCTGCGCGCCGGTTTTTGTTAAAAATCCCATATTGCAATCGTCCGCATTTTCCTGTATACTGACCGACGAAAAACACAGGCAAGGAGGTACGGTCATGAAGCGACAGGCAATTTGTTCCCTTCGGACGCGTGCTTCCGTTTTTATTCCCGGCGGCAGTGGTTTCAAATGTCATAAGTATTCCCTTTCGGGATCGGAATTGTGAAATGGTGTTTCCATTTTCACAATTCTTTTTTTATGCCAGCCGACGCACCGGGAACGGGAAAGAGAGGAGAAAGAATCATGGGTAAACGCAAGATCCCCGAAAACGGCATCTACGATGCCAGAGAGCTCGGTGCGGGCAGAATGCTCCTGCTCGGCTTCCAGCACATGTTCGCCATGTTCGGCGCGACGGTGCTCGTCCCCATCCTGACCGGTCTGGACGTCTCCACGACGCTGCTGTTCGCCGGTCTCGGCACGCTGCTGTTCCACCTCATCACCGGCGGTAAGGTCCCGGCCTTCCTCGGCTCGTCCTTCGCCTTCCTCGGCGGCTACGCGGCGGTCGCTCCGCTGATCGACGGCAAGACCCCCAACCTGGAAATGCTGCCCTACGCCTGCTTCGGCGTTGCCTGCGCAGGTCTTGTATACGTCATTCTCTCCGCACTGTTCAAAGCCTTCGGCGCCAAGAAGGTCATGCGCTTCTTCCCGCCGATCGTCACCGGCCCCATCATCATCGCCATCGGCCTGAACCTGTCCTCCAGCGCCATCAACAACTGCTCGCAGAACTGGTGGATCGCGCTGGCCGCCATCGCCATCATCGTCGCCGCCAACATCTGGGGCAAGGGCATGGTCAAGATCATCCCGATCCTCCTCGGCGTCATCGGCTCCTACGTCATCGCAGTCATCGCTGATCCGGCCGTCCGCGCCAACCTCGTTCAGAACGTCTCCGACGCCAAGTGGTTTGCCCTGCCCATCCACATGGAGCGGACCGTGTTCGGCCTGTTCGGCCGCGACGACCTCGACGGCCACATGCTGCTGACCGCCGCCGTCACCATCGTCCCGCTGAGCCTTGCGACCATGGTCGAGCACATCGGCGACGTCTCCGCCATCTCCTCCACCTGCAACCGCAACTACATCGAGGAGCCGGGCCTGCACCGCACCCTGATGGGCGACGGCCTCGCAACCACCCTCGCAGCCCTCTTCGGCGCGCCTGCCAACACCACCTACGGCGAAAACACCGGCGTTCTGGCCCTCAGCAAGATCTACGACCCGCGCGTCATCCGCATTGCGGCCATCCTCGCCATGCTCTTCTCCTTCAGCCCGAAGTTCGCGGCCATCATCTCCTCCATGCCCGGCGGCACCATCGGCGGCGTCAGCCTCGTGCTCTACGGCATGATCTCCGCAGTCGGCGTCCGCAACGTCGTCGAGAACAAGGTCGATTTCACCAAGTCCCGCAACGTTCTGGTCGCGGCCCTGATCCTGGTTCTGTCCATCGGCATCAGCTACTCCTCCGCCGGCAGCCTCCAGCTCGGCCCCATCAGCCTCTCCGGTCTGGCCGTCGGCTCCATCGTCGGCATCGTCCTCAACGCCATCATGCCCGGCAAGGACTATGTGTACGGCGCGGACAAGCAGGGCGACGAGTCCGTCAACTTCATCGTCCAGTAAGCAAAACCTCACAAAGCGTATACACAGGCGCAGGCAGTCGAAAACTGCCTGCGCCTTTTCCATATTTGCATGATTTTTCTCCCGCTGGAATGAAAAATGGGGTAGCGGTCACGCGGAAAATTTGATATACTAATAAATTAGGAAAGCTCTGATAAAATCCGGCGAAAGCCGAGACACATGGGCCTTTCCGAACGAACGCAAGGGAGGCGGCTGGGATGCGGCTGGACGGGCTGTACGGAAACGAAGCGCTGAAGGCGCGTCTGAGCGCCGCCTTTGACAGCGGCAGAGTCGCGCACAGCTATCTGCTCTGCGGGCCGGATGGCTCCGGAAAGCACACGCTGGCGCGGAGCATGGCCGCCGCCATGCAGTGTACCGGACGCGGTGAGCTTCCCTGCGGCGTCTGCACGGCCTGCCGCAAGGTCCTTTCCGGGCAGCATCCCGACGTCATTACCGTCAACGACCCGGAGCATAAGCTGATCGCCGTGGACGTGATCCGCCGGATGCGCGCGGACATGTTCGTCCGCCCGAACGAGGGACAGCGCAAGATCTACATCCTCGATCAGGATATGGGCGAGCCGTCGCAGAACGCGCTGCTGAAAATCCTCGAGGAGCCGCCGGATTACGGTGTGTTTCTGATCCTGACGGCCAACGCCGAAAAGCTGCTGGCGACCATCCGCAGCCGCTGCGCGGAGCTGAAGCTTTCGCCGCTCACGCCGGAGGAGGCCCTTCCCGCGCTGCGAAAGCAGTTCCCGGAGCGCCCCGAAGAGGAGCTGCGGGCCGCGCTCCTGCGGGCGGGCGGCTATCTCGGACAGGCCGCCGCGCAGCTGACCGAGGGTCTTAGCGAGCACACGGCCGCATTCGCGGCGGCGTATGCCGCGCGGGATACGCTGGGCCTGCTCGGCGTGCTGCTGCCGATGGAAAAGCTTCGGCGCGACCAGCTCTCGCCGATCCTTGAGCAGTGGCGGACGCTGCTGGCCGACGCGCTGGCCGCGAAGAGCGGTCTGCCCGCTGCGCTCTCGCTGACGGCCTCCGTCTGCAAAAGCCGCACCGGCGCGGAGCTTCTGGCCGGCGTGCAGGCGCTCCAGACGGCCATTGACGATCTGAATGCAAACGTCGGCCCCGGCCCCATCGTCGGCTGGCTGACCATCGCTTTAAGATGATATGATTTTTTCATGCCGCCATACGGCGGCGGACAGGAGTATTTATGGACGAAGCTACAAAACGCACCGACGAGCAGGACGTGCAGTCCGACGCCGCGCAGCAGCCCTGCTGCGGCTGTGCGCAGACGAATGACGCCGCTCCCTGCTGTGCGCAGTCGGAGGGCTGCGGAGGCTGCTGCGCAGCTCTAGATGCCGCGCAGGCTGCTGCGGAGCCTGCACAGAATGGCGACGCACCGCAGGCCGCAAAAAAGGTCACGGTCGTGGACATCCGCTTCCGCAACAACGCAAAAAACTATTTCTTTGATCCGGGCGAGCTGACCATCGCCACGGGCGACCACGTCATTATGGACACCTCGCGCGGCGTGGAATACGGCGTCTGCGCCGCCGGAAATCACGAGGTGCCCGCCTCGGAGATCGTTCCGCCGCTGCGGAAGGTCCTCCGCCTTGCGACGCCGCAGGATGAGCATGTCAACGCCGCGAATCTCGAAAAGGAGAAGCGCGCCTTTGACGTCTGCCTGCAAAAGATCGCGGAGCACAAGCTCGAAATGCAGCTGGTCTCGGCGGAGTGCGCCTTCGACGGCAGCAAGCTGCTCTTCTTCTTCACCGCCGACGGGCGTGTGGACTTCCGGGAGCTGGTCAAGGACCTCGCCTCCGTGTTCCGCACGCGCATCGAGCTGCGCCAGATCGGCGTGCGCGACAAGGCGAAGATGGTCGGCGGACTCGGCGTTTGCGGACGGCCCTTCTGCTGCCGCGAATTCCTCGACGATTTCCAGCCGGTCTCGATCAAGATGGCCAAGACGCAGAATCTCAGCCTGAATCCGACCAAAATTTCCGGCGTCTGCGGGCGGCTGATGTGCTGCCTCAAGTACGAGCAGGACGCCTATGAAGATCTTCTGCGCACCGCGCCGAAGAACGAATCCTTTGTCGATACGCCCGACGGGCGCGGCACCATCACGGATGTCAATCTCCTGCGGCAGAGCGTCAAGGTGCGCATGGAGGATCATCCGGAGACCATCGGCACCTACAAAAACTGCGATATCTGCGTCCTGCGCAGCGGCAAGGCGCGGAAAAACGATCCGCCCATCCCGAAGGATCTCGCGCCGATCTCGTCCCGGCCCCGGCCCGCTGTCAAGCCGGTCGAGGAATTTGAGCCGCTGCCGGAGGTCATTTACCCCGACGACGTGGCGTTTGCCGAACCCGTCCCGCCCCTGCAGGCCGAGTCCGCTGATCCGGCCCCCGTCACCGACGAGGAAAAGGCCTCATCGAAAAATCACCGGCGCCGCCGCGGACGCGGCGGCCGCGGAAACGGCAAGCCTGCCGCAGAGGCACAGGCAGAGGGTGCTGCCAAGGCTCCGCAGGAGCCGCGTCCGGTACAGGATCGCCCGAAGCAGCAGAATCCCAACCGGCCCAAGCAGGAGCGTAAGCCTCAGAAGCCGCAGGAGCTTCGGGAGCCGAAGGAGCCAAGAGAACCGCGTGAGCCGAGACCGGCTCCGCAGGACCAGTCGGAAAAGCCCGTCGGTGAGGGCGGCAATCCGAACCGCCGTCGCCGCCGCTATCACGGCAAGCGCGGCGGAGGCGCTCCCAAGGCGGAGGGCTGAGCGTAAGCGCATAAAAATCAGCGGGCGGCATGTCCCTATGCCGCCCGCTTTTGCGTCCGCAAATTCGTGGACTATCCTCTTTCCATTTTTCACATACTATGCTATAATGGCTCTATCTTTCCCCACGGCTTTTCGCCGCGCACATCAACAAGGAGGTATTCAAATGCAGTTTTCCAGCAAAGTGCTCCGCTGCGAACAATCACCCATGCGTAAATTTCATCCGTATGCCGTCGCAGCCGCTGCGGCCGGCAAAAAAATCTACCATCTGAATATCGGTCAACCGGATGTGGCGACGCCTGCGGCTCTGTTTGAAGCCGTGCGAAGCTTCCATGAAAAAACGCTTGCATACGCGCCCTCGCCCGGTATCCCGGTGCTGATCGACGCCATTGTGGACTATTACCGCAAGATCGGCGTGGAGATCGGCCCGGAGCACGTTCTGATCACGACCGGCGGCAGCGAGGCGCTCCAGATCGCTGCAAACTGCATTCTCGATAACGGCGACGAGATCATCATTCCCGAGCCGTTTTATCCCAACTATAATACGTTCATCGCAACGACCGGCGCTTCCATCCGGCCCATTCCCACCCGCCCGGAGGAAGGCTACTTCTACGCGAGCCGTGAGAAGCTCGAGGCCGCCATCAACGAGCGCACCCGCGCCATCATGGTCACGAATCCCGGCAACCCGACCGGCACCGTCCTGACGCATGCGCAGATGGAAATGATCCTCGACGTTGCGAAAAAGCACGGCCTGTTCCTGATCGCCGACGAAGTCTACCGCGAGTTCGTCTATTCCGGCGAACCGCTCAGCTCCTTCGGCCAGCTTCCCGGCGCGGAGGAAAATCTCATTCTCATCGACTCGGTCTCAAAGCGCTTTTCCTCCTGCGGTGCGCGTATCGGCTGCCTTATCAGCCGCAATAAAGAGTTCCTCGCGCAGGCGCTTAAATACTGCCAGGCGCGTCTTTCCGTCGCCACGCTCGATCAGATCGCGTCCGCCGCGCTTTACAGCGTCGGCCCGGACTACTTCGAGGCCGTCCGTGAGGAATACTGCCGCCGCCGCGACACCGTCGTCGCCGGACTCAAGAAAATTCCCGGCGTCGTGTGCGAATGCCCGCAGGGCGCGTTCTATCTGATGGCCGCGCTCCCGGTGGACAGCGCCGACCGCTTCCAGCAGTGGCTGCTGGAGGAATTCGACGATCACGGTGAGACGGTCATGTTCGCCCCCGGCGACGGCTTCTATCAGACGCCGGGCAAGGGACATAACGAAATTCGCATTGCCTATGTACTCAATCAGGCCGACTGCGCCCGCGCCATCGAGCTGCTGGGCCTCGGCATCGCAAAGTATAACGAAGCCAAGCGCTGAGCCATGCGCAGAAGCGATTCCGGCTCCGGCCGGAGTCGCTTTGCATATATCCGGCGCACAAATTTCCGGCGGAATGCCGGTAGGAGGGATCCCATTTGCAGAAGATCGAACTTCCGGTCGCTTTTTTTGATTCCGGCCTCGGCGGTATCAGCGTCCTGCGCGAGACGGTGCGTCTGCTGCCGCAGGAGGACTATCTCTACTTCGGCGACTCGCTGCACGCGCCCTACGGCGTCAAATCTGTGGACGAGGTCGTGCGGCTCAGTCTTGAAAACGCGGCCATGCTGACTGCGCGCGGCATCAAGGCGCTCGTCGTCGCCTGCAATACCGTGACCTCCGCTGCCATCGCCACCCTGCGGGAGCACTATCCGCAGCTGCCCATCATCGGCACGGAGCCTGCGCTCAAGCCGGCAGTGGAGCGCCACCCGGGCGGGCGAATCCTCGTTATGGCGACCGCTATGACGCTCTCCGAAAGGAAGTTCAGCGATCTCCGCGAGCACTATCAGCAGGATGCGGAGATCATCCCGCTGGCTTGCAGCGGACTTATGGAGTTCGTCGAGCGCGGCGAGCTTTCCGGGCCAAATCTGGAAGCCTATCTGCATGAAAAGCTCGATCTCTGCCTCCGTCAGCCCGTGGACGCCATCGTTCTCGGCTGCACGCACTATCCCTTCCTTGCCGGAGCGATCCGTAAGGTCGCAGGGCCGCAGCCCGAGATCCTCGACGGGAGCCACGGCATCACCATCCAGCTCCGAAGGAGGCTGGAGGAGCAGGGTCTTTTGAAGCCGGAGGGCCAAAAAGGGACGGTGACATTCCTGAATTCGCTGGACGATCCCGAACTGCTGGCGCTCAGCGAACGCCTGCTGCACACGGAAGGAGGGATGTCATGAGGCGTCTTTTCAAGCTCCTTCCGCTGCTGCTTCTGCTGAGTCTTTTCACCGGCTGCGCACAGAAAACGAACCGTCTCGCGGAGGCATATTCCGTTTTCAGCATGAAACCAAAGGAATTCAGCCAGATCGAAATAACCAATCAGCAGCTTCAGGAGCAGAAAATCGTAGACAAAACCAAGGATATTCGGAATATTCTGCGCACGCTCAAAAAGGCGGAGCAGCTGCCGGAGGTCAAACCGGAGCTTTCCACCCTGAGCAACACCTACGCTATGAAGCTCTTTACCGCAGGCAGTACAATGCCGTTCCTAACGATCAGCTACGCAGAGAACACGAAGGAAGCGTGCCTGTTCATTGGCGGCGATGCCTACAGCGTCAAGCCTCTCGATTTCGACAAGCTCTGGAACAAGCTGAAATACGAATCCATACCAACGGCAGCGTCGGATGCATCGCTCATGCTGAATATTCTGGAAACAGAAGAGTCGGACCTTTCCGAACGCTACGGCGCGGAGACCATGCTGGGTTATCTGGAGTCAGTCGATCAAGAAGCGCTCGTTTTTATGCCTGTTGAGCGAAGCCGCGACGAAAATGCGGCGGACGGATGGGTGCTGAAGCCAGCTGAAGGCGAGCCTGTTTCCCTCGCGTTGTCAGGGAATTGTGAATTCTGGATCTTGCAGGATCACTGGTATGTTTCCTGCCGCGTCGATCTGAATGACCTGAAACGCTATATCGATCAAACAGAGTATGATATGCTTTGGACGCTCTATCTTGCAGACGGTGAAGTCACAGCGGTTGCGGAAACGTATTCCCCATAATGTGCCGAACGGCACCATAGCGAAAGAAAAAGCGCAGCGTGTACTTGCACGCTGCGCTTTTGTGTCGGCTCTCCCTATTTTCCCGGCCAGTCACCCGGCAAGTATTTTCGGCGATCGTGAGCTTAACTTCTGTGTTCGGGATGGGAACAGGTGGACCCTCACGCCAATCAGCACCGACTGTAAAAAAGAAACCTGATCGAAATCAGGTTTCTTAATGTTGGCATTACCTATTTTCCCGGCCAGTCACCCGGCAAGTATTTTCGGCGAACATGAGCTTAACTTCTGTGTTCGGGATGGGAACAGGTGGACCCTCATGCCAATCAACACCAACTATTGAATTGAGATGCGCCTTGAAAACCGAACATCATGTAAAGGAAGAAGAATGAGCGTGGCAAGA
>ERZ791919.1727-NODE-1727-length-17842-cov-43.384326_pt1 | contig 17842 bp, 19 predicted proteins | sample MGYA00510137_ERZ791919 | MGnify/ENA primary metagenome ERZ791919 (study PRJEB30046, sample SAMN00792059) | human gut metagenome | study: EMG produced TPA metagenomics assembly of the A metagenome-wide association study of gut microbiota in type 2...
AGGTGCTCCGCCAGCGCCCGGCCGGACGGCAGGCGGCTCCCGCCGGGAAGCGCGCCCGAGAGGATGTCCGCCTTGAGCGCACGGTAAAGCTGTTCATAAAGCGGCGACGCGCCGCTGCGGTCAAGCGTGTAGGTCTGCATAACGATCTGGCCCTATCAAATAATATTTTTCTGGCTGTTTCATTCATACCAGAACGTGCTATGATACTAGCATATCCCAAAAGAAAAAGCAAGGAACGCCTTGCGGAGGTATGCTATGAAACGAAATCAGATCTATAAGCTCGTTCTTACCGCCCTGCTGGCGGCGCTGACCTATGTTATGACCAGAGTCGTTCAGGTCCCGACCGTGGGCGGCTATACCAATCTTGGCGACAGCATGTGCCTGCTGGCCGGACTGGTCCTCGGGCCGTGGTACGGCTTCGCGGCTGCGGGCGTCGGCAGTGCGCTGGTCGATCTGCTGAGCGGCTATGCGTACTATGTTCCCGGCACGCTCGTCATCAAGGGCCTCGTCGCGCTGATCGCCGCGTTCCTGGTGCGGCCGCTTCTGCGGAAGGGCGAGAAGATCCCGTTCTGGAAGCTGGCGCTTCTGGAGCTGCCGTCGGAGCTGGTCATGGTCGCGGGCTACTTCGGCTATAAGGCACTGATCCTCGGCAAGGGACTTGCCGCCGCAGCGTCCATTCCCAATAATCTTGTGCAGGGCGCGGTCGGCATCGTCCTTTCCGTCCTGCTCTATACGGCGCTTTCACGTGTGCCGGACATTCACAAAGCCTTCTGGAAAGGGGAATAACATCATGTACGAAACCATTACCGAGCAGGCCCGTCAGGCCGTCACAGAGCTTCTGGAGGCGGCGAAGCTGAGACCGGGCCAGCTGTTCGTCGTCGGCTGCTCGTCCAGCGAGATGGTCGGCGCGCGCATCGGAAAGGGTTCGAGCCTGGAGGCGGCACAGGCCGCCTTTGCGGGCATTTATCCGGTTTTGCAGGAGCACGGCATCGAGCTTGCCGTGCAGTGCTGCGAGCATCTGAATCGTGCGCTCGTTGTGGAGCGCGAGGTCGCCGAAAAGCGCGGCTTTGAGATCGTCAACGCCATCCCGCAGCCCCATGCGGGCGGCTCCTTTGCCGTGACGGCGTGGGCGAATTTCCGCGATCCCGTTCTTGTCGAGACGATCGTCGCCGACGCCGGACTGGACATCGGCGGGACGCTCATTGGGATGCATCTGCGGCGGGTCGCCGTGCCGGTGCGCCTGTCGCTCAAGCAGATCGGCGAGGCGAATATCCTCTGCGCGCGGACGCGGCCGAAGTATATCGGCGGCTCGCGGGCCGTTTATCAGGAGCTGTAAGAAAGCAAGAGACCGCCGGAGGCATTCCGGCGGTTTTTTATTTTGAGCCGGATGGCGCGGGATGCCTCCGGCGGCATACTTTTTTCTGGCTTGTCAGAAAAAAGTATGCAAAAAAGAGACGCTGGAGAACGAAATAGCGCTTACGCGCCTGAAAAGGCATTTTGATTCTGCGTACCATTCACCGATGGCGCGCCCCGAAGGGCGTTCGGACTACGGGAACGAAACGACAAAACGCACAACGGAACGAAAGGCTTTTCAGGCGCGAAGCGCTATTTCGCGTCCTAACGGTCTTTTCTTCCATATCTTTTCTGCCATGACAGAAAAGATATGGCCCGCGGAGCGGCGGTGACGGCGCCACATAACGCACCGCGCCTCCGGCGCATCCGAAATGCACCGCCGGAGGCAAAGACATAGCTCCTTTTTTCGTCGCTTTCACGAATTTCTATGGAAATCTCGCCGTGTTTTTGGTATACTGGAAGCGAGGTGATTGAATTGCACACCATACTTCTGGCTTTTGATATTGGAACGAGCGGACTGAAGGCCTCGCTCGTGGACGAAAACCTGAACATTCTGCGCAACGTGACGACGACCTATCCGACCCACCATCTGCCCGGCGGCGGCTGTGAGCAGGACGCGGCGGACTGGTGGATGAGCGCGGTACGCGCAATGATGATGCTGCGGGAGCTGGTGCCGGAGTACGTCAAGCAGGTGCAGGCCGTCGGCGTCAGCGGCCACATGCTCGGCTGTCTGCCGATGGACCGCGACGGGCAGGCGCTGCGCCCGGCAATGATCCACGCGGACACGCGGGCGCTGAAGCAGTCGAACCGGCTGCGCGCAGAGTTTGGCCGCGAGTACTTTTACAACATCACCGGCAACGTCCTCAGCCCGACGACGACGCTCTGCAAGGCGCTGTGGCTCAAGGAGGAGCAGCCGGAGATCTACGCGAAAACAGAGCGCTTTTTGCAGGCGAAGGACTATCTGGTCTACCGCCTGTGCGGAAATATGGACTCGACCGATCTTTCCGACGCCTCCCACGGAATGCTCATGAATCTGGAAACGCGCGAATATGACCGCGAAATGTTCCGGAACGTCGGGCTGGACATGGAAAAATTCCCGCAGCTGCACACCGGCTGCGAGATCGCCGGACGGCTGACGGAGGAAGCGGCCTGCCATCTGGGCCTGCGGGCCGGTATCCCGGTGTCGGTCGGCGGCGGCGACGGAGCCTGCGCGAACATCGGCGCGGGCGCGGCGGAGCCGGGAACCTTCTATCTGAGCCTCGGGACGACGGCGTGGATCGCCGGGCCGATGGAAAAGCCGTTCATCGATCCGCAGACCCGCGTATTTCATATTTATACGCTCGACGGACACGGCTGCAACGTGTTCGGCACGGCGCAGTGCGCCGGGCGCTCGATCTCGTGGGCGCAGGAGCTGTTCGAGATCACGTCCCTGCGCTCGTTCGATTCGCTGGCCGAGCAGGTCGAGCCGGGCGCGGGCGGGCTGATCTACCTGCCGTATCTGGAGGGCGAGCGCTCCCCTGTCTTTGACGCGCTGGCGCAGGGCGTTTTCTTCGGTATGAACTCCATGCACAAGCGGGAGCATTTCACCCGCGCCGTGCTCGAAGGCGTGGCCTGCGGCCTGAGCCAGATCCTCGACACCTTCCGCGAGCGCGAACAGATCGACACGCTCCGCATCATCGGCGGCGGCGCGAAATCGCGTCTCTGGAAGCAGATCATCGCCGACGTCTGCAACGTGAAGCTGCTGGAGGTGAGCACCTTCTCCGACAGCGCGACCTCTCTTGGCGCGGCGGCCGCCGCCGGCGTCGGCATCGGGCTTTTCAAGAGCCTGCCGGAGGCCGTGCGCCATATCTCGCTCAGCGGGACTGTGGAGCCGTCGGAAAACGCGGAGGAGCTGTACGGCCTGACGAAGAAGCGCTATGCGATGCTCTACCCGGCCCTGAAGGAAGCATTCCATACAAGGGCATAAAAAACAGAAACCAAAGGAGGAGCCGAAGAGGCTCCTCCTTTTTGCAGGTGGCTTGGGCCTGCGGCGTCTCCTCAGGAAACCGGGGAAGGAAAACCCTTCCGGAATTTCAAATTGCTTCTGTTTTCCTATTGACTTGCAATTTCTGTTTCATTATAATGAAGTTAGCAATTATTTGCAGAAAAAGAGAAAGGACGCGTAAAAATGGAAGAAAACAACAACATCCCCGGCAAAGGCGCTGCTACCGCCAGCCTTGTGCTTGGCATCATCTCGGTCGTTTTGTGGTTCTTCGGCTATTCCGCGCTGGTCTCCGTCATTCTGGGTATTGTCGGACTGATCCTGGCCGGCAACGCAAAGAAGGCGGGCTTCAACGGCGGCATCCGGACGGCGGGCTTTGTCCTGTCCCTGATCGGCCTGATCGGCGGCGCGATTTTCTTTGTGGCCTGTGTGGCCTGCGTGGGTGCGATCGGCGCTGCCGATGCGACTGGCGCTTTTGACGACCTGTTCAGCAACATGTAAATCAAACGGATGAATACGCCGCGCCAAGGCGCGGCGTATTTGTTTACCTGTCGGAGGGACTATGCTGCCATATATCGAAGTGTTTTCCAGAAGGATCCCAATGTACGGCCTGATGGCCGGACTCGGCGTTCTTCTGGCTGTTTTGTATGTGAAGCGGGCGGAGAAGCGTTATCCGGCGCTGGAGGCGGACGCGGAGCTTGCGTTCGTCTATGGCATCGTTGGCGCGTTCGTTGGCGCGAAGCTTCTGTTTCTCTGTACGGTGCTGCCGGAGCTGCGGGCGAATCTGCCGTATCTTTGGACGCAGACGGCGGCGTTCCTGAAAAAATATCTGTCTGCGGGCTTTGTGTTCTTCGGCGGACTGTACGGAGCACTTGCGGCGGCCCTGCTGTACGCCCGGCTTACAAGGACCTCTGCGGAAAAACTGCTGAATATGCTCCTGCCAGCGGTCCTGCTGATCCACGGCCTGGGCCGCGTGGGCTGCTTCTGCATGGGCTGCTGCTACGGAAAGCCGTCTGAAAAATGGGGCGTCCTGTTCTCCCGGTCAGAGATCGCCCCGTCGGATGTGCCGCTGCTGCCTATCCAGCTCTATGAGGCGGCGGGAGTCCTGCTGCTGTTCGGAGTGCTGGCCCATATGGGCGCGAAAAAGGCGAACGGCTTCAGGATGCTTGCGGTGTATCTGCTCGCCTACAGCATCCTGCGGTTCGGCCTTGAGTATCTGCGCGGCGATGCATACAGGGGCTTCCTGCTGGGCCTTTCGGTGTCGCAGATGCTCTCCATCGCCTCCGTGCTGCTGGCCGGTTTTCTGCTGCTCAGACTGCGCGGAAAGCGTGCCTGCGGAGCTGCATAGGATATATAGGCTGGGATACCGGGCGAAACACTGTAAAAAGCGCGCCGGCCTGCGGCGTACCTCTTGCAGGGCCGGAACAATTTTCCGCCAGGATCCGTCTAATAAGCAGTTCCTTTAACACGGCATGGTCACAAATTCGGAATTTTCGGCAGACGCGCAAAAAGCGGGAGGAAACGGAAATGAAGCGGGAAAAGGTTACTATCTACTATAATAAAACGCTGTTCATTGGTGTTATGATTGTATCTTTTTGCTGTATTACGCCGTGGGCCGCATTTCTTTTTCTCTATACCGATGGTTTTAAGAAAATCGTTTTGGATGATACGTTTTTTATGTTTACGGTCTTTCTACTTCTTTCACTCTCCACGCTGATAATATTTCTATATACCGGCTGCAATGCCCATATGGTCTTTACAAAAGATGGAATTGAATACCGGCAGATCTTTCGGAAAACGGAGGTACACACATACAAGGAGTATCCCTATGTGAACAAAGCCTTCTATCCATACTATGGTCTACCCATGTATTACATGGTCCTGAGCAACCGCCGTCTGAGGGACGCGGAGCTTTGCCAGATCAACAACGTCCGCGTCGGCCCGGGGATGATCAAAATACGCTACAACAAGAAAAACTATGAGCGGCTCCTCAGCATCGTTCCCAGCCGCATTGCCCTGAGCTTACAGGCCCAATTCAAGGACATCCCACCGAAGCGATTCAACTTTTGCATCTGAACGCGGCGCGGGCGCTGCTGTTACGATTCAGCTCGGCGCATAATTTGCACAGGATCTGGAACATGCCCCAGCGATAAACGCGCCCGCCCGCAATGCGCCATGCGACGTATTGCTCAAAGTCATTGAACAGATCGTCCCAATCCTGACCGCTTTTTATTTTAGGAATGATCAGAGTCCTTGAAATACCTCGATAACGTCCATAAACAGGAAGCACATTCATGTACATTCCGGTTCCCCTCCAAATGCTTTTGAATGAATTTTACAAAATTGCGCGCGCGATCAGGCCGCGCGCCTGTGCCCGCCAGCCCGGAGTATTCCGGGCCGGCGGGTGCGATTTACTTTTGCTGCCAGCTGCGTATTTAGAAGCTGACACAGTCAATGGGCCAACGCTATGCTGCGGGTGCAGCGTTTAGGGTGTATTCTTCCAACTCCCAACGCACCCGGACAGCGGGTCTTTTCACGCTGTGCTGCGCCATTTTTCCTTGAAATACGTCAGTATTCCTGCGAAAAAATGTCTTGCTCAACGCAAAAATTCCGCGCTGCCGGTCACATTGGGAGTTGGAAGAATACACCCTAGAGACAGAAATTAAAGCGCTTCGGTGGTATGTCCTTGAATTGGGCCTGTAAGCTCAGGGCAATGCGGCTGGGAACGATGCTGAGGAGCCGCTCATAGTTTTTCTTGTTGTAGCGTATTTTGATCATCCCCGGGCCGACGCGGACGTTGTTGATCTGGCAAAGCTCCGCGTCCCTCAGACGGCGGTTGCTCAGGACCATGTAATACATGGGTAGACCATAGTATGGATAGAAGGCTTTGTTCACATAGGGATACTCCTTGTATGTGTGTACCTCCGTTTTCCGAAATGCCTGTCGGTATTCGATCCCATTTTTTGTAAAGACCATATGGGCATTGCAGCCGGAATATAGAAATGCTATCGGTACAGAAAGCGCTAATAGTAAGGCAACAAGCGCTACGAAGAAGCCCTCTTTCGTCACCAACTCCCTAAAGCCATTGGTGACCCAAGCCATTATGGAAAATGTAGGAACAATGAGTATCACGCTGAGAATAATTGCACTGATAAAAAGCGTTTTGTTATAATAGATGACAACCCTATTTTGCTGCATTTTGTATACCTCCAATCTACATGATCATCAATTGTGCGCCTCGGGATATCAGCGCTGCATTGCCCGAGATAACAGCCGTGGTGGCAAGTTCCTTAGCAGCATTTTGGGCTACCTTTTTTACAACAGTCGCAGTTGTTTTTCGAACGACTGCTTTTCCGGCTTTGGTCGAGATGACCTTGGTTGTTTTTCTGTCGCTGTTCCATGCGTCAGATACGCACCGAGCAGAACGAGCTTCGTTTCGGGAAGCATCCTTTTTGTGTATCGCAGCAGCACCCGATACGTCTCCTCGAACAGCTCTGCATCCACGCCCTCCTGATGGGACTGCTCGTGCCAGACGTCGTTGACTCCGATCAGGATCGAAATAACGTCCGGACGCAGATTGATGCAGTCCTTTTTCCAGCGGGCAAGCAGATTCGTCACGCGGTTTCTGCTGATGCCGCAGTTCAGCACCTCAATATCCGTGCGGTTCAGGCACGGATCCGCCTGGATCAGGCAGGGATAGCCGCTGCCCATAAAAGCGCCGCTGTCATAGCTGCCGCGCAGGCAATCCGTAATGGAGGCGCCTTGAAATAAAATTCACATAATTGTCCCCCTGCTTTTGAGCTCATGTGTATGTTTTTATCTTAGCATATTTTTAGAAGCCTGTCCATAGCTGCTCCCGCGCAGCGTATAGGCCGCTTTGTCTCTAAATAGGGGGCGTCGGCTCCAGCTTCCCATCTGTGCGGATGCGGTACGTTTGGAATTGATAAGCGCCCAGTGTCAGCTCCTGCGCGGTATTCCATACAGGCAGTCGGACGACAGCGGTGACTGCGTCAGGCTGTGAATTCCAGAGACGGATCACATAGCTCTCTTTCTGCGGATCATAATACATCGCCGTAAGCTGTACACACGGCTCTGACAACAGAAGCATCGGCTTTGGCATTGTGCCTTCGCCGGATGGGAATGCCGAAAAGATGAACGGCGCTTCATTCAGCACCTGCGCATCCATGTCTACACACTTTCGGCGTACCCCGGCATCCCCGCCGCAGATGGAAAAATGCAGATGATGTTCGCCCTGATCCATGCGTGGAATAAAGCGCTCCTCCTGCACCAGCGGCCGCGCCCCGATTGGATGCGCCGCATAGGCAGAAGCGCGCAGAAGGGACAGCGATATGGTGCTTCCCACACAGTGAGAGCCATATATGCCGGAATTGCAAATTGTCAGAGCGTGCTTTTCGCCAAAAAGCCCGCACCATTTCTGACTGACGCATTCTGTTCCGTCCTGCGGCAGGCTTCCGCTGCCGAACATCCCCTGCCCGAGGTAGTCGCCCTTGAACGCAGCCGGAATTTCCAGCTTCAGCATCGTATCTGCTTCGTTCCAGAAAATAGTAGATGTTGTCAAACTCCGCGTCGGCAAAGTCGGAGCAGAGGCCGAAATAGCCGCCCGTGAATGTGCTGTCATTGACCTCGATCAGCGGCTGCGCCGCATAGTCCACATAGACGCGGATCGTTCCGTTCCGGAGCTCCACCTCAAGATGGACGGTCTGCTTCATGGGATCTGTCGCAATGCTTGCGGACGCCAGACTGCCCGCGCGGTATACGACCAGATTCCCGAGATTTGTCAAATAGACCAGATAGCCGCCGCTGCTCCAGAAGCCGTCCGTTCCGCCGGAATGGAAGTACGCGCCCGCCCAGTTCTCCGTCAGCGCAATGTCCTTCAGCCGAACGTCAAAGCCGATGCGGACATTCTGGAACGTCCGCTCCGTATAGACCAGATCCGGCGAGACGCCCTTGCCCTGAACGCCGTTCTCGGCGTCGACCTTGACCAGCACACCGGAGGTGCACAGCTTTCCATCCGCAACGGCGATCCGCTCCGGCTCCTTGACTTTTTTCCACCTGCCGAGATCGCCGCTGAAATCGTCCAGCAGCACGCTGTTTTCGTTCTGCCGGACACCTGTCACGGCAAAATCGTCAAACGAGACCTCACCGCCGCAGGCGTTGAGGGACAAGAAGCCCTCCGTGTAGTCCGGCGCGCTTGCCGAGAGCACCGGCTGCTCTGCGCCGTTCACATAGACCTCAATCGTCCCGGCGCGCCGGACCACACGCACCTGCGCCGGGCCGTCCAGGGCGCTTTCGAGCTGCGCGGAGGCCAGCGCACCGCGCGCCGACAGCAGCTCCACGCGGCCTGTTTTGCGCAGGAGCAGCAAATATCCGCCATAGCCCCAGATATCGCCGTACATGGTTTCCCTGCCAAGCGTCAGTCCGGCCCAGTGATCCTCCGCATTTGCGGTCGTCTGTGTGCCGCTGAGATCGCAGGTAAAGCTGACCTCGCACTCTGAGAACACGCGCCCCTCCAACGTAGCGCTGCCGATATTGCCGCTTCCGGCAAAACGCAGTGCGCCGTCCCGGATCTCCGCGCCCTGATAACGCCAGATTCCGGTCTCCGCCGCAAAGCTGTCCTGATAGCTCTGGTCACGCATAACTGCGCTGCTCACGCAGGGCGTTTCCACGCCGTGATAGCTGCTGAGCCGGAAAGCGGAGAACTCCGCCTGAATACCGGTCCCGACCAGGCTGAGATATCCTGCCGCAGGCGCCTCTGCGTCCGTGTCCTCGGCGTCGATCAGGAGGCGGCTCCCGTTCCAGACGCGGATGCGCCCGCCGTTCATGGATACGGACAGCTGGAGAGCTTCCTGCGTATCCAGATCTGCCGAGCCTTCATACAGCACCTTCCACGGGCTGCCGCGGAAGAGCAGCAGGCCGCCGTTTTTGCGGATGCAGAGCGTATAGCCGCTTTGGAACGCCGTGTCGGCGGCATTTGCTTTGCGGAAGCAGAGTCCTGCCCACATGCTCTGGTCGCCGTTCACAACGTCGCCAAGCTTTACGGTGAAATCGATCCTGCCGTCGCGCAGCGTCTGACTGTGCAGCGTGCTCATGGCTGTCGCATCTGTTCCGGCGCCGGAATAGACATACTTCCCATTCTGAACCGACCAATGCGTTCCAGCTGTTCCATCTCTATCCCATGCGTAGTCGTAGCCGTTTGCAAAATCATCCCGGAAAAGCTCGACCGCGATCGGCTCTGCGGCTTCGCCCGTCAGCAGATCCAGAAGCGTCTTATGCGCGGCCGTCGCCGCGGCACCCTCTCTTGTATACAGCGTTGCGCTGCGGATGAGCTGACCGGCCACCTGCTTTGCGGCCTCCGGGTCCTTTGCACCGAGCTGGGTGAGCAGCTCATAGTCCTCCAGACCGTCGAGCTGCGCCTCATTGCGGACGCTGGTGAACACGTCATAGTTGGGAATGTCCGGCCGCACCAGCCATTCGTCGCCGGACTGCATGTCGTTCATCGTGTCCTTGAGGCCCCAGTAGGAATAGCCCCAGTGGAGATAGCCCGACGCGCCGATCTGGTAGGCATACCACGGAATGAGCCGCGTTTTGACCAGATGATAAGGGATAAAGCGGTTGAGATAGTCGCCCTGCGGGCCGATGCAGGTGTAATACCAAAGCTCCCGGCCCTTGCTGCGCTCCTTCTGATAATACGCCTGGTTTTCTTCATAGGTATTAAGCACCGGGCAGAGCGTTGTCGATTCCGTCATCTGTGTTGTGAAACGAGAGTGAGCCTCATTGCTGAGCGCCTCGGGGTAGACCTCGCGGATCGTGCTGTAGTACCAGTTGGAGGCCATATTCTGCGCACTGACATGCGGCTCGTCCAGCGCGGAGACATAGAGCTTGTCCAGAAGCAGCGGGTAGCGCTCGGACATGTGGCTGCGCAGGGCGCGGAACATCGTTTTCAGGTATTCCTCCGCCTCCGGGTTGACGGTCTGCGCTGCCTGATCGGTATAGATCGGCTTCAGGACGCGGACAAGCTTCCCATTGCCGCCGTCCTCCAGCACATACAGCTGCATCTGGTCGTCCGCGCCGAGGATGACCTTGCTGTTGCCGGCCAGATAGATGTACTGCATTGCGCCTGCATTTTGAAAGAGGTCTACCATCCGGTCGAAGTTCTTCCAGTCGAAAAGATACTTTCCGGCCGCCATTTTGCCGTCTGTGCCGGTCACATACGGTTTGCGGCTGTCGCTGCCGAGAAGCGTACTTTCCGGCATCAGGAGCGCTTCCGCGTCCATAAAGATCACGTTGTTCCGGTGAATGGCCAGATCCCGCGCAAAACTCTCCATGACGCGCCACCAGTTCTCGTCGAAAAGCTCCACATCATACTGATTCGGCACCGCAGATTCCAGCGCGCCGAAGTCCGTACCAGCTGTGGAAAACCAGTTTATCATTTTAAAGCTCGATTCGTCCGTATCCGGAATCGTCACAGCGTAGACCTTCACGGAGAATGGAAGCTCCTCGGAGCGTTCACCGGCCGATACGCGCAGGCTACCGGTATAGACGCCGGGGGCTTGTCCCTTTGGGACATATACGCGCACCCAATACGGCTGCGTCGTATTTTCCGCAACGTCCAGCGGCGCATTGGGAAGCAGCGCGTCCGTATACAGATCGCTGCCATCCGGCGTGCTTTCCACATCACCGATCACGCCGCCAGCGGGTGCGGAATACTCGCTGTAGATCGTAATGTTGGAGGCGTCCAGCGGTGTCCCGTCCGCTTTCGCAAGGTCTGTCGCCTGCACCGTGAGGCCGGTCAGCGCTGCACTGCTGCGGACAAGAATCTGCGCCGCTTCGTATTCGTTTCTTGCGGCATACAGCTCGATTTTCTGCGCCGCCTGCTCTGGCATGGTCGAGCTGGCAAAGGCGCGATCCGCAGAATTCTGCACCCACACGTCCATCACTGCCTGCTCCGCCTCCTGCGGCTGCACGGGAGCGGCCCCTTCCGCGTATGCGGGAATGCCTCCGAGCAGCGCTGCGGTAAGGAGGCCGCATAGCCATCGTCTGCCTGTCTTTTTCATTTTCTGTCCTCCATTCTGAAATGATCCGTGCGTTCCCTCGCCAAAGCCCCTGATCGGCGGCGTTTTGGTACAAGAGCCTGCACGATTCTTCTGCAATTTCATTATATTTGTTTATTTTGCCTATCAACAAGAGCGCAAACTATACTTTCGCGCTGCAAAATAAACATTTTCACAGCAAGCAGACAGATTTTCAAGCGGGGGCTTGCATCGGATACATCTGCCTCGCTGCCGCATCCCGGAGGAGCGGTATGTGTGTGCGAAAAGTAATACGCCATGCTCACAAGATATTGTTAATTTTCAATTTTCCTGATTTATATTCAATTCTCCACCAATGGATATGCAAAGTGGATATTTGCAGATGGGTCAAAAAATAGAGATTGCATTTTGCGCACGGCTAATTTATAGTGAGACTGAAATTACAGGCGAAAGGGTCCTGTATCCATATGACCTCCATCCGAAATATGCTGCGGAGCAGACCGCTGTTTACAAAGATATTTCTGTCCATCTTCATCTGCTTTATCATTCCGGTCATTATCGCGGGAAATATTTTTTATCACTACGCTGCGACGGATGCCCGAGCGTCCTATCAGTCGAACAGTCAGATCTTTCTGTCCTATCTGACGGAGCTTTCCGACGAGGCGCTCATTATTTCAAGGAGCAGACCGGCGTTCCGTTCAGCCAGTATGTGAACCGTTTTCGTGTGGACAGGGCCAAACGGCTGCTGGCAGAACCGCAGTCGCAGGTCAAGCTTGTCGCGCAGCAGGTTGGCTTTGAGAACATCAATACGTTTATCCGCGTATTTAAGGAACCTCTGAATAAATCCCCGACCGCGGACGACGGATCTTTTCCGCCAATCCTGCGGTTTGAAAAACGAGAAATACATACAGTATTCCATCGTTTTTCAAACCTTGTCTTGACGAAAAATCTCTCGCCGTCCACAGACGCTGATTTAATCAGAACTTCCTTAAGAGCTTTGAGGGCATTTCGCCCGGCGTTTACAAGGAAACGCTTCTGAAAAAGGAGTCGGACGCCAATCCCCGCTGCGGCCGATATATTTTGAGATCCGGCGGCTGGGCCGCGTTCGGACAGATACAGAAAAGGAGTACACCACATGACACTTTGGAGCGAGCAGATCTCTTCCCTTTATAAGATCCGGAGCGTTTCCGACCTGCCGGAGCAGGAGCTTTCCCGGCAGACGGTCCTTTGCGGCGAGCATTTTTCCTATCAGATCATCCTGCGGGCGGACTACAATGTTTTCTGCCGCTTTTCGGCAAGGGCTTTCGGCCCGGACGGCGCGGAAAACGAAGCACTGACCGCCGCGCTCCGGCTTTACCGGCTGCGACTTGCGGTGATGGACTACCCGGTCTATCCCGATCACGACGAAGACATCCTGACGGACGAGCCGGGGCTTATGCCGGATATTCTCGAGCCGCTGGAGGAAAGCGGCGGCGTGCTGCGCCTGTCCGACCAGCCCGCGTCCGTCCTGCTTTCGCTGGATACGCCGCTTACCGCCGCGCCCGGCGACTATGAGATCCGCGCGGAGCGCGTCTATTTTGAGCCGGGAACGCCGGACATCTTGCATACGGAGACGTCGGTGCTGACTCTGCACATCCTCAGCGCTGCGCTTCCGGCGCAGAGCGTGCATTTTACGCAGTGGCTCCATGTGGACAGCATCGCGGAGGCGCATCATGTTCCGGTCTATTCTGAGGCGCATTGGGAGCTGATCGGGAAATATATGCGCATGGCGCGCTATCTCGGCATTGACACCATCCTGACGCCGATGCTCACGCCGTCACTCGATACGCTGATCGGCGGAGAGCGCCTCTGCGTGCAGCTTGTCCAGATCGAAAAGCACGGTGAACGCTATGATTTTGATTTTTCGCGGGCCGCGCGCTACATTGACCTTGCGCATGAAAACGGCATTCGCCGCTTCGAGATCGCGCACCTCTATTCCCAGTGGGGGATGACCTCCGCGCCGAACATCTACGTCCGTGTGGACGGCAGGGAAGAGCATTTGTTCGGCTGGCATACGCCCGCGCAGAGCGATGCCTATCAGGCATTTTTGAAGCAGCTGCTTCCGGCTATGCTGGATTTTCTGACAGAAAAAGGCGTGCTGGAGGATTCCTTCTTCCACATCTCCGACGAGCCGAGGCTGGACCATCTGGAGACCTACCGCGCGCTCTGGCGCTTTGTAAAGCCGATGCTGCGCGGACGGCCGATCATGGACGCGATCTCCAACGTCGATTTCTATAAGCACGGCCTGATCGACATTCCGGTCAGCGCGACCGACCACATCGAGCCGTTCCTGCGGGAGCCGGTCGAAAACCAGTGGGCCTATTACTGCTGCGGCGAGTACAAAGCCGTCGGCAACCGCTTCCTTGCCTTCCCGGAGTACCGAAACCGCATCCTTGGCGTCCAGCTCTTCAAGTTCGGCATCAAGGGCTTCCTGCAATGGGGCTATAATTTCTATCATACCGACCGCTCCCTGTATGTGATCGATCCCTATCTGACAAGCTCCAGCGACGGCATGGTGCCGTCCGGCGACCCCTTCTCGGTCTATCCCGGAAAGGACGGGCCGGTCGCGTCGCTGCGCGCGCTTAATTTCAAGGACGCGCTTCAGGATGCGGATATCCTGAAAGCGCTGGCGCAGCGCACCTCGCATGAGCATGTCGTGGAATTGATCGAGAAGCTGGCGGGTATGGAGATCCGCTTCGACAAGTATCCCAGAAATTATGAATTTATTCCGGCGCTTATGGACGCCGTCCGGCAAGAGCTGGAGGCAGGTACCTGCTGATATCGGAATACAACTGCATATACGGAAAACAGCCCGGGAGAAACCGTTTGGATCCTCCCGGGCTGCAATTTGTTTTTCCTGCGCAGATTCGTTTGCTGCGTATTTTCTTTATCATAGGGTTCTGCATACGCCATCACCTCCATCCTTGAGAAATATCCAGTATTATTTTAGTCAAAAGCGACGAATCACGCCATGAACCGCATACAGGATATTCCTGTTGTTGACACGAATTATTGAAAAAATATTTCATGTCAAGGAAACGAAGGTACTGTCAAGGATTATGCGCAAATTTATTTGCAGACCCCGGCTGAATGACGTCAGCCGGCAATGAAGGCGTCGTCTAAAGCCGCCTCCAGATGCTTCATATTCATGTATTTCTTGTTGCCCCACTGAGTTCCCGCCACATGGCGAAGTCGAGCACAGACCAGCATCAGGGCGGAATTTCCGTCAGGGAACGTCCCCACCACGCGCGTCCGTCGGCGGATCTCCCGGTTCAGCCGCTCGATCACGTTGTTGGTGCGGATGCGCGTCCAATGCTCACTCGGAAAGTCGCAGTAAGCAGATGGCGGCGTAGCTTTTGATGAACGCCGTGCCAATACTGCTGGAGGGCTGTCCCGCAAAACTAGAAAGCGGGATCGGCGCAATCGCCGTCGCCATATAGAGCTTAAAAAAGCGGCCATAGACCGTGAGAATCATAACGAGTGACAGCACCCAGATGAACAGCGAACCGAGCAGTGTCACCGCCCAGAGCGGAATGCTCTCCAACAGTCCGACATCTTCAATCGTCGCTGCGATCTCAGCTGGCAGTGTGGATGCTTCCATTGCCGAAAGACCGGACGCACCCATGATTGTCTGGATCGCGCCCTGCGCAATCGAGAACAGCGCCGTCATTAACTCCATGCCATAGGTGACGGCTGCCTGCGCCAGTACAAAACGAATAAAGCATTTGAATGCCACCTCCGGGCGTTTCAGCTCCGTAAAGCTGCCGCAGGTTTTCATGACACCAATCACAAAAAACAGCACCAGAAGCGCATACGCGATTGCTTTCAGTGCGTCATTGATCCCGACAATCACATTCCAGATCCCGCCGCCCTTGAAATTTTCCGGGCTGGTGGTCAACAGCGTCCAGATCTCAGACAGTTTGCCGTTCCACGTTTCCAGCGAGGAATTGAGGTTATCTATGATCCAGTTTCCACTTGAGATGGTATCACCTCGCAATCAAAATTTATATTGTAAAATACTCAATATTTTGCTATACTGCAAGTGAAGGAGGAATGCAGTATGCCGAGTATTCGACCGATTTCTGATCTGCGCAACAGCGCCAATGAGATTTCCGACTTCTGCAAGCAGACACGCGAGCCTGTGTTCATTACACGAAACGGCACAGGTGACATGGTCGTGCAGAGCATGGCGGAGTATGAGCGTCAGCAGGCACTGATCGACCTCTATGCCAAACTTGCAGTTTCGGAAGCGGAAATTGCCGAAGGCGCAGAGGGTGAGGACTTTTTGAGTGTCGCCAGAGAGCTGCGAGGGCTTCTGCATGGACGTTTATAAGATCAAAATCTACCCGACCGCCAAGCAGGATTTGCGGGAAATCATCGACTATTTGAACACGCTGTCCCAGCAGGCTGCGCTTCGGTACTACGATCTGCTCATCGCGGAAATCGAGAGCCTCTCGCAGATGCCGTTTCGATGCCCAAAGCCGCGTGATATTGCGCTGGCGGCCAAGGGCTATCGGTATCTGATCGTAGAAAACTATCTGGTGTTCTATGTGGTCGCCGGAGACACTGTGCAGATTCGCAGGATTCTGTATGCAAAGCGGAATTATCGCAGCATTCTGGACGATACAACATCATAGGATCTGTGCCGCGGGAATGGATCTGCCATTCCCGCGGCGTTTCTCAGCCGGTGATCAGCGTCAGGATCTCCTTGGTGAACGTGATGACGATGCCGCCTGCCACGGTCAGGATGCCGTTGGCGCGTTGGGACGGATCGTGCGACTTGAGAGACAGGCCAACCTGCAAAATGCCAAAGCCGAGCAGGATCAGACCAACTGCCCGGATGAGTGAAAAGATAAAATCACTCAGGTTATTAACGACCGCCAGCGGATCGCCGTCCGCCGCAAATGCCGGGACAACAAAAACCGCCAGCATGAAAAACACGCTGGCGAAGATGGAATAGAGCCGCTTGGCTTTGGATTCAAAAGGTTTCTTCAATGAAATTCCTCCTTCAATGGATGGATTGCTTCGGTACCGCCCACTCGAAGCAGCGGACGGCCGGTGTAAACGGGCGGTTTGGTTCCATGATGGATATAGGGCGCTGCGCCGCCAAGAGAGCTGTGTGAGATGGCTGGATGGTGCATGAGGTCATATTTTTCATCCATGACCGGGCTTGCGCCGCGGATGAACAGCAGCGCATAGCGATTATCCAGCTTTCGCACCTCGTCCGGTGTCAGCAGTTCACGCCCGGACATCTGGAAATTGGTCGAGTAAGAACCAGATTTGCCTTTTGTCTGCCCGTGCGTTTTCGTATCAATTGTGGCTTTGCCGAGCATCTCGGACACATATTTGTGCGTACTGGATTCGTTGCCGCCGAGATACAAAATGGTATCACAGTTTCCTGGAATTGTCTCCCAGCTATCCTTATACAATTCTTTGATCTGTGCCATGTTCTGTATGATCACACTAGCAGAAATGGAACGTGAGCGCATCGTCGCAAGCTCGCGGGTGAAGCCTGGCAGCGGCATGGCTGCAAACTCATCCAGCACAAAGCGAACGTGACGCGGCAGCGGGCCGTGGCGGATCTGGTCTGCGCTGTAATACAGGGCTTGAAACGCCTGTGCGTAAAGCAGACTCACAAGGAAATTGTAGGGTAGGAAAGAGCCGCCTTACCGCATTGCGGCGGTAGGTCTGCTCAGACCCCCCTCAGAACCGTGCTTACAACTCTCGCTGTACACGGCTCCGTCTTTGCTTGTTCAATCAGATACTCACTGGTGGTGAATCATGACATGGCAATTATGGCACACCACTAAAGTTTTGCGCCGCTTTGCAATCATAGCGGCTTCCCAAGGCAGTTTCCCTTTCAGATTTTTGAGTTTATTTATATGGTGAATCTCAAAGCAGGGACTGTCCGTCGTGCCGCACAATTCACATTTACACGCTTCTAATCGTTTCTCGATCGTATTTACCGAAAGTCTATGCTGCTGGGTTGCGAACGTAATTGTGTCTGTCGGATTCTTCACTGTCTTGCAATCGGCGTAGTTGGCAAAATAGCACCATTTCCAGCCTTTTTTTGTTTCATAGGGGATACCCCACTGGCCCTGTCCATCTTGAAATTTGCGGATGATTTTCGGTACAGAGCTTCTGTGTTTGTTGGCAAGGGTTCTCAGGCAGCTATACTCCATCAAATAGGCCAAATAACTCAGCCTATAAAAGTTGCTTGCCAAGTTGTAGTAATTGCAGATTCCCCTAGTAGCGCACCAACTACTATAATAAAAACAGATATTAACGGATACATGAGTTTTCTCCTTTCAAATTCCGATTTGTTGATATCAAACTTGCTGGCGGCGAACAGCATTTCATGCTGTTTGCGGACGGCAAGTCCACAGGGGATAGCCGCTTTAGCGGCGCAAGGGGGTGT
>ERZ791919.1734-NODE-1734-length-17780-cov-5.843554_pt1 | contig 17780 bp, 16 predicted proteins | sample MGYA00510137_ERZ791919 | MGnify/ENA primary metagenome ERZ791919 (study PRJEB30046, sample SAMN00792059) | human gut metagenome | study: EMG produced TPA metagenomics assembly of the A metagenome-wide association study of gut microbiota in type 2...
GCACGGTGTAGGTGGTCTTCTGGGTCTGACCGTTATCTCTGACGTAAGTCAGGGTAATAACAGTGCCGCTGGCAATTGCATCACCCTCCTTGGCCTCGGTGTCGATGCTCTCGAACTTGTAGCCGGTGTAGGTCTTCTGCTCCAGGCTGCCTTCCTCGACCACAATGGTAGGATTGGTCTCGTTAATCCATGCGGTGCCGGTGTAGGTGTGGCTGTACTCTTCCTCTCCACCTACAATGTGCTTCACAGTGTAGGTGGTGGGCTTGGTCTGGCTTGTATCCTTTACATAGTACAGCACCATCACATTTCCCTCAGCGCCGATTTTCAGCGTCTCAGGCTCTGCGGAATCAAATTTATAACCGGTAATTTCGATTCTATGATCAGCTGCGTTCACAGGAGTGCCCAGTGTCTGATTGGAAACCAGCACCTCACCGCTCAGCTGATTGTCCGTGCCCTTCTCCAGATACCGCACGGTATAGCTCAGATCCGTCCGTTCCGTCCAGACCGCGTACAGGTGTGCGCCCTTTTCAGGGACGTAGACGGCATTCCCGGGGAAATAGGTGGCTGCGCCGTTCTCGGTTGTGGACCAGCCGACGAAAACGTAGCCGGTGGGGGCGGTGAAGCCCAGCTCTGCAGCAGACTTTACTGTTGCGAAGGTGTTGGAGCGAATACCGGTCTCGGTACGGGAGTCCGTTCCGTTGTGGTAAGTCAGCCCGACCGTGGCCGGTGCCTCGGTGTACACGGCGATGAGGTTTACATTACCGCTCATCTTCATGGACTCACCGGGCTTATAGATCTTGTTGTTTGCTTCGTCCTTCCAGTAGAGGAACCGCAGGTTGCCATTCTTCGGTCCCAGGACCGTGGCGTAGCTGCCGCTCTGATAGGAGTTGTTGTCCTCCGGGCCCGCCTGGTCGCCTTCTACGTAGGTAACCTGGAAGGTTTCCAGCGTTCCGGAGAAGTGGGGCACCAGAGTCACGGGGGCATAGAGCTTGGTATCCGGGTTGAACAGCGTCTTTGCGCCGTCGCCGTCCACGGAGAACCAGGCGCTGGGCGCGCTGCCGTTCTTCGCAGTGATTTCCTGTATCAGCGCCTCATATCCGGGTGCTTCCACCAGAGAGGAGCCGTAGGGAACGCTCAGCGTTTTGCTTTCGCCGCCCACCGTCACCGTCAGATAAACGGTTGCAGTGACCTCAGGGGCCGCCCACTTGGCATAGAGGGTGATGTTCTGGGCGGGCATGGTCTTGCCATCGAACTCGAAGGCCTTGCCCTCACCGGTCTCGTTATCATACCAACCAGCAAACTCGTAACCCGCAGGCACACCGTCAGGCCGGGTGGGTTCATAGCTCACGCCGCTCAAAGACTGCTCGTACTTCATGGGCTGCGTCTTTTCCGTAGCACCGTTGTTGATGAAGACAATGTTGTAACTGTTGCGGGTGTAGTAGAATTTGGCGTTGTTATAATTGCTGCCAAGGCCGGTTCCTTCCTTATAGGTAAAACCGGTGATAGGATATCTATCTTCCTCTGTGACAATATATCCCCTGCCCGGAGAGGTATCGCTATGGTGCAGCTTGTAGGAAATTCCGCCCTTGTTGATCGTACCAGTCTCTCCAGGGAGAACCTCTACATAGTAGTATGCCGTTTCGCTTCCGCTGTCCTTATTCGGCCCATAGTAGCTGCCGCCACCTACGGGCATAACATCGATGTTACTTTGATATGTAGAACCGTTCCGAGTAGTACGCCACGAACTGCTGCCATCAACCGTCGGCCACTGGTCAGAGATGTTTGCACCGTGCTTTGCGGTAATGGTTATCTGGCTGACATATCCGCAGGCACTGCTGTGGGTATGCTCTTCCTCCGTACAGCCAAACCTTTTGCACCATTTGCTATGCGAATGCTCTTGCTTCCCGCAGGAGTAATACGGATTATCCAGATAGAACGTAATGGTATACGCATTGCGCTTGTAGTACACATTCACAATGGTGCTGCCGTCACCGGCGATGGTCTGCTGCTCAACGGTTTGAGCCTTGAAGCCCTCATAGCGCTTGGCCGCAGCTTTCGTTTCCTCGCCGGTGGTGCCGGTCTTGGGTTCGGACTCCTTAAAGGAATAATTCTCATCATTGGCATTTTCCTGCCAGTGGATCACGGTGTACTTGGTGTTCTTCGCTGCGGTCCAGTGGGCCTCCAGGTTCGCCGCTGCGTTGACCTGGGTCACAGGCTGTCCGTTCTGATACCAGCCGTCGAAGGTATAGCCCGGCCGGGTCGCAGTCGTCGGCAGCGTCACGGTCTGGCCGTCCTGGGCGAAGACGGGGGCCACATAGTTGCCGCCCTTGGAATCGAAGATGACCCAGTAGCCGGTCTTGATCACAGGATAAACATTGACGGTACCGGCGGCGAAGGCAACCGCACCGGCCTCACCGCCCTGGGTGCTGCTCCAGCCCACAACGGCTTCCGTGGGGCCCAGAGACAGGTTCACCATCTCGGCAGCGGTATTCAGATCGGCATTGGAAACGGCATTGCCGCTGCTGCCCTGGGCGGTATGTACTACGGCGCTGCCGTCCTTGCTCATGAACAGGACATAGCTGAATTCCGCGAACACTGCATCGACCCGAACGGTCTTGCCGGAAACACCGCTGACCGCGCCGGACACCACCGGGATCTTATTCTCGCCGTCGAGCCTGTACCAGCCCTGGAACACGGCCCCATCCTTGCTGGGGTTGCCGGGCACATTCAGGGTCTGGCCTTCCTCAAGGCTCTGTGTCCAGGCATCCTGCCGGACACCTTCCACATAGAACTCATAGGTATCGACCAAGGCCTGATTGTCTTCCACAATGCGGCACTTGGAAGGATCGGCCTTGCAGGCCGCGCAACTATCGTTGACATGGCCATCCGTGCACTTGGTGGTGCAGGTGGTGCAAACCAGTTCTTCCTCTTCTGCAGCGGGCTGAGGGTCAACCGCGTCCAGCTTTGCCACGCTGCCCTTGCAGCAGGTGCCCACATCGTTGCTGTTTGCACAGACCTCGCAGTCGGCATTGGGATGCTGCATATCGCAGAGGTCCTTGCAGCTGCAGGTCTTGGTCTCCGCTTTCGGCTCCTCGTTGGTTGCGCCGGTTGCGTTTTCCTTGTTTTCCGCATTCCCGGCGCCATTGTTCGCGGCTGTATTGCCATTTTCGGCATTGTTTGCTTCCGCATTTTCCTTGGGTGTGCCCTCCGCCGGTGCAGCCGTTCCCTTGGGTGTGCCCTCCGCCGGTGCAGCCGTTCCCTTGGGTGTGCCCTCCGCCGGTGCAGCCGTTCCCTTGGTTGCGCCGGTTGCGTCTGCGGTGTTCTGCGCTGTCTGCACTGTCTGGGCGGGTTCTGTGCCGCCGGTGGCAGGCTCTGCAAAGGCGCCCACAGGGCACAGGCTGAACAGCATACAAACCGTCAGCAGCATTGCGATCCATCTTTTCATGTTTTACTCCCCCTTGTTTAACCTTCAAAATATGTTTCTATGATGAGCAGCAGTTCCAGCACACTGCGGAACACCGCTTCCTTGCCGATCTTCGGCAGCCGGAGCCTGCCCTGCCAGCTGTAATTCTGGCGGAAGAGGATCTCCAGCTCCAAGGCCTCTTTGGGAAATCCCTCCGGCGGGGCCCAGGGCTCCCAGACGTCTCCCCTGGTATCCATCAGCTCCTCCAGCTGCAGGACCATCCTGGAGAGGCTCGTAAAGGGAAGCCCCGTTTTCGCCCCCGGGCCATATAGCTTTCCGGTCATTTGGTCATCCCGGGCTGTCAGCAGCAGATAAAATTGGCTGCTCCCCGCCGGGACCATTCGGAATTCCTGCACAGGGCCTCCCCCCTTTCTGCTACGAGTATAGCAAAGAGGTCTATGATTTCACTATGATTTTGAAATTTTTTTACCTTCTGTTCGTCAAAAATTTTGTCCGGAAAGCAGTTTTTAAGTAGAATTCATTCGCATATATACGCACCCAGCCCTTGCCATTGCCCTCACCCCCGGGGGAGAGACGTTGCTTTTGACAAGAAGTGCGCAAAAATACTCTTTCCGTATATGCATTTTAGCAGGACAGGGCATATTTGTAAATCGTTCCAAAGTATGACAAGAAATACCAAAAGCGCCATTCTGTACTTTCCGAAAGGGAAAATAGGAAGAATGGCGCTTTTATCGCTTTTTTTCGTCTTAAATTAAATCATTTTCTGCCCCAGCCGCTTCAGGTCCATGCTGCGGAACACAAAGGCGGAGGCCGGCACGGAATAGGTCTGCCGATAATTCCGGCAAACACGTTTTTCCACCACTGCTGCGCCGCTGTCATCCGCACCGGCCAGCATGATCAGGATGCAGTCCGCCCCCATGCGAGTGAAGGGATCCCCCATGCGCAGGCTTTCCAGAATGGTCAGCTCCATTCTGCGCATGAGCTGGGCACGCTTTTCCCCGGGCAGCTCCCGGTTTTGCAGCTCTACCATGAGCAGCCGGGCTTTCTCTCCGGTCCGCTCCATGGTCCGCAGCTGCCGCCGGGCCATCTCCCGAAACACGCTGTTGTCGCAGCGGAAGGCTCCGGCTTGCTGGGGGCCGGCCAGGAAGGCGGCCAGCTGGTTTTCGTCCACCGCGCCGCCATAGCGCTGCTGCACCGCAATGGCCTTTTCCGCCTCCAGCTCCTGGGAGGGCGGCACGGCATAGGTCTCCAGGTAAAGCTTGCTGATGTAATCGTAGTATTCCAGGGCCTTGTCCGGCATTCCGCTGCGGGTCAGGGCCTGCATCAGCCGAACCGCAAACTCCTCTGCGGCAGGGTCAAGCCCCAGCACCCGGCGGCAGATCTGTCCCACCTCGGCATAGGCCTGCCGATCCAGCAGATGGGCCGTCATTTTCCGGCAGAGCTGCAAATAGGACGCGTGATAATAGGCATTTGTATTGACGCACCAGCTGTCTGTGGCACATTCCGGGAGAAAATCGTCGGAATACATTCCGATGGCCCGGGCCGCCAAAGCCTCATCTTTGATATTGCCCATCTCGTCCAGGCAGGCCCGCAGCGCCGCGCGGAACTGCTCGCAGTCCAGCGTCGTCTCCATATCCGGGGCCCAATAGTAGGTGCCGGAGCGGTTGCAGATCAGCTTCTTCCCGTCCCGCAGCCCCAGCTCCTCCAGAGCGTTTCTGGCGCGGCTGATGTTGTTTTGCAGGGTAGCTATGGGATCGCTGCTCTCCGAATCTGGCCACAGCAGATCAATGAGCTCCCGGGCACTGACGCCGCGCTCCCGATTCAGGATCAGATACGCCGTTAAAATCCACAGCCGCCGGGCTCTTCCCGTCAGGCTGACGGCTTTGGGTGCGGCCATCCCGGGGCCAAAAATGGTGAATTTCCCCAACATGGTGATCTCTACGGATTCCCGCACGTCTACACCCCTCCCCGAATTGATTCTACTCTAACAAGATACCACAACTTGGGAAGAATTACAAGAGTTATTTATCTAAAAAATCAATTTTATCCCAGCTTTTTTCGCATTGTCTCCAAATTCGTGCAATAGGTCAGAGCCGTTTCCCTGGAAATCTGCCCTCGATTCCACAGATCCAGCAGCGCCATGTCCATGGTCCGCATTCCCTGGGAAGCATTGGAGGCAATGGCGCTGTCGATCTGATGGGTCTTGCTCTCCCGAATCAGATTGCGGATTGCCAGATTCATATGCATGATTTCAAACACGGGAATGGGGTCCCCATTCACATCCGGCACCATCTGCTGGCTGATGACCGTCTGCAAAACCATGGACAGCTGTAAGCGGATCTGGCTCTGCTGCTCCGGCGGGAAGGCATCGATAATGCGGTCGATGGTGTTGGCCGCGCCGATGGTATGCAGGGTGGACAGCAGCAGCTGCCCGGTCTCGGCGGCGCTCATGGCCACCTCCATGGTCTCCCGGTCCCGCATCTCCCCCAAGAAGATCACATCCGGGCTCTCCCGCAGGGCGCTGCGCAGAGCCGCCACATAGCTGGGGCAGTCGCACCGGATCTCCCGCTGGTTGACAATGCACTTATCGTGCCGGTGGATATACTCCACCGGGTCTTCCAGGGTGAGAATATGGCCGGAGCGGCTGTGATTGATGGCGTCCACAATGCAGGCCAGGGTGGTGGTCTTGCCGGAGCCCGCCTGGCCCGTCACCAGCACCAGGCCCTTTTTGCAGTCCTTCACCGCCATGATCTCCGGCGGAATGTGGAATTCCTCCGGCTTCGGCAGGCCGAAGCGGATGACCCGGACCACTGCGGCCAGAGTGCCCCGCTGCCGGAACAGATTCACCCGGAACCGGCCAATGCCGCTGAGGGAGCAGGAAAAATCGTCGTCCATACGGCTTCCGTCCACGCAGTAGCTTTCCCGGCCCGCCAGGCGGTACAGCGCCGCGGCAAAGTTCCCGCTGTCCGCCGGGGTATAGGGCTGCCCGGTGCGCTGCTGCTCCCCCTTGATCTTAAAGGTCAGCGGCAGACCTGCCGCCACAAAGATATCCGATGCACCGCAGTCAACTGCGCGGCGCAGAATCGCTTCAATTTCCATCTTCCGCTCCTTCCCCGGGCCAGAGGTGCAGGGTCTCCTCCGGCTGCCAAACGGCTGTATGGTCCCATTGCAGCAGCGTGCCGTCGGAAAGGGACAGCCAAATTTTCAGTTTTCCCGTCTGATCCTGGATTTTTACACCGGCAACCCCGTCTTCCAGGACCGTATCCGGGGGCAACTGGCAGTTGCCCCCCTGCCACCGGCGGATCTGGCTGCACCAGAGCTGCCCCTGATTCTCCAAATCATACCAGGACCTTGTGTATTCCCCGGTCCTGCGCGCCATGCGAAGGTCCCCCGCTGCCGTAACCAGAGTCAGGGCCCCGAACACCGCAACGCAGAGCACGGTCACGCAGAGCAGCACCGCCAAAGCGCCCATATGCATCTCTCTCGTTCTCACCTGCGGGCCTCCTCCATAAAAATTTCCAGGCTGTACAGTGCCTCTCCCTCCGGCGTGGAAACCGTCAGCGTCCAGCAAACGCAGCCCTGCCGGGGCTCCGCTGCGGTTGACAGCAAATATTCCGCGTCCTCCGGGCCGCACTGGGCAAGGCTGCCGTCAAAGCAGCTGTGCTCGGGCAGCGCTTCCCCCGCCCGCAGCCGCTCTGCCTGGCTGCGGCAGAGCATCACCGCTTCATTGTACTGCGCCGCTTCCCGGCTGAGCTGTGCGCCCCGAAAAAAAACGCAGGTGAGGATTCCGCAGCACACCGCGAAAATGCCCACAAACAGCACCATGGGGCCCGCCATGGCCAGGCGGCCGGTGGTGCTCTCCCTATGTCTCATTCCGAATTCCTCCCCGGCACCAGGCAAAGCCCGTCTTTCCGTCCGCCCGGATTTCCAGCAGCGCTCCCCGGGCCGTCAGGGAAAAGGCGGACAGTTCGCACAGAGCCTGACTGTCCGATAAGTCCACCGCCGCGTCCTTTGCTGCAAACTGGCTGTAGAGCTGCCCTTCCCAGGCAAAAATGCGGGTTTCATAATCCGAAGCCCCTTCGGGGATGCAGAGCATGACTCCCTCCGGCCCCTGCCGCAGCGCCACCCGGGAATATCCCGCCGCGCCTACCTGGCTCTGGATATAGCCAACGGCGCTGCGCAGCCGGGTGTTCTCCCGGCGAATGTCCAGGGTCCGGCCATAGAGCCGGGCCCCTGCCAGAGCCAGCACCAGCAGTGCCAAGGCCAGGAGCAGATTCATGAGCGCCAACGCGCCGGAAGATTTTCTCACGGTTCTGCCTCCCCCCGCACCAGCACCCGGACATCCGGGGCCACATTGCTGGCAAACACCTCATAGGTCACAATAAAATCCCGATGGTTCACATTCAGGCCGTAGTTCTCCTCCAGATAGCCAAGGCTCTCCGGGTACGCTCCCTCCACGCAGTAGCACTCCACGGCGCTGCGCAGCACCGCCTGCCGGACGGATTCCCGGCTCTGCAAACGGATATTCTGCCGGGCTGCCCGCGTCCAAAGAAAGCCTGCCGGAACACAGACGCACAGCAGCAGCGCAACGAACAGCTTTTTCACATCACACCGCCCCCAGAATACCCAGCAGCGGCAGCATGACGCTGACCAGGGTCAGCCCCACACAAACCGTCAGGAAGCCCACCAGCACCGGCTCCACCCGGTCAACCAGCGCTTCCAGCGCCTCCCAGGCGTCGCCGGACAGCTTTTCCGCCAGAGTGACCATGGTCTCCGCCAGAGTGCCGCTCTCCTCCCCGCTCAGGAGCATCCTTCCGCTGAGGCCGGGGAAGATGCGGGCATGGAACAGCGCCTTTGCCAGGCTCTCGCCCTCTCCCATATATTCCCGGCACCGCTCCAGAGCGGCTTTCAGGTCTTTGTGCTCCGTATGGAGCAGCACGCTGTCCAGGGCTTCCGCCCCATCCATGCCGCTGCACAGCTGGGTGGCGAGCATATCCGTCATATTGGCCTTGGCCATGGTGAGAAAAGCGTCCTTTGTCAGCGGAAATCGGGCAAACCGGGGCCGCAGTTTTTCCGGGTCCCGGCGCTGGACTGCCGCAAGCACTAGTAGGCCCACGCTTGCCAGAATGGCCACGCACAGCCCCACCCGGCTGAGGACCTCCGCCCACAGCACATAGGCATAGCTGGAAGCGGCCAGTCCGCCGGTCACATTGTCGTATACGTTCTGAAACATGGGCATGACGCCGAAAACCAGCACCGCCAGCACACCGCCCAGCAGCAGAAGCAGCGCCGCCGGATAGGTGATCGCGCTGCGAACCTTCTTTTCCAGGGCATCCTGCCGGTCGTAGTATTCCGCCAGACGGCCCAAGCCCTCCTCCAGCCGACCTGAAGCCTCGGCGGTCTGCATCACCGCCAGGGCATAGTCCGGGAACAGCCCCGTTTGGGCGGCGGCTTCTCCGAAGCCCAGGCTCATATTGGGCACCATTGCCTTGCAGGCAGCCTCCAGCGCGCCGGTGGAATCCTCGGCGTACAGGCCCACGGCCTCTTCCATCCCGCTGCCGGAGCCCAGCAGCACCGACACACCGGCGCAGAAGGCGGAGAGCTCCTGTCTTGTCAGTCCTTTTGTTTTCATGGTGTTTCCCCCCATTCAATAGGTAAACCGCGGGGTATACCGCGAATCATCCTGCAATGCATTGGTTGGCGTTCCGCTGGCGGCAAAGGTGATGTCCACCCGCTGCCAGGTGTCCGGCGACGCGGCAATCTGCACCGTCACCCAGCCCTGGCTCTCCAGATAGAAGCAGTTCCAGGCGTGGTAAACATCGTTTTCCACATAGCCCGTGATCAGCTTGCAGGGAATGCCGGCACTGCGCAGCATGGCAGCGGCCAGAGCCGCATAGTCAAAGCAGATGCCCTTTCCGGTTGCCAGAGTCTCGTCCGGGTCCGGCAGATAGCCGCTCTGGACCGTGGCAGCCTTCTGCTTGTCATAGCGGATGCTATCCACCAGGTATTCATAAATTGCGGATGCAAGCTCCGTATCCGTCTCGCAGCTTTCGGCAAGCTGCTTCGTCAGCGCGACACACCGGGAAGAAGCCGAATAGGCAACCATCTGGCTGGGCCGGAGAAAGGGCTCAAATTCATCCTCCAATGTCACCTGTCGGCTGCCGGACCAGGTGCAGGCATACTTGGTGCCCTCGATCTGCTCCATGAGCTTGAAGGTATAGCTGCCGCTGCCCATGTTCAGGGGGAACACCTGGGCTTCCCGGTCGGGCAGGTCGTAATTGTAGGTCTCCTCTCCCGAAAGGATCTGGAATTTCATCCGCTTTTCCGACTGGGCCAGCACCGCCACATAGCCCTGGTCCAGGCAGGAGTCATCCAGCCTCAGCGCCCCGCAGTCCGTAGCCGCCTCCTCGTGAAACCGGGCATCCCGAAATTCCGGCATGATATAGGGGGGTCCCGGGGCTTCGCCCTTGGTTTCCGCCGCTGCCGCACTGCCGCAGGCAGATAGCAGCAGACAGATTGCCGCCGCAAAGCAGAGTATTCTAAGTCGCCGCAAGCCAAAGCCCCCCCCTTTCTAAGCTCTATTCTATCCTTTGAAACGAAAATGTGCAAGAGGTTTCTTTTCCCCTTGACAAACGGTCTCCCCCGTGGTATCATTCATTTAACAATTAAGTTAATTGTTAAATATTTCTCAGGAGGTGTGCCCATGGGATTGCAGCAAACCCTGAAAGCACTGGCCGACCCAACCCGGCGGGAAATCCTGAATCTGCTGAAATCCGGCAAAAAAAGCGCCGGGGAAATCACAGACCATTTCGATATCTCCGCCGCCGCCATCTCCCGGCACCTGTCCGTCCTCAAGGACGCAGACCTGGTCTATGACGTCCGGGAGGGAAAATTCATTTACTATACCTTAAATACATCCGTGCTGGAGGAAACCATGCTCTGGCTTGCGGACCTGAAAGGAGACTGACCTATGTACAGCAAGAAAAACCGGATTCTCTGCTATGCCTTTACCCTGCTGCCGTCCCTCGTTGGACTGGTGCTCTGGGGAACCGCCCGCGAGGCTGCTTTCCCCGCCGCCCTGCTGCTTTCCCCTATCTTTCTGGCACTGACTCTGACCCTGTGCCTGTACCTGACGGAACGGCTGGAAAAGGATCGGGAGAAAAATAAGAAGATCAACAGCGTCGTCATCTGGACGATCCCTCTGCTGTCCAATGTGACCTTCTGGGTTAGCTTTTCCATTGCAGCGGGGCACACAGAGCTTCCCATCACCCGCATTATGGGCTGGCTCTTCGCCGTCATCTATCTGGTCATTGGCAACTACTTGCCCAAATGCCGCCAGAACAGCACCGTGGGGATCCGGGTCAAATGGACCTTTGCCAGTGAGAAAAACTGGAACGCCACCCACCGTCTGGCCGGGCCCTGCTATATGGTCTGCGGCTTTCTGATGATACCCGCAAGCTTTCTGCCAGAGAAGGCAGCCACGTTTCTGCTGCTGGGGCTGCTGATTCTGGGAAATGCCATTCCCCTGGTCTATTCCTATACCTTTTATAAAAAGCAGCAGCGCCAGGGCGTAACCTTTCAGCCCCGGCCCAAGTGGGAAAGCAAGCTCAATAAAGCCGCGCTGCTGGCTGCAGCGGTCATTGTACTGGCCGTGGCCGTTTTCCTCTTTACCGGCTCTGTGAAGGTTTCCTTTCTGGACACGGCCATGCAGGTGGATGTAACCTACTACGGCTCCACCACCATTTCCTATGACGACATCACCGACGCGGAGCTGCGCAGCGAAAATGTGCCCGGCTCCCGCACCTGGGGGCTTGGCTCTTTCCGGCTGCTGGCAGGTCTCTTCGAAAACGAGGAATTCGGCAGCTACACCCGCATGACCTATTATCGCCCGGGCAGCGCCATCGTCCTGAAAACCGCGAAGGGGCAGACCTACGTCCTCAGTGGAAAGAACCCACAGCAAACCCAAGCGCTGTATCGGCAGATTCTGGAACACATTTCATAAGAATTGTTTCTGAAAAGCCCCTATATTTTTCGAAAACTCCCGGGATTCTTCTTGACTACCCGGGAGTTTTCCTCTATAATATTGGGAGCTTTGGAAATTTTTCAGCTGAGAAAGGATTTTTGAATATGGCTAAGGAATATAAAATCACAAGCCTGCGTCTGGCAGACCTGGAAAAGGAACTGAACTATCTGAAGACCACCCGTGAGCGCGAGGTCGCCGCCATGATCGCCGAGGCCCGGTCCTATGGCGACTTGTCCGAAAACTCCGAATACGATGCCGCCAAGAACGAGCAGGCCAAGCTGTACGGCCGAATCGCCGAGATTGAAGACGTGCTGTCCCACGCCGTCATCATTGAGGACGAGAACGAGGCCACCGGCCGCGTGGGTCTGGGCTGCACCGTGGTGGTGGAAGACGAGAACGGCAAGCGCTTCGAGTACAAGATCACCGGCTCTCAGGAAGCCAACCCCATGGAAAACAAGCTGTCTGATGACTCCCCCTTCGGCCGCGGCATCGTCGGCAAGGCGGCCGGTGAAAAGTTCACCGTGAATGCCCCCGCCGGTTCCTTCACCATGAAGGTCATCAGCGTCTCTCGTGAGGGCTAAGCCATGGCAAAGTTTGTACCCCAGGCAGAAATGCCCCTGTCCGACCAGGTGAAGGTCCGGCGGGACAAGCTGGAGGCCCTCCGGGCCGAGGGGCTGGACCCCTTCCAGCAGACCAAGTTTGACGTCACCTCCTCCGCCAAGGAGATCAAAGAGCATTTTGATGCCATGGAAGGGCGCACTGTCACCCTGGCAGGCCGTCTCATGAGCAAGCGGGGCATGGGCAAGGTGTCCTTCTGCGATTTGCAGGACAACACCGGCAGAATCCAGCTCTATGTGCGCTTCGACGCCATGGACGAGGCGGATTTTGCCCGGTTTAAGAAAAACGACATTGGCGACATTGTTGGCGTAGAGGGCGATGTGTTTAAGACCGAGCGGGGCGAAATCTCCCTGCGGGTCCACAAGGCCACTCTGCTGAGCAAATCCCTGCTGCCCCTGCCCGAAAAGTTCCACGGCCTGACGGACCGGGAGACCCGCTACCGCCAGCGCTATGTGGACCTGATCGTCAACCCCGAGGTGAAGGATACCTTCGTCAAGCGCAGCATGATCCTCCGGGAGCTGCGGCACTTCCTGGACAGCAAGGGCTTCCTGGAAGTGGATACCCCCATCCTGACCCCCTTTGAGATCGGTGCTTCTGCCCGTCCCTTCTATACCCACCACAACACCCTGGACATCGACATGGTGCTGCGCATCGAGACCGAGCTGTACCTGAAGCGGCTCATCGTAGGCGGCATGGATCGGGTCTATGAAGTGGGCCGTATTTTCCGGAACGAGGGCATGGACCCCACCCACAATCCCGAGTTTACCTCCATTGAGCTCTACCAGGCCTATACCGATTTTCACGGTATGATGGATCTGGTGGAAGAAATGATGAAAACCGTGGCCATGAAGGTCTGCGGCTCCTTGCAGATCTCCTACCAGGGCAAGGACATCGACCTGTCCCACTGGGAGCGCATGACCATGATCGAGGCTGTCAAGAAGTATTCCGGTGTGGACTTTGCCGCCATTTCCTCTGACGAGGAGGCCATTGCCGAGGCCAAGGCCCACAATGTGGAGCTGCCGGAGATTCCCACCAAGGGCGCCATCCTGGCCGAGTTCTTCGATGCCTTTGTAGAGGAGAACCTGATCCAGCCCACCTTCATCTACGACTATCCCGTAGAGAACAGCCCCCTGGCCAAGCGGAAGCCCAATGATCCCGCCTTTACCGAGCGGTTTGAATACTTCATCAACGCCACAGAGTTTGGCAACGCCTTCTCCGAGCTGAACGACCCCATCGACCAGAAGGCAAGATTCGAAAAGCAGGTGGCTGACCGTCTGGCCGTGGACCCCGCGTCCCGTGCCCAGGTGGACTACGACTACGTCACCGCCCTGGAATACGGCCTGCCTCCCACGGGCGGTCTGGGCTTCGGCGTTGACCGCCTGGTCATGCTGCTGACCGACTCCGCCTCCATCCGGGACGTTTTGCTGTTCCCGACCATGAAGCCCACAGACCTGGAAAAGAAGAAGGCAGACGAGCAGAAGGCCAAGGCAGAAGCTGCCCCCGAAGCCGCTCCTGCCGCCCCTGTGGTGGAGGAGAAGATCGACTTCTCCAAGGTGGAGATCGAGCCTCTGTTCGCGGACTACGTAGACTTTGAAACCTTTAGCAAGTCCGACTTCCGTGCTGTGAAGGTCAAGGAGTGCGAGGCCGTGAAGAAGTCCAAGAAGCTGCTAAAGTTCGTCCTGGACGACGGAACGGGCACCGACCGGGTGATTCTCTCCGGTATTCATGCCTATTATGAGCCCGAAGAGCTGGTAGGAAAGACCCTGCTTGCAATCACCAATCTTCCCCCTCGTCCTATGATGGGCATTGATTCCTGTGGAATGCTGATTAGCGCTGTCCACCACGAGGAGGGCGAAGAAAAGCTGCATCTTATCATGCTGGATAACCACATCCCGGCTGGTGCAAAGATGTATTAAGCTGATGTAACGATGTACCGTTTAACCAAATAGACGGGACGTACTTCATTTGATAAAAAACTAAAAAAACAGCGATTTACATCAAACTTACATCAATTGATGCAGAAATCGGTGCAAGCAAGAAAAAATCGCATAATTAGTGCAATGAGTGGGCAATTCCAATCGGAGTTGCCCATTTTTAAAACAAACAGAAATACAAATTGGGATTTGTCGTTTTATTAATTTACATATATGCCTTTTACATAAAAAAGTGTTGTTTTAGTTCCGCAACCGTTCGCAACCAAAGAAATATCGTGATAGTTGGTGGTAGCAACCATGAAATTTCGCTATCATGAAGTCACGAAAAGAGGTGATTATAAGTGAAATACGATTTTTTAGGAGTTGTTGTTTTTGGTATTGTACTGCTAATCGGGGTGGCGGTGATAGCGGCATTTATCACTGTGGGAATTTTCCTAATAAGAGCATTGAGTAGATATATCAAATCAGGCAATGTCAGAAAAGAAAAGTCCAGCATCAAGAAATCTCTCGGTGAGGTTTTGAAGCAGCATCGTGAAGAGTGTAAGATGACGCAGGAGTTTGTTGCAGAATCTATCGGCGTAAGCAGGCAGGCTGTCTCTAAATGGGAGACCGGAGCATCTGACCCAAGCACTTCCAATCTGCTTACACTTGCAAAATTGTTCAACACTACGGCAGAAGAACTATTACGTGAAGTACAATAAGCGTGGAAAACGGATGTAAGACAACTGATTCATTATAAAGGAAAAGGCTATCAGATATGAAGAATAAAAAGACAAGAAGATTTAAGATAAGATATATCGTTTTTGGATTATTAGGTGTTATGGCTTTAGCGGCACTTGTATTTATGCGTTTTGGAGGTTTTGGCACAGGAGAAAATGTGAATCCGGAAGAGTTTTTAGCTTATGCTGAACCCGTGGAAAATATAACCGTGCCTGAAAGTGCAAAAATAATTGCATTGGGAGAAGCTACTCACGGAAATGCAGAATTTCAGCAGTTGAAGCTGGAAGTGTTCAAGCAGATGGTAAAAAATAATGGTGTTAGGGCGTTTGCCCTTGAAGGTGACTACGGCGGTTGCGAGCAGGTAAACCGATATATACACGGCGGTGAGGGGACAGCACAGGAAGCAGCCGCAGCGATTGGATTTTCCATTTATAGAACGGAAGAGATGGCAGAACTTATCTCCTACATGCGCCAGTACAATGAAAGTGCATTGGAAGGCGAAGACCTTCGCTTTTACGGTTTTGATATGCAGAGGCTTTCTTACAGCATGAGGTTTTTGAAAGAATCCTGCAAAGAACTGGAAGTGGACACAACAAACTTGCAGAAACTTGTGGAAGGTGAAAACTGGAGCAGTGAATGCGATTTATCTACTCGAATTGAAACCCTTACACAAGTAAAGAAAGAATTGGAAAGCAAGAACGGTTCGGAAAATGCAATTCACTTTGTAGATATTTTAATGCAGCATTCCAAGCTTCAAACTCTGACAAATGCTGATGGTGCTACATTAAGAGATCAATTTATGGCAGAAAATGTACAGTGGATTTTACAGCAGGAGCAGCGAAATGGGCATGAAAAAATCTTTGTGACAGGTCACAACAGCCATGTCGCAAAATGGGGCAGTTTTGATTCGATGGGTAAACTTCTTTCCAAGGACGCAGCAAACGGTTACTATGCCATTGGTACCGATTTTTATAAAACCCATTGCAATATGCCGACCCGTTCGCCTGAAAAGCGTACAATTCAGGTGTTTTATTCCCATGACCCTTTAGCAAAGGCGGCAAAACTGGCGGGATTTGATATTTGTTGGTTGGATTTTACTAAAGTCCCGGAAAATTCTGAACTGGGTAGGCAGGCTTCTGAATACACCTATATGGGAACACTTGGAGAAAGCTACTCAATCATTATGCGACTTCTCCCTCCAAGTTATCGAATGTTTCAACCTCCTGCGGTGCTTTATGATAGTATGATATTTGTAACGGATGCGAACCCTACAAAAATATTAGAAGAATAACGTATGCAAAACTTCCTGTTTGCCAACTTGCCCTTTGAGAGAGGAGAAATCCTTTTCCCAAAGGGCTTTTTCTTTTTATACGGATATTCGCAAACTACAAGATAAAGCCAAAACTTCATATACTCTAAGCACAAGGAGGTTGAGGTTTGGCTATGAATAACAGTTTAACAGAAGTACGTCAATTACTTGCAAAAAACAGTTTGATTAAATAGTATTTTAGAAAGGTCGGGCTATGGAAACAATGCTGACTTCCGGTCCGGCTTTTTCTTCTTTTTCTCATACCGTTCGACCTTTACAAGGATTTGGTCGCTTGCTATAATACTTTCGTATCATTTAAGCTGTCATCGGAGGACTTGTCGTGATTGAATTCGAATCCATACGGCTTGAGAAGCAGCTGAAATCCGCAGGACACAGCTGCATTTATCTGGCCAGGGACCGCGAAAGCGGTCAGCGCCGTATCTACCGGGAATTTGAAGGGAAGGGAAACGTGTACCAAAAGCTGGCACAGCTCCATTGCCCGCACCTTCCCCAGATCTACCAGGTGCAGGAAGTTGGAAACCGGACCGCCGTCGTAGAGGAGTTTATAACCGGCGATACACTGGCCTTCCTTCTGGAAAAGGGCTTCCTGCCGGAGGCGGAGGCGGCAGATATTATCTGCCAGCTCTGCGACGCGCTCACCGTTTTGCACCAGGCCGGAATCGTCCACCGGGATATCAAACCGGAAAACCTGATTCTGCGGGGCAGTGAGCTGGTGCTGATCGACTTTGATGTCTCCCGGATATCCAACCCGTCTCACAACAGCGACACGCGGATCATGGGCACCACCGGCTATGCCGCGCCGGAGCAATACGGCTTTTCCCAGACGGATGCCCGCGCCGACCTTTACGCCGCCGGTGTGACCTTCAACGAAATGCTCATCGGGCAGCACCCCTCCCGGGCCCTGGCGGCGGGGCCGTTCCGTCCCGTCATCGAACGGTGCATTGAAGTAAATGTGGACAAGCGCTATCAGACAGCGGCAGAGCTGCGCGCAGCCGTCCTCCGGCGGCTCCATTATCGGAAACGCCGCAGGCTGTGGCTTACCGTTGCCGGGGTCTCCGCCGCTGCGATCCTGGCGCTGGGGATTTTCGCCGCCTCCCGGCCGAGACCGGTGCAGGGCGAGACTGCGCCCTCTGTTGAAGCGGCTGCCCTTCCGGAGGTTCCGGAAGCCGGTACACAAGCCGCCGCAGTCACCCCGGAGGGCACCGAGCCGCCGGCCTCCGAGCCGATTCGGACACAGCTTCCGCTGTCTGAGGACACCGCACCTGCCGTCAATCAGGGCTTTACCACAGCCTTTACCTATGACCTGGACGGCGACGGCACGGAAGAAGAATACTTCTTCGGTACACTTCATCAAAACATCCCCGCCGGATATCAGCACACGCTTTCGGACAGCTTTGGCATCGCCGCCGGAGATATGAGCGAACGGACCGTTTTCCCCTGCGTCTGGAAAACGGATGCCGACGGATCCATCGTTCCGGTTCCGGAATTTGCCGAAAAACTGATCCAGCCCCAGGTCAAACTTCAGCGTACCGAGGGAACCGAAAGCCCCGCTCCTGCGATCTGCGAGGCGGATAATTCCGTCTGGCATGGTGGCGTGCAGGTGCTGTTCTCCATTGAAAATCTGGGCTCCTGGTACTATTCCGCCAGCGCCACTCTGGACGGACAGACGCTCACTGCCGCAACCATGTCCCATGTTTTCGACATCAGCAAGCAATTCCAGTAACGTTTTCC